>ERZ500994.615-NODE-615-length-10462-cov-6.586720_pt1 | contig 10462 bp, 13 predicted proteins | sample MGYA00248878_ERZ500994 | MGnify/ENA primary metagenome ERZ500994 (study PRJEB25958, sample SAMN03398533) | human skin metagenome | study: EMG produced TPA metagenomics assembly of the Human Skin Microbiome Metagenome (human skin metagenome) data set. | reverse complement strand
GAGATGGGCGGCGACAGGTTTTCAGCCGAGACGGGGATTTTGCAGAATGAGCAGGTCTACACGGTGCGCTATCGCTGGCGCGGTCAGGCGGCGTGGCAGCGCGCCGGGGCGGTGACGATCGTGGCGAACCCGAACGTGCCGGCGGCCCCGACCGAGTTTCAGCGCATCGGATCGAGCGACGTCGAGCTGACGTGGCGCAATCCGTCCGACAACTTCTGGAAGGCGCGCATCTTCCGCAGCCAGACCAACAGCTTTGCGGGATCGGCCCAGGTGCTGGACGTCGGCGGCACGCCCGGCCTCGTCTCGACATTCCGGGGCAGCCAGGCGACCGGCACGACCTGGTTCTACTGGGTCGTGGCGCTGAACGGATCGTCCGTCGCGTCGCCGCCGGCCGGGCCGATCAGCATCGCGAGCTGAGCTTCAGAACCGTCCGATCGACTGCCCGCCTCGCGCGGGCTTTTCCACATCGAGGAACCGCCATGGCGAAAGCACCGAACGAGGCGCTGCGAGACTTCCAGATCTTCAACGCGGCGAACCCGTTGCCGGTGGGCGATCCGTCGAGCGGGGTCTACTACCCGACCAAGAAGGACCTGCGCGATCTCTTCAACCACATGACGCCGCCCACGGCGGGCGACCCGAATTACCAGGGCGTGCTGACCTACGGCGCCGTGCCGACGGGAAACGGCAGCAGCTACACGCTGAGCGGCCTGTCGCAGGTGCCTGTCACCGGGCAGACCTTCTTCTTCACGCCGAACGCCGACAGCACCGTGCCCGCGCCCGCGTTCTCGCTGACGGACCAGGGTGGCCTTGTCCGCACCGGGGTCATCGTGGACGCAGACGGTCGCGGACTGGCCGCGCCGCTTCGGCAGGGGACGTCATATCTGCTGCGCTACGGCGAGGGTGTGGCGCAGATCGTGTCCCGCGACGCGCGCGAGGCCCGCGCCGCTGCCAGCGGCCTGCCCGCGACCGACGCGGCGATCCCTGCCCATGTGGACCCGCTGCCGATCCGCAGCGTGTTCGGGTCGAAGCAGCCGCTGATCGTCACCGGCGGCGCGACCGCCTACCAGGTGCAGCCCGTGTTCGACCAGTGCAGCATCCAACTGCAAGGCCCCGCGGGCACCCTCGACTGCGCCGAGATGATCCCGGGCACCGAGGTGCTCGTCTATCTGCGTTCCGGCGACCGGGTGATCGCGAAGGAAAACTACGTCGGCGCGTCCGGCAACATCGCGACCGCCACCGGCGTCACCGCCGCCCGCGTCATCCGGCTGTCCGGCGCCACGGTGTTCCAGACGCTCGCCGGGCCTGCGCCGACCTATTCCACCGGCAAGGCGACGTACGACGTCACCATCGTCTGGGGCGGCCAGTCGAACGCGCAACAGGCGCACCAATATGGCGGCTTGGGGGGCTTTGCCTGGGCGCTTCGCAACTGGATCCAGTCGCCGCTCACGCGGTCGATCCGCTCGGTCCAGGCGGCGACGGGCGGGTCCGCCATGGACCGTCGATCGGTGGACAGCGGCGTCACGAACTACTGGTGGAACACCACCAACAACACGCCCGGTTCCGCGCTGACGACCTACATGAGCGCGGTCGCGGCGGCGGTGGCGGACGGCGCGCCGGCCCCGGAATGGTGCTTCTGGGTGCAGGGAGAATCGGACGTGGACGGCATGGCGCTTGGTCGGCTGACGACGACGCAGCTGCGCGACACCATCGTCCGGGTGTGGGACCACATCCGCGCGACCTACCCGAACATGAAGTTCATCGTGGGCATGATCGGCAGCTTCGAGCAGCGCAACATCGACATCGGCGCGTCGCGGGTTCGCAACGCCTATCTCGCGGCGATCGCCAACGTCAGTTACGCGACGCAGGGGCCTGATCTTTACGACCTGCCGCGCATGTTCAACAACCTGCACTACTACGAGACGGGGTATGCTATTCTCGGGGCGCGGTTCGCGCGGGCGTGGGCCAACCTGTCGGAAGGGCAGGGGAATGCCCTTGGCCCGAGGATCACCGCGGCTGGCACCCAGAGCAACGGCCGGACGCTCGTCCTGTCGATGAACGCGGCGGCTGCAGCATTCATCCCCCGCACGCCGATTGTGGCGGGGCCGACGCCCTACGGCATCTACGTGATCGACGGGCTGGACGGCGCGCTGGTGCCCGCCGACTACGCCCAGATCACCGGCAGCGGCCAGATGACCCTGTTCATGCCCCGGAGCGTGCGGGGCATGAAGGTCGGCGGCCCGTGGGGCTGGGCGCCGCACGTGCGGCAGGGGCAGGCGCTGACCGACAACGAACGGGATCTGTATCACCGGATGCCTGGTCAGCCGCTCGGCACCTTCCTGATCGACATTCCCTGATCCGAGGCACGCATGCAGACCATCACCCACACCCGCGGGACGACCGTGGGCGACCCTCTCACGCTCACCGACGACGACGGTGCGGCGCTCGACCTGACCGGCTGCACGGTGACGGCGCATGTGCAGGTTGGTGGCGCATGCCGCGAGGTCGTCGCCACCATCCTCGACCCGCTGATAGGAGAGGCGTGGCTGGACTGGGACGCGCTCGACGTTCCGCAGCGGGCGTATCGGACGACGCTGACGATCACGTGGGCGGACGGGGCGATCGAGGCGGCGGGCGACGAGTTCGCGCTGCTTGTGAAGGAGGCGTGCTGATGGCTATCCGCGTTGAGTTCGGGCGGCGGACCCTGCCCATCGGGCTGCCCACGATCGAGCGAGCCGAGGCGGCGGTCCAGCGCGCTGAGGCGGCGGCCGAGACGGCAGCGGCGGATGCGATCGCAGCAGCGCAGCCCGCCATCGTGCAGGCCACGCAGGACGCGGTGGCCGGGGCCGAGGCTCAGATCGCGGCGGATCGGCAAGCGGCCCAAGAGGCCGCGACGGCAGCCACCGGTGCGGCATCGACAGCGGCTGCCGACGCGGCCGCGCTTGCTGCACCCGCTGCGGCTGCCGCGATCCGCGACGAGGTCAAGGCGGATGCCGACCGGGCCGAGGTGGCGGCAACCGGCGTCGCGGCTGACCGCGCCAAGATCAACCGGCTGGACACCGCTGTGTCGGAGGTGGCAGCGCCTGCGCTCATGCGTCTCACCGATGCTCAAGGCGCGGTATGGGGCATGGTCGATCTGGTGGGCGGGCTTCATCTCACTGGCTTGGACATGTCCGTGCAAGGTCACATCGCGAAGCTGATGAACCTGCGGGGCAGCGGTAACGGATCATCGCCGCAGGCTGCCGACACGCAGGTGATCGACGTGGTGCGCGACGCGGGCATCGACAACACCGGCGCGGTCAGCGTCTCAACCACGATCAATCAGTTGGTTCAGACCGTCGCGGCGTCAACGGCCGGTCCGAAAACGCTGTTCTTCCCACGCGGTCGCTACGCTCTTGGGAGCGCGATCATCCCCGCCAACGGAGTGAGCTTCGTGGGCGCTGGCGACAACCAGACCGTATTTGCGCCGAGCGCGCGAGAAAGCGCGTTCAACTGGAACATGGTCAACGGCGTGCAGAACTGGCTCACGAACTGCACGTTCGCCAGTTTCGCTATCGACGGCTCGGGCCAGTATGGCGGCGGCAGTTCGCAGAACGGCTACGATGTTCGGATGAAGGGCGCATTCTTCCAAGGGTTCCGAGACTGCCGGTTCCTCAATCTTCGCATTGAAAACACGTGGGCTACCGGCCTGGGCATCGACTTTGCGGACCGCGCTCTTATCAGTGGAGTTTGGGTCAGGGGCTGTGGTCGCGGCGCGGTGCGCGGGAACCCAGGCGCATCCGGCATCGGCATCGGAACGGGATGGGCGCAGTCGGAACCGCTGATCATCACCGACTGGCATTCCTACGACAACACGAACTACGGCGTGTTCGTTGAACGGCAGGCGGATGCAGCCGCCGTCTACGACGCGCGACACACGATCGTCACCAATGGCGTTGCCAAGGGCAACAATCACGCTTTCGGCGAGGCGGGATGCGATGGCACCATCGTAAGCGCCTGCCAGCTTTCGGACAGCTATGGCGCGAACGTCTCAATCCACAGGGGCACCCTCAACAACGGGCCGCACCCCGGAACACGGACAATCCTCTCGTCCAATCAGATCATGCGCGGCGGCGGTGCTGGAATCGAATACGATGCCACCGTCAGCCGAGGCGCGCGCGGATACACCTCGATCGGAAACCGGATCGAGGACAACACGGGACCGGGGCACCTGATTATGCACACGGTTTCGGGGAGCAACCCTGTCGTTGACGACCTCTCAATCCGTGGCGACGACATCATCGGCAACGGCGCAGAGGGCATCTACGTCAAGCAGGGCAGCTTCACGAACTTTGACGTTCTCTCGGCCCGCTTGCTTCGCAACACCGGGGCGGCGATCAGGCTTGATGGCAACATCCGGGGCAGCGCGCTCCGGGACGCTGTGATGCGGGATCTTCGCGGATCGGCAACGCAAACGTCCAGCATCACCGGCGGGGGCAACCTCACGGATGTGGACATTGACGGATGCCATTTCGTGGGGCCGAACCCTTCGCCTGTCGCCCTGACCGGCACTCAAACCCGCGTCACCCTCGGGCGCAACATTGGCATGGGGGCCTGACATGGCTTTGGAACTCAAGACAACCGGCACCTACAGCGGCCCCTCGATGGTCTCGCGACCGCCCTTGCCGGATGGAGCTGTTGGATATGCCGACTTCCTGGGGACCGCCCACCAAGTCACGCCCGCAGCCTCGACGCTCGGCCCGCTCACGAACTCGGTCGTCAACCGGGACAACTTCGTGGCCGGTCTCTACTACGGAAAAACTGGTCTTGCGCTCGGCCGGCAGTATTACCTCGATCGGATCGAACATGACGGAGCCGGTCGTCCGCTGGGGCTGCGGATCAGCGGTGCATGGACGCAGCTGGTTACCGCAGCGCAGAGGTTCAGCCTGAGCGCAGGAACGGCGACCGGGGCGTCCGTTTCCGCTTCCGGAACCGCGACCGACGCATGGGCGCAATGGTGGCAGGTGACGGCCACAGGGGATGCTGCGGCACATCTTTCGGTCAGCACTTCCAACTCGGCCGCGAACAACTACGTCATCGTGGCATGGGACGTGCGGCGGGAGGGTTCCTCGCGCTTCGTCCAGATCGGCAGCCTCACAGGAGGCGCGCAATTTTGGGCGAACTTCGACCTTGATACCGGGGTCGCTGCCAGCACAGGGACGGGCGTAACCGCAGGGGTGATCGAGCGCCCCGGCAGGGTTGCAACCGTCTACATGTTGGCGCGACTTCCTGCGGCAGTAACAAGCGTTGATGCCTATGTCGCGCCGGTGCCCGCCGCGAACGCAGCCAAGCTGGCATCCTCGGCGACGGGCGCAAGCGTCGTCGCACGAACGCCAATAGTGCGGCACTCAACGACTTTGGACGGGATGGTCGTGCCACATGCGGTTCACACGACGGGGACCAGCACGCGCAATTCCGACCTGCCAACAAGTGGCGCGAGCATGCCTTCGGGCGCAGCTAATTTTTCGGTCGTCTCAATGATCCGAACCAGGTCGGAGGCTATTCAAGGCAACAGCGGGCTGGCCTTCCTTTTTCCAGTGAACGGCGACACGGGCAATCAGGCTCCCTTCATCGAGTTTCGCTTCGCATCCGACTTTTCGCTCAACATCGTCTACAACTTTGCTCGTCAGCACACGTTCAAAGCCGTGTTCAAGCCTGGGACCGTCTATCGCTACGGCCTGACCCGGCGAGGTAGCCTGCTCACTGTGGTGTTTGGGGACGAGTCCGTAACACTCGACACGGGCACCTATGGGCTGGGAACCTGCTCTCTTTGGCGCGGAAAAGATGCCGCTGCCTCGATGCTCAACGGCTTCGCACAACGCGCGATTTGGTGGGCTGAAGCCTGCTCTGCGGCCGAACTTAGGTCTCGTGTTGACCGATATCTCTAAGGTCCCGCCATGACCGGCCTGCAATCACCGGCGCGCGGCGTCCGGTCCCGAAAGGAGTGACATGGAAACGTGGATCACTTCGATCGGCGTCGCGCCGGTCGCAACGGCGTTCGCCGCGCTCTGCCTCGTCATCGGCCTCATGGCCCGGCATATCATCAAGCAGCAGGAAACGATCCTCACGATCCAGCGCGAATGCCTGGATGAAGTCAAGGAACTGACCGTCGCGACCAATGCGGCGCTGTCCACGAACAGCCAGGCGCTCACGGTGGCCGGCGTGGGGATGAACAGCGCGCGCGAGGCCATGCAGCTCGCGGCGGCGATCTTCGAAAGGATGGGTCGATGATGCGCGTCTTGCGTGCGCTGTTCGGCAAGTCCCGGCGGCAGGCCGTCGCGCGGGCCGAACTTCACCAGCACAAGGCCGACCAGGCCGTGGCGATGGCCGCGATCAACCTCAAGGTCGATGCCATGAAGACCGGCGCCACCCGCATCACGCGGGAAAGCGCGAGAACACAGGATGCCGCGACGGTATTGATGGCCCGGTTGCGAGAGGATTTGGCCCGATGAACTACGAAGCTTTCCTAATGTGGGTCCAGCTGGTGACGTCGATCGTGTCGGTTGTCGGAATGGGGGCGCTGGCCTTCGGCTATCGAACCAGCCTGTTCAGCGAGGACCCCGCAACCAAGTGGTTCTCGTGGAGTTTCGTCCTGATCGCGGGCGGGTTTTTCTTCCGGCGCGCGTTCTGGGACTTCTTCTGGCCGATCTTCGTGACCGGCAACGGCATCGCCTCCCGGCCGGTGAATATCCTGTTCAATCTGGTGGCGCTGGTCGCTGTCTACTGCGGTCTGCGCGCGCGGCTGCTGCTTATCCCGCGCGAGGAACGGCACAAGTGGCGCTGGTGGACGTGCTGGGCACATCCCGGCATCCTCCGCCTGCGCCGCGCCCCGGCCGCCAGCGAATGACCCTGCACTGGCGCGCATCGAGCCTTGCCGGTCTGCTTCTCACGGGCCGCTATAGGCCGGTCTGCGCGTGGGTCTACGGCCTACCCGACAGCGCGTTCCGGCGCGGGTTCGTGGCCGCCATGGACCGGCTGTTCGAGCCGGGGCACTGCCGCCGCATCCACGACACGTGGCTGATCGGCGCGGCCGTGCGGGGCTTTGAACCTGCGCCGATCGCGGGACGGACGAAGGCGCGCGCGACGGGCTACTGACACCACCCAAAAACTGGATGCACCCGCCCGCTTCGGCGGGCTTTTTCATGCGAGGACGCCATGAAAACCAGCGACCGGGGCATCGCTGCCCTCGTGGCGCACGAAGGCATCGTGCCCGCACCCTACCTCGATTCCGTCGACGTGCTCACGTTCGGGATCGGGCACACGGCCGCCGCCGGCGCGCCCGATCCGGCCAAGATGCCGCGCGGGATGCCGACCGACCTCGATGCCGCGCTGCACGAGGTGTTCGCCGTATTCCGCCGCGACCTGGCCCGCTACGAGGCCGACGTGATGCGGGCGGTCAAGGTGCCGATCGAGCAGCACGAGTTCGACGCGCTGTTGTCGTTCCACTTCAACACCGGGGCGATCGCGCGGGCCGATCTGGTCAAGGCGCTGAACCGGGGCGACCGGCACGCCGCCGCCTCGGGCTTCATGAACTGGCGCAAGCCCGCCGTCATCATCCCGCGCCGCCAGGCCGAGCAGGCGCTGTTCGTGCGCGGCGAATACCCGGCCGGCCGCGTGGTCGTCTGGCAGGTGGACGCCGGAGCGCGGGTGATCTGGAAAGCCGCCCGCACGCTGACGGTTGACGAGGTGCTGGCGCGTCTGCGTCCGCCTGAACCTGCCGCAGAAGCCCTCACCCTTGAAATCATCGCTGCCCGCGTGGCGGCACTGGAAGCGGCTGTCGCCGCGTTGAAAGGAGCCTGAATCATGCAAGCCAAGGAACTACTGCCGATCTGGATTCTCAACACGAAGTCGTTCTGGCTCGGGATCGCGCCCGCGCTGCTGACGCTGGTGGACGTGATGTTCGCCGCGGCGACCAGCGGCGATGTGACCCCGGTCGCCTCGACCATCGCCACCATTCTCGGCTGGGCTTTCGGCTGGACGCCCGAACAGGTGTTCGGGGCCATGAAGCTGATGGCGCCCCTCTACGCGCTGATCGTCGCGCAGCAGCGATCGGGGATCACGCGGCCCTATGCCTCGACGCCGACCGCCGCAGGGGAGAAGCCCGCGGCCGTCATCGTCAAGCACGTCGAGCAGCAGGCAACGGCTGTCGTGAAGGACGCGGTGAACGACGCGCTTTCGGCCGCGATCAAAACGGCGGTGTCGCCTCGGAAGGTGGACCCTTGGGGGTGATTGACGGGGCTCAGGACCGGGCTGGCCCGGGCGGCAGCTGCCCGGTGCCGTTGCAGCCGGACGGCTCGGCAAGCCTCGGTCTCACCGCCGAGGCGATGACCGTGTCCATGGCCGGTCGCCCGGTCCTCGTCATCCCGCGCGATCGGTTCCCGGACCTGATCGTCCGGCTCGCCGCAGCGCTGCGAGAAGCGCCCTTGAAGGGATCGGCTGGCGTGACCGCCGCGCCCTGAGAACGCCCTCGTCACGCCGTGGCGCAGGACCTATCCTGATCTTCCGCAAAGGAGGGCAGGGCCATCTGCAACCTGTACCGCACCCGATCCAGCGCCGACGAGATCGCCCGGCTGTTCGCCGCGGTCGATCGGACCGGCAACGAGAGCGAGGCCCGCGAGCTGCAGCGCCCGCTGCCTGACGGTGCGCTGAGGATCGTGCTGTAAAGCGGTGGACGAGGACGACTATCGCGAACAGTGGGTTCGGCTTGAGTGCCGCTGCGGGCACCATGACGTCGTTTGCCTGCCGCCCGGGCCCTGGCGGCACCGTGACTGGATACTGCCGAGGGGCCGCTGCACGAAGTGCGGGCGGCTCGGGGCGATCAGCCTGACGTCCGTCAGCGCGCCGGACGAGGCGTATGGCGGATGGGGGCACTAAGGGCCTGCGCACCGCGCGTAGGCGCCGCGGCTGTAGCGCGGCCAGTCCCGGGCGTGACCCGTCCGGACCATCTCGCACGCAAGGTCCGCCCCGCCGGGCAGGGCGCAGCGCACGACCGGCCGGCTGTACCGATCCACATCCAGCAGGTCGCAGGCGAGTTGCCGGCGGTGCACCAGATCGGCAAGCGCGAAGCGCGCTGCCGTGCCGCCGGGGTCACGCATCTCGGGCGCGCTGATGTCCCACAAGCGCAGGCGAAGGTCCTTGCCCGGCGCGTCGATCCGCAGGGTGTCGCCGTCGATCGCGACGGCGCTGGTCAGGCATATGGCGGCAAGGCAGGTCAGCATGAAGGGTCCTCCTGCCGAGCACGTATAGAGAACAAACGTTGCCGGATTCTTGCCGCAGCTCGGTGCATGTTCTTGCTTCGTCTTGCGCGATAGGCGGATGAGGGTAGCGTCGGCAATTTCTCGAAAGCGCACGGCGATTGCCCTTGTTTTCCTTGGCGGACTGCTGCTATTCCCGCCGGCGGAGTGGTGGCCGAGTGGTCGAAGGCACACCCCTGCTAAGGGCAGAGGCGATCATTTAACTTATTGATTTTTAGTCATAAAAAGGCATACTAATTTCCGTTGCCTTCTGCGTCGCCATCCATGTCCATCCGAACGTGCTGAGCATACGCATTGCCGCGCCGAGCTGCCCGATCGATGATGCGACGAATGCTATCGTGATCTGAGCTGTCTGCGTGGAACCATTCGCCTCGGTGAGGCCGCGGCATATGTCGAAGAGCATACGCTTCGGCATAATTGACACCGGCATTAGGAACCTCCCGAACGGCGAGGATCGACAGATCAAGGGGACAGCTCTCCTGAAGAGACATCATCCTTCGGCGCCAATCTGTGGACTGCCCTACCTTGACGAAACCGACGCAGCGAAATGCGTATAGCCACCGCGGTTGCATGACTTCATGGGGGCGCATCGCTGACGGCTTGCTCGTCCAGTTCGGGAACACGATGCGAGTGCCGACTCGCTTCTCGTCGAGCAACTGTAGGTATCGCTTTTTCAGCATGGCAGCGCCTTAAGGTGAGCCATTTGGCTGTAGGTAACCTCGCCAATCCGCCAGCCGTGGCGATCCAGCCGCGCGCCTAGATCATCCGGCGCGATCTTGCGGTACCGGTTCGCCATGTCCGCCTTCGCCCAGCCACCCAGATCCATCAGCCCGCCGAAGTCCCGAGTCTGCGCGTAGTACCACGTCGCCCAGGTGTGACGCAGGACGTGCGGCGTCACGTCGGGCCCCAGTCCGGCGGCATCGCGGGCCGCGTTGAAGCTGGTCTGCATCTGGCCGCCGCGGCCGCGCTGGACGACTATCGGCTTGCCGTAGGCGGTGCGGAAGGCGCGGCCGACCTCGGGCAGCTCGCCGATCAGGTCAATCGCGCGCTGCGGCAGGCGGACCCAGCGGGCCGACGCCTCGGTCTTGCCTGCGCCCTCGATCTCGGCCGGGATCCACCACTGACGGGTCTCTGGGTTCCAGTGCCGGACTTCGGCGGCGAAGCATTCGCTT
>ERZ500994.612-NODE-612-length-10547-cov-5.361323_pt1 | contig 10547 bp, 12 predicted proteins | sample MGYA00248878_ERZ500994 | MGnify/ENA primary metagenome ERZ500994 (study PRJEB25958, sample SAMN03398533) | human skin metagenome | study: EMG produced TPA metagenomics assembly of the Human Skin Microbiome Metagenome (human skin metagenome) data set. | reverse complement strand
CCCGGGGGTGCAGGCGCCGGATTGCGGCGGGCCGGCGCCGAGCGCCGCGTGGCGCGCCGGGGCCTGGCCGAGGCCGGCAGCCAGCACATTGCCCATGAAGGCTTCCTCGACATCGGCCGCATCGACGCCGGCGCGGGACAGCGCGGCGCGGATGGCGGCCGCGCCGAGCTGTGGCGCGGCGAGGCTCGAAAGCTCGCCCTGGAATGCGCCCATCGGCGTCCGGGCTGCGCCGACGATGACGATCGGATCATGGGTCATGAGTCACCTGCAGGGTAAGAGAAGCGGATCGCGGAAACATAAGCGCACCGGCATGCGACGCATGCGCGCGAAGCGCATGGCTCGCATCGAGAAACGGCGCGACGGGATGGGTCAGAAGACGAACTCGCCCTTGCGCATCACCGGCTCGGCGACGCCATCGACGCGGAGGCCGTCGACATCGATGTCGGCGGAACCGATCATCCAGTCGATATGGATCAGGCTGCGGTTCGCGCCCTGCGCTTTCAGTTGCTCCTCGGTGAGCGTGTCGCCGCCGACGAAACATTTGGCGTAGGCTTGGCCGAGCGCGATATGGCTCGCGGCGTTCTCGTCGAACAACGTGTTGTAGAACAGCAGTCCCGATTTCGAGATCGGAGACGAGAAGGGGACGAGCGCGACTTCGCCGAGCTGGCGAGCGCCCTCGTCGGTCTCGAGGACTTTCGAGAGCACGTCGAGACCGCGCGAGGCGCTGGCATCGACGATACGACCGTCCTCGAAGCGCACGGCGATATTTTCGATCAGCGTGCCCATGTAGGACAGCGGCTTCGTCGCGCGCACCGTGCCGCTGACGCGCCGGCAATGCGGCGTCGTGAAAACCTCCTCCGTGGGGATGTTGGCGTTGCAGACGATGCCGTTGCGCGCCGTCGAAGCGCCGCCCGCCCATTCGTGGCCGTCGGCCAGGCCGACGCGCAGATCGGTGCCCGGCCCGCGGAAATGCAGTGCGGCGTAACGCTTGGCGTTGAGATGAGCGGTACGCGCGGCGAGGCGGGCATTGTGGGCGTCCCATTCGCCGATCGGATCGGCGCCCTCCACGCGGGAGGCCGCGAAGATCGCGTCCCACAATTTTGCGACGGCGACCTGCTCGTTTTCTCCCGGAAACACCGTCGTCGCCCAGGCCGGCGTCGCCGCCGCGACGATCGTCCAGTTGATCGCGAAATTGGTGATCGGCGTGATCGCCGGCGCATAGGCTTTTGCACGGGCCCGATTGGCGCGGCCGACCTTGTCGCCGTCGAGACCGGCGAGCAGCGTGGGATTCTCGCCGGCGATCGCGAGGCGCGCGGAACCGGCGCGGTAGGCCGAGGCCATGCCTTCGTAGAGCCAGCCCGGAGCGGCGTCGAAGGCCGCGTCGCGTCCATGGCGGAACCGCGACAGGGTCATCGCATCGTCGTTGAGGATCGTCGTCACCAGCGACGCGCCGGCGCGATAGGCGTGGTCGGTGATGAGCCGGGCCAGAGGCAGGGCCTCGAGCGGGGCGGTCATCACCAGTTCCTGACCCGGCTTGAGCCCGAGCCCGACCCGCACAGCGACCTCGGCCAGCCGGTCGAGCCGCAGGTCGGATTTCGCGGCCGCGCCGCCGGTGGCCATGTCGTTCAAGGAATGCTCCCTGCGTGTTCGGAAAATCTCGCGCCAGTCTTACGCGCGGTCGACAAGCCATGAAAGCGCCGACTGGCCCGACGCGGACGTCCATAGTAGACGAAGCGCCATGTCTATCCGCCTCCACCAGCAGGACCTGCCCGAAACCTACCGTCCCGGCGCATCCGTCGCGATCGACACCGAGACGCTCGGCCTGAACCCCAATCGCGACCGGCTCTGCGTGGTGCAATTGTCCAGCGGCGACGGCACGGCCGATCTCGTCCGGATCCATGCCGGGCAGACCCGCGCGCCGCGCCTCGAAGCCCTGCTCGCCGACGCCAGCGTGCCGAAACTGTTCCACTTCGCGCGCTTCGACCTCGCCATCCTGAAGAAGACCTTCGGCGTGATGGCCGGTCCGGTCTATTGCACCAAGATCGCCTCGAAGCTCGCGCGGACCTATACGGACCGCCATGGCCTGAAGGACCTGGTCCGGGAACTCACGGGCGTCGAAATCTCCAAGCAGCAGCAGTCTTCGGACTGGGGGGCGGACGCGCTTTCCGAAGCGCAGATGGCCTATGCGGCCTCCGACGTGCTCCATCTCCATGCGGTCCGCGCGAAACTCGACGCGATGCTGGCGCGCGAGGGGCGCGGGGCGCTCGCGCAATCGTGCTTCGCCTTCCTGCCTGCACGCGTCGAACTCGACCTCGCGGGCTGGCCCGAAACCGATATCTTCTCCCACGAATGACGTTCCGGGGAGCAGGATCCGCGGTGGTGCGGCGACGCCTTAACTTCGCCAAAGGCTCCTGCTGTTTGCGAAACCTGTGAATTCATTGGCTCTCTCATCGGCCCAGCCCGGGCCCGCCGACGACGTGGAAACGGCCTCCGAACCGTCCGCCGCAGCTCCTGCGCCGGACGCGCCCGGCGCGCAGACCCGCGACGTTTTCGCGAATTTCGGCCTTCGCCGCCCTCCTGCCTTCGCCGAGGCCGGCCGGCACAGCCAGCGCGTGCGCTTTCTGCGGCGGGCGATCGTGGTCGTCTGCAGCTCGGCGGTCGGGCTGCTGATCTTCGTCTCGATGTTCGATCCGCTCGGCAAGCTCAAGGGCGGCCTGTCGATCGGCAGCGTCGGCATCGACGGCACCAAGGTCACGATGCATGACCCCAAGCTGTCCGGCGTGCGGCGCGACGGCTTTGCCTATGAGGTCAAGGCCGCCACGGCGACGCAGGACACCGCCGCGCCGAAACTGCTCGACCTGACGAAGCTCGAGCTCAAGCTTGGCCAATCGGACGGCTCGACCACGCGGATCACGGCGTCGACGGGCCGCTACAATACCGAGGCCGAACGGCTCAACCTGGCTGGCGCGGTGCGTTTTTTCAATGCGGGCCATTACGACATGGCGATGGACCAGGCGGTAATGGATTTGCGCGACGGTGAGCTTTCGAGCGAAAAGCGATCCGTGGTGACGATCCCCGGCGGGCGGATCGAATCCGATTCCCTGCTCTTCTCGGAACAGTCTCGCGTGGTGTCCTTCGACGGCAACGTGCATTCGGTCTTCACCGAGGACGAAGATGCCCCGATGGAGGAGGCGAAGCGATGAGACGCCCTTCCCTTGCCGCTCTCGCGTTGGCCGTCGCGCTGGCGTCCGGCGTTGCCGGCGCGCAGGCCGCCGGCTCCGGCATCCTGCCCGGCGCGAGCGCGAAGGATCCCTATACGGTCGACGCCGGCAAGCTCGATTACATGGAGAAGGACGGCAAGCTCGTCTATTCCGGCGATGTCATCGCGACGCAGGGCGCCACCAAGGTCAAGGGATCGACGATGACGATCTATCTCGACAAGAGCGGCGGCGGCTCCGACCGGCAGGTCCGCCGGATCGAGATGAAGGGGCCGGTCACCGTCGTGCAGAACGGCAAGATCGGCGTCGGCGACGCCGGCCTTTACGACAAGGCCGAGAACAAATGGTATCTGCTGGGCAACGTGACATTGACCGAAGGATCGGACGTCACGCAGGGCGACAAGCTGATCTACGATCTTGCGAACTCGACCGCGCTCGTCGACGCCGGCAAGCAGGGCCGCGTGAAAAGCATCTTCACGCCCAAGGATTCCACGAAGGAGCCTGTATCGGACCGGGTGTCGGCGACGGACAAGCCGACCGAACTGCGGCCGTCGCCGAAACCCAAACCGGCGGTCCGGCGCGTCGACCAGCCGGCGGCGGCCCGACCGTGACCGTTGCGCCGCGCCGCCGCGCGCGCTAGCGAATGCGAACCGTTCCAAGGACTGCCGTCTCCCGTGTTCGCCCTGCCCGCCGCCGAAGAAACGGACCTGTCCGCGGGCGCGACGCCTTTCGACCGGTGGCTCCGCCGCATCCGTAGGCTGTTGCCGGCCGGACGGCGCGAACCCCAACCGGCGGAAGCAGCCGCCGCTCCACCGCCATTCGCCGGTCCGCAGCCGGGAACGGCGCCGGACGCGCAGATCGAGGCGACCAACGACACGCTCAGCATCTACAATCTGCAGAAGTCCTACAAAGGACGGCGCGTCATCGAGGATGTGAGCCTGTATCTACGGCGCGGCGAGGTCGTCGGTCTGCTCGGCCCGAACGGAGCCGGTAAGACGACGCTGTTCTACATGATCACCGGCCTCATACGGCCGGACGGCGGCTTCATCGTCCTCGACGGTCACGACGTCACGACGCTGCCCATGTACCGGCGGGCGCGGCTCGGCGTCGGCTACCTGCCGCAGGAGCCCTCGATCTTCCGGGGTCTGAGCGTCGAGGATAACATCCGCGCGGTTCTCGAGATCAGCCAGCCCGATCCCGTCCAGCGCGAAGCCGAACTCGATGCGCTGCTCGCCGAATTCAATATCGAACGTCTGCGCAAGACACCGGCCGTGGCGCTCTCGGGCGGCGAGCGGCGGCGCTGCGAAATCGCCCGCGCGCTGGCCGGCCACCCCTCGTTCATGCTGCTCGACGAACCTTTCGCCGGCATCGACCCAATCGCCGTTTCGGACATCCAGGATCTCGTACGGCACCTGAAGCACCGGGGCATCGGCGTTCTCATCACCGACCATAGCGTGCGCGAGACGCTGGGTCTGACCGACCGCGCCTACATCGTCCACGGCGGCCATATCCTGACGGAAGGCACGCCCGACGAGGTGATTTCAGACCCGAATGTCCGGCGATTCTATCTCGGCGAAGATTTCCGGATGTGAGGCGGCCGTGCCCGCGCCTGACGAAATTAACTTTCGTTGTGCGATGCGACATTTCTGCCGTTTATTTTTGCAGAATTCCCCGCTAGCCTCCGAAGCAAGAATTGGGCCGTCCCGCTCCCGCAAGGCGCGAGATGCCCCGAATCGAGTGGCTTACCGGGTGTGTTGATGGCTTTATCCACTCGCCTCGTCATGCGTCAGGGTCAGGCCCTGGTTATGACGCCGCAGCTTCTGCAGGCGATCCGGCTGCTTCAATTCTCTCATGTCGAGTTGGCCGCCTTCGTCCAGGAGGAACTCGACCGCAATCCGCTTCTGGAACGCGCCGAAGAACCTGCCTTTCAGGACCAGTCCGCCGCCATCGACCGGTTCAACGACGCCGCCGAGGGCGCGACCGCCGCAGCCGACGCCGACTGGCCGAGCGACCGCCTGGCGACCGATCCGCAAACCCTTGCCCGCGATCTCGGCACCGAGGTCGACAATGCCTTCGATACGGGCACGCCGGCGACGACGCCCGCGACGCGGGACGATCAGGGCCTGTCCGCGACCTCCTGGTCCGGCGCGCCGTCGAGCGGGAGCCCCGACGGGGAAGCCCCGAACCTTGAGGCTTATGTCGCGTCGCGCGAAACGCTGCGCGACCACCTCGCCGCACAACTCGCCATCGCCTGCCCGGACGGTATCGACCGGATCATCGGCCAGGCGCTGATCGACGCCATCGACGAAGCCGGCTACTGCCGCGAGAATCTCGCCGACATCGCCAGCCGACTCGGTGTCCCGGAGAAAAGCGCCAGCCGGATCCTCGCCACCATCCAGACCTTCGATCCGAGCGGCGTCGGGGCGCGCGATCTCGCAGAATGCCTGGCGATCCAGTTGCGCGCACAGAACCGGTTCGACCCGGCCATGGAGACGCTGGTCGCCAATCTGCCCTTGCTGGCGCGGCGCGAATTCGCGGTGCTGCGCCGCCTGTGCGGCGTGGACGACGAGGACCTCGCCGAGATGGTCGCGGAAGTGCGCCGGCTCGACCCCAAGCCCGGCCGCGCCTTCGGCGCCGAGCCGGTGCAGCCGGTCATTCCGGACGTGATCGTGAGGCCCGCCAGCGACGGAAGCTGGCACGTTGAACTCAATGCGGAGGTTCTGCCGCGCGTCCTCGTGAACCAGACATTCGCGACGACGGTGCGCGGCGGCACGGATGAAGACAAAGGCTTCGTTGCGAACTGCCTGCAGAACGCCAACTGGCTGACGAAGAGCCTCGAACAGCGCGCCCGCACGATCCTGAAGGTGGGATCGGAGATCGTGCGCCAGCAGGACGGCTTCTTCGTTCACGGCGTGCAGCACCTGCGGCCGCTCAACCTGCGCGCCATCGCCGATGCGATCGGCATGCATGAATCCACCGTCTCGCGCGTCACCTCGAACAAATATATGGCGACGCCGCGCGGCCTGTTCGAGATGAAGTTCTTCTTCTCGGCGGCGATTTCCGCGCAACACGGCGGCGAGGCGCATTCGGCCGAAGCCGTGCGCCATCGCATCAAGCAGCTGATCGACGGCGAAGCTCCGGAGAACGTTCTGTCGGATGACGCGATCGTCGGCCGTTTGCGCGAAGCGAATATCGACATCGCCCGCCGCACGGTCGCGAAATATCGCGAGAGCCTGAAAATTCCCTCTTCGGTCGAGCGTCGCCGCGAGAAGATCGCCTTTTCGCGGCTCTCGCACGAGGAGGCGCTGGCCACGCCAGCAAGTTTCGCGAGCGCGCGACGCTAGTCTAGCGCATTTTCCACCGTTCATTGCCGGCGTCGCTTGCCGCCCCCGGCTCCCGGCCGATTATATCGAATCCAGGAGCATGTCCGGCCGATAAGGGATCGGCGTCACGGGAGGTGCCGCGATGGATGCGCAAACCGGTCTCGTGCCCCTGCTCGGCGTGGCCGCCAGCATAAGCCTGCTGGCGGGTTGGCGGCTCTATCTCTGCATTCTCGCGACCGGCCTCGCCATGCGCTGGCACGTGCTTCCCCTGCCGGAGCATTGGCATATGCTGGATGCTCTCGCGAACCCCTGGGTTCTGGGCGTCGCGGCTTTTGCCGCCCTGTGCGAGTTCTTTGCCGACAAGGTGCCCTGGCTCGACTCGATCTGGGACGCCATCCACACATTGATCCGGCCTCTGGGCGGCGCATTGCTCGCCTCGGCGATCATCGATCCGTCCGACCCGGCCGTGCAGGTGATCGCTTTCATCCTCGGCGGCGGTGGCGCGCTGCTCGCGCATGCCAGCAAGGCCGGCGCGCGCGGCGTGGTCAATACGAGTCCCGAACCATTCAGCAATATCGCCCTGTCCACGATCGAGGATGCCGCCACCGCGGGCTTGCTCTACGTGGTCTATGCCTATCCTTACGCCGCAGGCGCGGTGGCGGCGGCGCTGCTGATCGTCGTCGGCGGCATGATGTTTCTAACGTGGAAGCTGATCGGGCGCGTATTCCGCCGAAAGCCCGCATCCGCAAGAGATGGGCTTTCCGCATGAAACTTACGCGTGCCGGACAATTTCAGGGGTGTGCGGCCGATCCGTTCAACGCATTGTCCGGATCCCAGGCGTAGGACAGCGTTTCGAAACGCAGCGCCCGCGCATCGAACAGCAACAGCCGTCCGACGAGACCTTCGCCGAAACCGACGATTTCGCGGATCACTTCCATCGCCATCATCGAACCGACAATGCCGGTGAGCGCGCCGAGCACGCCGGCTTCCGCGCAGGCCGGCACCGAGCCGGCGGGCGGCGGCTCCGGAAAAAGACAGCGATAGGTCGGGTTCGGCTCGCCGACGGCATTTCGTTCGAACGGCCGCAGCGTGGTGAGCGATGCATCCATCGGTCCGACCGCCGCCGTCACGAGCGGGATCTTCGCGTGAAAGGCCGCGTCCGAGACGAGATAGCGCGTGGCGAAATTGTCGGAACCATCCGCAACAATGTCATATTGCGCGAGAAGCGCGGCGGCATTGCCGGTCGTGAGACGCGTTTCATGCCGCTCGACGACGACATGCGGATTGATGCGCGCGATCGCATCGGCCGCGCTGTCGGTCTTCGCGCGACCGATGTCGCCCGTTCCGTGAATCACCTGCCGCTGCAGATTGGACAGCGACACATGATCGTCGTCGACGATGCCGATCGCGCCGACGCCGGCCGCCGCGAGATATTGCAGCAGCGGCGCGCCAAGCCCGCCCGCGCCGATGACAAGCACGCGCGCCGCGCGAAGTTTTTGCTGGCCCGGACCGCCGATATCGGCCAGCACGATGTGGCGCGCGTAGCGCTCGAGTTCGTCCGCTGAAAGCGGTTTGCGCGTCAGCATGGCCACAGGCCCGGGTGTCCGACCGTCTTCATAGCCAGTTCTCGATCATCAGTCCGTCGACCCGCTCGAATTCGCGGATATTGCCGGTCACGACGACAAGACCGCGACTTCGCGCATGGCCGGCGATCAGGCAATCGTAGGGCCCGATCGAAAGCCCCTTTCGACCGAGATCGGCGCGAATGCGGGCGGCGTGATCGGCGGCGTCGGCATCGAACGGAAGAACGATCAGCCTGTCCATGAAATCCGCGAGCGCCGCACGGGTGCGGACGGGGTCCACAGAGCGTTCGGCTCCGTACAAAAGCTCCATCGCCGCAACCATGGACAAGGCCATCGCGCCCGCACTCGCGTTGAAACACACACTGACGTCGGGCGGACGCCGACGCAGGACATCGATGCAAAGGCTCGTGTCCAGCATGTAGCGAAGGGTCACAGCGCTTCGCGTTCGGGCATCACCGGCTGGTCGCGATCGGGAAACGCCACGCCGGGCTGGCTGAAGAAATCGTCCCACGTCGCACCGACCGGCGACACGATGCGACTACGTCCCGCGCATCGGATCGTCACCTCCGCGACATCCGCCGGAAAGGCGACATCCTTGGACAAGCGAACAGCCTGCGTGCGGTTCGAGAGGAACAGCTTTGTGCGAGTCATGAATTATGTATATCCATTATGGATATACAATTCAAGCGCGATCTGCCGCCCATTCGACAGCGTCCTCGAGCCGGTCATTTCCCCAGAACAATTCGCCATCGCCCGCGACGAAGCTCGGCGCGCCGTAGATGTCGTGACGCGCGGCTTCGAGGCTTTGCGCTTTCAGGCGCTCCTTGTTGCCGGCGCTGGTCGCGCGCTCCATCACGTCGCGCGGATCGAGACCGCAGCTTTCGAGCAGCGCAGCCAGCGTGTCCGTATCGTCGATGCGCCGGCCTTCGCCAAATTCGCACATATAGACGGCGCGCGAAAAGGCCGGCCGTTGCGCGTCGTCCAGGGCGCAGGCGACGCGCGCCGCGAGCAGCGAATTCTGCGGGAACGGGTTTGGCATCCCGAACGGCAGACCGGCCTTCGCGCAGATGCGTTCGAGGTCGCGGACCATATTTCTTCCCTTGGCGGGATAGAGATTGAACGGCGAGGTCGTCCAGCCCTGCTGCGCGAAAATCGGGCCGAGGAGGAACGGCTGCCAGCGCACACTCACGCCCCGGGCGCGCGCGACATCCTCGATGCGCATCGCGGCAGGGTAGGAATAGGTGCTGGCGAATTCGTACCAGAAGTCGAGCATGGCCATGCCTCACTCTGGACCGCGAGCCTCCCGGCTCGCAACTAGACTAGTCGTCGTCGCGAGGCTCGCCGTCCAGCAGATCCGGCCGCCGTTCCCGCGTGAGCGCCGCGGATTGCCGTCGCCGCCAGTCCGCGATTTTCCCGTGGTCGCCCGAGAGGAGAATGTCGGGGATTGCCCGCCCCTCCCATTCGCGCGGCTTCGTGTAATGCGGATATTCGAGCAGGCCGCCGGAAAAGCTTTCCTCGACGCCCGACTGCGCATGGCCCATGACACCCGGCAGCAACCGCACGCAGGCGTCCAGCAGCACGAGCGCCGCCGGCTCGCCGCCGGACAGCACGTAGTCGCCGATCGAAACCTCTTCGAGAGAGCGTGCTGCGATGACGCGTTCGTCAAAACCTTCAAAGCGGCCGCACAAAATCACGACGCCCGCACCGCGCGACAGGGCGGCCACGCGCGCCTGCGTCAGCGGCTTTCCGCGCGGGCTCATCAACAGGCGCGGACGCGGATCGTCCGCCGGCGAGACGGCATCGAGCGCCGCCGCCACGACGTCGGCACGCAACACCATGCCGGCGCCGCCGCCCGCCGGCGTATCGTCGACGGCGCGGTGTTTGCCCAGTCCGTGGTCGCGGATGTCCTTGACCTCGAGAGACCACAACCGGCCAAGCGCGTCGCCCGCGAGCGACAGGCCGAGCGAACCCGGAAACATCGTCGGGAACAATGTGAGGACCGTCGCGCGGAACATCACGCGCCGTCCGGGCCGGAGGGCTCATCCTCCTCCGGCGGCACGACGACGACAACCTTGCGCGCCGCAAGATCGACGAGAGGCACAAAAGCCTTCGTGAACGGCACGAGCAGCGTCTCACCGCCGCCCGGCAGTTTCAGTTCAAGAATATCGCCCGCGCCATAATTTGGCACCGCGACGATCGTGCCGACGGGCGCGCCGCCTTGATCCACGGCGTCGACCCCGATGAGATCGGCGACATAGACTTCATCCTTGTCCGGCGGCGGAAGGTTCTCCCGCCGCGCGAACAGTTCGAGGCCGGTCAGCGCCGCCGCCGCATCGCGATCCGCGACGCCGGACACGCTGACGACCAGCATGGTGTCGCGCAGAATCCGGACATCGCTCAGCACAAACGCGCGCGCACCGCTC
>ERZ500994.611-NODE-611-length-10549-cov-5.583857_pt1 | contig 10549 bp, 8 predicted proteins | sample MGYA00248878_ERZ500994 | MGnify/ENA primary metagenome ERZ500994 (study PRJEB25958, sample SAMN03398533) | human skin metagenome | study: EMG produced TPA metagenomics assembly of the Human Skin Microbiome Metagenome (human skin metagenome) data set. | reverse complement strand
TGTTGTGCGAGCCTTCGTTGTGCGGACGCATGACGTTGAGCTGCAGGCGATAGCGGTGGAAGCACTGGTACATTGCGGGGCCGATGGCCTGCCCCGAAATCCGGAGATCTGGCGAGGGCGACAGGAAGTCCCCCCACCGATGACCGAATACGTCCATCGGCACGCCCGCCTCCAGCAGGGTGCGTACGGCATCGGCGCGCCGCTTGTCGGGATTTCCGACGAAGCATGCGCGCGGAATTTCCTCGCCCTGCGAGATTTGCGCATAGAGCGCCGCATCGACGTTGTGACCGAACGGGATCACGCCGGTCCGGAGATCCGGATAACGCGCGCGCAGCTGCCGCTCGATCCGCTCGCTGTAGGTGATGTACAGATCGTAGAGGCCGATCGCCTCCTCGACATTCCGGTTGCCCGAGCCCCGCGCGAAAAATTCAAAGGGATGATCGCCGTTGTAGTTGACGAGGAAGATGCCCTGGCTCCGCATCGCGCGGAGCGTGTCCGGATAGATGTCCAGGCCTTTGAATATCCACGTCACGTCCGGGCGAAAGCTTCGCGCCGCGTCGCGCCAGCGGCGGTTCGCGGACGCGAACCACAGGCGCGGCGCCAGTCGAAACAGGATTCGTTCGGGCACGCTGGCGCTTCCCTGCGAAACGCGGGTATCGACATCCACGCCGCGCACATCGACCATGGTCTGCAGCGGACGCATATATTCTGAAATGACCGTGTAGGGACTGCCGGAACGGCTCATCAGCAGCTTCACGATTCAGATCCTCGCGGATGGGACGACAGATCTCGCCGGGGTGGCGTCGACCGGATGCATCCGTAATTTTGTCTGATGCCGATCGGACGATGCGGCGGCGATGCTTATAGCCCAGCGAGCACGAAAAGAGAGAACGCCGCGCGACTTCCATATTTACAACCATCGGGCGTTTATTTCGTCGCAGCCATGCTCTGGAAAGCGGCGAGCTGTTTTCGTAATGCTGCGCGCGACGCCATTCCGTGGATTGACGATGTCGCGCAGATTCAAGGCATGAACAGGCTTCTGCTCGGGTCCGCCCTGATGGAAGCAGGACGCGGCGGCATCGCGCGCGTCGCGCGCCTCTCCGCGCAGGCGCTGCTTCGTCATGGCGTGGATCTGTCCGTCGTCACTTATCTCGACAAGGATCCGCCCGACATCGCCGGATCGCGCGGTCGCACGGCCCGCGGAGGCAAGATCCGGTTCGCCGCGCAATGCCATGAGGCGGCGTTCCGGGCGGACGCCTGTCTCTTCGATACGGCCGGGATCGCGCGAGGCCGTCCCCGATTGCCCGGACTCGCACGGCCCTATGCCGTCTTCATGCACGGGATCGAGGCCTGGGAGGCCCTGCGGCTGATCGATCTGAAGACGTTCCGAAGCGCGCGCCTCGTGATCGCGAATTCGCATTACACGTTGCGCCGGTTCGAAGCGCTGCACGGCGCGCTGCCCAATGCCCGCGTGTGCTGGCTCAGCACCGAGCAGGAGGAGCCGCCGCCTTCGCGACTCCCGCAGACAGGGCGGCCGCCGACCGCGATGATTCTCGGCCGCATCGACAAAAGCCTGCAATACAAGGGACACTACGAGGTGATAGCCGCGTGGACGCAGGTCGTCGCGCGTATTCCGGACGCTCGCCTCGTTATGGCCGGCGGCGGGGACGATCTCGAGAACGTGCGCGCGGCGGCCACCGCATCGCCGGTTTCGGCGAATATCGATGTGCTGGGCTTCGTGCCGGAAGCGGTGATCGATCGCCTCTGGCAAACGATCGACTGTTTCGTCATGCCTTGTCGCGGCGGCGGCTTCGGTCTCGTCTATGTCGAGGCAATGCGCCACGCGCTGCCCTGCATCGCCTCGACGGAAGACGCCGGGCAGGAGGTCAATGTCGACGGCGTGACGGGCTTCAATGTCGCCATCGCCGATATCGACGGCCTCGCGGACCGGCTGATCCGCCTGTTGTCCGACGCCGAACTGGCGAGAACGATGGGCGCCGCGGGCCACGAGCGATGGCGCACGCATTTCCGCCCGTCGCAGTTCGGCGACCGGCTCGTCGATCTCATGACAGAGGCGCGACTGATTCAGCCCGAACGGTCACGCCGGTCGTAAGCCGGGCGCGGATCCACGCGAACAGCGGCCGCATCGCATCGACATAGTTGAAGCGCGTCCGGCACAGATGTCCGGCCGTTGCGCCCTCGCGTTCGCAGCGCGCGGGATCGGCGGCGTAAGCGGCGACGATGTTGGCGAGTTCGTCCGGCGAATAGGTCTTCAGGCTCTGCCCGACGCCGTTGCCTTCGAGCAGTTCCGGCACACCCGGGTTCATGTCGCCGATCTGCGGCAGGCCCGCCTGCATGTAGAGATAGCGTTTGTTGCTCGCCCCGAGCGCGCTCGCCCACTGGAACTGGCTGCCGTCGAGAAGAGAAATACCAAGATCGGCGCGGCGCAGGCGATCGATCAGCCTGTCGAACGGCAGCCACGGCTCGAAACGCAGGCGGGGCGTCGGATGCTTGCGGCGCAACGCCTCCGCGCGCGGCGACGAGAGATCGCCGACGATCGTGAAGACGGTGTGCTCGGGCCAGTTCACCACCGAACCGCAGATGAAATCCATCTTCTGGTCGTCGCCGAGAGAGCCGGCGTAGATCACTTCGAACGGCGCGCCCGGCGTCGCGACGCGCGGCGGCAGGGGCGCGGCCAGAGGCATTGGATAGTTCGGAACAACGGTCGGCGTCGTCTGCAGTCCCAAAGCGTCTTGTATCTGTCGCGCGCGCATCGCGTCGGGAGAGACGACGAGGTCGAAGCCAGGCACGGATCGCTTCAGTCGCGTAAATATCCAGTGGCGGCTGTCGGTGAGCACCGATTCGTGGAAATGCGCGATGCGAACGGCAACGCGGCCCGGCGCGAGATCGCTGAAGGCCATGCCATAGGGATCATAGGCGATCTCGACGACCTGCGCCTTGCGATGCCGCCAGCGCATCCAGCCGAGGGCAGCGAGGAAAGTCGCCGTATGCCAGACCGTGCGAACGACCGGCATGTGAAGGCGGGGCAGGTTGACGATCCGCACGCCCGGCAACTGCGTCTGGAGTTCGAACGGACCGCGCATCGCGGGCATGGTGACGACGTCGACGACATAGCCCTCGTCGACGAACAGCTGCGCTTGGTTCCGGACCGGCGGATAATGATCGATCGAGCCGGGAGAAACGAGGATCGCCACGCACGTTCCATCGGGCGGACGCAAGGGGCTGGTCTTTGGCGTGGGCATGCCGGAGAAATCTGGAGTTGTCGGACGGCCGCGAAAGCTGGTCATCGGCGCGCGTGCGGCGTCGGCATCCGGACGGGCGTGGCCGTGCTGCCCAGCACGCGTGTCGCGAAGGCAATTCCCGACAATGCCGCCCATGTCGCCGCGCAGGCGCTGACCATGAAGAAAATATCAGAGAGGGGCACGACCAAAGCTGCGCCCATCGCGAAATTCCGGACGCATTCGTATAGGCGATTGGCGCGGAGCGACATCGACGCCCTGGCGTCCAGATTGGCGAGAATGAAACCCATGACGAGGAGGCCGAAGAAGACTCCGATCGAGCCGAAATTGACGTAGAACTCAAATATCTGCCCGGCGCCGAACCGCGTGCCTTCGGAGAAGCGCAGTCCCGTATTGGATTCGATGAAGTGATTGCCGCCGTTCTCGGGCTTGCCCGGCCAGAACGCGCGGGGAACCCAGGCGAGGAGGCTGAACAGAAGCGAGGCGCCATAGGTCCGCAGATCCGGAAAGGCTTCGTGCCACTCGACCATCTTGCCGACGAAGGCCGCCTGATTGAGGCGGATGGCGATCCAGTCGAGGCTGGCGAAATCGAGCGGGTTCAGAAAATGAATTTCTGAAAACGCCTTCCCGAGGGCGAAAAACCGGTCGCTGACATCCGCCTTGCCCCAGATCGCCGCGCGAATCTCTTCGCGACCGCTGAGATAGGCGACGAAGGCCGACAACCACAGATAGGCAACGCCCAGGATGGTCGCGAATGTCTTCGGCGCGGACCATGACCGTGCGCGGGTGGTGACGAGGAGAAACGCGCCGACCAGCGTCGCGACGGTGAAGCCGGACGACAGAAATCCCCAGGCGACGACATTCCATACCGGAATCGCCATGCCGATTCCGATCCAGAGCGATTTTGCGCGCCGGTTTCCCGACTGGTTCGCCTGATGGTAGCCGAGACATACGAGCACGGTGCCGACGTTCTGACCGACCAGCGAGAGCGCCTGGGCGGCCGGAAAATCGATCTTGAACAACGGGATGAGGAATCCGAAGATCGCGAAGCCCGCGAGGATGGGCAGAACGCGCGCGAATGCGCCGGGCGATCCCCGTTCGGGCCGCATGAGGCGACCGATCGACGACCGCGCCAGCCGCGCATGATACAGTTTCACGCCGACCGCGAACCCGACGACCGCGATGCAAGCCTGTGTCGCGCCGGCCAGCAGCGTGTCGTTGGTGATGTTGTAGTTCCAGAGATAGGGCAGGCTGTCGATCCGCCGGTGCGTATAGCCCGGAACGCAATAGAGGAACGCGCTGGCGTAGAGGAACGTCGTCGAGAACAGGTAGGCGGCCGGAAGCCCGACCGAACCGGCGCGGGAATGCTGGCAGAGGCGCGTGACATAGAAGGTCGCCGCGATCCAGGCGAGGCAGAGCCCGACCATCGGCAGCTGTATGTCATCCATGTCGCCGTCCGCCAGTCATCGTCGCGAGCATCCCGCCCAAAACCTGCCCTTATGTCGATGCTTACCTACGTGATATGAACAACCCGACCAAACGAGGGCGTAACCCGCCGGATCAGGAGTCTGTCGCGGGCGATGTGGCGTAAATTTTTTTCATACAATCGTGAGCTGTCGAATCGACTTCACGCCCGGTTCCCAGGCGTGTTTGCCGCGACGCGGAACTATCGCCGGGAAATCGTCGCCGCGATCGAGGCGGATATCGCCAGGCGCGTGCATCCGACCGTGATCGAGTGCGGCGGCGTCGATCGCCCGCTGATTCCGAAAAGTCCGGATTATCGCTACGTCGGCCTCGATATCGAGCATCGGCCGGGATGCGACCGCGTGTACGACGATTTCATCGTCCGCTCGATCGAGCAGCCGATCGGCGTCGCGGCCGATCTCGTCATCTCGTTCACGCTGCTCGAACATGTGCGCGACAACGAGGCCGCGATCGCCAGCATCTACGGCGCGCTGCGGGCGGGCGGCACGACCTATCACTACATCCCGTCGAAATCGCATCCCTATTCGCTCGCTCTGCGCGCCGTCGGGCCGACGCTGCAGAAGCGCCTGATCGCGCTACTGCGCCCGGCGGCCGTCGAGGAAACGGGCTATCCGGCTTTCTTCAACCGGTGTTCGCCGTCGGCGATGGCGCATCTGTTCCGGCAGACGGGCTTCACGAACATCAGCGTCTCGCCGTTCTACCGCGCCAACGACTACTTCGCCTTCTTCACGCCGGCCTATGTGGCCGTTTCCCTGTTCGAGAATGCCGCCCATGCGCTCGGGCTGCGGATGTTCTGCTCCGGCTTCATCGTGAGCGCCGAACGGCCGGCGTAGCTACCAGCCGCGCCGGAATGTCGTCAGCGAGCGGAAGGAGCGCGCCCCGAACCCGTGCTTGCGCAGGATCGCGACGACGTCGCGCGTGATGGACGGTCCGTGCAGCTCCGCGATGATCAGATCGACCTGTGGCAGCCATTCGCCCGGCCGGGTTTCCATGATGTCGCGCTCGGCGCCTTCGATATCAAGCTTGAGCAGGTCGGCCCGCCCGCCGGGCAGCATCGCGAGCGCCTGTGAAACCGTGATCGCCTCGACCTTCGTTCCGGTCTGCCCGATCGATCCGCCAAGCTGCTCGCCGCCGAAGTCGAGCAGGCCTGCCGTGCCGGCCAGCGCGTTGGCGAGAAGGCGGACGCGGGAGCCGTAAGGGGCAAGGTTCTGCGTCGCGAGCACGAAATTGTCGGCCTGCGGTTCGAGCGCGACGATTTCGAGTTGTGGATAGCGCGTCGCGAAACAGGCTGACGTGTCGCCGATATAGGCGCCGCCGTCGATCATCGTCTTCGGCCGCCAGTCGTGCGGGATATGCTGGTCATATTCGCCGCGCATCGCCGTATTGACGATCGTCGGCACATCATCGGTGCCGGGCCGTGCAAGGATCGGATGGGCCAGCGCGCGCAGCGTCAGACGCTCCGGCGGTCCGGGCGGCGCGGCGGCCAGGCGCGACAGGTGTCGCGCCGTCCCGAATCCTTCGCGCCGCACGAGCTGGGCGTTGTTCAGGGTGCGCGCCGCCAATCCGTAGATAGGGGACTGATAACCGCCGACCAGCCGGCGAAAGGCGCGGCGCATCAATTCCATGACAAGCCCTTCCGCTTGGCGGGTCCCGGTTTCACGCGGCAAGACAGCAGAGCCGCCCATAGGCCGGCGATGCTCGCGCGCATGTCGCATTCGCCGAATATGCGCAACGAGTCCTCCGCCATCGCGGCGTGGAGAGAAGGTTCGTCGCGCAGGCGTTTCATGGCGGCGGCAAGCGCCCCGATATCGCCACAGGGAAACACGAGGGCGTTCCGCCCATCGCGTGCGATGTCGGTCGGACCGACCGCGCCGACCTTGTCGCTGAGCAGTAATGGCAGGCCCGTCGCCGCGCCTTCGGAACAGACGAGCGGATGCGGATCGTAGGCAGACGGATGCACGAGCGCATCGGCCGCCGCATAGAATTTCGGAAGCTCGTCGACATTGACGAATCCGGCCAGCGTCACCGGCAGGCGTTCGGCTTCGACGCGCGCGCGCATCGCCTCGAACAATTCGCCGTTGCCGCAGACGAGCACATGGACCGGCGGCCCGTCCGCGCCGGCCAGCCGCGCCGCCGCATCGATCAGATCGAGCGGCCGCTTGCGCGGCGAGAGCTTGCCGACTGACAGCAGGACAAACGCATCGTCGGGAATGCCGAAGCGCTCCCGCAACCCGGCGCGGATCGCAGCACGGTTCCCGTGCTGCCCGAGATAGACATCCTCATCGATCGTGAACGGACTGCGGAACATTTTTCGCGCCGGAACGCCGAGCGTGCGCAGTGCAGCTTCGTTGCCATCGCCGACGGTGAGAAATGCACGCACCTGCGCCAACAGGGGGCCAAGCACCGCCCGCCGCGCAAGCGCCTTCGTTGGCGAACGCCGCGTAACGTTATCGGTATCGCCCATCATCATCAGCGGGATGCCGCGCGCCCGGCACCAGGCGATGGTCCGCAGGGCCGTGATGGTCGAGTAGCCGTAGACAAGCACTGCGTCGGGCGCGAACGCCTCGAGTCTCGCGCCGATGCTCGGGTTGTTGACGGTGCGCATGGCGCTCGAGCGGATGCCGGCGGCCTCGGGCAGGAATTCGTGATCGTAGCCCGAGAGAAGGTCGGTCTTCCAGGCGATGGACACGTTCATCTCACGATCGAAATAATCGTCGACGCCGATGCGCGCGCAGAAGAACACCTTGAGCGCGATGTCCGGTTCGCGAGCGATGGCGCGATAGAAATGCACAAAATGCTGGATCGGATGCGAAACGACGATCGCAAGGCGGGCGGCATCGGCGCGTTGCGCCGGCCAGAGCGTATCCGCTACGGCGTGGCCGCGCCCCGGCTTCGCCGACGCAAGCGTCTCAGGTCCGGACATGGGCGCCTCGCAGAATCTGCGCGATCGTCTCGAGATGGCGCGAATATTCGTGATCCAGCGCGAAGCGTATCCGTGCCTGGCGCTTCGTGGTTTCGTTCCATGTGTCGAGCGACGCCATCACGTTCCGGAACAGCGCCGGATAATCGCGATTGCGCTCGTCGCCGCACATGGCGATGAGCGGGGAATCCACATAAGTGTCGATCCGGTTCGCTATGACGGTCCTGCCGGTCGCGAGATATTCCAGGATCTTGTGCGAATTGATCGCGCCGTCCGCCGTCAGCGCGCGGTCGTAGCAGATCAGCCAGGCATCGAAACTCTCGGCCTCCCGCAAAATCTCGGGCGAGGGGCGGGCTCCCCGCAGATCGCAGTTCGCGCAGGCGCGCAGTTCGTCGACCGGCACGGCGGGCGCGCTATAGGGGCCATAGAAAACGAAATCGATTCCGGGATTCTCCCGGATCAGGGCAAGGAGAGTTCGCCAGTCGACGCCGCCGTGGTTGAGATTTCCGACATAGCCGACACGCGGGCGGCGCTGACCGGGCCCGACGGTTTCGTGGTTTGCGAGACGCTGTCGTCCGTAGGCGGCATGGTCCGGCCCGAGGCCGTGCGGAATGACATGGCCGCGTTCCGGCGCGATGCCCGTTCGCGCGATGAACTGCGGCGAGACCGACAACACGACATCCGCGTTCTTGTGGCGGTTTGCGCCGGGCAGCGAATCGACCGGGTGAAAGATCGCGAACTTCGCGCCGAACACGGCGAGATCGGCGAACTGGAAGGCGTTGTCGAAATCCCAGACGATGTCGGGCACGACACCCGTAGCGCGAACAAGGCGGCGCGCCTGCAAGCGCATCAGGCGGTCGAAGACGGGCCGGAACCGGAATTTCAGGCGATAGGGAAAGAACGTGCGATAGCTGACCTGGCTTACGCCGGCGATATCGGTCGGCGCGATTTCGATACGCCCGGATACGCCGTCCGATCGGGGCGGATTGAAGAAGAAGACGCGGTGGCCCATTTCGGCGAGACGCGACGCATAATGGTGCTTCGAAACCTTGAACCCGTCCCACGGCTGCGGCGAAATGACGAAGATCGTCCTGTCGCCGCCGTCGAGATCGATGGTTGCGCGCGGCTGTGCGCCGTTCGCCCTCATCGTCCCGCGATCGCGCGCTTGAGCGGTACGAGCCGCGAGAGCTTGCGATTGACGCTGGCGCGCTGCGCGACATCTGTGCCGTAGAGTTCATGCGACACGTTCGGCTGCGTCAGCACTGCCTCGAATTCGTCCGCCGTGAAGCCGAGCTTCTTGGCGACATAGGCCTTGTCGCGCTCCTGCAGATCGGGATCGTAGGTCGGCTGCTGCAATTCGCGCAGGGCTTCCTCGCGCGTCATCTGTCCCGAGAGGATGAGGGTCGAAAGATGCGCCTTGCGTTTGTCGGCGTCGAATTTCCGCGGAAGGATATAGCCTTGATAGAAACGGGTGAAGATCGACTCGTGATGCTTGCCGCCATAGTCGCGCCAGCCGAGATCCTCGATCAGCCGGCGTCTCGCCTCGTCCTTCCGGTAGTCGATCAGATCGAGCAGGGCGGCGGTGCGGATGCGCCGGACATGCCAATAATAGGCTTGCTGCCAGACGCCGAGCGCCGGCAGTTTCTTCAGCGGGACGCTGCCGAACCGGGCGTGAATGGCCTTCAGGTTGACGAGATCGAACTTGCGATAGTGCCATGCGCGCGGCAGCAGCCATTCCGTCGCGTTGTTCGTTCCAGACAGGATATATTTGATGCCGTGCCGTGACGCCGTGCGATAGAGCGCCCCGAGGATCATGTGGTCGGTCGGAACTTCGAGATCAACCACGGACGCCTTGAAATAGGCGCGCTGCAGGTCGCGGAACTCGTCCCAGTCCATCACGAAGGTTTCGAGATCGAGCCCCAGTTTTGAGACGAGCGCCTCGATATTGCCGACCGCGAGCTCCGTGTTCCAGCCATTGTCGAAATGGACGGCGAGCGGACGCAGGCCGTTCTCCTTCGCGAGCCAGGCGAGATAGGAACTGTCGACGCCGCCGCTGAGGCCGATGAGGCAGTCGTATTTCCTGCCCGCGCCTGCGACCTTGATGCGGTCGATCGTCTCGCGGAACAATCTGTCGCGCTCCTCCGTCGAGGGGAGCGTGTCGAGAAATGCCCGATACTCGTACCAGTAGTTGCAGACCCCGTCCTTGTCGAAGGTGATGTCCGGGTCGGTCGTGTCCATGACCGTCCGGGTGCATACCTGAAAGCGCATATCGCGGCGATCCGCGACGCTGCGATCCAGCTCAATCGTCATGCGAGCTTCTTGTAGACCTTCTCGACAAGTTCGGTTTGCGGCGGATAGGAGATCAGCACGCCGCGCTGCTGCGACTGATAGACGAACATGCTCCCCGCAGCGACGGCGGAACACCCGCCTTCTACGAGCGCGGCGCGGAGATCGTCAAGGTTGCGGGCGCCGCCGCAGGCGACGACGGGCACGTCAACGCTTTGCGCGACGCGCTTCAGCAGATCGAGATCGTAGCCTGCAAACGTCCCGTCGCGATCGATGGCATAGACGATGATTTCGCCGGCTCCAGCCGCTGCTGCTGCGGCGGCGGCCGCCTCCGGCGCGTCGCCCAGCGCGCTCTTTCCGTCGCCGAGCACGACACGATAGCCGCCGAGCAGTTTCTTCTTCACGGGCAGACAGACGACGGCGGCCTGCGCGCCGTAGCGCGCCGCCACGCCTGCGATGAGCGCCGATCCATCGGCCAGCGCGGACGACAGGACGACCTTCTCGATGCCGCAACGATAAAGCTGGCCGACATCGTCGAGCGACCGGATGCCGCCGCCGTAGCCGAGCGGCATGAAGGCCTCGCCGGCGATATCCGCGA
>ERZ500994.608-NODE-608-length-10571-cov-7.073507_pt1 | contig 10571 bp, 10 predicted proteins | sample MGYA00248878_ERZ500994 | MGnify/ENA primary metagenome ERZ500994 (study PRJEB25958, sample SAMN03398533) | human skin metagenome | study: EMG produced TPA metagenomics assembly of the Human Skin Microbiome Metagenome (human skin metagenome) data set. | reverse complement strand
CCCGGGTCGTCCACAGATTTGCCCGTCGCTAACTCGAGCTGGGTTCGCGGTGTAATTACATTCCGTGTCCGTAGTAGGACTTGTGAATGCTGTGGAAAACCGTCGAACGGCCAGGTCAGCGGCGCGCTCGCGGTGTGCATCGATTGTGGGCGGCTGGTCGAACAACTGCGACGGGCCGGGGAGGACGACGCCTTCTCCCCACGCGTCCCCAGCGCCATCGACAAGCCGTCCACAGTTGTCCACATGCTTATCCACATTGGTGGATGACGGGGAGGTGCGGCGCCGAGAGTGCGAAAGCGAGGTGAGGTGCGGCCCGCGCGGCTCGGTCACTCCGTGCGTCCCTTGGTCTTGATGCGGGTGGTGAGCTCGGCGACCTGGTTGTAGACGACCCGCTTCTCCTTCATCTCCGCGGCGACCTTCTTGTACGCGTGCATCACCGTGGTGTGGTCGCGTCCGCCGAAGCTGTTGCCGATCCGCGGCAGCGAGAGGTCGGTCAGCTCGCGGCACAGGTACATCCCGATCTGGCGGGGCATCACCAGCGCCTTGCTGCGGTTCTTGCCGCAGAGCTCGTCCAGTGAGACGTCGAAGTACTGCGCGACCTCCTGCATGATCAGCGGCGCTGAGATCGTGCGCTCGGAGTTGTCCGGGATCAGATCCTTCAACACGTGCTCGGCCGCCGTACGGTCCATGCCCTGGTCATTGAGGTTGGCGAACGCCGACACCCTGATGAGGGCACCCTCGAGTTCGCGGATGTTGCTTTGGATGCGCGTCGCGATGAGCTCGAGAACCTCAGGGGCGATCGTGAACCCCTCCTGCTGTGCCTTGCGGCGCAGGATGGCCAGGCGCGTCTCGAGGTCCGGGGTCTGAATGTCCGGGGTGAGCCCGCTGACGAAGCGGCTACGCAGCCGGTCTTCGAGCGTGGTCAGCTCCTTGGGCATGCGGTCGGAGGTGATCACGATCTGCTTGTTCGCGTTGTGCAGCGTGTTGAAGGTGTGGAAGAACTCCTCCTGGGTCTGCTCGGCACGCTCCAGGAACTGGATGTCATCGATCATCAGGATGTCGACATCGCGGTAGCGGCGGCGGAATCGCTCGCGCTGATCGCCCGAACCACCGCGAATGTTGGCGATGGCGTTGATGAAGTCGTTGGTGAACTCCTCGGAGCTGACGTACAGCACCTTGATGTCCGGGAACACCTGGTAGGCGTAGTTGCCGATGGCGTGCAGCAGGTGCGTCTTGCCCAGTCCCGACCCGCCGTAGATGAACAGCGGGTTGTAGGCCTTGGCCGGTGCCTCAGCCACGGCCGAGGCCGCAGCGAAGGCAAGCCGGTTGGATGGCCCGCGCACGAAGTTCTCGAAGGTGTACTTCGGATTGAGCCGGCCTGGCGCGGTCAGTCGGGTACCGATCGCGGACGCCGTATGCGTGCCGTTCGCCCCACCCGGGGAGGTGGGAAGGGTCCCGGCGAGATCGGCATCGTCCTCGTCCGGGCCGAACGCCTGCGCCGGGGAGTCGGTGTCGAAGTCGTCGTACTCGTCCGGTTCGTCGGAGCCGGTCGCGAAGTCGCCGGTCGCGAAGTCGCCGGTCGCGGAGGTTTCCGAGCGCAGCGGCGGCAGCAGGGTCGTGCGGTCCGGGGTGTCGGTGGCGGGCTGCTCCGTCGCCGGCTGCGGCTCGGCCGTGCGCATCGCCGGGTCGACGGTGACCGCGATCTGCACCGAGTGTCCCAGGATCTGCGAGAGCACCTTGCCCAACAGTGGGCGCAGCTTCGTCTCGATCATCGTCTGCGTATACACATCCGGGGCCGCGACGACGGCGGTGTTGTTCATCAGCCCGACCGGCTTGGTGAGCCGCAGCAGTGCGCGATGGCGTCCGGTGAGCTCTTCGGCGGGGATCGTGGCGATCGCCTCTGACCAGATCGGTTCCAGATCAGGAGCTTGATCGGTCACGCGGGGTCGTCCTCTCGGCGGGTAGTCGCAGGCTCGCTGACTCGTGCCTGAGACGGTCACGGCGACCTCGGTCGTGGGTGTGTGCCGGCGTGTTCCAGGGCCTGAGTATCAGCGAGTATTCGTTGTGGAAATCTTTCTTCGGTTTCCACATCCATCCGGCGTACGGCCAAACGATGTGGAAAACCAGGTCGCCATACTTCCTGGTCACGGGCGTTTTTTAGACTTACCCACAGTTGTACCCACAGGCTGTGGAGATACTACTCCCTTGGTCGCGGTGCCTGCCCGGGGTCTGCGATGAGCCTCACTGAGACACGGGCACTCAGCGATCCACAGCAGGACGACGGTGAGAAGCCAGGCTATCGCCAAGCCGTTCTCGTCCACAACTAGATCACCGGAAAACTTCGATACTTCGGCGTGTCGCTCACGCCGCGCCCGCGAACGGCTGCCAAAATGCGCGGCCGCGCAAGAATCGCGTGGCTCTCGCTACACTTTGCCCGCCGATGTTTGACCGGCCTGCCTGCCATCCGTACCGTAGATAGGTCGCACAAATGCGTCACCTGTCATTCAAGGCGCCTTCGGCGTCGCAGCGACCCTTTCGAACGCGCGACGCTTTGGCGCTGACAGGCTCATCGGTGGCATGCCACCGCACCCACGAGCCTCACCCGTCGTACCACCCGCGTGGTGAATCGAACAGAAAGCGAGCCCGCAGTGAGCAAGCGGACGTTCCAGCCCAACAACCGCCGGCGCGCCAAGACCCACGGCTTCCGGCTGCGGATGCGTACCCGTGCCGGGCGCGCGATCCTCGCCTCGCGTCGCCGCAAGGGCCGCGGCGCGCTGTCGGCCTAGTCGACTCGCTGCCCACCCCGGGCCGACGGCGGTGCTCGCACCCAGTCAGCGCATCGGGCACAGCCGCGATTTCAGCACTGCCGTCCGTCAGGGGCGACGAGTACGTCGCGGCAACCTGGTCGCGCATATCGCGCCCTCGCAGCAGGCAACCCGGTGCGGGTTCATCGTCTCGAAGGCGGTCGGCAACTCGGTGATCCGTCACCGGGTGACGCGCCGACTGCGCGCCCTGTGCCGCGAACAGTACGCCAAGCTGCCTGCCGGCTCGATCGTCGTACTGCGGGCCCTGCCCGGCGCGGCGACCGCGAGCTATGGCGCGCTACGCGAGGACCTGCAGCGCATCACGGACTCGATGGCGGCCCGATGAGTGACAGTGAGCCGGTCCCGCGGCCCGGGCTGACCGCCCGCTTGCTGCTGGCGATGGTCCGCGGCTATCAGCGCTGGATCAGCCCGCTGCTGCCGCCGTCCTGCCGGTTCTACCCCAGCTGCAGCCAGTACGCGGTGGAGGCCATCGCCACCCACGGTGCGATCCGGGGAACGGGATACGCTGCCGTCCGTTTGCTCAAGTGCGGGCCGTGGCACCCCGGCGGAGTCGACTTCGTCAAGCCGGCCCATCCCGACCGCACCACGCCGCGCCCTGCCCCCGACCACGGAGCATCATGAACCTGGACTTCCTGTACATCCCGATCGCCTGGGTGCTCAAGCAGTGGCACGCGCTGCTGTCGCTGTTCCTGGATCCCACCGGCGGCCTCGCGTGGGTGCTCAGCATCATGCTGCTGGTCGTCACGGTCCGCATTCTGCTCTTCCCGATCTTCGTGAAGATGATCAAGAGCCAGCGGGCGATGCAGGAGCTGCAGCCAGAGATCGCCAAGCTCAAGAAGGAGTACGGCTCGGACCGGCAGGGCATGGCGCTGGCCATGCAGCAACTGCAGCGCGAGCGCGGGGTCAACCCGCTGGCCGGCTGTCTGCCACTGCTGCTACAGGCTCCGGTGTTCATCGCGCTGCTGCACGTCCTGCGCCGACTGGGCCCGGACAAAGAAGGTCTCTACACCTGGAGCGACCAGCTCACCCACAACGCCGCGGTCGCCGAGGTCTTCGGCGCGCCCATCTCGTCGTACTTCACCATGAGCGGGCAGCCGCTGCAGGCGCTCATCGACGAGACCGGCACGAGCTCGATGAACATCAAGGTCGTTACGGCGATCCTGACCGTCATCATGGCGGTCACCCAGTTCATCACCACCAAGCAGATCATGAAGCGCAGCACCACTGCTGGTCAGTTGACCGACCAGATGCAGATGGTGCAGAAGCTGATGCTGTACGGCGCGCCGATCGGCCTGCTGATCTCGGGTACCTTCTTCCCGCTCGGCGTACTGCTCTACTGGTTCTTCAACAACCTGTGGACCATCGGTCAGCAGTTCTGGGTGCTCAAGCGGATGCCCCCGCCCGGACAGACCGAGAGCACGCTGGACGAGTCGATCGACCGCACCAAGCTGGCGCCGCGACCGGGGGCGAAGCCCGCGGCCAAGAGCAAGGGCGCCACCGCCACCGCCGCGAAGGCCTCAATGACGAAGAGTGACGAGGCGCCGGCGGATCAGGCAGAGCTCGATGTGCCGTCGAGTACGCCGAAGACCGCGGCAGCGAAGAAGAAGCCTGCCGCGACGAAAGGCAAGGGACAGGCGGCGGCGAAGGCAGGCGGTGCCCGAGCGCGCAAGGACGGCACGGCCGCACCGGCGGCCACCGACTCGGCGCAGCCGAAGACGGGAACGAGCGGCGGCTCGCCCGGTGCCCCCGCCGGGAACAAACCCAAACCCGGTGCCCGACCAGGCACCGTCAAACGCAAGAAGCGCTGAGCGGCGCCCCTAAATACTCCCTCCCACCTGGGATTTTTCCTGAACCGAAAGGGCAATGAGCGATGAGCGTGCAGGACTCGGCGCAACCGAACGACGACCTCGAGCCCGAGGTCAACAGCGACGACCCGTTGGTGGTCGAAGGCGATATCGCCGGTGACTACCTCGAGCGACTGCTGGACATTCTTGATCTGGACGGCGACATCGACCTCGACGTCGAGGGCTCACGTGCCGTCGTCGCGGTCGACGGCGGCGACCTCGCCCACCTCGTCGGCCCGCGCGGGCAGACCCTCGATGCGCTGCAGGAGCTCACCCGGCTCGCGGTCACCGCCCGCACCGGCAACCGCAGCCGGCTGATGCTGGACATCGACGGATACCGTGCCGACCGCCGCTCGAGCCTGACCCAGATCGCCAAGAAGGCCATCGACGAGGTGCGTGACCGGGGCGAGTCGACCACGCTCGCGGCGATGAACCCGTTTGAGCGCAAGGTCGTCCATGACGTCGTCGCCCACACCGACGGCGTGGTCAGTGAGTCGACGGGCGAGGAGCCCAACCGCCGCGTCGTCATCCTGCCGGCGTAAGCGCGCCTCTTTCGGTGATGTCAAGCGCGCCGCAGGCGGCTGCTGCACTGTTCGGTGCCGGACTACCCCGCGCTGAGCGGTTTCATGACTCGCTGGTCAACGCCGGTCCGGTCCGCGGACTCAACGGCCCTCGCGAGGTACCGGTGCTATGGGAGCGTCACCTCATCAACAGCGCTCTGCTGGCCTACGCTCGCCCGGAACTGCTACCCACCGGCAGCTCCGTGGTCGATCTCGGCAGTGGGGCGGGACTGCCGGGTATCCCGCTCGCGATCGCCCGCCCCGATCTGGCGCTGACGCTGGTCGACCCGCTGCAGCGGCGGATAACCTATCTGCGTGAGATCGTCGCGGATCTCGACCTGCCGAATGTCTCCGTGGTTCGTGCCCGGGCCGGTGGTCCGGACTCGGTGCAGCGGATCGGCCGGTTCGATGTCGTCACCTCTCGGGCGGTGGCTCCGCTCGGCAGGCTGCTGCAGTGGTCGATGCCGCACGTGCGCCCGGGCGGTGTCCTGCTGGCGATGAAGGGCCGCAAGGCCGAGGAGGAGATCGCTGCGCTGTCCGCGCGCGAGCGTCGGCTCGCTGGCGATCTCCAGGTCGAAGAGCTGCACTCGCCCGACGGTAAGCACCACGCGCGGGTCGTCGTCGCCGGCGCCCGAGAAAGGTAGCGCAATGGCTTTTGCACGATCCAAGCTTGGCTGGCCGCGCCGTCGCGTGTCCGCGGGTACTCCGCAGGACCAGGGCAACGCCCTCGGGTGGCCGGCTGTTTCACGTGAAACAGTCACCGGCCAGGCGCCACCCGCCGAGCGGCCCTCTGCACTCGACGGTGACGATCAGTCCCGGGGCGCACAGTCGACGCAGCCGGCCGAGGCGCCGGTTGTTTCACGTGAAACGGTCGCCGGTACGCCGGTCTCGGCCGAGCCGCCGGCGCAGGAGCGGACCGATACGCCACCGAGTGGCCCGGTCGAGATACCCGCCAGCGAGCTGCCGACCGACAGCCCAGAAGTGACTGGACCGCTGCAGCTGCGGCAGGCGGCGGACGTCGCCGTCGGTCCGGACGAGGAACCCGCCACGGGGGACGCCGGCGATGCGGACCCCCTTGCCGACGAGTCCACGGCGGGATCGACCCCCGCCGGTGAGGTGCCTGCGGATCTGGCCGCCGTCGCCGCAAGCAGCACCGGCTCCGACGTGGTGATCACGGCTCCCAAGACGCCGACCGCAGATGGCGATGTTTCACGTGAAACGGCCGCCGTCGTTGAGTCACTTCCACGCCCGGCGAGTACGCGCATCCTGACGGTGTCGAACCAGAAGGGCGGGGTGGGAAAGACTACAACCACCGTGAACCTCGCGGTCGCCCTCGCCATGCGTGGCGCCCGGGTGCTGGTCATCGATCTCGATCCGCAGGGCAATGCCAGTACAGGGCTGGATATCGATCATCCGAACGGCACGCCCTCGACGTACAACGTCATTGTCGACAAGGCGTCCATCGCTGACACGGCGCAACCGGTGACGACCGAAGGGATTCCGCACGGAGCGCTGCTGTGCGTCCCGGCGACGAGTGATCTCGCCGGTGCGGAGGTCGAACTGGCCGCCGTCGTGGTCGGGCGCGAGTTCCGCCTCAAACAAGCCGTCGACGCCTTCGTCGCCGCGCACACCGACGACGACCGCTTCGACTACATCTTCATCGACTGCCCGCCCTCTCTCGGACTGCTCACCGTCAACGCACTGGCGGCGGCCGGCGAAGTGCTCATCCCGATCCAATGTGAGTACTACGCCCTGGAAGGGCTCGGCCAGCTGCTGGAGACGATCGAGCTGATCCACGGCTACCTCAACCCGGCGCTGCACATCTCGACCATGCTGCTGACCATGTTTGATGCCCGGACCAAGCTCGCCGGCCAGGTGGTCGATGAGGTGCGCGAGCACTTCGGCGAGACGGTCATGCGCACGATCATTCCGCGCAGCGTGAAGGTGTCTGAGGCGCCGAGCTACCGACAGTCGGTGATGACGTACGATCCAATGTCGCGGGGCGCGACGTCCTATCTCGCGGCTGCCCGCGAGTTTGCCGAGCGCGGCACCCGCGATCATTGATACTGACTGACGGGCCGGTATGCCGGCGAGTCTGCTTTTCAGGAGGTCGTGAGCGTGGCCGAGGACGATAAGAAGGTCGACCCGCCGACAAAGAGGGGCGGTCTCGGACGTGGGCTGGGCGCACTGATTCCGAGCGCACCGTTAGGCGGCGGCGCCGGCAAAGGTCACTTCTGGAACGCCCTCGACAACCCGCCGGCGGTCGATCCGGCCAGCGCGGTGACGCTGCCGGACATCGCTCCGACGACGCCGACACCGGCCGAGGACGACACGGCCGTTTCACGTGAAACACCGCCCGCGCCGACCTCGGCCGAGTCAGAGGACGACCGCGCGTCGGATCCCGGTGACGCCGACGCAGCGCGCCCACCCGCCACGTCGTCGGTTGAGACCGGCGGCGAGCCGGATCACGTTTCACGTGAAACGTCGACCGATACGCCTTCTGGGCGGGTACCGGCTCAGGACACCGCGGCCGACGCGGCCGTGCTGATCGAGATCGCGCCCGATGACGTCGTCGCGAACCCGAAGAACCCCCGGCAGGTTTTCGACGAGGACGAGCTCGCCGAGCTGGCCGCCTCCGTGGCCGAGTTCGGGCTGCTCCAGCCAATCGTGGTACGCCGCCGCGAGGATGGCGCACACGAGCTGGTGATGGGCGAGCGCCGACTGCGTGCCTCCCGCCTCGCCGGTCTACCGACGATTCCGGCGATCGTGCGGCGTACCGAAGACGACGAGATGCTGCGCGATGCGCTGCTGGAGAACATCCACCGCGTCCAGCTGCACCCGCTCGAGGAAGCGGCCGCCTACCAGCAGCTCATCGACGAGTTCGGAGTCACCCACGAGCAGCTCGCACAACGCATCAAGCGCAGCCGGCCGGTCATCAGCAACACGATCCGGCTGCTCAAGCTTCCCGTTCGAGTTCAGAACCGGGTCGCCGCCGGCGTGATCTCCGGGAGCCACGCGCGCGCGTTGCTGGCCCTGGAGAAGCCCGAAGACCAGGAAGCGCTGGCCGGACGGATCGTCGCCGAGGGTCTGTCGGTGCGTGCGACGGAGGAAGCCGTCAGCATGATGTCCGGCGAGTCCTCGCCGGCACGACGCAGCCCGCGCAAGCGGAACTTCACTGCGCCCGCTCTTGCGGGGCTGGCCGACAAGCTGTCAGACCACTTCGACACCCGCGCGCTCGTGCAGCTCGGGCGCACGAAGGGCAAGATCGTCGTGGAGTTCGCCTCGGTGGACGACCTGGAGCGCATCGTGGCGATGATGGCCCCGCACCTGACCACCGAGCGGCTGCGCGACCAGGTCGCCGACGAACCCCGCGAGGACTAGCCCCGACTGGTGGTCGAGTAGGCCCAGGAACGAGGCCGTCATCGAGACCCGGCATGTTTCACGTGGAACGCGAGGTGCGCAGCTCCGGCGGAAGGCGCCAGGTCCCGGTCTGGAAGTCGTCGGGCGCGTCGAGGTAGTACCGCTGAATGGCCGCGATCGCGCCTTCGGTGATCACCTCGCGTAGCGACTCGTCGGACAGCCGCTCGGCGTCGAGCCTGTTGCTGAGGTAGCCAAGCTCGAGGCACACCGCCGGCATCGAGGTGAGCCGCAAGATTTCCAGTGACCGCGGGTGGGCACCGAGGTCGAGGAAGGGGGTGCGTGCGCTGATCTCGCGGCGCAGCAGCGAGGCGAACTCCTGTCCGGCCAGCGAGTACGCCTGCTCCGAAGCGCCGAAGTAGTAGGTCGCCATGCCCTCGGCGTTGGTGCTGGAATGAGTCGCGACGGCGATCTGCAGGTAGAGGTCGGCGCGCTGCTGGTTGGCGAGCTCGGCACGCGATGCCGAGTCGGCGTGCGTGCCTTGCGCGGCCGCCAGGATCGCATGCACCCCGAGCTCATTGAGCCGCGCCTGCAGCCGGTTGGCTACATCGGCGACGATGCGTGCCGAGTCGGCGGCGTACTCCGGGTCGCTGGTCGGCGTCAGGTCCAAGACGACGGTCTTGCCGCCCAGCCTCGGGCCCGCGGCGAGTCGGGCCGCACGCGAACGCAGGTGAGCGGCCGACCCGCCGACCACGTTGCTGCCGAGCTGTGCGAGGGCGCGGAAGGTTTCCGGGCCCGCGATGCCGTCCTCGGCCAGCCCGTAGTCGAGCTGAAAGGCGGCGATGCCGCGAGCGGTGACCGGACCGAAGATGCCGTCGATATTGCCCACGTCAAACCCGAGCTCGGCGACCCGCTGCTGAAGCTCTCGGACGTCATCGCCCCGCAGTCGGGGGCCGGGCACGTCGCGCAGCAGTCGGTCCCCGAGCCGGATCCGGGCGCTCATCAGCTCGCGGTAGGTCTCCTCGTCGACATCGCCGTTGGCGACCAGGCCACGTTGCTGCTGAAACTGTCGCACCGCCAGCGCGCAGGCGCCGTCGTAGACGGCGGCCAGCGGGTCGCGGGGGTCGGGCGCGGCCTCACCGACCGGCAACAACCCGATGATCTGAAGCGCGCCGCGGATCTCCAGGACCGCCGGTCCGCTCTCGCCGAGGCGGATCGTCTGCATGGGTGCCTTTCGGTCGGGATGCATAAAGGGCGACTCCGAATGATACGGAGTCGCCCTTCATCGGGTGCGCGGGTCGGCTAGCCGATCCACTCGGAGAGGTCGGCCTTGATCGCGGCCTTCGGCTTCGCACCGACGATGTTCTTGACCGGCTTGCCGTCGACGAACACCGTCATGGTCGGGATCGACATGATCTGGTATTCGCGGGCGATCTGCGGGTTCTCATCGATGTTGAGCTTGGCGATCGTCAGCTTGTCCTTGTTCTCACCAGCGATCTCATCAAGCACGGGCGCGACCATCTTGCACGGGCCGCACCACTCGGCCCAGAAGTCAACGAGCACCGGCTTGTCGCTGCCGAGTACGTCAGTGGCGAAGCTCTGGTCGGTCACAGTGACGGTGTTGTCTGCCATGCGGGTTCTCCTATATAGACGGTTTTCGATGGACATTTCGGGATCTGTGCGGCTTCGGGTCAGTCGGTGCCGTGCAGCTGCACCGACTCGGGAATGTCGGCAAGCCACCGCTCGGCGTCGATGGCTGCTTGGCATCCGGTGCCTGCGGCGGTGATTGCCTGACGATAGATGTGGTCGACGACATCGCCGGCGGCGAAGACACCGGGGATGTTGGTATGCGTGGTCGGGTGCTCGACGACGATGTAGCCGGCCTCGTCGAGCTTGAGCTGGCCGACGAACAGTTCGCTGCGCGGTTCGTGGCCGATTGCCACGAACATCCCTGTGACATCGAGTTGGGAGAGCGCGCCAGTCTG
>ERZ500994.606-NODE-606-length-10594-cov-5.477085_pt1 | contig 10594 bp, 9 predicted proteins | sample MGYA00248878_ERZ500994 | MGnify/ENA primary metagenome ERZ500994 (study PRJEB25958, sample SAMN03398533) | human skin metagenome | study: EMG produced TPA metagenomics assembly of the Human Skin Microbiome Metagenome (human skin metagenome) data set. | reverse complement strand
GACGTCGCGGAGCACCGTCCCGTTGGTGTCGAACTTGTGCTTGGCCTTGGCGAGGAGCAGACCGGGCTCCCCCGTCTCCGCCCGGCGGACGAAGCCCGAGTCGTCGATGAGCAACCGGTCGCCGACGATGTCGTAGGCCGCGACCTCGACGGGGTTCGTCTCCGGCAGTGGCCGGCCGACGGAGGACAACTTGTCCCCGGAGACGTTCGCGAGGATCGCCGAGCCGTCGGCGGTCGCGAAGAACTCGAGGATGCGCGCGCGGGGGAAACTCGAGCACACGTCCTCCCAGAGTCCCGCCGACATACCCGAGCCCATGAACAACCGGATCGGGTTGTGCTGGTTGATGTGGAAGTCGGGGTCGCGAACGATGCCGCTGAGCATCGACCAGGTGTAGGACACGACGGTGATGCCGTAGCGCTGCACCTCGACGGCGAAGTTCGTGGGATCGATGCCGTTCGACAGCGCGATCCTCGACCGCCCGACCACCGTCGCCCCCAGGGTCGTGAGCAGCCCCGACGCGTGGTGCAGCGGCGGCAGGCAGTACACGGTGTCGCGGTCGGTGAGCGCCGCCGCGGCCGCGGCGCCCGTCTCGGCTGCGGTCTCGTTGCGCACCGCCAGGTCGCAGGAGGCCGTCGAGAGCAGGTCGGCGTACCACTCATCACTGGCCACGGCGGGCGCGTCGGCGGGGTCGAGCTCGGCGACCTCGAGCGTCTTGGCGGTGACGAGGTCGAGCTGATGGCTTGCCTCGGATGCCTCCTCACGGGCCAGCCGGGCCCGCTCCTCGAACCACTTCTCGACGTCCCGATAACGCTCGGCGTGAAACAGCGAGCTCAGTAGCGCCTCGCGCTCGGCATCCTTGCAGTGCAGGAACTGCGCGAACTGCCCCTGTGGGAGTACGACCACCTGGCTGAACTGGTGCAGCCCGAGCCGCAGGTGCTCGTCAACCCACTCGGCGACGCCTGCTTCCTTGCGCCCACCTTCGACGCCGACCCACTCACCGTCGACCCACTGCTCCAGCGCGACCGACGACGGCTCACGGGTCAGGCCGTCGCCGCGCTTCTTGGGCCGCTCGTACTCCGGCGAGCGGGTCAGCTTCATCCGGCGGTGGTCGACCGAGAACTCGAGCTCGACGAACGGTCGCACGCCGGCGTCGGCGAAGTCACTCTTGAGGCGGTTGTCGAGTCCGCTGCGGGCTCCGGGAAGCGAGCCATACAAGGAGAAGGTGACTGCATCGAGGATCGTCGACTTACCGACGCCGGTCGGTCCGGTAAACAGAAACAGGCCGTCGCGCGAGAGCGCGTCGAAGTCGACGTGCTGGCGGTCGGCGTACGGCCCGATCGCCTGCAGGGTGAGCGCATGCAACCTCATGGGCGCACCTCCGCGCCACGGATCGCCTCGAACGCCTCGCGGATCAGCGTCAGCTCCTCCTCGGTGGCCGCCACGCCGCCGCGCATGGCAGGCACGAACTCGGCGGCCAGCTGCTCATCGCGCTTGCCGGCGAGCAGCTCGCGGTAGCGCACCTGCGGCGCTCCGGACTCGGCGGGCCGGTATTCCAGCGCGACGCAGTAGGCAAAACGCTCCTGCAGCCGCCGCATCGCGTGCGGCTGGCGGACGGGATCGGTGAGCACGGCGCTGATCCAGTGCTCGGTCAGCGGCTCGTACGACGGGTGAGCCAGCAGTTCGTCCAGCGTGCCGGTGATCGTCGACATCTGTCGCGGAACCGGAAGCTCGAGCCACTGCACGCCGGCGAGTCCGGACGCGTCCAGGTCGACCAGCCAGCTGCCGCGCGGCCCGCGGTCGCTGAAGGAGTAGGCCAGCGGCGCGCCCGGATAGCGGATGTGCTCGGCCAACCGTTGCCGCGAGTGCAGATGCCCCAGCGCGACGTACGTCGCCGGCTCGAACACGGCCGCCGGCGTCACCTCGATGCCGCCGGAGGCGATGGAGCGCATCGAGTCGGTGACCAGGTCACCGTGCTCGGCGAGCCCCGAGAGGTCGGCTCCTCGCGAGGCGTTGATGGCGAAGCAGTGGGCGAGTACGACGCTGCGCGGGTCGCCGTGCTCGGCAAGCGAGGCGCGCACGCGGTCCATCGCGGCGTCCAGAATCCGCTCGTGACTGGTCAGCGTGGCATACGCGTCCGGCACCTCGGCAAACCGCGAACGGTCGATCTTGGGGTCCAGGAAAGGGATCCCATAGAAATGAACCGGTCCGTGCTCGTCGTCGATCACGACCGGCGCGCCGGTCTGCTCGACATCGGTGATGATGTGCAGACCGCCGGCCGCGGCCGCCCACGCGCCGTAGCCCAGCCGCGACGCCCCATCGTGGTTGCCGGAGATCAGCACGATCTTCGGGCCGGCCTGGCGCAGCCGCTGCAACCGGTCGGACAGAAACCGCACCGCGTCGGTCGGCGGCGCCGCACGGTCGAACAGGTCGCCGCTGACCGCGACGACGTCGACGGCGTACTCGGCTATCTGCTCCTCGAGTCGGTCGAGCACAAGCCCGAGGTCGCCCAGCACGTCGGCCTCGTTGAAGCGACGACCGACGTGCCAGTCGGAGGTGTGCAAGATGCGCATACCGCCACGTTAGAAGCAGCCACCGACATTCGGTCGGAGCACGCGCGCAGCTACCGCTGAGGTGGGGTCTCCCAGCCGCTTCCGGCCGGCGGGGCGCCGGTGGATCCCCCGCCAGGGTGCGCTCCGTCGTTGTCCCAGGTCTCCCAGCGGCCCTCGGCAGGCGGTGGCTCGTGATCGCCGGGCTGCGCGTACGGCGTACTCCCGGCCGGCTCGGCGCCAGGGTCTGCGTGCTGGCCTTCGCGGCGTACGTCGGCCATGTGCTGGCGAGCCTCGCCGCTGCCATAGCCGCGGCGGTCGACGTCGTCCTCGACGAGGCGGTTGATCAGCTGCTGGATCTCGTTGCTGCGCGGGATGTTCTTGAACTCCTCGTTGACGCCGTCGCCGGCGGACTCGATGGTCAACGAGCCGGAGCGCATCATGCGGTCCCACAGCGACTGGTGAAACGAGACGTCGGTGATCTTCGACAGCGCGATGTCCTTGCCGCTCTTGGAGAGGATTCCGCGGCGCACGACGACCCGGTTGGTCGTGATGACGTAGTGCGTGGTGCGCCATTTCAGGAACGGCACGACGACGAACGCGAGGAAGAGCGCCACGGCGATGCCGATAACCACCCAGTCGATGATCGGCCACGGATCGTCGGTCGGCGTGAGCAGCACGATGACGACCGCGAGAGCGATGATGACCAGGCCGAGCAGCGCCGGCACGAGCACGGTCATCCAATGCGGATTGAGCTTGCGGATGACCTTCTCATCACGAGACAGGATGTTTTCCGGGAATCCCACGACACCTCCAGGGCGAGCACGACGCGCTCAGCCTACTAGCGCGGGACTCCCACGCCCGGCAGCGAGCGCCGGCATCGCGGGCACGATCTGCAAAAATTCTATAGAATCGCGCATCAGTATCCGCCCACCGACGTCAGGTGCCCCATGACTATTCACGTGCTCGCCTCCGTCGCACTGCTCGGCGCATTCGTCCTCGCTACCCTTCTGCCGCTGAATCTCGGCGCGATCTGTTTCGCGGCGACGTTCGGCGTCGGCGTACTCGCCGCCGGCCTCAGCACTGAGGAAGCGCTGGGCGGGTTTCCGGCCGGACTGTTCGTCGTCCTCGTCGGCGTGACCTACCTCTTCAACGTCGCGACACATAACGGCGCGGTCGACTGGCTGGTCGCCAAGGCCGTTGAGGCCGTGCGCGGGCACACCAAGCTGATCCCGTGGATCATGTTCGCCATCAGCGGCCTGCTGTCGGCGATCGGCGCCGTGTACGCCGTTCCGATCATCGCGCCGATCGCGCTCGGATTCGCCTCGCGCAACCGCATCTCGCAGACCCTCATGGGGCTCATGGTGATTCACGGTTGGGGTGCCGGCGCACTGTCGCCGATCAGCGTGTACGGCGTGATCGTCGACGGCGTCCTGCGGGCCAACGACCTCCCCACCGCGCCCGGCACCATCTTCCTGATAGGGCTCATCGCCAACGTCGTGATCGGACTCGGGATCTATCTCGCGATGGGCGGCTTGCGCATCCCGCATCGCAGCGAGATCGAACAAGACGAGGCCGAGACCGAAGCCGAGCACCTGACGACGCCGAAGCTCACCTTCGAGATGGTCGCGACGTTCGTCGCCATGATCGTGCTGATCGTCGGTGCCGTCGCCGGGCTCGACGTCGGGCTACTCGCCATCACGCTGGCTCTTCTGATCGGGCTCATCAACCCCAAGCACCATCGCGACGCGATCAAGGAGATCCCGTGGTCGGTGGTGCTGCTGGTCGCGGGCGTGCTCACGTACGTCGGCGTACTCGACCAGATCGGTACGATCGACCGCCTCGGCAGCCTCGTCACCGCGATCGGCGCCCCCTTGGTCGGCGCCCTCGTGCTGGCCTACATCGGCGCCGTCGTCTCCGCGTTCGCGACCTCCAGCGGGGTGATTTCGGCGCTCGTGCGCTCGCCGTACCGCTGCTCGCCACCTCGGATCTCAGCGCGATCGCCGTCGTAGGGACGTTGGCGGTAGCGAGCACCATCGTCGACGTGAGCCCGTTCTCCACGAACGGCGCGATCGTCGTGGCTAACGCCACCGAGGACCGCCGCGAGGTCGTGTTCCGCCACCTGCTCATCTGGGGAGCGCTGGTGGTCGCGGTGTCACCGCTGTTGTTGTGGGCGGCCGTGATCGTTCCCGCGGGATGATCTCAGGCCGGTCGCACGTGGACGACGTCGCCGGCGCCGACGATGAGCTGCTCGCCGTCGTCGCGACGTACCACCAGTCGGCCCTGGTCGTCGATGTCGTCGGCCAGACCCTCCACGGTGTCGTCACGGCCGGGTAGCGTCACGCGCACCCGCTGGCCGAGCGTGCCGCAGGCCAGCCGGTACGCCGCGAGCGCACCCGACCGGTCGGCGTCGCCGCTCTGGTCGAGCCAGTCGGTGTAGCGCTGCGCGATGGCGTTGAGTACGCCGACCAGCACGTCCTCCCGCGCGGCCTCCCACTGCTCACCGACGGCGGCGCCGGTCTCCGGCAGTGATTCGTGCGGCACGACGTTGAGCCCGACGCCGACCACGACCGCGTCGCCGGTCGCCTGGGCGAGGATCCCGGCGGCCTTGCGTCGGTCGGGGCCGATCTGGACGTCGTTGGGCCATTTCAGCGCCGCGTCGACACCGCCGGCCAGGAGCGCGTCGTGGACGCCGAGGCCGACCAGCAGCGGCAGCCAACCCCAGCTCGCGCTCGGGACCGGCGGGCGCAGCAGCATCGAGAACGTCAGCGCCGTACCGGCCGGCGCCTCCCAGGTGCGGTCGAGCCGTCCGCGGCCCGCAGTCTGCAGCTCAGCGACGCGGACCAAGCCCGCCTCTGCACCGGCCTGAGCCGCCGCGAGCAGATCGTCGTTGGTCGAGCCGGTTTCCTCGACAACCTGCAGCTCGCGCCACATCGGGGCCAGGGACCGGCGTACTGCCTCAGCATCCAGCGTCATGCCCCGAGGCTAGCGGCCCGGTGCGATCCAAAACTGCACACCACAGGACACCCCAGCCGGCTATGGGAGGTGCCCCGGTCGCTCGTGTGCAGTTTTGGATCGGTCGGCGCTTAGGAGCGGCGGCGGCCGGCCGGGTCGGGTTCGTAGTTCTCCAGCGACGCGATCAGGGTGCGTGCGTCATGCGGACCGCTGTGGCGGGTGCCGTTGAGGAAGAACGTCGGCGTCCCGCGCGCCCCGGACCGATGCGCGCTCTGCTGGTTCAGCCGCACCCAGTCGGCCAGCTCCTCGTCGGCGAAGTCGGCGTCATAGCGCTCCAGGTCCAGCCCGATCTCGGCGGCGTACTCACGCAGCTGCTCCGGCTCCAGGCGAAGCTGGTTGGCAAAGAGGATGTCGTGCATCTCCCAGAAGCGGCCCTGCCGGGCAGCCGCCTCGGCGGCAATCGCGGCCTTGAACGAGTGCGGGTGCACGTCCTCGAGCGGCAGGTGGCGTACGACGTACCGGATGTCGTCGCCGAATCGATCCTTCAGGTCGCGCCACATCCCGGTCGCTCGCGCGCAGAACGGGCACTCGAAGTCGAGGTACTCCACGACGGTGTACGGCGCGCTGTTGCTGCCATGGATGTGGTCGAGCTCGGGGTTGACCGGCGGGTCGAGCGCGGTGGGCAGGTCCGCAGTCGTCTCTCCCCATCTCACGCGGGCCAGCCGGAATATCACCGCGCCGAGAGCGGTGGCGAGCACCAGCGCGATGAGTACGCCGATCGTCGCCTCGTCGGCCGCCCTACCCTCCAGGCCAAGTCCGATGATCAGCAGCGACATCGTAAATCCGATGCCCGACAGCGCCGCCCCGCCGAGCACGCTGCCGGGCCCAACGCCGTCCGGCAGCCTCCCCAGACCCAGCCGGATCGCGCCCCAGGTGCCCAACGAGATGCCGACGAACTTGCCGAGCACGAGGCCGGCAACCACACCCCAGGTGACCGCCGAGCCGATCGACTCGCCGAACCCACCGCCGCGCAGGTCGACGCCGGCGTTGGCGAGCGCGAAGATCGGCACGACGAGCAGCGAGACCGGCCCGCGCAGCGCGTCGTGCAGCCGGTCGTTGATCGAGATCGACTGTGCGAGCCCCAACCGCACCGACCGCGCCGCGCCGGCCTGCTGCGACTGCCAGAAGTCGCGGAACCGCTCCCGCGCGCTTTCCACATGCGAACGTTCGGTCGCCGGCGCGGGCACCAGCAGCCCGGCGGCCATCCCGGCGAGTGAGGGGTGGACGCCGCTGCGCAGGGTGGCGAGCCAGAGGATGAAGACGACCAGCACATAGGGTCCGGTGCGCCATACTCGCGCCCGCCCGAGCAGGGCGAGTACGACGAGGCAGCCGATGGCGATGAGCAGCGGGACGACCTGCAGGTTCTCGGTGTAGACGGTGCCGATGATCGACACGGCGAGGAAGTCGTCGACGACGGTCAGGGTCAGCAGGAATACGCGCAGCTGGTTGGACATGGCCGGTCCGAGCAACGCGAGGGCGCCAAGCAGGAAGGCGGTGTCGGTGCCGACGACGACGCCCCAGCCAGCAGCGGCCTCGCGCCCGGCGATGGCGAGATAGATGAGCGCCGGGACGACCACCCCGACGAGCCCGGCGACGAGCGGGACGAGCGCACGCCGCCGATCGCGCAGCGAGCCGACCGCGAGCTCCTGCCGTACTTCGAGTCCGATGAGAAAGAAGAACAGCACCATCAGGCCGTCATTGACCCACGCGTGCAGGGTCAGGTCGATCCCGAAGCTGCCGATATCGACCGAGGCCGGCAGCTCCCACAGGTGGACATAGCTCTCGGACCAGGGCGAGTTGGCCCAGGCCAGCGCGAAGAGTGCGACGCCGAGCAACAGCAGCGCGCTGCCGGACTCTGAGCGTAGCCGGTCGGTGAAGCCGGTGAGCCAGTCCGGTTTCGCGTTGGCCATCGGCCCTCCGTCGTACTCGTCTCGAATGACCGCTCGCTGGCGGCCGACGGGTGCAGGCTACCCGCCACGCCGATACTCCGCCCGCCGCGTGTGACCCCGAGGGCCAGCTGGAAGCCGCTTTCGGATGCCTCCAAGGGTTGATCCCCCACTGGGGTCCGGCGTACTTCACGAAGTTTCTGGCCTTCACGTCAGACGCCGGCAAGTCCCCGAAGGACGAGACGGGCGAGCCGACACAAGCCCTCATCCTGGATAGTCGCGTCGCCGTCGCATGGAGATGCCTTGACAGCCCTAGCAAACTTCCGGAGCCACTGACCCCAGGCGGGTATCGGCAGTTCTGTCTGACGGCCGCCGACGCTGCGATCGCGGTTGGGGTCTCCCCGGAGCAAGTTGAGATCGCGCTGTTCACCCTCGGCCAGGCGGTCCGAACCCGGGAGAACTGGTTAGAGAAGGAGTTGGAGGCGACCCGCGGCGACATGCCACCTGTCTACCTCGCCACGATGCTCGACCGCTTCTGCCCGCGGAGATGACCTGGGAGGTTATGGAGTTGGCGCGCGGCAGCGCGCAGGCTTGCCGCATGACTACTGCATCCACCCAACCACCCGCACCGGCCACCCTTGACCACCGCGCACGCACCGTCACCGATCGCCTCGCCAAGCCAGTGCTGCTCGCCGACGCCGCCGTCACCGGGTTGAACGGCCTCGCCTACGTCGCGCTGCCCGGCGTACTCGGCGACGCCTTCGGGATCCCGTCGAGCTTGCTGACCGTGCTCGGCGCTTTGCTGATTGTCGTCGCAGCGGGCGTCGTCGTGCTTGGCACCCGGCGGCCGATCCCGCGGTCGGGGATGCTCGGCATCGCGATCGTCAACGGAGCCTGGGTGCTGGTCAGCATCGGGTACGCCGTCGCGGGCTCACCCACCGGCCTTGGACTGGCCTGGGTGCTGGTGCAGGCCACCGTCGTCGCCGCCTTCGCCGGCCTCCAGCTGCGCTGCGCGGCGCGGCCGTGAGATTGCACGGCGAGAGGCGACCTGGTTGGTTGAGCGCATGACAAGCACTCTGGAACGCGAGCAGGTCGGCGATCTGGTCCGCGAATGGCGCCAGCGCCGCCGGCTCTCGCAGCAGGCGCTGTCGGAGCGCTGCGGCGTCTCGACGCGGCACCTGTCCTACATCGAGACCGGCAAGTCCCAGCCGAGCCGCGAGATGATCGCGCACCTGTCGCAGGCCCTGGAGGTCCCACTGCGTGCCCAACGCCGGTGGTACGCCGCCGCCGGCCTCGCCGCGCCGGCGACCGAGCTGCCGCTGGACGCCCCGCCGCTGCGGCAGGTCAATGCTGCGATCGAGGCGATCCTGGCCGGTCACGAGCCCTACCCGGCACTCGTCATCGACGGCGGCTGGGACCTGGTCGCGGCCAACGACGCGGCGTACGCCCTGCTCGCCGGTGTGTCCCCAGAGCTGCTCGAACCACCGGTCAACGTCGTACGGGTCTCCCTCGACCCGGCCGGACTCGGCGACCGGCTCGTCAACGCCGAGGAGTGGCGTGCCGGGATTCTGAGCCGGATCCGTCACGAGTACGCCGCCTCCGCCGACCCGCGCCTGGGGCGGCTGCTGGCCGACTTCCCCGCGCCGGTGCGCGCCGAGGCCGATCCGCCGGACATCGTGCTGACGATCTCGCTGCGGGCCGGCGACCAGGTGCTTTCGTTCCTGACCACCACCACGGTCTTCGGCACGCCGCGCGACGTGACGGTCGCCGAGCTGGCGATCGAGGCGCTCTACCCCGCCGACGACGCCACCAGAGCGTTCCTCAGACCCGGCTAAGTTGCCGACCAACTGCTGGCGGTGAGGTTACGGGCAGTTAAAGTGCAACCCGTGACCGATACCGCTGATGCAACCCCCGAGATCGACCTCACGACGACCGCCGGCAAGATCGAGGATCTTGAGCGGCGCAAGGCTGAAGTCGCGCACGCCGGGTCCGAGCGCGCCGTCGAGAAGCAGCACGCACGCGGCAAGAAGACGGCGCGTGAACGCATCGAGATGCTGCTCGATCCGGGCACGTTCATCGAGATGGACAAGTACGCCCGCCACCGCTCGACCGCGTTCGGGCAGGAGAAGAACCGCCCGTACGGCGACGGCGTCGTCACCGGCTACGGCCAGATCGACGGTCGCCAGGTCGCCATCTTCGCGCAGGACTTCACCGTCTTCGGCGGCTCGCTCGGCGAGGTCTTCGGCGAGAAGATCGTCAAGGTCATGGACTTCGCCATGAAGATCGGCTGCCCGGTCATCGGGCTCAACGACTCCGGCGGCGCTCGGATCCAGGAAGGTGTCGTCTCGCTCGGGCTGTACGGCGAGATCTTCCACCGCAACGTGATGGCCTCCGGTGTCATCCCGCAGATCAGCCTGATCATGGGCCCCTGCGCCGGCGGCGCGGTCTACTCCCCCGCGATCACCGACTTCACCGTGATGGTCGACCAGACCTCGCACATGTTCATCACCGGCCCCGACGTCATCAAGACGGTCACCGGCGAGGACGTCGGCATGGAGGAGCTCGGCGGCGCCAAGACGCACAACACCAAGTCCGGTGTCGCGCACTACATGGGCGACGACGAGCAGGACGCGATCGACTACGTCAAGGCGCTGCTGTCCTACCTTCCCTCGAACAACCTCGATACCGCTCCGGAGTACGAGGGCAACGGCGATGACCTGACCGGCCGCGAAGAGGACATCTGGCTCGACACGGTCATCCCGGACTCGCCCAACATGCCGTACGACATGAAGGCGATCATCGAGCACATCGTCGACGACGGCGAGTACCTCGAAGTCCAGCCGATGTTCGCTCCCAACATCCTGTGCGGCTTCGCGCGCATCGACGGCCAGTCGGTCGGCATCGTCGGCAACCAGCCCATGCAGTTCGCCGGAACGCTCGACATCGACGCCTCGGAGAAGGCCGCCCGCTTCGTGCGGACCTGCGACGCCTTCAACGTCCCGGTCGTCACGTTCGTCGACGTCCCCGGCTTCCTGCCCGGCACCAGCCAGGAGTGGAACGGCATCATCCGCCGCGGCGCCAAGCTGATCTACGCCTACGCCGAGGCGACCGTCCCCAAGGTCACCGTCATCACCCGCAAGGCCTACA
>ERZ500994.605-NODE-605-length-10597-cov-4.363783_pt1 | contig 10597 bp, 9 predicted proteins | sample MGYA00248878_ERZ500994 | MGnify/ENA primary metagenome ERZ500994 (study PRJEB25958, sample SAMN03398533) | human skin metagenome | study: EMG produced TPA metagenomics assembly of the Human Skin Microbiome Metagenome (human skin metagenome) data set. | reverse complement strand
GCGTCGGTCTGTCGCTGGAGAACGCCTCGCTCGACCTGCTGGGCCGTGCCCGCAAGGTCGTCGTCACCAAGGACGAGACCACGATCGTTGAGGGTGCCGGCGACGCCGAGCAGATCAACGGCCGCGTGCAGCAGATCCGCAGCGAGATCGAGGCGTCGGACTCCGACTACGACCGCGAGAAGCTGCAGGAGCGCCTGGCCAAGCTGGCCGGTGGCGTCGCCGTCATCAAGGCCGGTGCCGCGACCGAGGTCGAGCTCAAGGAGCGCAAGCACCGCATCGAGGACGCTGTGCGCAACGCGAAGGCGGCCGTCGAGGAGGGTGTCGTCGCCGGTGGCGGCGTCGCGCTGATCAACGCTGGCGAGAAGGCCTTCGACGGCCTGAAGCTGCAGCCGGGTGACGAGGCGACTGGCGCCAACATCGTCAAGGTCGCCATCGAGGCTCCGCTGAAGCAGATCGCGACCAACGCCGGTCTCGAGGGCGGCGTCGTGGCGGAGAAGGTCAAGAGCCTGAAGGCAGGCGAGGGCCTCAACGCCGCGACCGGCGAGTACGTCGACATGCTGAAGGCGGGCATCATGGAGCCGGTCAAGGTGACCCGCTCTGCCCTGCAGAACGCTGCGTCGATCGCCGCGCTGTTCCTGACCACCGAGGCTGTCGTCGCCGACAAGCCGGAGAAGGCTGCTCCGGCGATGCCGGACGGTGCCGGTGGTATGGGAGACATGGGCTTCTAGGAACTCAAGTCGCGGCTCGAAAGCGACCACCTCGTGGCCGCGGACCAGCACAGCGGCATGGGCTTCTAAGCTCAGCACCACCGAATCAAGCGAAGGGCCCCGGCGCAAGCCGGGGCCCTTTCGCGTGTCGACCGCATCCGCCGTACGACACTCACCGGGAGTTCGGATTCTCGGCACCCAACGCGCAGTCGGGCGTTACGTCGCGGCAACCAGGTGCGGTTACCTTTCGGGCCGTGGCGACGTCGGTGACCAGCACGCAGCAGCCAGCCCGACCAGCACCTGATGAACCGCCCGAGCAGTGGCCAGTACGCCGGTCACTGGAGATCGGGCTCTGGCTCGCCGCCGCGCTCGCCGCGTTCGTCGTACTCCGCGAATACTGGCCGCTGAACCCGGCGCCGCGCCAGGTCGACCTGCAGGTGTACGTCGGCGCCGTGCGGTGGGTGTGGGAGGGCGGCGCGCTCTACGACTTCGAGGTCACCGAGACCGGGCTGCCGTTTACCTACCCGCCGTTCGGGCTCATCGCGTTTGCCCCGACGCTGTGGATTCCGATGAGCGTGATGAAGACGCTGTCGCTGCTGTGGGCCGGCGCGAGCGTGCTGACGCTGGCCTATCTCACCGCGCATCGCTCAAGCGTGTTTCGCACCGGGCTGCTGCGTCGTGTCCCTCCGCGGTTGGCCGTGCCGGTGCTGTGCATCCTGCTCGGGCTGAGCAACCTGGTGTTGGTCGGGACGCGGCTCGGCCAGATCAGCTTGCTGCTGGTCGCGGTGGTCGCGGTCGACGTACTCGTTGTCGCCGAACGCTGGCCCAAGCTCGGCGGCATCCTCACCGGTGTCGCCGCGGCCATCAAGCTCACCCCGCTGGCGGTGCTCCCGATGCTGTGGCTGGCCGGGCGGCGGCGCGCGGCCTACACCGGCGCCGCCACCTTCGGCGTGCTGACCGCCGGCGCTGCGGCCGTCTTCCCGGGCGCGACAGCCGACTATGTCCTGCACAAGGCCGGCGATCTGCAGCGCTTCGGCAACCCAGCGAGCGTGCTCAACCAGAGCGTCAACGCGCTGCTGCTGCGGATGGGACTACCCGAGGGCGGCGTACAGAAGGCGCTGTTCCTTATCGCCGCGCTCGCCATCTTGGCGATCGCCTGGTGGCGTGCGGCGGTGCTCTATCGCGACGGCGACGAGTACGGCGCCCTCGTGGTCACCGGCGCTGCGATGGTCGCGGCCAGCCCGATCAGCTGGAACCACCACCTGGTGTGGCTGTGGCTCGCGGCGTTCCTGACGGTCGCGCGCCGCTGGTGGTGGCAGCTCGCGTGGATGGGCGCGCTCGCCCTGATCACCGAGTTCGGGGTGCGCTCGCACCTGACGAGCGGGGTGGTGCCACCGGCGGACTGGCTCAGCGCCAACCTGCGTGCGATCGCCGCCGTGGTTGTCGCCGTGCTGGTGCCGGTCGTTACGCTCAGGGCATGGCAGCTGCGGTCGGCGTGGACATCGGGGGCACAAAGATAGCGGCAGGTCTGGTCGGGGGCGGAGGATCGGTCACCGGACGCATCGAGACACCCGCCCCGCAGGACGCCCGCGGCGTCGAGCGAGAGACGCTCGCGCTCGTCCGCCGGCTGCTCGATGGGCAGGGCTCGCCCGATGTCGAAGCGGTCGGGGTGGGCAGCCCCGGCACGATCGACCCGATCAGTGGTGCGGTGACCGCGAGCGACAGCAAGCCCGGGCTGGTCGGCGCCAACGTCGGCGAGGTGCTCGGACAGGCGCTCGCGGTCCCTTACGCGGTGACCAACGACGTCAACGCGGCTGGGGTCGGCGAGCTGGCGTACGGCGTGGCGGCCGGGTTCTCGCGCGTGCTGGTCGTGTCAGCCGGCACCGGCATCGGTGGGGCGCTGTTGATCAACGGTCGCCTCGAAGAGGGGATGAGCGGTACGACGGGCGAGATCGCGCACCTGCTGGTGCCACAGTCCGGCGCCGGCGTGTGCGGCTGCGGCAAGCGCGACCACCTGGAGGCGGTCGCCAGCGGTCCGGCAATCGAGGCGACGTACGCCGATGCCGGCGGGCGCTCGGCCGCGCAGGAGATCGCGACGTTGGCCGACGACGGTGACGAGGCCGCCGCGGCGGCGATCGAGCAGGCCGGTCACATCCTCGGGCGGTGCATCGCCGGGCTGGCCAACGCGGTCGACATCGACGCTCTCGTCGTCACCGGCGGAGTTGCCGCAGACAAACGCTACTTCGTTGCGGTCAAGACGGCCTTCAGCGACGAGGTCATGGCTCCGCTCAAGGGAGTTCCGGTCCTGCGCGGCGCACTCGGCGCCGACGCCCCGATCGTCGGCGCGGCCACCTACGTGCGGGCGCGCCTGGGCATCTGATGGCCCGGATCTTCGTCGCCGCGTCGCTGCCGGACGACGTACGCGACGACCTCGACGAGCACCTCGACGTCCTCCGCACCGTGCACCCGAACCTGCGGTGGGTGCGGGCGGCGAACCTGCACCTGACCGTGCGGTTTCTCGGCGAGAGCGGCCCGCGCGAGGTCGACCGGCAGATCGAGCACTGGGCGCAGCGCGCGGCCGACGCGCGGCCGTTCTCGATGAGCCTGCGCGGCGCCGGATGCTTCCCGCAGCCGTGGCGTGCCCGGGTGCTGTACGCCGATGCGCGAGTCGACGAGGCGGCCTGGCGACCGCTTGCCGGACCCGACCAGCAGGCGCACGTCACCATCGCGCGCACCCGCGAGCTGGCCGACCTCACCGGCCTGGTCGACGAGCTCGCGAGGTACGCATCGCGCCCGTGGGACGTCGAGCACATCGTGCTGATGCGCTCATTCTTAGAGCGGGGTCGGCCGGCGCGCTACGAGCCGATCGAGCGGTTCACCCTCGGCGCGCAGTAGCTACTTCCGGTGCGGGCAGCTACTTCTGGTGTGGGCCTCGGTAGTCCGCGGCCTCGGGTGCCTCGACGAGACCGTCGCTGACGACGGCGAGACCCCCGGCCGCGGACGGGTCGGCCTGCTCGACATACACCCCGCGTGCCGCCGGAGCGCCCGGTACCGAGAAGTCCAGCGGCGCGGTGATGCCCTCGGTGTCGACCTGCACCTTCGCCGCCGCCTCGACGATGCCGGAGCGGGTCAGGTTGTCGTCGTCGCACGCCTGCTGCAGGATCGCGCCGAAGGCGAGCGCTCCGGCGTACCCGAAGTTGACCGCATCCAGCGGGGTCTCGGTGTACTTGTCCTCGTAGGCGCCCGCGAGCTCGACCGCCGCGTCCGAGCCCGAGTAGCCAAACGGTGCCTGGCTGGTGACGCGGTAGTAGTGGCCGAGCTGCTCGGGACTCAGCGACGAGACGAGTGCGGTGTCCCAGGTGGGGGTGTTGCCGAGCAGCGGTACGCCGAGCGCCTGCTCGACGTTCTGCACCGCCACCGATCCCATCGCCGGTGGTGAGGTCGAGAGCGCGATCGCGGCGACCCCGCTGGCTTTCATCGCCGCGACGGTCGCCGTCATGTCGGTGTCGGTCGCCGATACCGCGACCGACTGCACGGACAGATCGTGTGCCGCGGCGTACGACGCCACCCCGAGCGCAGCGTTCTGGCCGTAGTCGGAGTCGACGTAGATGTGTCCGATCGAATCGCCCGGGCCGATCATGCCCTGCTCGAGCAGCCAGCTCAGCCCGTTGATCATCTCGATGTCGTACGTCGCCCCCGGGATCAGCACCTGCGGTGTATCGAGAAACGTCGATGAAAGCGAGGACGGCATCGCGACGACGTCATCGGCGATGACGCGCTCCTTGACCGCGGCGAACGTCGGGGTGCCGAAGATCTGCACGAAACCCACGACATCGTCGGCGATCTCGTCGTACAACGCGAGCGCCGAGTCGGGCTGGTAGCCGTGGTCCGTGGTGATGATCTCGACCTGGCGACCGCAGATGCCGCCGGCCGCGTTGACCTCGTCAGCCCACAGCTCGGTGCCCTGCGTCGCCGCCAGCCCCTGCGCCTTGAACGGCGAGCTCAGATCGGTCAGGGCGCCGATCGTGATGGTGTCGTCGGTGACCCCGACGTCGGTCTGCGCCTTCGTGTCCTGCGACTTCGGCGACGCGCAGGCCGCGAGAGCAAGCGCCGCCAGGGTGAGCAGCAACAGTCGAGGGGAGCGAGCGGGCACCGGCGGTCCTTTCGGCGAGTACGCCGCGAGCGCGGCGCCACCGACACCCTAGTCCTGGTTACTTCTCGTACGGCGTCTTGTACTTCTTGGCGGCCTCCGACTCGAAGAGGCCCTGCATCACCGTCAGCCCACCCGGAACATTCGGGTCGGGAGCAACGATGAACGCTTCGCGGGTGGTCGGCGTACCCTCGGTTGCGAAGCTCAACGTCCCGGTGAGCCCGTTGGTCTCCAGGGCGTCCACCTGCGACATCGCCTCCATGATGCCCGCACGCGTGAGATCGCCGTTGTCGCAGGCCGTCTGCAGCAGCTCCTGCCACGCCAGTCCCCATACGTAGCCCTGGCTTGTCCCGATGTTCGGTTGCTCGTCGGTGATCTCCTGGAGCTTGCCCAGCAGCTCCTGAGCGGCGGGCACCTCCGAGCCGATCGGGGCGTACGACGTCACCTGGTAGTAGTTCTTGAGCGCGGCGGTGACGCCGGGATCCTCAAGGAGGGTCGGTGCAAACACCGGGTTGCTGCCGATCATCGGCACGTTCAGCCCCTGCGCTTGGTTCTGCAGGGCGATCGAGCCAAGCGCCGCGGGTGGGGTGGTGACCGCGATGGCTTTGACGCCGTCGGCCTTCATCTTCGTCACGATCGCGGTCATGTCGGTGTCGGTGGAGGCGATCTTGGCCTCGGTGACCGTCATGCCGTTTTCCTCGGCGAACCCCTTGCTGCCGAGCAGGGCGTTCTGCCCGTACTCGGAGTCGACGTACACGTGCCCGATCGTGTCGCCTTCGGCGATCATGCCTTGGTCGGACATCCAGGACAGGCCGTTGATCATCTCGACGTCGTAGGTCTGGCCGATCATGAGCAGCTGCGGCGCGTCGAGGTTGACCGACGCCCACGCGGCCGGGATGGTCGGCAGGTTGTCGCTGATGATCTTCTGCTTGAGCGCCGCGATGATGTGCGAGCCGCCGATGGAGATCGCGCCGAGCACGTTCGACTTCTCCTGCTCGTAGAGCGGCAGCGCGTTGTCGACCTTGTAGGCGGAGTCCTGCAGGTCGATCTTGATCTCGCGCCCACAGATTCCGCCGTCGGCGTTGACCTGGTCGACCCAGATGTTGATGCCGTGGTCGTAGGCGAGACTGATGACCTTAAAGACGCCGGACAGGTCGTTGAGCGCCAGCAGCGTGATGGTGTCGTCGGTGACGCCGACATCGGTCTTGACATCGCCCTCGCCACCACCGCCGTCGCCTCCGCTGGCCTTGGTCGAGCAGCCGGTCAGCACGAGAGCGAGTGCGCTCGTGGCGGCAACCGTGGCGAGAGTCAGCTTGCGCATGGTCGGCCCCTACTTCTGGTACGGCGCTTTGTAGCTCTTGGCCGCCTCGGACTCGTAGAGCTCCTTGACTACGGTGAGTCCGCCGGGCACCTCTGGGTCGGCCTGGGTGATGAAGGCCTGCCGCGTGGTCGGCGCGCCCGGTGTCGAGAAGTCCAACGGCCCGGTCAGCTCCTCGGTGGCGAGCGAGTCGATCGAGTCCTTCGCCTCCAGTACGCCGGCGCGGGTCATGTCGCCGTTGTCGCAGGCTTTCTGCAGCACCTCGCCCCAGGCGAGTCCCCACACGTAGCCCATGACGGTGCCGAGGTTGGGCGCGTCCTGGGTCTTCTCGGTGAGCTTGGAGAGGATCTCGGCGACCTTCGGGTTGTCCGAGCCGAAGGGCGCGTACGACGTCACCTGGTAGTAGTTGCTCAACGCCGAGGTGACCGCGGGGTCCTCCAGCAGCGTGGGGGAGAAGACCGGGTTGCTGCCGATCATCGGCACGTTCAGCCCCTGGCTTTGGTTCTGCAGCGCCGCCGAGCCGAGCGCGGCCGGCGGCGTGGTGATCGCGATGGCCGCGACGCCGTCGGCCTTCATCTTCGTCACGATCGCGGTCATGTCGGTGTCGGTGGAGGCGATCTTGGCCTCGGTGACCGTCATGCCGTTGTCCTCGGCGTACGCCTTGGTGCCGGTGAGCGCGTTCTGGCCGTACTCGGAGTCGACGTAGATGTGCCCGATCTGATCGCCCTCGCCGATGATGCCCTCCTCCTGCAGGTAGGACAGTCCGTTGAGCATCTCGACGTCGTAGGTCTGCCCGATCATCAAGATCGCGTTGGAGTCGAGGTTGATCGAGGCCCACGACGCGGGGACGGTCAGCACGTTGTCCGTGGTGATCTTCTGCTTGAGCGCGGCGAGGATGTGCGAGCCACCGACCGAGATGATGCCCAGCGAGTTGCCCTTCTGCTGGTCATAGAGCGGCAGGGCGTTGTCGACCTTGTAGGCGGTGTCCTGGGAGTTGATCTTGATGTCGCGCTCGCAGATGCCGCCGGCGGCGTTGACCTCGTCGGCCCAGATGCCGATGCCGTACTCGTAGGCCAGGCTGTTGGTCTTGAAGACGCCCGAGAGGTCGTCGAGGGTGAGCAGGTTGATCTCGGAGTCGGTCACGCCGACGTCGGTCTTCAGGCCGTCTGCGCCGCTGGTCGAGCCGCCGCCACCGCCTTTGGTGGAGCAGCCGGTCAGGGTGAGGGCGAGCACGCTGGCGGCAGCGACGCTCGCGACGGAGAACTTGCGCATGTGGGACAACTCCTGGGACAGGGGAGGAATGGGGTGACGGGACGCGCCGGCCCGCGCCAGGTGGGCACGGGCCGGCGTACTCGTTACTTCTGGAACGGTGCCTTGTACTCCTTGGCCTGGTCGGACTCGTACAGCTCGGTGATGTCCTTGGTGCCGCTGATGCCGGCCGCGTCGGCCTGCGCGATGTAGACCTGGCGGGTCGACGGTGAGCCGATCTGGCTGAAGTCCATGACGCCGGTCAGCCCCTGCGTGTCGACCTCGGTCAGCTTCTCGCGGGCCGCCATCAGGCCGTCGCGTGTCATGTCACCGTCCTCACAGGCCTGCTCGAGGATCTGCTGCCAGGCCAGCGCGTAGGCGTAGCCGAGCAGTACGGCATCGAACGGCGGATCGTCGTACTTGTCCTGGTACTTCTTGGTCAGCTCGGCGATGAACTCGCTCTCGTTGCTCATCGAGGCGACCGGGGTGACGACGTAGAACTTGGCCAGCGCCTGGACGACCTGCTCGTTCTCCATCAGCGTCGGTGCGAAGGTCGGGTTGTTGCCCAGCATCGGTACGTCGAAGGCCTGCGCGGCGGTCTGCACGGCGATCGAGGCCGTCTGGGCTGGCGTCGTCGTCATCAGGATGGCCTTGACCCCGTCGGCCTTCATCTTGGCCACGATCGCGGTCATGTCGGTGTCCGAACCGGAGACGGCGACCTTGTTGATGGTCATGCCGTTCTGTCCGGCGTACCACTCCGAGCCGAGCACGCCGTTCTGCCCGTACTCGGAGTCGACGTAGATGTGCCCGAGGGTGTCGCCGTCGGCGATCATGCCCTCCTCCTGCATCCAGGACAGCCCGTTGATCATCTCGACGTCGTACGTCGATCCGACCATCACCACCGAGGGGGTGTCGAGGTTCGACGAGGCCCACGAGGCCGGGACGGCGAGGATCTTGTCGTTGGTCAGCTTCTGCTTGAGCGCAGCGAGGATGGGTGAGCCGAGAAGCTGGACATAGCCGGCCACGTTCTGCTTCTGCTGGTCATACAGCGGCAGCGCGTTATCGGGCTTGTAGCCGTTGTCCTGGACGTCGAGCGCGACGTCGCGCCCACAGATGCCTCCGTCGGCGTTGACGTCGTCGACCCACAGCTGGTTGCCGGCGGTCTGGGCGATCCCGCCCACCTTGAAGACACCGGTCTGGTCGGTCTGGACGCCGAGCGTGATCGTGTCGTCGGTGACGCCGAAGTCGGTCTTCAGATCACCGTCGCCTCCGCCACCGCCACCCCCGGAGTCACTGGCCTTGGTGGAGCAGCCAGTGAGTGCGAGCGTAGTGGCCGCGGCAGCTGCCACCAGCGAGGTTGTCACTTTGCGCATGCGGTCCTCCGGGGGTTGTACGGCGCACCTATGGCCCGCACGTTGACAAATGTGTCCTGGACCATACCCAACACGCGTGTCAAATTCGAGACCGAGCGAGTGCTCGGTCGGGGTTCTTAACCAACTTGAGACGTGCCGGTCCGGCGCAGGTTCGGTCCCTGCCGGACCGGCACGCGCAGCGCGGGGTATCGCTACTTCTGGTGCGGCGCCTTGTAGGACTTCGCGGCCTCCGATGCGGCAAGGTCCGAGACGATGCTCAGCCCGCCGGGCACGTTCGGGTCGGGCTTGGTGATGAAGCTTTCGCGCGTCGCCGGGGCGCCCGGGTCGGACAGGTCCTGTTCGCCGTTCATGCCCTCGGTCGAGACGGCCGTGACCTCGGTGCGCGCCTTGAGGATGCCCTCGCGCGTCAGATCGCCGTTGTCACAGGCCTTCTTCAACACCTCGGCCCAGACGATGCCCTCGGAGTAGCCGGAGTTGACCGCATAGTTGGGCTGGTCGGCGCTGAACCGCTTGTCGTACTCGGTCTTGATCTTCTCGGCGAGCGGCGACGGCCCGCCAAACGGCATCGTGCCCGAGGAGACGTACATGTTCTCCAGCGCCGCGACGACCGCGGAGTCACTGAGCAGGTTGGGGGTGTAGCTCGGGTTGCTGCCCATCATCGGCACGTTCAGGTTCTGTGTGGTGTTCTGGACCGCAACGGAGGCGGTGGCCGCCGGCGTCGTCGTGAGCGCGATGGCCTTGACGCCCTCGTCCTTGAACTTCGCGACGATGGCGGTCATGTCGGTGTCGGTGGCCGCGACCGGCGCCTCGATGACCGTCATCCCGTTTTCCTCGGCGAAGTACTTCGAGCCCATCAGCCCGTTCTGGCCGTACTCGGAGTCGACGTAGATGTGCCCGATCTTGTCGCCCTCGGCGAGGGTGCCTTCGTCCATCATCCAGGACAGCCCGTTGATCATCTCTACGTCGTACGTGGCGCCGATCAGCAGCACGGAGGGCGAGTCCATGTTCTGGCTGGCCTGAGCTGCCGGGATCGCCAGGACCTTGTCGGCGGTCAGCTTCTGCTTGAGCGCGGCGAGGACCGGCGAGCCGATCAGCTGCAGGTAGCCGAGGATCTCGCTCTTCTGCTGCTCGTACAGCGGTACGGCGTTGTCGGCCTTGTAGGCGTTGTCCTGGATGTCGAGCTTGATCTTGCGCCCACAGACTCCGCCCTCGGCGTTGATGTCATCGACCCACAGCTCGTTGCCGTGGGTGAGCGCGAGCCCGATGCTCTTGAAGACACCCGACAGGTCGCTCTGCACGCCGAGCAGGATCTCGTCGTCGGTGACGCCGAAATCGGTCTTGACGCCGTCCGCGCCGCCACCTCCACCGGAGCTGTCCTGCGCCTTGGTGCTGCACCCTGCGACGAGACTCACGGCTGCAAGTCCTGCGACCGCCGCTGCGGTCGCCCTCTTCGACGAGATCATGCGACTTTCCTTCTTCCTGGGGTGGTGAATCGTGGATGTGACAGATGCACCGACGGTGCGGGGGGCGGTCACCGGCGAACCAGCGACCGAAGGCGTGCACCGAGACCGGCGAAGCCGCGCGGTTCGAACAGCACGATCAGCACGATCAACGCGCCGAACGTGCCGAGCATCAGGAAGATCGGCAGCAGCCAGAATTTCCTGCGGGCGCCCATATAGGTCCAGAGTTCGCGCACCAGTTCCATTTCAAATCTCCCTACGCAGCCCGGCCCGCCTTCCGAAGCTGCCTTGCCCGGCTAAAACTGGTTGCGCATCGTCGACGACAGCGAACCGTCCTTCTC
>ERZ500994.604-NODE-604-length-10605-cov-5.564076_pt1 | contig 10605 bp, 11 predicted proteins | sample MGYA00248878_ERZ500994 | MGnify/ENA primary metagenome ERZ500994 (study PRJEB25958, sample SAMN03398533) | human skin metagenome | study: EMG produced TPA metagenomics assembly of the Human Skin Microbiome Metagenome (human skin metagenome) data set. | reverse complement strand
TACGGCTTGTGGCTGCAGGGCGTCGCGAAAATGACCGTCGGCGAGACGGTGGTCTCGAAAAACGGCGTGGGTTTTTCGAACGCATCCAATCCGAACGGGATGTATTCGTTCGGCAACAATATGGTGAGTGACAACACGACGGATTTCACCGGCACGTCGCCGATATCGAAACCGTTGCATTGATAACCGGCGGTCCGGCAAAAAGCCCTGCCGTAGCCGCACCCAAAGCAAGGCATTTGGCTCCGCCGTCCGAAAACGACGGCGGAGCCACCTCTCTTGAATTACCGGCAGACCATGCGGCCCCATCTGTCGCGCCAGCAATGGCGGGGATGCGGCCGCCATCCAGGGCGCGCGACCGGACGGCAATGAACACGGCCCCATCCGTCGCGCCAGCACTGACGGCCGCCCCACTGCACGTTCGTGATATCGACACCGGAGCCCGCGATCTGGCCCGTCGGAACCGAAGAGACCGGCATCGCGTTCGCCGTCGTCACACCTGCGAGCAGGAGGCCGGAGAGAAGCGCGAAGACAGGAAGTCTGGACATTACTGGATTCCTCCCGTGGAACTTCGACATGAAGCGACGGCAGGCTCTCCCGTTTCGCATTAATGGAGGCTGAATATCTGGACCGGAAAGGCCAGCGCCGTCTTCAGAAAGGAGACCAGCATCTGGCGCCGAGCGAAAAGACGGCATCTCAGGGCACGAATATGGACTTCAGGCTGGCTCCTACCGCTGACTGCGTGAGGGAACATGGACGTCTTGGTCTTTTCGCGCTTGGTTTGTTTATCGGCGCGCTTGAGCCCACCTTTCGGCAATGTAAGCCTTGCCATTTCACTTGGTCTTACTAGTGCCGTCTCTCTGTGATCTAAGAGTGGTGCGTAGCGTCGCCGAAGGTGACTCTCCAAACAACGCCTTATACGCAACCGAGAAACGGCCGAATTCCCAAAAACCATGATCGATTATGATTCCGGTTACCGTAGTCTTTGGATCGACGGCAGACAGAAGCGCCCGTCGAACCAGATGCATCCGACGCTGCGTCAGAAACCGGATTGGGCCCATTCCCAGATGTTCTTCGCACGCTAGCCGAAGAGTTCGCTCCGCAACACCGATCGCAGAACAAATTTCGACGAGATAAAGCGGTCGCAACGGATTTGCCTCAAGGCAGTCTCTGAAGCGGCGCATCATCTTCTCACGGTAATGACTGCGTAGCTCGGCGGGAGCCGAGGTTTCGTCTGTCAGGCACCGGACCATTGCGTGGACCATCTTCTGTTCGAAAGCATGTTGGACGGCTGGCTGCGCGAGAATGTCAGGCGAATGAGAAGCAAGCTCCGCAACCGTGCGATGCAGTGAGCGGGCGCGGCTTATTGCGCCGGGAACCTCGCGAAGCGACGTCCCCCGCAGAGGCTTATCGAATGCCCCTCCTGTAAGAGACTGTGCGGCCGCACGAAGGTCGGCCTTGCGCAATGACATCGTTCCGAAAACTGAATCAACGTGGCAATTTTGGTAAGCGACTTCGTCTCCTATCGTCACGATGGCGTTCGGAGACAGCTCCCTCCCGCAATATCGAAATGATGACGACGTTTCGTCGGCCAAAAAGCCGATGGCGTAACGATCAGAACTCAGTGACGCAGTCGAGACGTGAGGAGACGTCATCTGAAACCGCTGCATCCACAGATTGGGCATACCTACCTGGGTTATTCCAAGACGAAATGCGCCTTTCGCCGTCGGAATGATCTCGATATCCGCAGCGGGAATTGCAATCTGACATTCATACGGGTCTGAGAAGCTAAGCTTTCTGCTCCAAGGCATGCTCCCCCCGGGGACGCTCCTGTGCGATATCGGCGGCTTTTACAAAGGCGTGCCTCGCGCAGGCCCAAAATCTAACCGAGGGTAGCCGTTTCAACAACCGCCTCCCCTGGCAGTGTGCGGCAGCGGGATTTCATGCGCCATTGACGCAAACTCGTAGCTCATCTCCGAGCTGCGGTTCCCGAATAACGCGGACGATATCGCCTACGGAAGGGACGACCGGCGAAACGCAATGTTCATCGACGTCCCGCGGTGGTCTCCACGCGGTCGTTCTCTGCAAACGCCTGCTTGTTAGAGATTTACATTGCCGCGTCGAATAGCCCGCACCGTTTGAGTTATCGGCCGCCATGACGCACAGGTCATGCAGCGGCGCCGCGCTGGCTTCCAGTGGCCGCCGGAAGTTTCAACAATTGCTTCCCCCCGGCTTCCCCCGCCACAAAACAAAAAAGCGGCACCTCGCGGAGCCGCTTCTAATCTTCTGTTTTTTCAATATTTTCTGGAGCGGGCGAAGGGATTCGAACCCTCGACCCCAACCTTGGCAAGGTTGTGCTCTACCCCTGAGCTACACCCGCATCCATGCCGGCCGCGACCGACGGCCCGCTTATGCCGCAAGCCTTCGCCAATTGCAAATCGCTTTTGCGGCTCGCCCCGGTCGCGTTATGCGCGGCTCCATTTGATGTTGGAATCGGATGGCCATGGCTTCACGTCCCCGTCCTTGAGGTCATGGGCCTCGATGGTGGATTGCGTCAGCGGCGCGACGACGCTCACCGAATCGGCCTCCGTGCAGTCCGCGTAGCGTCTGACGCGGGCTTCCGCGCGCGCGGCGTCGGTGATCGCGACGTCGAAGAGCATCACCGGCTCATAAACATCCGCCCGATCGACCCGCACTGTCCAGCCAAGCGCCATGCATCTCTCCTTCCCGGTTTCTGATGGCGGCGCGATCGCTCGCGCGCCGGCCCCGAGGGAATCCCGCAATGAGTCCGCATTGTGGGCGAGAGAAGGCGTTTCGCACGTATGGTCCCAATCCGTTCGTTGTGCGTTTGCCGCGTCTGGACGACTTGAAGCAACAGCACGAAAGGTTCCCCGATTGCGCAAAAAAATCGGAATGGCTTATCGTCCTGAAATGGATGTCAAACCCGCTCTCATCGGCGTCGTCACTGCCTCCGATCGCGCGAACGCCGGCGTCTACGAAGACATCAGCGGACCGGCGATCGAGGCCTATTTCAAACGCGTTCTAACCACGCCGTTCCGCATCGAGCGGCGCGTGATTCCCGACGGGCTCGAAAGTGTTCGCGACACGATCGTCGATCTCGCCGACAATGCCGGATGCGATCTCGTGCTGACGACGGGCGGCACCGGCCCTGCCCCGCGCGACCTGACGCCTGAAGCGACGCTCGCCGCCGCGCCGCGCGAACTGCCGGGATTCGGGGAGAAGATGCGCGCGGCCTCGCTCGCGCAGACGCCGACCGCGATCCTGTCGCGCCAGACGGCGGCGCATCGCGGCAAATGCCTCGTCATCAATCTGCCGGGCAGTCCGCGTTCGATCGATCTGTGTCTCGACGCCGTGATGGGCGCGGTGCCCTATTGCCTCGACCTGATCGGCGCGGCGCGGATCGAGGTCGATCCCGCGCAGGTGCAGGCGTTCCGGCCGGCCGGCAAATAGGGCTGACCTGTCGGAGCATAATGACGAACTGTCCTGCTCGCGCCGGTCATTCGTGGATGGATTCCCGCTTTCGCGGGAATGACAGTCCCGTTTTCAGGCGCGACGGGCTTCGACGATTGGCGGCGCGGCCGCGAGATTGGCGCGAATCGTCTCAAGGCACCGGATGAGCGTGGCGCGATCGGCCTCGCTGATTCCTTCGAGCGCCTCCTGCCGCACCGCATCGCCCATCTGGAGCATCGTCTCGAGGATGCCATGCGTCTTCGGCAGCAGGTGGAGTTGCCGGACGCGCCGGTCGCTGGCGTTGCGCCGCCGCTCGAGAAAGCCCGCCTCCTCGAGCCGGTCGAGAATCCGCACCAGCGTGATCGGCTCGAGTTCGAGCATGTCGGCCAGCGCGCTCTGCTGGATACCTTCGTTGCGGGCGATATAGGCGAGCACCTGCCATTGCGCGCGGGTGAGGCCAAGACCCCTGGCGCGCTGGCCGAAGCGTTTGCTGAGAAGGCGCGCGGAATCGTTGAGCAGAAAACCGAAGGTCGGTTGAAGCTTCATGATCGCCGACCTATCATAAGCATGCATTTCATAAGTATACTTATTGTATCAGATGCTGCATCGCGTCAACCAGCATGAACTGTTCCGCGACGGTTGGCGAGCAGAACCAGAAGCGCCACCGCTACAGGCAGAAAGAACAGCGCCGAGCCCGCCGAGAACAAGGCAATGGCGACAGCCCAGAGCAGCGCCAGCACGTGTTCCAGGATGCCGACGAGCTTGGACTGGCCCGTGCGACGGAGCATGTCCCCCCGTTTGCCGGGCGCGGGCCGCCACAGGTTCAGCAGCGCCGTTGAACAGGCGGCGGCGGTGGCGAAGGCGAAGGTCGCGGCCGCCGCCGCCGGCGCCGTCACGCCGAGAATGGCGAGCGGCAGGCCGAGCACCACGGCGAGCGGAACGGCGACCGCCGTCAGTTTCGCGCGCGGGACTGCGCCCGCGGAGACCGGCGCGGTGAGCAGGAATTCGGGCGCGTCCTCGGTGGAGAGCGTGATCCATGCGAGCGCGCCGGCCGCCTGCGCCGCGATCACCACGATCGCCGGCCCGATCGCCGCGACGACGCCGCGATCCGGACCGAGCGTCCGCCACAGGACGAAGCAGAGCGGCACGGTATAGGCGATCTGCAGCAGCATCTGCGAAGCGAGCCACGGGTCGCGCCGTAGCAGCCGCCATTCCTTGCGGCGCAACGCCGGGCCCGGCCCCGTGCGGAATGCGCGTCGCGCGCTCCTCGTACGCACGCTGCCAGGCGCGTCGACCGTCTGGGCCAGCCCCCGCGCGAAGGCGACGCCCAGCGCCCGCGTGACGACAACGAAAGCGACGATCGAAACGAGACCGAGAACGACGAGCGAACCGGGATCTCCCGTCGCCGCGCGCACCGGCAGCGACAGCACATGATCGCGATCGGGCGCTCGCGCACGCACCGCCTGATGCATCCACGACGGCGCGAGATTGGCGGCCTGCAGCCCGAGCGCGAAACTCGCGCCGATGATCGTCGCGAAGACCTGCGACAGAGTCCGCGTGCGGCGCGGTCCGGCGACACGAAAGAGCAGCATGGTCAGCACGAGACCGACCGCCGTGCCGAACAACCCGCAGATCGCAAGCATCGGATAGATCGCGAGCCAGCGCGGACCCGCGACGATCGCCAGCATGTTCGCGACCGGCAGCAGGAAAATTGCGATCGACACGACGGATTCGATCGCGATCGCCAGCGCGCGCGCCGCGAAGAACGCGGCCGGCGACACAGGAGACGCCAGCACGAGGTCGAGATCGCCGCGCGAATAGAGCGCGCGCGTCGCATTGGTCAGCGCCTGCGAGACGATCCACGGCAGCACGAAGGCGAGGCCCGCCATCACCGCGAGGTCGATCGCCAGCGGATCGCGCACGGCATCTTCGGCGACCGTCAGCGCGAAGGGCCACGCCAACGCATGGAAGATCGCGACTGCCGCGATCACGAACAGGACGAAGCGCCGCCCGCCGGCGCCGCGCGCCATCGCCGCGATGCGGCGCCCCATGATCCTGAGATCGTGGCGGACGAGCTGGACGAAACCGGCGACGGCGCTCACGCCGCGCGCGCCCGCGTGAGGTCGAGAAAGGCGTCCTCGAGACTGGCCACCGCCTGCGCGCGCACGATCTCCTCGCAGGTTCCTTCGGCGACGAGACGGCCGCTGTCGATGATGCCGATGCGGTCGGCGAGCCGTTCGGCGACTTCGAGAATATGCGTGGTGAGAAGCACGGCGTTGCCAGCGCGCGTGCGGGCGCGGAGCAGATCCTTCACGATCCGCGCCGAAGCCGCGTCGAGACCGGTCAGCGGCTCGTCGAGGATCATCAGTTTCGGATCGTGAACGAGCGCGCCGGCGAGCGCGACCTTCTGCTTCATGCCGCGCGAAAAACCTTCGCAGCGGGCGTGGCGGTGCTCCCACAGGCCGAGCGTCGTGAGCAGTTCTTCCGCGCGCGGCTGCGCGACGGCCGGCGGCACGGACCACAGCCCGGCGACGAATTCCAGATATTCGAGCGGATCGAGCTTGTCGTAGAGCATCGGCTCGTCCGGCAGCCACACAATGATCCGCTTCGCGGCAAGGGGATCGCGGCGGGCATCGACGCCGAACACGTCGATACCGCCCGCATCGGCCTCGCAGAGGCCGGCGATCATGCGCAGGGTCGTCGTCTTGCCGGCGCCGTTGGGGCCGAGTAACGCGAAAAAGGCGCCCGCAGCGATCTCCAGATCGAGCCCGTCCACGGCTGGCGTGGACCGGCCAAAGCTCTTGCGCAGGCCGGTGAGGCGAAGGGCGGGACAGTGATTCATGCGGGCTCCGGATCGATGGACGAGGATGCTGCAAGCTCTTTGAAGTCCCGTTAAGCGGATAGGCTCGACCTGCGTTCATCCGGGCGCGGGGATTCGGCTCTGGCGGTCCGGGAACGCGCGTCGTGAACAAAAAGTCCGTTGTGATCGTGGGCGGAGGATACAGCGGCGCGTCCTTCGCGCTGCAATTGTCCCGCGCCGTCGGCGTCCCGCTTGCGATCTCGATCGTGGAGCCCCGCGCGGATCTTGGACGCGGGCTCGCCTATTCGACGCAGGATCCCGATCACCGGCTGAACGGCCCCCTCGACAATCACACGCCCGATCCCGGCCGCCCGGAGGAATTGCGGCAGTGGGCCGTCACGTCGGGCGCGCTCACCGGCGATCCCGATGCGACCTGCCCGAGCGGCGCGATTTTCCTGCGCCGTCGCGATTTCGGCCGCTTCCTCAGCGCGGCGCTGGCGCTTCCTGGCGACAGGACCGGATCGCACCTCGATCACATCCGGGATACCGCCGTCGCGGCCCGCCGCCGGGGCGGCGGGTTCGAGGTCGAACTGGCGACAGGCGCTCCGATTCATGCCGACATGCTGGTCGTCGCGACCGGAAACGGTACGCCCGTCCTTCGTCCGCCCTTCCGGCCAGAGGATGGAACGCATCCGCTGATCGTCGCGGACCCGTTGCAGGCCGACTGGCTCGGCAAGGCGGCCGGCGCAAAGAAGGTTCTCGTCGTCGGCGGCGGCCTGACCGCGCTCGATATCGTGTCGTCCCTTCTGCGCCTCGGCGATGCCCGGGACATCACCGTCATTTCGCGGCGCGGTCTCCGGCCTGGCAGCCATGCACCGTTGATCGTCGGGCCCGACCCCATCGATCCCGCAACGGCGCCGCAGGTAGATTTATCCATACCGATCCCGGACTTTCTGCTCGGTGCGCCCTCGACGGCGCTCGGCTGGCTGAAGGCCATGCGCGCCGAGGTCCGGCGAGCGGTCCGCGACGGGCGCACATGGCACGATCCCTTCGACCGGGTTCGGGACTGCGTCCACAGGCTCTGGCCCCGCCTGCCGTCCGACGAAAAATGCCGGTTCCTCCGCCGCCTTCGGGTCTACTACGATGCCCACCGGTTTCGCGCGCCGCCGACCAACGACGCGCTGGTGCGGCGCGCCGAGGCGGCGGGCCGCGTGCGCTTTCTCGCCGCGTCGCTGGCGGGCGTGTCAGCAGTGCCGGGGCAATCGGCGATCGGCGTCGAGCTTCGGCGACCGGGCGGCCGCGAAATCATTCGCGACCGCTACGATCTGGTCGTGAATTGCACGGGACTCGAGAGTGCGCACGCCTGGCGGACCTCGCCGTTCCTCGCGTCGCTGGTCTCGCAGCGCCTGCTTGCGCCCCATCCCACGGGTCTGGGCTTCGAGGTAGACGACAACTGCCGGGCCTTCGATCCCGCCGGGACACCACAGCCCCTGTTGCGGGTCGTCGGGCCGCCGACCGCCGGGGTCTTCGGAGAGCCGCTCGGAGCCGTGTTCATCGCCGCCCAGATCCAGCGCGCTCTTCCCGACATCACGGCGACGCTGGAAGGCGCCGACGCGTCGAGGGCGGCCTTTCCGGGCCTGCCTGCCTAACCGCACAGCAGTCGCAGCACAAAATCGCCGTCTTTTCTCGCAATTGCAGCAAAAATCGGCTTCACCTGCGGAGGCCTTTACAGAACATTCATAATATCCCGGATCAAGTCGACGGTGAGTCTTCCTTGCATCGGGTCGCAAAGAGGGGTTGTCCCATGGCCAGAACCTGGACCTTCGATCTGCTCGCCATCGCGGCGGCTTGCGCCGTGGTCGCCGGAGTCGTAGCCAGCGCAGTTCTCGCTGGATGAATTTTTTGTCATGATCCCGGCGGCGCTTGTCAGGCGCCGCCTCGCCCTCCCATATGGTTGACGCCGTCGGTTGCGACGGCTTGGGGAGGGACTCGATGTCCATTCGTCGATCCGTGGCCTATGCCGCGGTCCTTTGTATCGCTCTCGCGGGCGTCGTCGAGGCGCAGGCGCGCGCCGGTGGCGGTCGGTCGTTCGGCAGCCGCGGCAGCAACAGTTTCAGCATGACGTCGTCGACGCGCACCGCGCCGAACGTGTCGCCGCTCGGCTCGCAGCCGAACTACGCCAATCAGGGCCTGAACCGGCCGGCCGTCGGCTCCCGCGGCGGGTTCTTCGGCGGCGGCTTCGGACGCGGCCTGCTCGGCGGCTTCCTTGGCGCGGGCCTTCTGGGCCTGCTGTTCGGCCACGGTCTGTTCGGCGGTCTCGGCGGCCTGATGTCGATCCTGGGCCTGATCGTCCAGGTCGCGCTGATCGCGCTTCTCGCCACCTGGGCGATCCGGATGTTCCGGTCGCGCCAGCAGCCGTCCTACGCCGGCGCGAATCCGGCTTCCGGCGGCACGTCCTTCCGGACCGCTCCCGGGCCCGTCCCGGGGTCGCCGGGCTTCGGCGCCGCGCGCGGCCCCGCGCCCTCACCGAACGCTCCGCTCGCGATCGAGCAAGCCGATTACGAGCAGTTCGAGAAGTCGCTCGTCGGCGTTCAGACTGCCTTCTCGAACGAGGATGTCGCGACGCTTCGCCAGCTCGCGACGCGGGATATGGCCGATGAATTCGCGTCGGAGCTGGCCGCGAACCGGTCGAACGGCGTGATCAACCGCATGTCGGACATCCACTTCGTGAAGGGCGACCTCGCGGAAGCCTGGCGCGAGCCGGACGGCGACTATGCCAGCGTCGCGATGCGCTACGACCTCATCGACGCCATGATCGACCGCACCAACGGTCGCGTCGTGAACGGCGATGCGAATCGTCCGCAGCAAGTCACGGAAGTGTGGACGTTCACGCGACCGAACGGCGGTCGCACCGCCGACTGGCGGCTGTCGGCGATCCAGCAGGCGCGCTGACGGCCCGACCCGGCAGGGACCGGGCTTTCGCACGGACCTTGCTTGCGGGACCGTGAGGACGGACGCAATGGACAGCCACGACGAGGAATCCGGTGTATTCGCTGCGCCGGATTCCGTCGCCGCGACACCGGGCGTTCCAAACCGGGACCGGACGAAACAGTCCGGCCTGACATCCGCCTTGCGGCGCGCGCGCGTCGAGAACGCAGAACGTACCGACGTGCTGACCGATCTGCGCGGTGCGGAGATCACCCGCCTCGAAATCCTGCGTGAACACCTGCAGCCGATCTTCGACGAGATCCCGGCCGATTGCGACATTTTCGATCCGGGCATCGCGCCGGGCGAACGGCCGCGCCTGTTCGTCGACATGGTCGCCTTCGTCGAGATGGGGCGCGACCGCCGCAGCTACCGGTTCGTGCAGGATACGCGGGCCGGGCGCAGCGTGATCAGCGAGAGCGAACGCATCGAGACGACCGTCCGCGCCATCACGGACTACATCGCGCGCCGGCTGATCGAACGCGAAAAGGCGCTGACGACGCTCCCCCCGCCAGCCCATGCCGCGACACCGGTTTCCGCCCGGGGACTGCCTGCCGCCACGCAACCGGCCGCACCGCCGCGTCCCCGCCCCCGGGCGCTGCGCGTCCTCGCGCGCGGCTTCTTGTTCCTCGTCGAGATCATCGGGTCGGCGGTCCTGTTCGGCGCGCTGGCGGCGGCCGCGATCTGGGCCTGGCAGAGCTTTATCCGGCCGGGTTGAGGCCTATCTGGCAAAGGAGCCGCAAAATCCGGAGTGCTCCATGTCCCTGATCGAATTCGGTCGTCCGTCGCCCGCGCCGGGCTCCGAAGGCGCGGCGCCCCATCCGGAAGAGATGCGCGCCTCCTTCAACATGGCGATCGGGCGATCGGTCTCCGTCGGGGCGACCGCCCGCACGACGCCGGCCGGACTCGTCGCCACGGCGGTGCTTCTGGCGGCGATCTTCGTGCCGCTGGCGATGATCGCGCGGTCACGCGCAACCGAGCGAGCGGCGCGCCGGCTGTGAGCCGGTGCAACCGGAAGATGCGTTAAGGCAGCGCCACCACCCCCGCTTCGCCACCCTCGGTGCCGAACAACACGCGGTCGCCCCGCGCGCTCCACGCGAGCGCCGAAATGCCGCCGCCCTTGCTCTCGAGCCGCACGGGAATTTCCGCGCCGTCCTCGAGCCGCGCCAGCATGACGAAGCCATCCACATAGCCGAGCGCCAGCACCAGCGAGCCGGGATGAAAGGCGACGCAGGAGACGCGGCGCGGCCGCACGCCGATCTCCTTCGGGGCGCGGCCCATCGGGCCGTCCTTGGTGGCGAAGGGCCATGCGACGCAGGCGTCCGCGCCCGATGTCGCGAGCCAGTGGCCGT
>ERZ500994.603-NODE-603-length-10621-cov-12.874976_pt1 | contig 10621 bp, 9 predicted proteins | sample MGYA00248878_ERZ500994 | MGnify/ENA primary metagenome ERZ500994 (study PRJEB25958, sample SAMN03398533) | human skin metagenome | study: EMG produced TPA metagenomics assembly of the Human Skin Microbiome Metagenome (human skin metagenome) data set. | reverse complement strand
GGCTCGCCTTCGGCAAGCTGCTGCGCGCCTGCGGCGACATCGAGGGGCTGGAGCGGGTGCGCTTCACCAGCCCGCACCCTGCCGCCTTCACCGACGACGTCATCGACGCGATGGCCGAGACGCCCAATGTCATGCCGAGCCTGCACATGCCGCTGCAGTCCGGCTCCGACCGCGTGCTCAAGGCGATGCGCCGCAGCTACCGCTCCGAGCGCTTCCTCGGCATCCTCGACCGGGTGCGCGAGCGCATCCCCGACGCCGCGATCACGACGGACATCATCGTCGGCTTCCCCGGCGAGACCGACGCCGACTTCGAGGAGACCCTGCGCGTCGTGCGCGAGTCCCGCTTCAGCTCGGCCTTCACCTTCCAGTACTCGATCCGCCCCGGCACCCCGGCGGCGACGATGGCCGACCAGGTGCCCAAGGAGGTCGTCCGGGAGCGCTACGAGCGGCTCGTCGCCCTGCAGGACGAGATCTCGTGGGCGGGCAACCGCGAGCAGGAGGGCCGCGAGCTCGAGGTCCTCGTCGCGACGGGGGAGGGGCGCAAGGACCGTGAGACCGCCCGGCTCAGCGGCCGCGCCCCCGACAACCGCCTGGTCCACTTCGCCCTGCCCGAGGGGCTTCCCGAGGCCGAGCTCCCGCGCCCCGGCGACATGGTCACCGTCGGCGTCACCTACGGCGCCCCGCACCACCTCGTCGCCGACTCGGCGATCGAGGGCGGGGTCTTCCGCGTGCGCCGCACGCGCGGCGGCGACGCGTGGGCGGCGCTGCAGGACAAGGGTGCTGAGGGCGCGGTGGCCAAGCCCGGTGTCAGCCTGGGCATGCCGAGCATCGGCGCTCCGGCACCGGTGGCGACCACCGGTCCGGCCTGCGGGGCCTGAAGCCTCGCCCGCACCACCCGAGCACGACGAAGGGGGCTGGTCACCGTCACGGTGACCAGCCCCCTTCGTGCTGTCAGTGAGGCAGCCTCACTCGCCGATCTTGCCGTCGAGGAAGTCCTTGCCCTTGTCGACGTGCTCGGAGCCGGCACCCTTGCCCTCGGCGAACTCGCCGGCCTTGTCCAGCCCCTGGTCACTGTGCTCCTCGACCTTGTCGCTGTTGTTGCCGAGAGCGTCGGTGACCTTGCCCTTCAGATCGTCGAACCCCATGGTGTTCTCCTTCGTGTCGGGTTGCCCGGTGACGGGCCGTGCGTCCAGCCAAACACGTCAGCCCACGCGCTTCAACCGCCGAGGACGTAGCGTGTGCATGTCGTTGAAACTCCAATAGTTGACAGGACAACCAATCGCCTCTAATGTGGGTGATGCACCAAGAGACCACCCCGATCGCCAAGGAGCACGACATGACCGAGTCCACCGCCATCACCCCCCTCGCCGACCTGGCCGCCGGCATGTACGTCCTCGACGCCAGCCACTCCGAGGTCGGCTTCGTCGCCCGCCACGCGATGGTCACCAAGGTCCGCGGCTACTTCCGTGAGCTCGAGGGCACGATCACCGTCGCCGACGACTTCGCCGCCTCGACCGCGACCGCCACGATGCAGGTCGCCTCGATCGACAGCGGCTCCGCCGACCGTGACGGCCACCTGAAGTCGGCCGACTTCTTCGATGTCGAGAACTACCCGGTCATCACCTTCGCCGGCACGGGCATCAAGGACGTCAAGGGCGAGGAGTTCACCCTGGTCGGCGACCTGACCATCAAGGACGTCACCCGGCAGGTCGAGCTGGCCGCCGAGTACGAGGGCACCGCCCAGGACCCCTTCGGCAACGTCCGCGTCGGCTTCACCGCGCGCACCGACGTCGACCGTGAGGACTTCGGCCTGACGTGGAACGCCGCGCTCGAGACCGGTGGCGTCCTCGTCTCGAAGAAGATCACGCTCACCCTCGACCTCTCGGCCATCAAGCAGGCCTGAGGCCCACAGACCGTCCGGCGCCCCTGACGCCGGACACCCCCGGCGGCGTCGGGACCGGAACCCCCTGTCCGGTCTCGGCGCCGCTCCACGTCCGGCCGCCCGTGGCCGGTCCTGGGTGCGGTGGGTCGCCCTGCGGCGACCTAGGATGCCGCTCATGACGATCCACGCCATCACCATCTGCGGCGAGCCGGTTTTGCACACCCGTTCGGAGCCGGTCACGGCCTTCGACGCCGAGCTGCGCACCCTCGTCGAGGACATGTACGAGACTCAGGAGGCCGCCCACGGCGTCGGCCTGGCCGCCCCGCAGATCGGCGTGGGGCTGCGGATCTTCACGTGGAGCATGGCCAACGACGACGGCGTCCCCGCCCTCGGCCACGTCATCAACCCCTTCGTCAAGGCGAGCAAGCCGGCGGTCGGCGAACCGGACCGCGACCACGAGTCCGAGGGCTGCCTGTCCGTCCCCGGCTACTCCTTCCCCCTTCGTCGGGGTGAGCGCGCCGAGGTGACCGGCTACGACTGGGACGGCAAGGAGATCGCCTTCTCGGCCACCGGGTGGTTCGCCCGCTGCATGCAGCACGAGTACGACCACCTCAACGGCTTCCTCTACGTGGACCGACTGGGCGACAAGTGGAAGAAGAAGGCGCGCAAGGCGATCAAGGCCGAGGGCTGGGGCGTGCCCGGCAACACCTGGCTGCCCGGCGAGGGGCCCGACCCCTTCGGGCACGACGACGAGGAGTGAGCGGGCTGCACCGCCCCGAGGTCGTCGCCGTCGTCGGGGCCACCGCCACCGGAAAGTCCGACCTCGCGCTCGACCTCGCCGAGGAGCTCGGCGGCGAGGTGGTCAACGCCGACGCCATGCAGCTCTACCGGGGCATGGACATCGGGACCAACAAGCTGCCCGTCGCCCAGCGTCGCGGGGTCCCGCACCACCTCCTCGACGTCCTCGAGGTGACCGACGAGGCCACGCTGGCCGACTTCCAGGCCCGGGCCGAGACCGCGATCGTCGACATCCTCGGGCGTGGACGCGTGCCGGTCCTCGCCGGTGGCTCCGGGCTCTACGTCCGGGCCGCGCTCGACCACCTCGACATCCCGCCCACCGACCCCGCCGTGCGGGCCCGGCTCGAGGAGCAGGCACAGGACGAAGGGGGGCGCGCCGCCCTTCGTCATCGGTTGCGTGAGGTCGACCCGGCCGCCGCCGAGGCCATCGAGCCCAACAACATCCGGCGGATCATCCGCGCCCTCGAGGTCGTCGAGATCACCGGTCGGCCCTTCTCGGCGACAGCGCCCACGAAGCGCTACCGCCGCCCTTCGCTCGTCATCGGGCTGCGCGACGACTGGGACGCCCTGACCGACAGGATCGGCCGCCGCACCCGCGCGATGTGGGAGGCCGGCCTGCTCGACGAGGTGCGCGGGCTCGACACCGCGGGGCTGCGCGGCGGTCGCACCGCCTCGCGGGCCATCGGCTACGCCCAGGCCCTCGGCGAGCTCGACGGGCGATGGGGTCGGGAGGAGGCGATCGCCGACACGGCCCGCGCCACGAGGCGCTATGCCCGACGGCAGGAGTCGTGGCTGCGGCCCGACCCGCGCGTGGAGTGGCTCGACGCCGCGTCCCACGACCTGCGGAGCAGGGCGCTGGAGATCGCGGTGCGTCCGACACAATGGACCCCATGACGCTGCGATTCACCAAGGGCCACGGGACCGAGAACGACTTCGTCCTCGTCCCCGACCTCGACGGCGAGCTCGACCTCACCCCCTCGCAGGTCGCGCTCCTCGCCGACCGGCAGGCCGGCATCGGCGGTGACGGCGTCATCCGGGTCGTGCGCACCGAGCACGCCGCCGAGGAGGAGGTCCGGGCTCTCGCCGGCGAGGCGGAGTGGTTCATGGACTACCGCAACCACGACGGGTCGCTGGCCCAGATGTGCGGCAACGGCACCCGCGTCTTCGCGACCTGGCTGCGCCGCGAGGGGCTCGTCGGCGACGAGTTCAGCATCGCCACCCGGGCGGGGCTCAAGGGGATCCGCTTCGAGGGTGACCAGGTCGCGACGCACATGGGCCGGTGGCGCTTCGTCGACGAGGCGAAGGCCCAGGCGCAGGGCTTCGACGCGCTCGTCCACGTCGAGGAGGCCGAGGACATCACCGAGCCCTACTCGGCGCTCTCGCTCGACCTCGGCAACCCGCACACCGTCGTGGCGCTGCCGCCCAACGTCAACCTCAACGGCCTGCGCCTGCGCCGCCCGCCGGCGGTCAACCCCGTGCCGCCCGAGGGCAGCAACGTCGAGTTCGTGCGGGTGCTCGGCCCCGGCCGGATCTCGATGCGCGTCCACGAGCGCGGCGTCGGCGAGACCCGCTCGTGCGGCACCGGCGTGTGCGCCGCCGCGATCGGCACCGCCTTCTGGTCCGGTGACGTCGACGCCTCGAGCGAGTACACCGTCGAGGTGCCCGGCGGCACGCTGCGGGTGCGCCTGCTGCCCGGCCGCGAGGTGGAGCTCGCCGGCCCGGCGGTGCTCGTGGCCGACGGCACGACGACGCTCGTCTGACCCCCTTCGTCCGGGGTGGTCCTCGGGGAGGCTCGCGCTGCGCGTGAGGCCGATCACACCTAGCGTGGATGCATGGGACGCGCCACACCGACCTTGATCAGCACGCTCGCGGCCGGGGCCCTGGCCCTGACCGCCGCCACCGGGGGCACCGCCACGGCGGACCCCGGCCCGCCGCCCGTCGGCCACGACCTGCCCAAGGTGCCCGTCATGCGGGGCGGAGGCGGAGCGGTCGCCTCCGTCGACCCGATCGTCAGCCAGATCGGCATCGACGTGCTCGAGCGCGGTGGCAATGCCGCCGACGCAGCGGTCGCGATGGCCGGTGCCGTCGGTGTCGTCGAGCCCTACAGCTCCGGGCCCGGGGGTGGCGGCTTCTTCGTCCACTACGACGCCGAGACCGGCAAGGTCGAGACCATCGACGGCCGGGAGACGGCACCCGCGAGCTTCGACGAGTCGGTCTTCACCGAGAGCGACGGGAGCGCGATGGACTTCGACACCGTCGTCAACTCCGGTCTCTCCGTGGGGGTCCCGGGCACGCCCGCGACCTGGGAGATGGCCGCCGAGCGCTACGGCACGATGTCGCTCAACCAGCTGCTCAAGCCGGCCGAGGACACCGCGCGCAAGGGCTTCGTCGTCGACCAGCCCTTCCACGACGCGACGGTCGACAACGCCGAGCGCTTCGCCCAGTTCCCCGACACGGCGAAGATCTACCTGCCCGGCGGCGAGCCGATCAAGATCGGCGCCGTCCTGCGCAACCCCGACCTGGCCAAGACCTATCGCCTGCTGCGCACCCACGGCGCCGACGCGATGCAGCGCGGCGCGATCGGTGAGGCGGTCGTCGACACCGCTCGCAACCCGCGTACCGCACCCGGTGTCACGGTGCCCAAGGGTGAGATGACCCGGGCGGACATGCGCTCCTACACGGCCTTGGTCAAGGCGCCCACGCACAGCGAGCACCGCGGCCTCGACATCTACGGCATGGCGGCGCCCAGCTCCGGTGGCATCGCCGTCGGCGAGATCCTCAACCTCCTCGAGTCCTACGAGGAGCGCACCGGCAAGCGCACCCAGGACCTCAGCGACGCGGAGTGGGCGCACTGGTTCGCCGAGGCGTCGGCGACCTCCTTCGCCGACCGCAACCGCTGGGTCGGCGACGTGCCCGACGTGCCGACCGACGAGCTGCTGTCGCAGGACTTCGCGGACGAGCGCTCGTGCCTCTTCGGTGAGGACTCGGCGATGGCCCGCCCCGTCCCCTTCGGCCAGCCGGACGGCTCCTACGGCGACTGCCAGACCTCGACCGACACCACCGCGGTCGGGTCGGAGGACCAGCACACGACCTCGCTCACGGCCGTCGACAAGGACGGCAACGCCGTGACCTACACGCTGACGATCGAGCAGTACGGCGGCAGTGGCATGGTCGTGCCGGGCTACGGGTTCCTGCTCAACAACGAGCTGACGGACTTCAACTTCACGCCCGTGACGAAGGGGGTCCCGGACCCCAACCTGCCCGGTCCCGGCAAGCGGCCGCGGTCGTCGATGGCCCCGACGATCGTCCTCGAGGACGGTACCCCGTGGATGACCGCCGGCAGCCCCGGCGGCGCGACGATCATCACGACCGTCGCCCAGCTCGTCGGCGGGGTCGTCGACCGCGACATGGCCATCGGCGACGCGCTCGCGGCGCCGCGGGTCTCCTCGCGCAACGGCGCGGCCACCGAGCTCGAGCCGGCGCTCGCCGACGGCGACGTCGGTGACTACCTGCGTTCGCTGGGCCACGCGACCAAGAAGGTCGACCGGATCGGCAATGCGAGCGGCATCCGGGTGCACGCTCCCGACGACCTGGAGGCCGCGGCTGAGCCGACGCGTGCCGGTGGCGGGTCGGCGATGGTCGTCGACGAGGACCGGTGACGCCGCAGCACACAGCGCATAACCCGTCGTAGCCTCCCGGTATGGAGGTGATCAGGGAGGTGTCGTGCGGCGCCTGGCTGCGTGAGCGGGTCGGTGACTGGGCGCGGGTCGGAGGGGTCGCGGGCGCGGGCTTCGAGGCCTACGCCCGCATCCTGCACCCGGTACCGGTGCACCGTGAGGACCTCACGGTCGCCGACCGGTGGGGCATGCACCCGGTGCTGGAGGAGGGGCGCTGGCCGTGGTCGCGCGTGGCGGCCCGACAGGGGCTGACGATGCACCCACTCGTCCAGTGGAACCGGTTGGCGGACCTCCACCAGGGGGTCGACTTCGCCGACGGCTGGCGGGTCGGGAAGTCGCGCGACGGGTCACTGGACGTCGATCTGCTCGCCGGGCTGACCGGCCACCTGCGGGAGGCCACGCGCTCGCCCGAGCAGCTCGTCGTCGGCATCTGGGCGGGGTGGAGCGAGCTCAGCGGCACGACCGTGGTCCACGCGCGCGCGGAGGACGGCGACGCGGAGACGGACGCCGAGGTGGAGGCCGACGCACGGATGCGGCGTCACCTCGAGGAGCAGCGGACCTCGGTCGCCTCCGATGTCGCCACGGCGGCGCGCCGCGGCCCGCTCCTGGAGCTTCCCGGTCGCGAGTACGTGCTGTTGGCGACCGGCTGCGACGAGCTGGCCGACGAGACGTGGCCGCACCGGGCGGGCATCGGGTGGACGTCGGTCTTCGACGGGCCGCTCCCGCAGCTCGTCTGGCCTGCGGACCGCTCCTGGGTGGTCGCGACCGAGATCGACTGGGACAGCACGATCGTGGCCGGCTCCCGGGCACTCGTCGATGCGGTGCTCACGGACGACCGCTACGAGGCCTTCGAGGTCGACGAGGACAGCGACCTCACCTGGGAGGGAGACCTGGTCAACCCGCCGCGGGCCGGCTGGTCCGCAGGACCCTGAAGCCCTTGCTCGACCCGACCCGCTCCGTCGGCAGGCCCAGCTCGGTGCTGATCCAGCGCTGGTAGCCGTCGGCGCCGAGGTTCTTGCCGATGACGAGGTGAGCGTCGGCTCCCGGCGCGAGGCGGGGGAGCCAGGTGCGCAGCAGCTCGTGGACGGCGGGCTTGCCGATGCGGATCGGCGGGTTGGACCAGATGGCGGCGAAGGGGAGGTCCGCCGGGACCTCGTCCGGCCGGACCGCGCGGACGTTGCCGAGGCCGAGCGAGGCGGCATTGCGTCGGGTGAGGTCGAGGGCGCGCTCGGTGACGTCGACGGCCCAGACGGTGGCGTCAGGAGCGCGCAGGGCGAGGGTGAGGGCGATCGGCCCCCAGCCGCATCCGATGTCGAGGAGGTCGCCGGTGGACGGAGGAGCGGGCACCTCGTCGAGGAGGATCTGCGTCGCCTTGTCGAGCCCGGTGGGGGAGAAGGTCCCGCCGGCCGTCTCCACGGTGACCGCCCGGCCACCGAGGGTGACCTCGAGCCGGCGCCGCTCGGCGGCGGTTGCGGCGGGGGAGTCGGTGAAGTAGTGGTCGGTCACGGGACCACCCTAGGTCGGCTGTCGCTGAGTACTTCCCCGCCTGGTCAGTCCACGTCGTTGTCGACCCAGTCGAGCGTCTTCGAGATCGCCTTGGTCCAGCTGCGGTGCAGCCGCTCGACCTCGGCGGTGTCCATGCTCGGGCTCCACCGGGTGTCCTCGGCCCAGTTGTCGACGATCTCGTCGGTCGAGCCCCAGTAGCCCACGGCCAGGCCCGCGGCATAGGCCGCGCCGAGCGCCGTGGTCTCGGCGATCCTGGGGCGCACGACGTCGACACCCAGCATGTCCGCCTGGAACTGCATGAGCGTCTCGTTGGCGACCATCCCCCCGTCGACCTTGAGCTCGGTCAGCCGCCCGCCGGCCCGTTCGGCGTCGGCCTGCATCGCGTCGAGCACGTCACGTGTCTGGTAGGCCGTCGACTCCAGCGCCGCACGGGCGATGTGGGCCTTGGTGGCGTAGCGGGTCAGCCCGAGGATCGCGCCGCGTGCGTCGGGCCGCCAGTGCGGGGCGAAGAGCCCGGAGAAGGCCGGCACGAAGTACACCCCGCCGTTGTCCTCGACGCTGCCGGCGAGCGCTTCGACCTCGGGCGCCTCCTTGATGAAGCCGAGGTTGTCGCGCAGCCACTGGATCAGCGAGCCGGTCACGGCGATCGACCCCTCCAGGGCGTAGACCGCGTCCTGCTCGCCCAGCTGGTAGCAGACCGTCGTCAGCAGGCCGTTGTCGCTGGAGACGATCTCGGTGCCGGTGTTGAGCAGCATGAAGTTGCCGGTGCCGTAGGTGTTCTTGGCGGTGCCCGGCGTCAGGCAGGCCTGACCGAAGGTGGCCGACTGCTGATCGCCGAGGATCCCCGCGATCGGCGTGCCGTTGAGGACGCCCGGCTTGCACTCGCCGTAGACCTCCGAGGACGAGCGGATCTCGGGCAGCACCTGCACCGGCACCCCGATGGCCTCGCACGTGGGCTCGTCCCACTCCAGGGTGCGCAGGTCCATGAGCATCGTGCGCGAGGCATTGGTGACGTCGGTGACGTGGACGCCGTCGTTCGCCCCGCCGCCTGTGAGGTTCCACAGCACCCAGGTGTCCATCGTGCCGGCGAGTAGCTCGCCGGCCTCGGCGCGCTCCCGGGCTCCCTCGACGTGGTCGAGGATCCAGGCGATCTTGGGCCCGGCGAAGTACGTGGCGAGCGGCAGCCCGCAGACCTCCTTGAAGCGGTCGAGCCCGCCATCGGACGCGAGCTCGTCGACCAGCGCCTGGGTCCGCGTGTCCTGCCAGACGATGGCGTTGTGGATCGGCTGCCCGGTCGCCTTCTCCCACACGACGGTCGTCTCGCGCTGGTTGGTGATGCCCACCGCGTCGATGTGGCCGCTGTTGAGGTTGGCCTTGCCGAGGGCGCCGCCGATGACGCGGCGGGTGTTGCCCCAGATCTCCAGGGCGTCGTGCTCGACCCAGCCGGCCCGCGGGAAGATCTGCTTGTGCTCGATCTGATCGGTAGCGATGACTGCCCCGTCGCGGCCGAAGACCATGGCCCGGGTGCTCGTCGTCCCCTGATCGATGGACAGCACGTACGTGGTCGGTGCACTCATGTTGGCATCCTGTCAGGTCGGTTTCCTCGGCGGGCAGGTTGCCGACTACCGTTGTGCCATGCCGAATCCCACACCGCTCGATCACCAGCAGCGCGACGCGGCCTGGCGTCGCATCGCCGAGGAGGACCTCGACGTCCTCGTCGTCGGTGGGGGAGTGACCGGCGCGGGCGTCGCGCTCGACGCGACCACCCGTGGCCTCAAGGTCGCCCTCGTCGAGCAGCGCGACTTCGCCTCCGGCACCTCCTCCCGGTCCTCCAAGCTCTTCCACGGCGGGGTCCGCTATCTCGAGCAGCTCAACTTCGCGCTCGTGCGCGAGGCCCTCCAGGAGCGTGAGCTGATGCTCACCCGCATCGCCCCGCACCTGGTCAAGCCGGTGAGCTTCCTCTACCCGCTGTCGCACCCGGTCTGGGAGCGGCCCTACGTCACCGCCGGCCTGACCCTCTACGACACGATGGGCGGCGGCCGGTCCGTCCCGCGCACCAAGCAGATGACGAAGGGGGGAGTGCGCCGGATCGCCCCGGGCCTGAAGCCCTCCGCCCACCACGGCGGGCTGCTCTACCACGACGCCCAGTGCGACGACGCCCGCCACACCCTCACCGTCGTGCGCACCGCCGCCTCCTACGGCGCCACGGTGCTCAACTCCGCCAAGGTCACCGGCCTGCTCCACGCAGGTGAGCGCGTCGTGGGCGCGCGGGTGCTCGACGTCGAGACCGGCGACGAGGTCGAGGTCAACGCGTCGGTGGTCATCAACTGCACCGGCGTGTGGACCGACGACATCCAGACCATGGCCGGCGGTCGCGGCCGCTTCCACGTGCGCGCGAGCAAGGGCGTGCACATCGTCGTCGCCCGCGACCGGGTCAACTCCGAGACCGGTCTGATCCTGCGGACGGAAAAATCGGTCCTCTTCTGCATCCCGTGGGGCACCCACTGGATCATCGGCACGACCGACACCGACTGGAACCTCTCCCGGGCGCACCCGGCCGCGACGGCCGCGGACATCGACTACATCCTCGAGCAGATCAACGGCGTGCTGCTCACCCCGCTGACCCGCGACGACATCCAGGGGGTCTACGCCGGTCTGCGTCCGCTGCTCGCGGGGGAGTCGGAGGAGTCCTCGCAGCTCAGTCGCGAGCACGCCGTCGCCCGCCCGCAGCCGGGCCTGATCTCCATCGCCGGCGGCA
>ERZ500994.602-NODE-602-length-10623-cov-5.105791_pt1 | contig 10623 bp, 10 predicted proteins | sample MGYA00248878_ERZ500994 | MGnify/ENA primary metagenome ERZ500994 (study PRJEB25958, sample SAMN03398533) | human skin metagenome | study: EMG produced TPA metagenomics assembly of the Human Skin Microbiome Metagenome (human skin metagenome) data set. | reverse complement strand
GGAAGCGGACTGCTAAGCAGCGGCGGGCCGTCGCGACCCAGAACTCCAGCGCAAGGCCCGGCGCTCCGCCCGGTCAGGCTCAGCCAAGGCGCGTCGGTGCGCGCAAAAGAATGTTCTTGCTTTGTTCCGATCCTGTGGCATCTTCCCTGTCATGGAAGCCGCGAAGGGAAGAGGCGCGCGTTCGAATGCGACCGGCCGTTACGAGAGCGACAGGCGTGAGAGCTTCGACGACGGCTGGACCGGCGATGACGCCGAAGTCCAGCCGTTACGCACCGTGCTCACGCCCGAGCACGCGCGCACCATCATCGCCCGGAACGACAGTCCGGACATCGGTTTCGACCGCTCCATCAACCCCTACAAGGGCTGCGAACATGGCTGCATCTACTGCTACGCCCGTCCATCCCATGCCTGGATGGGCCTATCCCCGGGCCTGGATTTCGAGAGCCGGATCTTCTTCAAGCCCGAGGCGGCAGGTCTGCTGGAACAGAGCTTCCTCGCCCCCCGATACCGCTGCAAGCGCATCCACATAGGCGGCAACACCGACCCCTATCAGCCGGTCGAGCGGACGCTGAACTCCACCCGTTCGATCCTGGAGGTGATGCAGCGGTTCAACCATCCGTTCAGCATCATCACCAAGTCGGTGCTGATCGCGCGTGACGCCGACATCCTGGGGCCGATGGGGCGGGAAGGCCTGGCCTCCGCCTTCGTCTCGATCACCACCCTGGACCGAAAGCTGGCCCGCGCCATGGAACCGCGCGCCTCCACCCCGGCCAAGCGGCTGGAGGCCATCCGCCGGCTGGCCGACGCGATGAAAAACCAGTAGCGCCCGGCCGCGCCGGGGAGGCGGCGGCCGGGCGCGGGACGCGCGCGGTGATCCGCTTCGCCAGCTGAATGCCGAAGCGCGGGCGGTCAACGCGCGTGCGCCGGGGCCGTTAGGCTGACTCGAACCCGCGACTTCCGTCGCGACCCCAACACGCAAGGCCCGCATGAGCCAGACGCGCTACCAGGCGACCCCCCGCCGCATCCCACGTTTCGCCGTTCCCGCCATCGCCGTCGTGCTGCTCGCGGCCGGCGTGACTCTGTTTCTCGTGCTGCGCGACGGCGACAACGAAGCCGGCCCGGAAGGCGGTACGACGACGAGCAGCGCGCCGGCTCCGCCGACCGACACCGACGCCGAGCAGACGGCGTACACGTTCTTTGAAGCGGTCGACAACAAGGACACCGCGACCCTGGACGCGATGACCCGCGGCGAGGTCGTGGACGACCTCGCGGGCCTGGAAGACTCCGACGACGTCGATATCGAGTTCTCGACGGGCAAGGCGATCGAGTGGGAGGTCTCTGAGGTCGACGAGGGCACGCTCGGCTTCGTTGCCTGGGAGATGTTCTACCAGGGTGAGAGCGGGACGCTCTTCGTCTTGATGCTGTCGGAGAAGAGCGAGTACCCGGACTTCAAGGTGTGCGCGGTCGAGGCCAGCGATGAGAACTACACCCTGAGTGACTTCGAAGCGGAGTACGACTTCCGCTGCGAGATCAACTCCGGTAGCAGCAGCACCAGCGGGCAGGACTGATCTCGACACTGCGTCCGTGTCCGGCTGAGCGACAGGTGAGCACGCCGATAGGATCGCTGACATGAGCATTCATATCGGTGCAGAACCCGGTCAGATCGCGCCCTACGTCCTGATTCCCGGCGACCCGCTTCGCGCGAAGTGGATCGCCGAGAACTTCCTGGAGGGAGCCAAGCTCTACTCCGACGTACGCGGCATGCTCGGCTACACCGGCACCTACCAGGGCATCGAGATCTCCGCGCAGGGCTCGGGCATGGGCCTGCCGTCGTTCTCGATCTACTGCACCGAGCTCTTCAAGGACTACGACGTGCAGAGCGTCATCCGGGTCGGCTCGTGCGGCGCGCTGCAGGAGGAAATCAAGGTCCGCGACGTCATCCTCGCGCAGGGCGCGTGCACCGACTCGGCGATGAACCGGCTGCGCTTTGAGGGCATCGACTTCGCGCCGATCGCGGACTTCGAGCTGCTGCGTTCGGCGTACGACGTGGGCGAAGCCGCTGGCAAGCCCATGCACGTCGGCAACATCTTCTCCTCGGACTCCTTCTACAACGACCGCTCCGAGCTCGTCTCGCGCGCCGCGGAGTACGGCGTACTCGCCGTCGAGATGGAAGCCGCAGCGCTCTACACGCTCGCCGCGAAGTATGACCGCAAGGGCCTGGCCATCTGCACCGTCTCCGACCACATCATCACCGGTGAGGAGACGACCTCACAGGAGCGTCAGGAGTCCTTCGGCGACATGGTCGAGATGGCGCTGGAGACGATCGTGTCGGTGCACGGGGTCTAGCGCACCGAGTCCGTTGGCGGGCCGCAGTAGTTCGCAGCGCTAAAGATATAGTCTCGGGGAAGCCCACCGTCCCCGTCCCGTGGAGCGCCGCATGCCCACCATCCTGATCGCCAACCGCGGCGAGATCGCCCTCCGCGTCGCGCGCACCGCACGGCTGATGGGGCTGCGCACGGTCGCGGTCTACTCACAGGACGACGCGGAAGCCCTGCACGTGCGCCGATGCGACGAGGCCGTTCTGTTGCCTGGCGTGGGTGCGGCGGCGTATCTCGATGCGTCCGAGGTCGTTAAGGCAGCGCAGAGCAGCGGTGCTGGCTTGCTGCACCCCGGCTATGGCTTCCTTTCTGAAAGTGCGGACCTCGCCCGACGGTGCGCCGACGCCGGGATCACCTTTATTGGCCCGGACCCCGACGTACTCGAACGGCTCGGCGACAAGGGCGCGGCGCGGGAGCTCGCAGACTCGTTGGGCATCGCAACCGTCCCAGGAACGCCTGCGGGCTCGGACATCGAGACCGTTACCGGCTTCGTTGATGGCCTTACCGCCGACGGTCCATTTGCCGGCGCGATCATCAAGGCGGCGCACGGCGGCGGCGGGCGTGGGATGCGGGTCGTGCGCGACCGCGACGCGGCCGCGGCGGCGTACGAGTCCGCGCAAAGCGAGGCCAAGGCTGCCTTCGGCCGCGACGAGGTGTACGTCGAAGCGCTGCTGCGCGATCCGCGCCACGTCGAGGTCCAGGTCATCGGCGACGGCAGCGGAGCGGTCTCGCACCTCTACGACCGTGACTGCTCGATGCAGCGACGGCATCAGAAGTTGATCGAGATCGCGCCGGCTTCCGCTGTCGCACCGCGAGTCCGCGCCGAGATCGCCGACGCTGCAGTACAAATGCTGGGATCGCTGTCCTACCGCGGCCTCGCGACGGTCGAGTTCCTGGTCGCCGGGGACTCGTGGTTCTTCATGGAGGTCAACCCGCGCATTCAGGTCGAGCACACCGTCACCGAGGAGGTCACCGGCCGCGACCTCGTGCGCGACCAGATCAGTGTATGCACCGGCCGAGCGCTGTCGGAAATCGGGCTCGAGCAGTCGCAGATCCCCGAGCCCATAGGCCATGCGGTGCAGATCCGCATCAACTCCGAGAAGATGGGCCGCGGCGGGCAGCCGCTGCCGCAGGCGGGGAGGATCACAGAGCTCAGCTTCCCGACCGGACGCGGGGTCCGCGTCGACACCGCGGCGTACGCCGGCTACGCGATCAACCCACGGTTCGACTCGATGCTCGCGAAGGTGATCGTGCACGACGCGGAAGCCGACCTGCCCGGCGTGCTGCGCCTCGCCGACGACGTGCTCGCGCACACCACCGTCGGCGGCGTTTCGACCAATATTGCCTATCAGCGGGCGATTCTTGCCTCGGACGGCATGCGCGATGCCGCGAGCACCCAGTACGCCGATCGACACGCCAAGGACCTCGCGGCGAGCGCGGAGATGCTTGGGCCGGCGATCCAGGCAGGCGTAGCGCCGCAGGCCGCAGCGCCAACTGACGTCGCCATCGCCGAAGTGCCCGACGACGCCGAACCGCTCGCGGCGCCGATGAGTGGGGTCATCACCGCGGTCGAGGTCGCCGAAGGAGACCAGGTCTTCACCGGCCAGACGCTGGTGGTGATCGAGTCGATGAAGATGCAGCACGTCGTCGCCGCTCCGTCAGGTGGGCAGATCGTGGCGATCACGGCCCAGGAGGGGACCGTCGTCGATGCCGGAACTCCCGTGGGATATCTGGACTCTTCGGACGCTGTCGACGACGACCAAGGCGCGGTCAGCGAGCTCGACCTCGACCGCATCCGGGCCGATCTCGCTAACGTCCAGGCCCGCAAGCGGCTGCTGCTCGACGAAGCGCGACCGGCCGCCGTCGAGAAGCGACACCGCACGGGCAACCAGACTGCGCGCGAGAACGTCGATTCCCTCTGCGACGCAGGCACTTTCGTCGAGTACGGCGGAATGGCGGTCGCGGCTCAGCGCAAACGACGCACTCTCGACGACCTCATCCACAACACGCCCGCCGACGGGTTGGTCACCGGCGTCGGCCACATCAACGGCGCGCAGTTCGCTCCCGACCGCACCAAGTGCGCCGTACTCGCCTATGACTACACGGTTTTGGCTGGCACGCAGGGATACTTCAACCACCACAAGACCGACCGGCTTCTCGAGATTGCGGAGAAGAACGAGCTGCCGGTCGTGTTCTTCGCCGAGGGCGGGGGAGGACGTCCGGGCGATCTCGACCCGCCCAAGGCCGGCGGGCTCGTCACGCACACGTGGACCGCGCTCGGTAGGCTCAGCGGCCGGGTACCGGTGATCGGAGTCGTGTCCGGGCCGTGTTTCGCCGGCAACGCTGCGATCCTGGGCTGCTGCGACGTCATCATTGCGACCGAGGACTCGAACATCGGGATGGCCGGCCCGGCCATGATCGAGGGTGGCGGTCTCGGTGTCTTCAAGCCGACCGAGATCGGCCCGATCGACGTACAAACCACCAACGGCGTCGTCGACATCGCGGTGCGCGACGAAGCCGAGGCGGTGGAGGTCGCGAAGCGCTACCTGTCCTACTTCCAGGGCGATCTCAACGAGTGGCAACAGCACGACCAGCGCGAGCTGCGTCACGTGGTCCCGGAGAACCGCAAGCGCGCATACGACGTACGCCGGGCCGTCGACCTCATCGCGGACGTCGACTCCGTGCTGGAGCTGCGCCCGCAGTTCGGTACGACGGTGATAACCTCGCTGGCCCGAATCGAGGGGCGCGCGGTCGGGATCATGGCGAGCAATCCCGCCGTACTTGGCGGAGCGATCGATTCGGACGGCTCGGACAAGGCTGCGCGATTTATGCAGCTGTGCAACGTGTTCGGACTTCCGATCGTGTCGCTGTGCGACACGCCGGGCTTCATGGTCGGCCCTGAATCCGAGGAAACCGCTGCGGTGCGGCACTTCTCGCGGATGTTCCTCTCCGGCGCCAACATCGACGTACCTATTGCGGCCGTGGTCCTGCGCAAGGCGTATGGACTTGGTGCGATGGCGATGGTCGGGGGCTCGCTGCATGCGCCGCGGATGACGGTGTCGTGGCCGACCGGCGAGTTCGGCGGCATGGGGCTTGAGGGCTACGTGCGGCTCGGCTTCCGCAAGGAGCTCGAGGCGATCGACGACCCGGCGAAACGCGAGGAGCGTTACGAAGAGCTGCTTGCCGGGATGTACGAGCGCGGCGGTGCGATCAACGTCGCCATGCACCTGGAGGTCGACGACGTCATCGATCCCATAGATACCAGGAAAGCTCTGGTGAGTGCCCTGGGTGACGTTCAGCGCTCGAAGTGGGTCAACGCCCGGCACACGCCGTACCTCGACGCCTGGTGATTCTCGCAGGATCAGACGAAGAGCATTCCGCCGTCGACGAGCACAGACTGGCCGGTCATGTAGTCCGAGTCCGGGCCCGCGAGATAGGACACCAGCCCGGCGGCGTCGGCGCCGGTCGAGACGCGACCGAGCGTGATCCCGGCGGCCATGGCCTGCATAGACTCGCCCTTGCCGACCTTGTTGATCTCACCGAGGTCGCTGTCGATCTGCTCCCACATCGCGGTGTCGACGATGCCGGGGCAGTAGGCGTTGACGGTGATGCCGTGCTCGGCCCATTCCTGTGCCGCGGCCTGGGTCAGGGCCCGGACGGCGAACTTCGACGAGCAGTAGACACCGAGCAGCGCAAAACCCTTGTGTGCTGCGATTGACGCGGCGCCGATGATCTTGCCGCGGTTGCCCTGCTCGATCATCTGACGCGCAGCCTCGGTGTAGCAGAGGAACACACCGCGTCCATTGACCGCGTGAACCTGGTCGTACTCCTGTGGTGTCACCTCCAGAAGTGCCTTGGTCTGCGCGATTCCGGCATTGGCGACCATCACGTCGAGCGATCCGAGCTGGGTGGCGGTGTCGCGCACGAGGGCGGCGACCGACTCCTGGTCGGAGACGTCGCCGGTGAGGGTGATGTGTTCGCCCGCGTCTACCGGCGGGAGCGCGGATCGGGTTGCCTCGAGCTCTTCGGCCATTGACGGCAGGTCAGACACGGCGACGCGGTGACCGTCTGCGGCTAGTCGATCGGCGATCGCCCTGCCGATGCCGCGGGCTGCTCCGGTGACGTGCACGTTGCTCATCGGTACTCCTTGGTCGTCGCTAGCGGTGCCAGATGCTCGCGACGCTAGGCGTGCTCAGTGCGCGGACCTAGGGTTGCACCGCGTTGCACTCGAACCGACAACCGGCCCAGCGTTCGTTTACGGATATGCGCACGGTGGACGGAGTGGATCGCGAGCCGGGTGCATCAATCCGCTGATCCGACCAGGGCTTGAATTCGCCGCAACGCCTCGGAGACCGTGAGCGACGGGTCGCGTGCGATCGCCAGGCCGACAAGGTAGGTCGTGACCGGCGCCGCGGGCCGGAGCACATTGTGGGCGGTGAGCGCGGCGACCTCGAGTACGTCGCCCATCGCGTCCGGATCCAGGTCGTTGTCGATCCCCAGTGTCGTGCTGACTTTGCCTAGCCAGTCGGACATCTCGCGGTGTAGGCCCTCGTTGCTCATGTCCACTCCTTCGCTCGTTGCAGGTCTTCGGGGGTGTCGATGTCGAATGCGGTGCGCTCGTCGGCGGTCACTTCGGCAACGTTCACGCCGTCATAGATGAGCCGCACGGGAGCATCGGTCAACGCCGGCTGCGCGGCGAGCGCGGTAGACAGCGCGACGCGGTCCCACGCCGCCGTGAGCCAATGCCTGCGGCCACCCGAGACGAGTACGGCGGCGGGTGCCGTGCCCAGTTGAGAGCACAACTGCTCGATCGTCGGTCCATCTAGGAACGGCATGTCGGCCGCCAGCACCGCTACCTGCGAGACGTCGGCGGGCAGCGCCGCGAGTCCAGTCGCGATCGCGGCTAGCGGTCCGGCGTACGGCGGATCCTCGCGCACCACCTGCACCCCGGTCGGCATACCGCTCGTCGGCCCCACGACCACAACGGTTGCAGGTCCGACCGCTTCGAGAACCCGCTGCAGCAGCGTGCGTCCGTCGACGGCGAGCTGCGCCTTGTCCGTCCCGCCCAGCCGACGCGCGCGGCCGCCGGTGAGCACGATCGCTCCGACCGTCATGCGCTGTGGTCGCCGCCGCGGAGCTGGCTCACGATGTGCCCGAGCAGTGGAGTCAGCACGGCGAGTCCGTCCTTCACACCGCCGCGAGAGCCGGGGAGGTTCACGATGAGTGTTTTCCCTGCCACGCCGGCGATCCCGCGCGACAGCACCGCGGTCGGCACCTTGTCGGCACCGGCGCGGCGTACGGCGTCGGCGATTCCCGGCGCCTCCCGCTCGATCACGGCGCGGGTCGCTTCAGGGGTTCGGTCGGTCGGCGTCAGTCCAGTGCCGCCGGTCGTGAGGATGAGGTCGCAGCGGTCGGCGACGCCCGCTTGCATGGCGTCGGCAAGCTGCTGCTCGTGATCGGGGAGTACGACACGGCGGACCGCAAATCCCAGTGTTCCCAGGGATTCTTCGAGCAGTTCGCCGCTGGAGTCGGCGTACACGCCGGCAGACGCGCGGTTGGATGCGGTGATGACCAGGGCAGACGCGTCGGAGGGAAGGGTGCTCACGATCGGTTCCACTCGCCGGACTTGCCGCCCAGCTTCTGCTCCAGGCGCACGTCGGTGATAACCGCTGCAGGGTCGACGGCCTTGACCATGTCGATTAAGTTGAGCCCGGCAACCGCCGCGCTGGTGAGTGCCTCCATCTCGATCCCGGTGCGGTCGGCCGTGCGCACCGTCGTGGTGATCTCGACACCATCGTCGACCACCGCCAGATCGACCTGCACGCCGTGGATGGCGATCGGGTGGCACAGCGGGATGAGGTCGGGAGTGCGCTTGGCGGCGGCGATCCCGGCGATGCGGGCGACGGCCAGCGCGTCACCCTTCGGCATGCCCTCGCCGCGCAGCAGCGCCACGACCTCGGGCGTCGTACGCAGCTTGGCGCTCGCCGTGGCCTGGCGAGCGGTGACGTCCTTGCCGGTCACGTCGACCATGCGCGCGGCGCCGGTGGAATCGACGTGGGTCAACTCGCTCATGCGGCTCCCTGATGCGATCTGCGGTGGATTGGTCAGCGCTATCGGCCCATTATCGCGAACGGAGCCACCGCAGGTGCACTCTGCAGCTCAGCAGAGGTAGATGTCGGCGACCTCGACGACGGCGAGCGCCTGGTCGTACGTCAGCGGTGTACTGCCCGTGAGGTACGACGCGATCTCCTCGTAGGTTCCACCGTTGATCAACGCGTCGCACGCAGCCAGTCCGTAGCTCTCCAGCTCCGAGGACGTGTAGGCACTGCCGGTGAAAGCCGGGTAGCTGATGACCACGTCGACGAACGTGCCGGCATCACCGCCGCCTCCAGCGGTCGGCTCGGCGAACTCGCCGCGCGCCGCCGCGAGGCTGACGTAACCGGTCTGGCCCTGGTAGCTGACCTTGATCCAGCCGCCGATGTCCAGACCGGTGAGCGAGGCGCCGGCCGGGATCACCAGGAGGCTCGGGCTGTTCTTGTCCGGCAGCTGGCGTAGATGAGCGTCCCCGCTGGTGACCAGGGAGATGACCTGCCCCTCGGTCGCGGAGTAGGTCTGCTCAGCCGGTTCGGGTTCGCCGTACTGCCCGGTGCTGGTGGGTGCCTGCCCATTCGGTGTCGAGTACGTCGGAGCCTGGGTCGTCGTACTCGCCGGGGGCGGGCTGGCGCTCTGGGAGGTCGACTGCGAAGCGCCGCTGCTCGCCGACTGCGACCCATCGGCGGCGACGTTCTTGCCGTCGTCGCGCCACGCGCCGAGAAAGCCGAGGTAGACGAGCGCGAAGATGCCGACGGCGAGCACCGCGTTGGCGATGACGCCGCTGACGAACGCGAGCCAGTACGGATTCGTCGGCTGCCCGGCGTGTTCGGCCTCGTTGGCATGCCGGGTCGCGGGGATGAGCCCGAACAGGCTGAAGCAGAGGCTGATCCAGAACGTGGTCCTGGCCGAGGGCACGCTCGGAGTCGGCGCGGGTGGCAACGGGTACTGCCCGTCGACGTACATAAGCACCTCCCTGCCGCGTGCGCAGCGACTCGGTCGGGGTACGTCGAGGCTATGCCGCTGGGCGCTCTTGGCTCAAGCCCGCAAAAGTGGCGGCTGGCTGGCACTTTGCCTCGTGATCATCGCGGCGCGGAACTCGGATCGACGGAATTAACGCTCGGATCGGCGGAATTAACGCTCGGATCGCGCTAGAGGGCGGAGTCGAGCAGCCAGATCTCGAGCTCGTCGCCCGGCGCGAGCTCGGTGACCTCGGGAGGTACGACGGCAAGGCAGTTGGAGCGTGCCAGGCTCGCCAGCAGGTGCGAGGGGGGAGTGCCGACCGGGGTGACCGTCCCGGCGGGGATATCGCACTCGCCGCGCAGGAACTGGCGTTTGCCTGCAGGTGAGGACTGGCGTGGGCCCTGCCAAGTCCCCACGAAGCCGGGCCGCTCGGTTTCGTCGTGGCCCATGAACGACAACAGCGCCGGCCGCACGAACGCCTCGAACGAGACGTAGACGCTGACCGGGTTGCCGGGCAGCGTCACGATGGGCACGCCGTCAAAGCGCCCGCAGCCCTGCGGCATCCCCGGCTGCATGCCGACCTTGACGAACTCGACGGTGCCGTCGGCCAGCAGCGCGTCCTTGACGACCTCGTACGCCCCGGCGCTCACGCCGCCGCTGGTCAGGATCAGATCGGCGCCGTCGATCTCGCCGCGCAGCCGTGCCACAAACGACGACACGTCGTCTTCGACCAACTGCAACGCGCGCGCCTCCGCGCCGATGCGCTGCAGCGCAGCGACGAGCATGACCGAGTTGGACTCATAGATCTGTCCCGGGGCCAACGGCTCGCCAGGGGGCACCAGCTCGCTGCCGGTCGAGAGCACCAGCACCCGGGGGCGGCGGTACGCCGGGACGCTCGCGTGGCCGGTCGCCGCGGCGAGCCCGAGCGCGGGTGGCGTGAGCACGGTTCCGGCGGGGAGTACGACGTCGCCCTCGCTGGCTTCCTCGGCGCGAGCGCGCACATGCTGACCGGGCTTCGGCGCGCGGAGTACGGCGACCTGCTGCGGCAGCGGCGCGCTCGGCTCGGCATCGGTCCACTCAACCTGCACGATCGTGTCCGCGCCGTCGGGGACCGGCGATCCGGTCATGATGCGCGCCGCCGTACCCGGCTCCAGCACCACCGCGTCGGTGCGTCCGGCCGGAATGTCGGTCC
>ERZ500994.601-NODE-601-length-10628-cov-10.744349_pt1 | contig 10628 bp, 12 predicted proteins | sample MGYA00248878_ERZ500994 | MGnify/ENA primary metagenome ERZ500994 (study PRJEB25958, sample SAMN03398533) | human skin metagenome | study: EMG produced TPA metagenomics assembly of the Human Skin Microbiome Metagenome (human skin metagenome) data set. | reverse complement strand
CCGACGATGGCCGAAGCGGGCGTTGTGAACTTCGAGGCGGAACAATGGCAGGGTGTCTTTGCACCGGCTGGCACGCCTGCTGCCATCGTCCAGCGGCTCAATGCCGAGATCAACAAGGCTTTGAAGGATCCCGAGATCAAGGCGCAACTGGGCAAGCTGGGCATCAACGTGGTTGGTGGAGCGCCCGACCGGCTCGCCGAGATCGGCGTGTACTTCACCGCGACCCACGTGCGCGGCCGGGGCGTCGGCGCCGCCCTCATGCGCACCGCCCTCGACCACCTCGCCGAGCACGAACTCGCCCCGTGCCTCGACGTCATCCCCACCGGCTCGGCCGTCGACCTCTACCGCCGCACCGGCTGGCGAGAGGTCGGCCGCACCCGCCCCGCGTGGCTCGACGCCGACGCCCCCGACGTCGTCGCGATGGTCCTGCCGACCGGCTCCTGAGCGGGGGCAGACCCCCCTTCGCCCGGGGCGGTGTCTCCATGGCCCCACCGGTCCGCGGTCGCGAGGCTGAAGCCATGACGCAGGGATGGCAGGACAGGGAACCGCAGGCATGGGCACGAGCAGCGGCATGGGGGGTGCTCGCGTGCGCGCTGCCGTCGGCGGTGTGGCGGCTGCTGATGGTCGCCGGCTGGATGCCGGGCACGGAGTCCCTCCGCGTGCTCCACGAGGGCGAAGGGGGCTACGTCCTCGGTCTGTCGATCGCCCAGGTCCTCGCCGCCGTGCTCGTCGTCGGACTGGTGCGCCCGTGGGGTGAGCGCTTCGTCGGCATCGGGATCAACCGCTGGGTGCCCGTCGTGCTCGGCACACTCGGCGGCACGGTGATGACGTGGCTCTTCACCATCGAGCTGTGGCTCGGGGTGCTCGCCGGGCGCCGACCCGACCAGGGCGCCCTCGACGGCATCCCGCTCGCGATCATGGTGTGGTTCTACGCGCCGATGATGCTCTTCGGCCCGCTGACGCTGGCCGCGGTCGTCGGCTACGCGATGCGACGCGCGCCCCGCAACCCCTCGACGACGCCTCAGGGGAGCAGACTGGCCGCATGACCGCACCCCGCGCCGTCCTCGTCACCGGAGCCTCCCGCGGCATCGGCCGCGCGATCGCGACCGCCTTTGCGCAGCAAGGAGATCGGGTCGCCGTGCACGTCCGCTCCGCGGTGGACGAAGGGGAGGCCACGCGCGACTCCCTCCCCGGCGAGGGGCACGCCCTCGTCGTCGCCGACCTCCGCGACGCGGACCAGGCGGCGGGACTGCCGGCGGCGGCCGAGGAGGCCCTGGGCAGGCCGGTCACGGTGCTCGTCAACAACGCCGGCATCGCGACGACACCGGCACTCACCCACCCACCCGCGACGACGGATCCGGCTGCGTGGCAACGCAGCTGGGAGGACTACCTGAGGATCAACACCCTCGGCACGGCGATGGTCACGCACGCGATGACCCGCCGGCTCGTCGAGCTCGGGCTGCCGGGGCGCGTCATCACCATCGGCACGCGGGGCGTCCACCGCGGCGAGCCCGACTACCCGGCCTACGCCGCGTCCAAGGCGGCGCTGCACTCGATGGACGCCTCGCTCGCGGTCGCGCTCGCCCCGCACGGCATCGCGGTCGCGACCGTGGCGCCCGGCTTCGTCGAGACCGAGCGGGTCGCCGACCGGCTGGACTCCCCTGCCGGAGAAGCGATCCGGGCGGACTCCCCCTTCGGCAGGGTGGGGCGTCCGGAGGAGGTGGCGTCGGCCGTGGTCTGGCTCGCCTCGCCCGACGCGCAGTGGGCGTCCGGGGCGACGCTCGACCTCAACGGCGCCTCGCACCTGCGGCCATGACCCGCTACGTCGCACTGCTGCGCGGGATCGCGCCGGCACTGCCGCACAACTCCAATGCCGAGCTGCGGGCGGTCCACGAGGGGTTGGGACTGCGGCGGGTCGGGTCGGTGCTCGCGAGCGGCAACATCGTCTTCGAGACCGACGAGACCGACGTGCCGGAGCTGGAGCGGAGGATCCAGGAGGCGCTCGTCGCGGAGCTGGGCATCGGCGGCGGCACGATCATCCGCTCGCTGGAGGAGCTGCGGGCACTGCTCGAGCGCGACCCCTTCGACGGACTGACGCACGGGCGCGGGACCTATCTCGTCGCGACCTTCCTCAAGGACGGCACCGCCCCCGGCGACGTGCCCGACGACCCCGACCCGCTCGTGCGGGTCGTCGGCTTCGACGAGGCGGCGCGGGCCTATCTCGCCGTCATCGACAACGGCGACCCGGGCAGGACGCCGGACGTCATGCGCTGGCTCGACCGGACCCACGGCAAGGACATCACGACCCGCACATGGCTCACCGTGCAGCGGATCGTGCGCAAGCTCGAGTCGCTCTGAGAGCAGGGGCGGGCGCGGGGCGCCGCCCGGTGCGAGGATCGACGACGTGCCCGAGACGCTGACGACCGACCGGCTGACCCTGCGGACCTTCCGCGACGACGACGCGGACGCGCTCTTCGACCTGCACTCGCGACCCGAGGTGCATCGGTGGATCGGCGACGGGCAGCCGATGACCGACGTCGCCGAGGCGAGAGCTTCGATCCCACGTCGCCGCGACGTGCCCTACCCGCCGCCGCAGGGCATCTGGGCGATCGACCTCCACGAGCGCTTCGTCGGGACGCTGCTGCTCAAACCGATCCCGATCAGCGGCTCGCCCCTCGCGGCCGACCCGCGCGACCCCGACCTCGCGCTCGACAGCCCCGAGGTCGAGATCGGCTGGCACCTGCACCCCGACGTGTGGGGTCGCGGCATCGCGACCGAGGCCGCGACCCGCGTCCTCGACCACGCCACCTCGCTCACGCGCGTCGTGGCCGTCACCCATCCCGACAACGCGCCCTCGCAGCGGGTCGCCCGTCGCCTGGGCATGCGCGACGAGGGGCTCACGGACCGCTACTACGACACGACGACGCGGCTCTTCGTCCTCGAGCGCTGACCCCGGTCCTGCTCGTGCGAGGCTCGACGCCATGACCGACCTCGACCTGCGCGCGATCGGCGAGGGGCTCCCCTTCGCCGAAGCGCTCGACGCCCTGCGCGCGGCGGTGACCACCCGCGGGGTCGCGGTCGTCCAGGCCCCGCCCGGGTCGGGCAAGACGACGCTCGCTCCCCCGCTCGTCGCCGAGTGCGTCGACGGCCGGGTCGTCGTCACCGGCCCCCGGCGGGTCACCGTGCGCGCTGCAGCGCGGCGCCTCGCGCAGCTCACCGGGACCGAGGTCGGCGACCTCGTCGGCCACACGGTGCGCGGCGAGCGACGGGTCGGGCCGCGCACGCGGGTGGAGTTCGTGACACCCGGTGTGCTCGTGCGTCGCCTCCTCGCCGACCCCGAGCTGGCCGGCACCGCAGCCGTCGTCCTCGACGAGGTCCACGAGCGCACACTCGACACCGACCTGCTGCTCGGCATGCTCGCCGAGGTCCGTCAGCTGAGGGAGCTGCCCGTCGTCGCGATGTCGGCCACCCTCGACGCGCCGGGCATCGCCACGCTGCTGGGCGACGACTCCAGTCCTGCCCCCCTCGTCGACAGCGAGGGCGCGCTGCACCCGCTCGAGGTGCTCTGGGAGCCGGCGCCCGGCCCGCGGACCGATGCTCGGGGCGTCACCCGGGACTTCCTCGAGCACGTTGCGCGGGTGACCGCACAGCAGCACGACCTCGACCACCACACCCTCGTCTTCGTCCCGGGAGCCCGCGAGGTCGACCGCGTCGTCGAGCTGCTCGCCCGTCTCGTCCCCGGCGCCGAGGTCCTCCCGCTCCACGGTCGCCTCTCCCCGCGCGAGCAGGACCTCGCAATCGGCGGCAGCCCCTCCCCAACCGGTGGCCGCATCGTCGTCTCCACCGATCTCGCCGAGTCCTCGCTGACCGTCCCCGGCGTGCGCCTGGTCGTCGACGCGGCCCTCTCCCGCGAACCCCGCCGCGACGCCGCCCGCGACATGTCCGGCCTCGTCACGGTGCAGGCCTCCCGGGCCTCGATGACCCAGCGCGCCGGCCGGGCCGCGCGCCTGGGCCCCGGCCGCGCCGTGCGACTCGTCGAGGAGTCGGCGTGGTCGCGCGCACCCGAGCACGTGACCCCGCAGATCACGACGGCCGACCTCACCGAGACGGCCCTGACCCTCGCGGCCTGGGGCTCGCCCCGCGGCGAGGGCATGGCGCTGCTGACACCACCCCCGGCGGCCGGCATCGCCGCGGCCGAGACCACCCTGCGCGGGCTCGGCCTCGTCGACGACGACGGACGGATCACCGACGACGGGCTCGCCGCGACGCGCATCCCCGCCGACCCACGGCTCGCCCGCGCCCTGCTCGACGGCGCCGACCTCGTCGGCGCCACCGCGGCGGCCGAAGTCGTCGCGACCCTCGCCGACGACCTGCGCAGCGACGACGGCGACCTCGACCGGCTGCTCGCCGACCTGCGATCCGGGCGCTCCCGCGACGCCGGCCGGTGGCGCCGCGAGGCCGACCGGCTTGCCCGTCTCGTCCCCGCCGGCGGGGACGAGCGCCCCGGTGGCGGTGCCCGTGCCGGCGATCGGCACGTCTCCGGCGCCGGACTGGTCACCGCCCTCGCCCACCCCGGCCGGATCGCGCGCCGCGTCGGCGACGGCCCCACCTATCTCCTCGCCTCGGGCACTCGAGCGGCCCTGCCCTCCGGCAGCCCGATGCGCCACCACGAGTGGCTCGTCGTCGCCGACGTCGCCCGTGCCGACGGCCGCGTCGCGGCCGGCACCGGCGCCGTGATCCGGCTCGCCGCGGCCCTGACCCGGGACGAGGCGGAGACCGCCGGCTCCGGGCTGCGGGTCCGCGAGGTCCGCGCCGACCTGGGCGCAGGCGAGGCAGGCGGCGCGAAGGGGAGGGTGACGGCGCGCGAGGTCGACGCCCTCGGCGCCATCGAGCTCTCCTCAACCCCGGTCCGGCCGGACCCCGAGACCGGAGCCGACGCCGTGCGTCGCGCCCTCTCCACCCGCGGCCTCGACCTGCTCACCTGGTCGCCCACCGCAGACGCCCTCCGTCGACGCCTCGCCGTGCTCCACCACCACCTCGGCGACTCGTGGCCCGACGTGTCCGACGAGGCACTGACCGCGCGGCTCGACGAGTGGCTCGGACCCGAGCTGCGGCGCGTGGCGACGGGCCCCCCCTTCGCCCGCCTCGACCTGACGGACCCGCTGCGTCGCCTGCTCCCCTGGCCCGAGGCCACGCGACTCGACGAGCTCGCCCCCGAGCGGCTACCCGTTCCCAGCGGCTCGACGGCAGCCATCACCTGGCCTCCACACGACGAGCCTTCTGCCGCACCGGTGCTCGCGGTCAAGCTGCAGGAGTGCTTCGGCCTCGGCGAGACGCCGCGGCTCCTCGACGGCCGCGTGCCGGTGCTCTTCCACCTGCTCTCCCCCGCCCGTCGCCCGCTCGCCGTCACCGACGACCTCGCGTCCTTCTGGTCCGGGCCCTATGCCCAGGTGCGCGCCGAGATGCGGGGTCGCTATCCCAAGCACCCGTGGCCGGAGGACCCGTGGACCGCCCCCGCCACGGCCCGCACGAAGCGTCGAGCCTGAGCGCGCGTCAGCGCCGGTCGGTGATCCGCAGGTAGTACCCGTCAGGGTCGTGCACCCGGACGTCGGTCAGCCCCCACGGACGATCGGTGAGGTCATCGGCGAGATCGATGCCCGCGGCCACGAGCCGGTCGCGCTCGGCCTGCACGTCGTCGACGACGACGAGCACGATCTCCGTCCCGCTCGGCACGTGCCGGTGCTCCGCCGGGCGGGGCGGCGACTCGACCATGCCGCCATCGTCACCGGCCGGGCGGGCTCAGGCCAGCAAGGTCCCAGAGGCCGTGCACAACCGGTAGCGGATGGGCCTCGGCAGCCCCGACGAACGGCACGACATGCACCAGGACGACCTGTTGTGCTCGCCACCGGCCCGACGGGCTCACGCCAGCAAGGTCCGGATCACCCACCGGTAGCCGGGCGCCACGACCCGGGCGGCCAGCGACTCGACCGACCGCAGCCGCGCGGGCAGCCAGGGCAGGCGCACCGTCTGGCGCCAGGTGACGAGCGAGCCGCGACGACGGGAGGCGACCGTCACCTCGATCCGGCCGCCGACGACCCGGCCGAGCTTGTCGACGACGGCGCGGCCGCTCCCTGCTTCGGACGGGGGCGACCACTCGACGACGCGCATGACGTCGTCGAAGCCGAGCGGGCCAAGCGCGGTCCTGCCGGTGAAGCCGGCCCCCGCCCCCAGCCGGGTCGCCGGAGGGTGGGCCGTCACCGTCGTCAGCGGGATGACGCGCGTGTGGGCGTCGAGATCCCACAGCCGCGCCCACGTCTCGGCGGGCGCGTGCTCGGTCTCGGCGGACACGACGAAGCTCGACCTCATGCGGTGAGCAGCCCCCGGAGGTACGCCGCCTGCCCGACGTGCTGGGTGTCGTCGTTGACGACGCTCACCAGCCGCGCCCCGAGCGTGACCGGCGGATCCCACGAGGTGTCGACGACGCGGTCGAGGTTGTCCTCGTCCAGCCCGGCGACCCACGTCACCGTCTGGTCGTGCACGGCCTCGACGTAGCGGGCGAGCAGCTCGGCACTGGCGACGACCTTGCCCACCTGCGCACTCGTGTGCCCGTAGCCGGTGTCGTCCTCGTCGAGGTCGAGGTCGAAGAACTCGATGAAACCTCGGGCGGCCCAGACCTGCTGAAGACCGGCGACGTCGGCCACGTGGTCGTCCTGGACGCGATAGGCGTGCCAGACCAGCCACGCGATCGGGTTGGCGTCGGGCGTGACGCGGTGCGTCAGCTGTTCCTCAGTGAGACCGTCGATGGCGGCCAGCGCGCTCTCGCGCACCCGGCCGAAGCAGTCGATGAGCAGTTGTGCAGGAGTCATGCCCCCGACGCTACGCCCCGGTCGCGGCGCTCAGCAGCCGTCGGGCCCGCAGACATCGCCGGACTGCACGACCTGCACGGCCGGGGTCCGCTCGGCGAGCGCCTTGTCGACGACCTCGCGGAAGAGCTCGGGTGGCTGGGCGCCGGAGACGGCGTACTTCATGTCGACGACGACGAAGGGGACGCCCGTCACCCCGATCTGGCGAGCCATGTCGATGTCGGCCGCGACCGCGGCCTTGTAGCGGCCGTCCGCGAGGGCCGAGCGGACCTCCCCTTCGTCCAGACCGGCGTCGACGCCGACCCGCACGAGGGAGTCGACGTCGCCGATGTCGAGGCCGTGCTCGAAGTGCCCGGAGAGCAGGGCCTCCTTGACGGCGTCGGCGACACCACGGTCCTTGGCCAGGTGGAGCAGCTCGTGGGCGCGGGCGGAGTTGGCGACGACGAGCCGGTCGAAGTCGTAGGCCAGCCCCTCACCGGCGGCCTGCTCGGCGACGTGGCCGAACATCTCGCGCACCTGCTCGACGGGCATCCCCTTGCGCGAGGCGAGGTAGTCGGCCTCGGTGCCCTCGTAGTGCTCCGGCAGCGTCGGGTCGAGCTGGTAGCTGTGCCAGGTGACCTGGAGGTCGTCGCGCTGCGGGTGGTCGGCGAGGGCGGTCTCGAGACGGCGCTTGCCGATGTAGCACCACGGGCAGGCGATGTCGGACCAGATGTCGATCTGCATGCGCCGGGCAACGCTGCCCGCGGCGGGAATCATCCCGGGTGGGTCATGAGGGTCTCGCGGGCCTGCAGCCACGGGAGGATCGCGAGCGCCGAGACGAGCCCGCTCAGGGCGAAGGCCCACTGCCAGCCCCACAGGTCCGCGACCGCCCCGATGACGACGGGACCGCCGATGCCGCCGGCGTCCTGACACATTTGGAAGGCCGCGAGGACCTTGCCCCCGGACCGGCCGTTGCCGACGACGTCGGCGACGGTCGCCTGCTGCGCGGGGTTGAGCAGCCCGGCGCCGACGGACAGCACCGTCGTGAGGGCGATGATCGCGACGAGGCCACCGGCCAGACCCATCGCCCCCATGCCGACCGCGCTGAGCACCAGCCCGACGAGGATCGGTCGGCGTCGGCCGAGGGTGTCGGCGACCCGGCCGGAGAACTGCAGGGTCACGGCCGTGGCGGCAGCCCCGGCCGCGAGCACGACACCCGCCGCCCACGTCTCGCCGACGACCGCGACGGCGAAGAGCGGCAGGATCGCCACGCGCACCCCGAAGTTGGTCCAGCCGTTGGCGAAGGCGGACACCATCGCCGACCGGTAGGCGCTGTCCTGCACCGCCTCGGCGACGGTCATCGGTGGCAGGGCACCCTGCGTCGGGTCGGCGCGAAGGGGGGTTCCCCGCAGCATGACCGCGACGAGGGCCGCGGCGATGAGCAGCGCGACGCCGTAGACGACGAAGGGGACGCGCATCCCGAGCTCGCCGAGGGCACCGCCGATCACCGGTCCGATGACGCCACCGATGAGGAAGGCGCTGCCGTACATCGAGGAGACCCGGCCACGGATCAGGGGCGGCGCCAGCCGCACGAGCAGCGCCATCGCCGAGACGGTGAACATCGTCGAGCCGATGCCACCGAGGGAGCGGAAGACGAGCAGCTGCCAGTAGCTCTGGGCGAAGGCCGAGGCGCCCGTCGACAGCGCGACGATGACCAGACCGGTGATGTAGACGGGCCGCTCACCGAGCCGTGCGACGAGCGAGCCGCCGGCGGGGGCGAAGAGCAGCCGGAAGAAGGCGAAGGCCGAGACGATGACGGACGCGGCCGTCACCCCGACGTCGAAGCTGCGCGCGAACTGCGGCAGGACCGGCGAGATCAGGCCGAAGCCGACGGCGATGACGAAGGCCGCGACGACGAGTGCCTTGATCTCGGCCGGGACGGACGGCCGCTCCTGCGCGGAGCGGGCGGTGGTACTCACCCGCCGTACTGTGCCACCCCACCCCGACGACCGCCCGCGAGGGCTCGACCGATGCCCCACGTGACGAGGTAGGCGGCGACCAGACCCCCGGTCATCGCCGCGGCGAACTGCAGGAGGAAGGGGTTGCCGAAGGGGTCGAGGAGTCGGCCGAGGACGACGTCGACCAGGCCCTGCGGGTTGGTCACCACGTCCCAGGAGTTGAAGCGGGGGAAGCGGCCGAGGTAGACGCCGAGGGAGGTCAGGGCCAGGGAGCCGATGGCGAGCGCCCAGCCTGCGGCCGTCCCCATCCGGGCGGCGACGATCCGGTGCACGAGCAGCAACGAGGCGAGCCCCAGCAGCAGCCCCGTCCCGGCGAAGGAGCCGATGAGCAGGGCGTCGAACCACAGCGGTGCGCCGTGCATCCAGTCGAGGTGGATGAAGTCCGTGATGATGTACGGCGCGTTGGGCAGGAAGAGCAACCACACGACGCCGACGGGGGCGAGCAGCCACCCGGGGGCCCGGAGCCGGTCCAGCCCGGTCATCGCGAGCGCGAGGAGGAAGGGGATCCACGCGAGGAAGAGGTTCCAGAAGAGGAAGGTGAAGACGGCCCCCGTCTGATCCGTCCGCACGTACTGCAGCGCCGCGGCGACGAGGGTGCCGGCGACGGGGAGCAGGGTGAGCCCGGCCAGCCAACGCCCGGGGTGAGATGTCGGAGCCATCCCACGACGGTAGGCCGCCCACCTTGGGGATCTCTGGACGAGACCCCATCGCTGGCTGAGGAGCTGGGTCCCACGCGCCGCGTGGGCGGAACGAGCGTCTCGAAGCCACGACCGTGTGCCCCCGCTCCCGGCGAGGAGGGCCGGCGCGCTGCCGACGTCCTTCGTCCTCGTGTGGGCGCCTTGTCGTTCTCGACGTCGGCTTGACGCTGCACCGACCCTCCTCGCCGTCCGCTCCGTCCTCCTTCGCCCGCCTCGCAGTCGGTCCCCGGTGGCAGGCTGGTCCCATGGCCGACCTCAAGACCGCCCTGCACGACCACCTGCGCGCCCAGCGGGCGGCGCTGCTGCTCAAGCTCGAGGGGCTGAGCGAGCGGGAGGCGCGGCTGCCCCGGACGCCGACGGGGACCAACCTGCTGGGCCTGTACAAGCATGCGGCGGCGTGCGAGCTGGGCTACTTCGGCGAGACCTTCGGTCGGCCGAGCGACCTGGTGCTCCCGTGGGAGGCCGAGGGGGTGGACCCGGACGACAACGAGGACATGTTTGCGACCGAGGGCGAGTCGATGGCCGACGTGCTCGCCTGGAGCGCGGCCTGCTTCGCCCACGCCGACATCCTGCGCGAGCACATCGACGGTCGGGTCGGGCTGCGCTCCGAGGGCAACAACCTGCCGGAGTGGGACGAAGGGCGCTGGGCCCGGTACGTCGAGCGCCTCACCCGCATCGCCGACGAGCGCGCCTGAGCCCGTGGAGCTGAGCGAGGCCGTCACCGACGTCTACGCAGCGCCCCTGGCCGACTTCGTCGCCACCCGCACCCGGTGGGTGACCGCGGCCAAGGACGAGGGCGACGCCGATCTGGCCGCCGCGATCAAGGCCCTGCGCAAGCCGACCGTCCCCGCGCACCTCGTCAACGTCGTCGCGCGGGAAGAGCCGCAGGTCGTGGCCGCGCTCCTCGCCCTCGGCGAGCGGATGCGCGCCGCCCAGGCCAGTGGCGACGGAGCCGCGCTCGCAGCGGCCCGACCCGAGCGAAGGGAGTGCATCGGCGCCTTCGTCGCGGCGAACGTGTCCGGGGCAGCGGCCGCGGCGTTCGACGTCCACCTGCCGTTCGTCGTCGCGAT
>ERZ500994.600-NODE-600-length-10635-cov-7.293195_pt1 | contig 10635 bp, 14 predicted proteins | sample MGYA00248878_ERZ500994 | MGnify/ENA primary metagenome ERZ500994 (study PRJEB25958, sample SAMN03398533) | human skin metagenome | study: EMG produced TPA metagenomics assembly of the Human Skin Microbiome Metagenome (human skin metagenome) data set. | reverse complement strand
GACAGGACGGCATACTGTCCTCGAAGCCACGTCCTTTAGGACGGGGTAGTTCACTAAAATATCTATATCTGCTTTTTATGGCTTTTATAACTTAATAGCTACTTACCCGCCACGAAAAACCCTACGCATTGGTAGGGCTTGGTATGGTTATTACACATAGAATAACCATAGGTTTCACATTAGATTTCCAATACACTCATAGAGATATTAAGAAGGATTTCTTGGTTGCACGCTTTAAGTAAATCACAAACAGTAATTTTTTGATTGCGGTACTTATAAGCAAACTGCGAATAAGCATCGACATCTCTTAATGTGCTAGTAACTTTGCAATGCTTGTCATGAATTGAGCATGGCATGGTAGCAACTGCGTCGGATAAGTGGTCGGTATACTGTTCAATGAAATTTAAAATAGCGGTCGTAGAAAAATCTGACTGTATTTCACCATCAATGATTTGGTCGGTGGGGATTTTAACCGCCTGACGAAAATCCACATTATCAATGCTCAAGCAAAGGATTTGTTGGGGGTTGTTTTGATGGTTGCATTGTTTGGTGTAGCGCTCACGCAATAAAGCTATCCAAAAGTCATTTACGATATCCCCTACTGCTAATAAAACGTCATCTGAAAAGGGGTCTAGTATTTGTAAATCCGAAGGATGAGGGCAATACTCACTGCATAAGAAGGATTGGTCGTTTTCCAATAAATCTTTGATTTCCGCAAGGGTTAATTTGCTTTCTAGTTTCGCAATGGATTGTTGGATTAACTCATACATTCTTTGTATCTCCTTGTGTGGTTGAGATTATATTATACATATAATAATGGTATGTGTCAACTACCAGTTATTAAAAATAACATTTACTGCCTACTCTGTTGGATTGTGACTTAATAGCCTTTATAGACTGGCGTGATGTTGGGCAAAAAAAATCACCACATAAAGTGGTGATAGTAAGCCATGCAAACGCTACATTCCAAATTCGATATAAACAACAGGATGATGGGCAATATAGGTGATAAAATCTTTGTCTAGTTGAAAGACACTCGGATGGTCGATGTTTTTTTGTGCAAAATCCATAAACTCATTGTATTCATATAATCGCAGTGAGCCACTACTATTGGTGAGTGTAGGTTTGATATTTTTCGCAATGAGTTCAGCAAACTCATCGCTGACATTGGGGGTAAACAAATTAGTGTAAAGCTGACCAAAACGGCTAACGTCTGAATTAACAATCTCTTGTTGGCGTTTGTCTAACATACAATCTCCTTATTGGTTGATGTGCGTTTATTATATCATACATTATACATATAATAAAGACTAAATTTTAATTAGTGGGTAGAAATTTACTATGTCACATCCAACATTAAGATATGCTTGGTAATTATGAGCCATTAGCACTTCAATGAGTTGTTCAAAGGTAGCGCGTTCATATTTAAACCATGCAGTGAATTGGTCGCGTTGGTGTGGTGAGTGTAACGAAAGGTCTAACTCATTAGCTTTAAAGTGGTACTTTTCCATGAAAAACTTATTGAGCTTGGCGTAGTCCCCATCACTCCTATGCGTCACCTTGACGTCATAAAGGCGATGAATTGATGGTATCTCCTTCATCATACGATAATTTTCAGCGATTTGATGAAAATAAATGATGTTAAAGACGTTATGGAAATCTAGCAAGGCTAAAAATCTATCATCTGCAGTGTCGGGATTATCATTCAAAAAAGCATCATAAATTTCCTGCATTGCTTCCATCGCTTCCAAAGAAAACAATCCCTGACAGCGAACACCCTTTACAAGCAGAGGACGCACGAGTGTAGAGAAAGGTTTTGATGAAACAGTGTTATTGGATTTGGTAACGGTTTTAGGTTGTGGTTGCGACATAATAAAACCCCTATAGTTAAGATAATTTATTATAACATAATATATATAAAAGTCAATAAAAAACCCTGTCGAAACAAGGTTTTTAATTTATCAAAGTGCTACTTAGAATTTGAGTTTTATAAAAAAGGATAATTAAAACAATGCTTTGACCAAATCAAGTAAAGAAAATTCTAGCTCTAGGTGAATGTTGTAAACGTAATCATAAGAGTTCTCAACAAACTGACCAAAATCAAAGAATACTGACACTTTATCGCCACCTGCGCTTGGTTGGATGTAAAGATAATAGGTGTCTTTGATTTCAAATTGAGCAAACGTGGTTTGTGGGTCGGGCTGTGCTAATGACGGTAGTGATAATCGCACCGCAGGTTTATCGTAAATCTCATCGAAATTTTCCGCCAATGCCAACATATTATTGCTAAAAGCTTCACCGCTTTCGATTGAATCGATACCAATAAGTTTTAATAGACCTGCGATATGCTGTTTAAGTAGAACAATTTTTTCTTTATCAAACAAAAAGCTTATATCGCCAGGTGCATCATTGCTGATGGTACGAAAGTACAAGTCGGTTAAGTTGACGGTATCAATCCCAGCTTCTTGTAATTTGTCAAAGCTAGCAATATGGCTAAATTCCTGTTCCCATTCATCCTTTTCAATCACTTCATCAAAGCAATCGATATCACTAGTTGATACGATAAAAAAGGGTTTTGCATCTTTAAGGGCGGTTAACAGCGTGTAATCGGTGGTGGTCTTTAACGTCTTTGACATACATTGTCCTCTCTTTGTTGATGGTGAAGTCATTATAACATGATATATATAATAATACAATAAAAAAGACAGGAAAAATCCTATCTTTTTTTGATATTAAGCGAGATAAGGGGCTGTTTGAACCACTGTAACTAACATTTTAAGACAATCATCTAAGTCATAACCATGATTAAGGACGCTTTTGAGCAGGGTTTTGAACAGTTCAGGATTTTGATTATAATAAGCAACCAATTCATCACCCCAGTTGGCTACAGCTTCCTCAAGCTCTGCTTGGGTAAAGTTGTGACTATTTAGCATGGCGATTGTAAAACCAAGACAGCTTTTCAAATCAGCATTGGGTACAATCTTAGCTTGATATAGATTATCAATATTATCAACCGAAGTGATGATACAGTACAGGGTGTCCAAACCGTAAAAATCGTAAGTTTTATTTTCAGCAAAACGCACCAAATTAGTAAATTTTTCACTAGCGGTGTTAGGGTTGTCGTAGTAAAAATGGTCATACACGAAGCTAATATAAACCAATAATGAGCTGTCCATGCCATCATTGTCAAGCTTGGTGTTTAGAGCGTTTAGGCAGTCGATATAAGCCTGTTTAAATTCATCAGGATAAATAATCGCTGGTTGCTGTGGCGTGATATCGCGATTAATATCCTCTATCAATTTGTTGAAACGTGCTACGGTATAAGTAGTATTGGTCATAAAAATTCCTCTGTGGTTGTAAGTGGTAAATCTATTATAATACTATATGTATAATAAGTCAAGTAAGTAGACAAAAAAATGAGGACTTAATCGTCCTCATCCTCTAGGTCACTTGAATTATAGTCGGGATAATAGTCGCTTTCGGAATATTTAGGGATAATATGCTTTGAAGCTTCATCTTTATCTTTGTCAGATAAAGGTTCATCGGGGTTATTTAGAATGAAATATAACACATGGTCGGTTATGTCATTGTAAGGCTTCAACTCTTTGGGTGAAAAATAGCAATCCCCCAATACCTGATTTTCCCAATCGGCTTCAAGCCAAAAATCAAGAATTTCATCACAGGCACTTTTAGCTTCAGGAATATAACGAGCAATCACCTCTAGTTTGTGTTGCCAAAATCTTGATGCTTCAGCAATCAATTCGCTTGGATTACCCCCTAAGATGTCGGCTGTGTTGTAATTACCGTTGACGAAGTATTCGTGGTTTAGGTTTGATACATAGCGCAGTAATTGACCATTACGCGTTTTCGCATCACCTATATCAGGGACTAATTTTGAATACAATTCCTTATATTCTTTTTGATAAGCACCCGTATCTCGCGAATAGCTATGCCCAAGATTTGAATTGGTGTGGAGCAAAGCTGTAGCTATCATAGTACAATCCTCAGATAATAGTTTGGTTTTTTATTTTAACAAAATACATATAATAAATCAAATGAACTTATATCACTTCTTGCTTTAATTGATGGTTTTGGTGTGGTTCGTGGGGCGTTTGAGGTTGTATTATTGCATGGCGTGGGATGGCGGAATATTGTATTTTTAGGGAAAGCCCTTTTGAAGTTTCTCACCTGTATTTAGTACAAAAGCCAGTATCATGGTTTAACGACCGATGTAAAAAAAACAACATAGAAACTTTAAAAGGGACTTCCCTAAAAAGACAATAATATGTTCTCTCACCCAAAGATAACACCAGAATGAGAGAGTGTTTCGTACAACTAAACCAAAATATTATCTTGCTTCTATTGTTGGTGTTGTTTCTTGGGAGTGACCTATGCGATTTAGGGGCTACCCCATACTCATGTTTTTTAAGGCTTAACTCATGCTTATTGCTTTTCACACTACACCTAAGATATGGAAGTACCCATTATGACCACCTAAGGTCAATCGTAAACCCAAAAGGTTGAGTGAAGTTGTTTTATAGTGGCTAACCCTTCCCTATTTTTTTTGTAGCTACCCCAATCCCTATTGTAGTCGGAAATCCTTTTCGGAAGTCAATTTTGGCACAGTCCAAATGTTGAGTTGAGTGGATTAATTATTTAAATATTATTTATACAATTAATGAGATATTTGGCACTAGTAGCTAACCTATGCTCATTAGTAGCTAACCCATCCCTATGTATATAGTCTAACCCATCTACCCTATCTCATTGGTTTACGTCGGGTAATCCGCCCTACTTCATAACCCACTCACCCTACCTCACTTTGTGATGATAGTAATACACACGGTTATAGTAGCTAACCCTATCCCCATCACTAGGTGCTACCCCATACCTAATACCCGACCCCTACCACCTCACAGGGTGAATCCGACTACACTCGGAACAGGGCACACCCACGATCATAGTGGCTAACCCCAACCCCATCATTAGGTGATACCCTATACCTAATACCTGCCCTCAACCCCATCATTAGGTGATACCCCATACCTAATACCCGACCCTACCACCTCACAGGTGAATCCGACTACACTCGGAACAGGGCATACCCACGATCATAGTGGCTAACCCTATCCCCATGACTAGGTGCTACATCATGCCAGCCAATCCAGTCAAACAATTCCTATCAATATAATAAAGTGTGAGATGATTAACCGTCATAACAACCCACTATAATTATTTGCCATACCTCTAATATATTGACACACATACCGATCTGATTATTATTGTTGACACCTACGATTTATCTGCTTTATTTTTGGACTGGCGCGATTAACTTGCGTTTTTTGCTTGGTTTTCAACAGGGTTCCATGAACGATATTGCTTACTATGAATTAATCTAGCGATTCTGTTTATTTGGTTTATGTAAACATAGCAATTTCGCTTATTTGTTCATTTAACATAGGCGATTCTGATTATTTGATGAAATCGCGATTAATAGATCTCATGTAAAATCTATTTTGATGAACGAATATTCAATTAAAATCTATTTATATGAACATTATTGCTTTTAGTATTAACAATAAGCGATATAGTTTGGCGTTTCAAACATGGCAGATTTGCTTATTTTAATTTGGATAATAAACAGATCTGTTCATATCGTTGCGTAATCGGATGTACCATAAGAAATCTATTTTAATGAATTTATCCCTATAAAAAATCTACTTTGATGTAAATTTTAATAAATCGAAAAATATATTATATAGATAATTTAAAGAGTTGATGTTAAAATACGGTTATATCAATGAGACTAACCTAATTAACATTTTGGAGTTCTGGTGAAATTTCTAAATACCCAAACAGAAGCGATTGAGGATTTACCTATCAACGCAGGTGATGATACGTTTACGATTAATATCGATAAGCTGCTGAGCCACAGTGATGTGAATTACAACGCTGAAACTAAAATTTATGAAGTTACCAACCTCACGATTGATTGGCTCAAAACTAAGATTGAGGAATTTGAGCAAAAAAGAGCATTTATAAACAAATTACTTCAAGAGCATCCTAGTAAGACTCTTAAGGAAATATTGGTTGGTACCACATGGCAAAAACAGTATGATGACAAAGAAATAGTTGTAATCACAGATGTGGATGAGAATTACATTCATTACATAGTTGATGGTTGGTTAACTGGATCGACGTCGATAAGAAAGTTTTTAAATATTTACCAACAAATTAATAGTTAAGGTGATAACCAATGCCATTAGTAGTATTCTTTATTGTTGCGATGATAGTAACTATACCATTATGGTTCGTTGTTGTTATAGGCTGTGTTGAGTATATAAAGAGCATAAAAGAGAAAAAAGAACAGGCGCTACTTCAAAATGAGAGAGCGAAAAAATATAAATATTTCACCAATAATACCGTCAATAACCTCACTCTCTTTATATCCGATAATCATGTCGAAAAAAAGATTATCATATACTATTTATTGAATAATATTGAAAAGCAACATAAAGCGATTAATAACTTGCAAGGTGCTGATATCATCAAGGGTGAAATCGAGGAACTGCTAAATGTTCAATTAGTTAAGATTATCAATGATTTTGAGAGCATATACAATGCAGGTATGGCTAAAGTAGTACCTAAGGGTGGTAGTAAAGCAATAAGCTATGAGGAAATTTTTGTTGATCATTTAAATAAAATTACTAGTTATTTAGACGATGTGATAGAACAGCAATTAGCCAGCGTTAACCTACTCAACTTCGACGTAAATAACTATACTCAAAAAAGCGATTTGATACAAGCAGAAGCTTTAATTCATCCGATTAAGCTACGCTGTAATAAGATACTTGAGCAATTAAAACGCAATGATAATATTAAATCATCGGTTATTCTTGATAAAATTATTAATGAGTATCTCGCTCACGCAGCTATAAATTATCAATTTGCGTTAAAACAGCCTATTATAGAGGGAAATAGAAATCCTAAAGAGGTTTTCAGTTCAATTCTTGAGCAAATTAATAGATGTCTTGATGATATCGAAAATTCCATGAATGATGACGCTATTTTGCCTTATAATGAATCTCAACAGAATTACTACCAACAGCTTTTAGATTTTGAGCAATATTTGAAGTTACACCATCGATAAATAGGAGGCTATCGACCATGACTAAACAGATAAACATATTACCTATTCTAAGAAATAGTTATCATCAATATCAAAATAATTTGATGGCTCAAATTAATACGGCTCATCAAACACTATTAAAAAGTTGTGAAAAACCTAAGCGCGGTCAACCTAGTAAGCAGGATATGATAGATCAGTTTATCGAGTCATTGGTGGATGCGAAAAACTCGTTCAACTTAGATGATATTGAAAATGAAATCATTGAAACGCATTATCAAGGGGTTTTTGCTGATGATCAGTATTACAATGAAGCTATCGAAGTAAAACAATCTTACACCGATAGCATAAAGCAAAAACTTAGTGATAAAATTGATGAAATCAAAAGCTTCGAATAAGAGGCTTTTCACTCTAAAATAATATACCACTGCCTATTAACCTGCTCTACTTTCATGTCAGTGGTAGCCATAATAAGTTTATGCAGCTTCTTATAGCCATTTGCCTTCCAGTTATAATTCATTTTTTGCAAGTGTTCTGCTATGCTTTGTACAGGTATCATGGTGTAATTATTGAATTTATTTTTACACGCTCGTAGTGCTAGCTTTAGAATATTTTCCACTGTTTTGTCATGAGTATTGGTGAATCCATCATCATCAAGTAATAGCATATAATGACCAAAATCTAAAAGTCGCGACCCCGATGAGGAACGTGAGGCGATTAATACCTTGCTTTTAGTTTTACTTCTTATTCGCTCAACCACAGGAAACAAATCATTGTCACACGAAGCGATGCAGTAATAATCAAATTTATCAGCGACAAGGGTTTCAGCTACATCCATTGCTAATAAAAAGTCTGCAGTGTTTTTGGCGGGATTGTTATTACCAATGCACTTAATTCGCACATATTTTAAAACAGGGTGCTGATCTGAAAATGTCTCATGCGCAACCGACGCGTTACGATTAGCGTAAATATTAAATAATGCAACTTTCCCATATTCACTAGCAAAATTATAAATATCCAATAAGAAATTTTGTGAAATGTTGTCACCATCAATGAATATAGCGACGGTTTTTTCAGGTTCGTGTGCTTTAATTAAATTAGTCTCTTGCATTTCTACCTCCTTAATTGGTTTATTTTAACATTATATGTTGATTTATTCAATAAATTTAGTTAAAATATTAACAAAGAAAATATGGAAAATAAGGTAATCATGCCAGCCCAAAACAAACTAATTCATCTGCTTAATGCATATTACTTGGATGTGTTTAAGTACATTATTCCTGCTAATATGGTTTTAGAGCAAAAGAATGATTATTGGTGTTTGGTTGCCCCTAAAAAAGAGACCACCTTCATTCATGATGAAATACAAAACATTCATGTTTATAGCTCACGATCTGTTGATGAATTACTTAAAGATCAGGAATTGATTATTACAAAGACAGACAATGCAATTAAATTGGACATTTTGAGTGATGTGGTTAAATCCTCCTCTAAAAGCAATGAAACGCTATTGTATTCTCTTGAGTTACCTAGTGATTTAAGTGTTATTAATATTGACACCGAAATTAAATGCAATTTGAAAAACGTCGATGATACCCATTACCGATTACATGGATTATTAAAAATCATCGATCATCATTTATTTCAACTTGGTATCGAAAACTGTCAAATATGCATCTGTCGAGATAATAATACCCTATGCCGTGCATTAATGCATAAAGGCTCTATCATTAATGGGAAGCCTAAAACAATTAAAGAAAAGATGATAACGTTGTTAAATGAACGGTATCTTGCCCATACTATGTTTTATATCCCTTTTAGAGCCGAAATCTATCAGCCTAAAAATCGTTCTTTAAGGGCATTATCTGTTGATCAATTTAATTGGGCTTTTGTCGCACCTAGAAAATATAAAAACTTGGATTTTTATCATAAACTAGCGTATCAGTGTATTGGTAGTCAAGATACAATGAGCAATCTAGTTAAGAATAAGTTTTTATTAGCGGACGATGGGCGTGGTGGTATTGGTTTTTCAGATTACTACGAAGGAACTGCTTATAGACATGGCTCTTTGGTAACAGCACTCTATCAACTACAGCAATTAGATGATAATATTGTGCGGTGTGAATTAGAGAAAAACGTTGAAGTGTTGGGTGTTTTTGATTATGTGAGCAAACATATTAAAGACGTTGATTTAAAGTGTAAAAGTATTTGCTTTCAAAGAAATAACGCATTGATAGCAAATGCCATTTCTTAAAAAGGACAATATAATTTGTTAATATTAAACAGTGTGAAAGTAGTTACCGAAAAAGATGGTAAAAGTAAGACAGCAAATGCGAATATTCTACCGCATACACTGTACTTAATAGGCGATCATTTTTACCATGCAGGTGATATCAAGCCTTTATATATTTTAGGTCAGCGTCAATTCTCCAACCTAGAAAAATATCTATTACAGCAGAAAGTTGATGAAAAAGTAGTAGATGCGGCGATTGGTGTAGCGCATGAAAACCTAGATAAACTCTACGAAAATGAAAATTGGAATGAATTAAAACAATCTAAGCATTGGGAATGGGCTTGCGTGAGAATGTTAGCTTACGAGCAGGGTTACTTTACCGATGAAATTAAATACGACCCTGCAGAAACGATTTACGAGCGTTTTAGGAAGTCATCTAAAGGTAGATAAACAGCATTAATAGGAATTATTAGATATGAACGACAATCAATCAAGAGCAGAAAAAATACTAGAGAGCGCTTTAAAAGACGAGCATGAGAAGTTTAAAGACCATCGCAAAGAAGTCGAAGCCCAATTAGAAAAAGGCGCAAAACTGACTGACCATAAGATTGATTTAGGTGGAAAGGTTGCCACAATAGGTTTTTCTAAAACTTAGATCACGCCAGCCTGTTTGATTGGCATAATCAGTTGATCAGAATAAAAATAATACAAATAATATTTTTATCGCAGAAATTTTGCTTTATAATATATATTAAGTTTAGATTAATGATGTGATTGTGGGGGTGGTATGTCAAAAAAGAAAGTGCTAAAACATTTAAACGAGATTCTTGGGTTGAGTATTCCTTTAGATGTAAAAATAAAGGTGGTCAAAGACGTCAATGATTTGGTCGTAGGTGCGTTTCGTTGGATTATCATCGAGGGAGAATACGAGCATATATTGGGTAGTCAGTACACACTCAAAGATCTTGCTACGATGATTGATCACGGTCACAAACTCATCATCATAAAAACTAACACGCATTATCTCGATGTAATGTCAGGAGCCACTAATTTAGAGTGTCTTGAGGAAGTAAGCCACTTGATTTACAATCCAAATGGCATGAGCATTGATTACCATGACTAGTGGAAAAAGACAGTTGTGAACGCGAATAGGTTGTTGACCTACTCCCACCACCAAACCTAACGGTTATGGTGGGGGAATCTTTGCGACCCATAGCAACTTAAGTTACTACCTCTCGCCATGTCACGGTCACTGAACCGTATCGACATGGGGGAA
>ERZ500994.599-NODE-599-length-10643-cov-4.307046_pt1 | contig 10643 bp, 9 predicted proteins | sample MGYA00248878_ERZ500994 | MGnify/ENA primary metagenome ERZ500994 (study PRJEB25958, sample SAMN03398533) | human skin metagenome | study: EMG produced TPA metagenomics assembly of the Human Skin Microbiome Metagenome (human skin metagenome) data set. | reverse complement strand
CCGCGCCTGACCCATCACCCCACCGGCAGCACGCACAAACCCCTCCACCGACATCTCAGTGTGCCTCCGGCGGGGTCATCATCGAGTCTCACGTCTCTCTCGTCAGTCAGTCAGCAGTCGGTGTCGGGGCCGGTGCGCCCGCCTTCGCCGTCGCCGTGGGATCGAACCAGCCCAGGAAGTCCGGCCCCGAACTGACGCTCTCCAACGGCTGCACCTGCCCGGACACCAGCACCTTGCCGTCACCCAACGCCATCACCAGGTGGTCCTTCCACATGCCCACATCCCCCGCCTTGAGCTGTGTCGGAGGCACCGGATCGGTCACCGGGGTGCCCGCCGGCGGCAGTGTCACGCCCGCAGCCTGTTGCCACGCCTCGGCCACCGGAGTGCCGTTGAGCGCCGACCTCACCGCCTCCGCAGCTTGCGCGGTCCGCGCCTCCGTCACCGAGTTGTCGGGCAACTGCACATCAGTCGACTTCGCTGGTGGCTCCACCGTCTCGGCCTGCGGGCCGGCCTGCTCGGCAGCGGCCGCCTGAGTCTGCGCCGACTCCTCTTCGCCCTCCTCGGAGCCACTCTCGCCCTCGGAGGTTGGCTCAGTCTTACCCTCGTCTTCCTGGAAGTCGGGTGCGGCGTCATCGGTATGGGCGCCGGCCTCGTCGTCTTTGAAGTCCGGTGCAGCCTCATCGGCAGGCTTCTGATCGTTGAACCCCGCCAGCGTCGAGGCCAGCGGGTCCATGAATCCGGTGGGCAGGCCGCCGCCGCCGAAGCCCGGCAGTCCGCCCCCGCCACCGCCGAACCCGGGGAGACCACCCATCGGCATGCCACCGCCCATCGGCATCCCACCGCCCAGGGGCATGCCCATACCCAGCCCTGGTTGACCCATGCCAGCCGGGTTGGTCTGCGCCTCCTTGGCCGAATCCGCCTCGGCAGGAGCATCCGTGGCGCTTCCGCTGTTGGCGGGCCCGCCAGCACCGTCGGGTGCTGTTCCCACCCCGCTGTATCTCGTGGCGTTGTCCTGCGACACCGTCGCCTTGTCCTCGGAGTCGGCCGCCGCCTTCTCGATGATCGTCCGGGCCTCCTCGAGGCGGGTCTTGACGAAATCCATCAACGCCTTCTGACCCTCGGCGGTGTACAGCGACCCGTCAGCCTTCATCTGCTCGATCTTGGCCGTCACATCGGCGCGGATGTCCTCCAGCTCCTGGCGGCCAACCTCACCCGCAGCGGCCACCTCCTCAGCGCTGATCCCCGCGCTGTCGAGTTCCACGAGCTGCTCCAGCATCTCGCCTACACGCCGCGCCTCCTCTTTGGCGGCCTCCGCGGCTGGCCCCTCAGCGCCCTCCGGGGGCATCGGAGGTGCCGGCGGAGGGGGCGGCGCCCCCGGACCTGACGGAGGTTCGCCAGGACCAGGCGGCGGTGTCACGGGCCCTGGCGCAGGGGCACCCGGACCTGGAGGCGGCGGCGAAGGCTGACCCGGTCCACCCGGCGCCGGCGAGGCAGGCGATTCAGGCGCACCCGCGCCCCCGTCAAGCTCAACGTCTGGGACAGGCGACGTCGGCAGCAGCGGCGCCAGCCGGCCGATCCCGAGGATGGCGTTGGTGATGACCGTCTCGACGGCTTTGCTGACGATGTCCCACGACATGCAACTCTCCCTATGACTAGAAGTTCAATGCACGCTCGTCGGCTGCCACCGCGTCAAGCGTCGGATACGTCCCATCAATGCCCAGATTGGCCAGATACCGGTCGTGAGCGACGGCGGCGACCTTGCGGACACGGTTGTTCAGCGTCACCGAATCCCAGTTCCGAGCTTCGGGCTTCAACACCACACCACAGACGAAACCGAGGGCATTGACCTGCACGAACACTGTGCGCTTCACAGAGATCGCCGTCGCCACAACCTGCTCGGCAAGATCACTGGCCGCCTCAGCAGCCCCCTGCTCCGTCACGGTTCCCCTTCCGGCCACACACCCAACGTCACCTGACCCGCATGTTGATGGACATATTACACATACTCATGCAATGAGTGAACATGTCAGGCACAATTGCTGGAGAAGGTTTGTTCGCCGCCGGTCAGCTCGGCGTCCCCAGGTTCTGCGGCCGCGGCGCCAACACCGCATCGACAACATGACCGAACCCGGCGATCTTGGCGCAGTAGACCAGATCGGGCAGCGACGGCGGCTGATCACGCCAACACCTCAGCAGTTCGACCATCAGGCCCGCCCGGTAGAAATGCACGTACACCTGCTGCGAAGCCCGCGACACCTCAGAATCATCAGCATCGAGCACCGCCCCTGCCATGCTCGGATGCAGAACCGCAGAATTATGCCGCTCAATCACGTTGCGGTAGTGGGCATCCCAGTCCACTGCGGTACGGCTGCGCAACGGCTCCAACACATGATCCACGTCGTACTGCTCGATCAGCCGCGCCTCCTGACCGCCCACCCCGGCCAACGGACTCGGCGTCTGCGCAGCAGCAGCCAGCACCGCCTCGGTGATCGCTCCAGCTGCCTGCAGACCCAAACCCTGCTGCAGGATGGACTGCACCTTCGCCCACGCCGGCCGATCCACCGTCATCAACCGGTGGACATATCCACCGCCACCACTCGGAGCCTCGCCAGGGGTATGCAGGATGTCGACAGCGCGGACCGACTCGAAATCAGGCCACCCCACCGGCCGAGAAACCCCCAACTCGGTCGTCACCAACGCAGACCGGCGCGCCCCAGGCACATGCCGCGACAATTCCTCGGCATGAGCCGCCAGCAAGATTGTCGGCTGCTCAACCCCCATGAACCGGGTGGCCCAATTCAACGGAAGCAGCTCATCGAACACCGCAAGGTGCGCCGAGTTCGGAATGAAGACCCCAGGCGGCAGGTAGGCGCCGCCGCCCACGCTCGACGCAATCGACACCGACGGACCGGACGGCAAATGCAACACCGACACCGCCCACTGCACGAACCCGCCGTTGAGTAAGTCCTCCCGAACTTCGGTACCGCGCACCAGCCCATCCAGAACCCGCCGCGCCAACAGCAGATCGGCACTCGGCTCCGAATCCGTCAATGCCGCACCAGCACCCGCACCCCCGCTGCCAGCGACCAGCGGAGCCCCCGCACCACCGCCGCCCTGCTGCGGCGTCGGGCCGACCGCAGGCGCAGGCTGAGCCGACGCCGGCACCGTCCCCGCACCAGCTGGCGGCATGGGACCACCGCCGCCACCGGGCGGCACATACGGTGCCAAACCGCCACCGCCTGCACCACCCGGTGGGACCATCGGCGCCATACCTCCACCGCCGCCAACAGGAGATGAAGCAGGACCTGGTGCAGCCGCCGTCGGGCCCTGAGCGGGAACCACCGGCCCCTGCGAACCCGGCGACGCCACCGGAGTCACCGAAGGATGCTGCGCCGCAAACTTTTCCAGCGGCGGCGCCGGTGCCGGAGACACCGCACCCGAAGCGCCCATACCCGACGCCAAACCCGACTGGAAACTGCTCGCAGCACTCGACAACGGATTACTTGTCAACGGGTTGCTACTGAACGCCTCCGACATCGACGACGCCGGAGCCGTCGCTGCATCCTTCAATGGACTCCCGCTCAACGCATTCAAACCCGACGGCATCTGCGGCGGCCGTATCCCACCCATGCCACTACTTACGCCGCTACCCACATTGCCCACCTGGGGGCTGCTCATCGTCGGCATAGTCGGCTGCGTGATAGGACTGGTCACGGGCGTGATACCGGGCTGTTCAACAGCCTCGACCGGGCGCTGCCCGTTCAGTGCATCGCCATCGGTAGAGCCGAGTTCACCTGGTCCGTTGACAACTTCCTCAGGAGTGCCCTGTTCGTTCACTCGATCAGGACTTGTAGTGCCCTCCTCGGCGTTACCCACAGCGTCGGACGTGGCGTCACGCGGAACTTCTTCCGAGGAGCCTTCGCGCTGCGCGTCTTGCTCCGTCTCATTACTGGCTGGCTCCGCTGGGGCGCCGTTGCCAGGCGCATCTTCCTTTCCAGGCATAGGAAGTGGAGGGGGAGCAGCCGCGATGTCTCCGAGCGCTGTGCTGTACGCGGTGGCGGCCTCTGCTTTGAACGTGCCAGCGGAGAAGGGTGTCTTGGTTTTTTGTGCTGTCTCCCAAGCCGTTTGAGCGGCATCCCCGATCCGGGTGAGGTCCATTTTCAGCCCGACGACGGTGCTCTTGTAGGACTCCGCGGTGACGGCTTTCGACCCCACATGATCGGCTACGTCGTAGGCATGGTTGCGCATCATGGTGAGCCGCTCGACCCGCGCGATGCCGGCCTGCCCTTGAAGGAGGTCCGGGCTCGTTGTGATCTTGCGTTTGAGGGTGTCGCCGTAGGTGGAAAACCTGGTTTCAGCGGCCCGTTGTTCGTCGGCAACACTCTGGATGTCGCTTTCGCTGATGCTCGGCCAGAACTCACCGATGGCCATCTGAGCACCGACGCCAGGCGGACGCTGAATATCACCCGCGCCACCTAACGATCCAGCAGCAGGCATAGCTGCGCTCTCCCCTCATTCACACGTTGGAATACGAACTCAGCCTTGGTCGAGCCCGCAGATCTGCCAAACCCGGTCACTCGCAGCGTTCTCGGCCTCTGCACTGTGGGGCGGTGGCTCGGCCAGGCCACGCGAACGAACCGGCGCGTACGCCGCTATCCGTGCGTAGTAGATCGACACCATGTCGGCTACTGCTTCTCGAATCTCGGGACTAGCCCCGGGGAACTCCTGCAGGGAGGATTCCAACGCAGCGACTCCGGGAAGGAGGTCACTCGCTTTCGTGTCCCGAGTTGGCATAGCCCCGTTGATGATGGCGTAGCGAGTGCACAGTCCCACATCCTGTGCGTGGGTGTCTCCGGTGGCTGGTGCACCTGCAACATTCGTTGGTTCAACGGTTTGAGTGGCACCGTCGCTCGATGAGGCTGAACTGGTGACGACGGTTCCGACTGCAGCGCCCAGCCCGGCAGAGATCAGGGCAGTGGCAGCGATCGCAGCGATGAGGCCCACTCGACGTGGGCGCTTGGGCGGCACCGTGGGTGCCCCAAAATGTCCGGGCGCGGGGGCGGGCTGGTAGACGGTCCCCTCGGGTGGCGGTGGGGATGGCTGGTAGCCCCACCCCTCGGGGGCGGGCTGATACCCCGACCATTCGGGTGCTGGTTGGTAGCCAGCTCCGTGTGCGCGTCCAGTGCCAGGCCCGGTTGTGATGGGGTGGCTCATGTCGTCTCCCTGCGTATCGGGTGGATGGTTAGAGCCTACCGCTCAGCACCAACACCTTTGCCGGTAAAAACTCGTCAGATCGTGTAGACCCCTGGTCCAGCCACGGCAGCGCTGATGGTGGCAGCGGTCTGACCGTCCTCGGCTTCCAATGTGGCAGAGCAGGTGCTGTCGGTCGCGGCCGTTTGGCTTGCCAGAGCGGCGGCCTGAGCTTCGCATGCGGCCAGTTCAGCGGCCCACGGGCTCATGGCGGCGGTGATCGCTGCACTTACCGCATCTGGCCCTGCCCCAGCCGCGGTAGCCGCGGCGGCCCCAACCGCCCCGCCCGCTCCGAGGGCGGCAACGCTGGCTGCCTCGGTCGCGGTGTCGGCTCCATCGGCGATGAGCGCCATCGGTTCGACTTCGATGTTGTCTGCTGACTGTCCCTGTGCCGATGGTGTGACTGCGGGCATTTCTACTGCCTCCGTTGATTGTTCGGGCTGTGCAATGCTTGGGCGAGTTGGTTGGCCACAGGATGTTGGAGCAGCTCGGGTGAGGCGATCTTGGCGCACTCGTCAAACAGCTTCTGTGAGATGGCGTCGAGCCCATCGGCGGCCTGGCGGGCGTTCTGCGCCAACGCATCGCTGATGCGGTCGTTGAGTTCGCCGATGGTCAACTCCTGCTGGAGCCCCTCCCGGACATCGAGGTCAAGCAGCCGTCCCCGAGAGTCGTGCACGACGATGATGTCGTCGTCGTCGCTGGTGCTCGACAGGAATGCGTCGGTCTCCTCGTCCCAGGCGTAGATCGCGTCCAGCATCCTGTTCAGCGGTGCCAGCGCCGCCTCGGCGGCAGGGTTAATCGGTGGTGTCGCCATCGGTCTCCTCCTGAGTCTTGGACGACGTACGCCGGCCAGGACGCTTCCTCACTTGTTCCAACTCCCCGAACACCGGCTCAGTGTTCGCCTGGTCGCGATGCACGACCCGCTTGTCGGGGAAAAGGTCTTTATCCCGCTCGGGTTCGTTGTTGCCGCCCATACCGCCCATCATCGGCGGATACATGCCTCCCATCATCGGACCGCCGACTCGGCCAGGGGCCGGCGCGGGCGCCGCAGGCGGTGCGCTGGCCGGTGGGCTGATCGCCGCACCGGGGGCGGCTGCGGACACCGAACTCGATGGGCCGCCAGCAGGCAATCCGCCGCCACCACCGCCGCCGCCGCTGCTTGCCGGGCTGGTACCCAGATCACTCGGGCCGAGGTCGTCAAGGCCCATGTCCTCCGGAGGCGGCAAGCCCTCACCGCCGGTGCTGGGCATGCCCCCCAGGCCGGGCAGACTCGGGATCCCCGACAGCGCCGACAGCGGAGAAGCGCCCCCGCCGGGCATCATCCCCGAAGCGCCGCCCGCAGATTGGCTCACCGCGCCCAGAATCGAACCCAGGACAGTGCCCGCGGTGTTGGCGGTCGCATCGGTGGCCGGAGTCAGCGGAGGTTGCGCCGCAGTTGGCTCACTGGGAAGGTCCCCCTGCTCTGCGGCCGCGATGTCGCCGGTCGGCTGTGCGGTTGGGTCGCTGTTGGTCGTCGGATCACCCGCGGTGCCAGGATCGCCAGACCCGGGTCCGTCCTTGATCTCCTCGATGGTGGGCTCGGGCTTGTCCTTTTTCTCGTCAGCCTCGGTGGTGGACTCTTTGTGCTCAGCATTCTCGGTGCCAGGGGTGTTGCCCACGATCGGCGGGGGTGCCGGCGGTGGCGGCGGCACGGTCACGGTGTCGGTGTTGGCGGCCAGCGCATAGCTGGTCTGTGCAGCTACGGCCTCAGCCTGCGCGGTAGAAAGGTTGGTCTTGGCCACCACCAGCGGCTCACTGATCACACCTGCGCTGGAGTTGAACTTCTGCAGCGCGGTGCGGTACTCCTGGCGCAACGCCTTGAACGTCTCCGGCGTCGGCGTCGCGGTGCGGGTATTGTCGACGGTGTTGGCCGCCGACTCCGCTGAGGACGCCAGAGTCCTGGCGTAGTTCGCCGAATCGGCCAACCACGAGGCGTGCTCGGAGATGTTGCGGCCTGCGGGTTGGTTCCCCTCGTTCCAGTTCGCGTCGACCCCTTGGGCAGCGCGCTTGGTGTCGCCGGCCTGCTTGTCCAATTCCGTTGCCAGCGTTCGGAACTGGGTGGCCAACGTGCGCAGCGGCTCTGACCCCGGCCCGCCGTGGATGAGCGAGGACCAGGTTTCAGCGGGCACGGGTGTGGGCGCGGCAGGAACTGCCGGGGCGGCCGGTAACGACGGCACCTGGCCGGGCCCGGTGGGCAGGACGGGTGCGGCCGAGGAAGGCCGGGCCTGCCCATAGGAAGAGATCACCGTGGCGGCATCGGCGTCACTTTGGTCCAGTGCCACCCCGGTGGTGGCCACGGCCATTCCTCCGGCGGCCCGCTGGGCGATCGAGTGCCCGAGGAGCAGTTCCAGACCCGTGGCCCATGCGGTGAACGACGCGGCCACCGCGGTCGACACCTCGTCGGGGGCCGCGGGCTGGCACAGCGAGCAGGAGGGTGAATGCCCGGCCGCGTCGTCCTGCAACTCGCGGCCGTGGGCGACCAGGGCGGGCGGTTCGAACGAAATGTCAACCACGCCATCCCCCTTTCCGGCTCAACCCAACCCCACCCGGACGATCCTCGCTGAGATCAGTTCGACACCGCGGCGTCGATGGCGCGGGCGGTGTCGTCGTCAGCGGCCTCGAAGCCAGTCCGATGATTACGCAGTTTCTGCGCGTGCGACCGAGCCCAGGCGATGACGCGCTCGTAGCTCAGACCCCGTTCGGTCGTCTCCAGCGCTTTGGCCTGAATGAACGCCGAGTAGATCGGCCCCAACTGGTTACTCAACTGCTCCATGTCGGGCTGTGTCGACGCCAGGTATCGACCCAGCTCATCGGCGTACTGGTCCCAACGGTCGGCAAGGGCTGCCGCGGCCTCCGGGTCCAAACTGATCTGATCAGCGCTCATAACGATTCAGCCTCTCTCGTGCCCGCCCGATGTGCCTAACATGTTCACGAACTGCTCCATTGTGTACTGTACGTCTCATCGCGCGCAAGGGAGTGTGCAAGACACGCGGGAATCACTTACAGGGTAGAGCGGTTCCGAGATGAAAGAGTCACCTGTTATGGAGATGCACCGTCGCCATCGCAGCACCTACAAGGGTGATAGGGCCCAGATCATGGCCCTCCCAGACCCGACCGTATGCGCCCTGGTCCGCGAACGCGCAGCACTGTTGAACGTTCCGGTCGTGCAGTACGCCGGAGACGTGCTGTCTGAGCACGTCGGCCTGGATCATCTTGTCCGTGAACTGCACGGCCTGGATCTAGGCATCCTGCCCCCCGCGGTGCCGGATATGGAACGCGCCTCCTACGTCGAAGCGCTGGAGGCACCCAGTTTCGTCAAGGCCCTCGCTCCGCGTGAGGTCTACAACGTGGTCAGGACCCGCGCTGCGATGCTCGGCATCTCCATGGGCCGCTACCTCGGTGATGTGCTGTGCGAGCACGTCGGCATGCCCGAGCTGATGACCGACCTATACCGGTTCGACCTCACCGAGTTGAACCTGACAGACCTGACCACCGATGAGCCCGGGCGCGGTGAGGAGCTGCCGTTGGCGATCTGAACACCCCAGCCCCCCTTCGTCTCGTTTTCGTTGGATGACCACTCTGGGGGCAGATGTGACAAATACATAGCTGGTGTGCGGATTTCCACCCGGACATGAACAAAGGCCCCACTAGGGGGCCTCGTTCCGGTTTCGATTCGAAGTTGGCCCTTCGAATCTGGGTCCGCACCCGCATCCCCGAAGGGACGTTGTTCTTTGCAGGACTCGTCTCACGGTAGCGCACACCCACGATTCTTTCCAGAACCGGCGCGGAGTCTGTGCAGAAACCGTGATCTTTCGCGCACCCCGAAACCTGGGGTGCCATACACACCGACCCGCAGGTGGGCGGTGTAGCGGTGGCACACCATGTGCCTGCCTCCCCCACGCCCGATCAGGTGTGGGCAGCGCTGGCGCCGCTGCTGAGCGCCCCAGGACGCACCACTATGCGCCTGTACAACCCGACGACGGGCAAGTTCAGCACCAGCCGCCAACTCACCCGCAAACTGCCGGGCCGACCCGCAGCGGTCTACCTCTACACCGAACACGCCGCGACCACACGCATCCTGGCGTTGGACTTCGACTCCACCCGCGGCGGACAGACCGCGGTGCAGCGTGACGTCGAGATCGCCCGCCGCTGGCTCACCGTCGCCGGCGGCCGCCTGATCATCGACCGCTCCACCAACGGCGGCATGCACATCATCTGCCCGCTGGCGCCGGCCACCAGCGCCACCCACGCCGAGATCACGCAACTGACGACGGTCCTGGCCGCACATCTGCCGACCCTGGACACCTCACCTAACGGCAACGTCGCGACGGGCTGCCTGAGCCTGCCCGGCACCCTCGACAAGCAAGGTGGACACCGCCAGTTACTCGGCAGCCTCAGCAACGCACTCGACGCCATCGCCGACGGCTCCACCCCAGACTTCCTGCCCACCCTCTACGCCCACCTCGGCATTCTCAAACGACCCTCCACCGCGGCCCCGACGCCCGCGAACGCCACCGCCCCCGCCGAAAACTGCCCAGCCCTGGCGCAGTTCACCACCGGCACCGGCGACGACCTACGCCTGGCGCCCCAGCACACCAACCCCACACCCATCCCGGCCGCAGTGCTGCACTACGCCACCCACGGTGACGCCAACGGGTCGGCAGGCCGCGCCTGGCCCAGCCACTCCGAAGCCCGGATGTCGGTGATCTACCACGCCGTCATGCGCGGCTACACCCTCAACGACCTGCGCGAACTCATCGCCCCCGCCGGTCCCTGGCACCACGGCTTGGGGACAGCGTTCAACCGCTACGGCAACCGCGCCGACATCGCCCTGACCAGGGACTTCAGCAAGGCGATGAACCACTACTACGAAATGGTGTTAATTCACCGGCACCGTCAGCACAAGCTACAGAAAGACTCACCGGGGGGGTCAACACTCAAGGCACCCAACTCAGCGACGCGCGGACCCAGCGGGCCCGTGGAACTGCGCCGTTGGCTGGCCTACGCCTTCCGCTGGGCTGACACCGAGTATCACGGCCGACGACAACGCTGGACGGTCAAGGTGGTGCTGCAGGCCCTGGCCTACCTGGCTCTGAAATCAGGAGAACAGGTCAACGGCGCCTGGGTTGTCGCGGTGGGGGGACGCAGCCTGTCGCTGGCGGCTGGTCTGATGACCGCCGACGCGGTGTGGAAGGTGCTACGCGACGTGCGTGAACGCGTCGGCGCCCCGTTGATCCTGACCCGCCGCGCCGTTGGTCGCGACGCCGACGCCTACGCCCTGACCAGCCAAGGAGCCGTCACAGTCGACATCGGCGCAGCCGAGCGCATCCGCATCGAACCTGTGCACGATGCCT
>ERZ500994.598-NODE-598-length-10649-cov-5.980649_pt1 | contig 10649 bp, 8 predicted proteins | sample MGYA00248878_ERZ500994 | MGnify/ENA primary metagenome ERZ500994 (study PRJEB25958, sample SAMN03398533) | human skin metagenome | study: EMG produced TPA metagenomics assembly of the Human Skin Microbiome Metagenome (human skin metagenome) data set. | reverse complement strand
TGTCATCCCGGTTTCGGCCGCAGGCCGAAGACCGGGACCCATACGCACCAGATCAAGGTGTTAAGGGCGCGGGCGGCGCAAAGCTGGATATCGATCTGGAGTTCATGGGTCCCGGCCTTCCGCTTCGCTCCAGCCGGGATGACACTAGGTTCTAGATCCTCCCCTTTCGGGGGGTAGCGCGAAACGGCCATGGAGATAACCGTGCCGCTGAAATACATGCCCGGCTTCGGGAGCAGCTTCGAGGCGGAGGCGGTCTCCGGCGCCCTGCCGGTCGGGCAGAATGGTCTCGGCGACGCGACGACGACGGCCGATCTCAGCGACCACCCCTGGGCCGGCGCGCGCGCGACGATGATTTTGCATGCGCGCGACGAAGGCGGAAACGAAGGCGTCAGCGAGCCGGCGAATGTGCAGCTGCCGCAGCGCCGCTTCACGAAGCCCCTCGCCCGCGCCCTTGTCGAACAGCGGCGCAATCTCGTGCTCGATCCCGATCACCGTGATCGCGTGGCGTCCGCCCTCGCGGGGCTGATGGTCGCGCCCGATCTGTTCGGGACGACGCCGGGCGTCTATCTCGGCCTGCGGTTCGCGAGCCAGCAACTCGAGGCGGCGCGCACAGACCCCGCCCTTGTCGAGGTTGCCGACTATCTGTGGGCAATGGCTTTGCAGATCGAGGACGGCGACCTCTCGGCGAGCGAACGTGACCTGCGCGCCGCGCAGAAGGAACTGCGCGACGCCCTGTCGCGCGGCGCCAACGACGAGGAAATCCGCAAGCTGACGGAAAATCTCCGCGCCGCGATGGACAAGTTCCTGAACGAGATGGCGGAACGGCAGGCGCGCGAGAACGCCGAACGCGGCGACGAGCCGGGCCAGCGCGCCGACCGCAACACGCGCATGATCTCGCGCGACGATCTCAAGGCGATGATGGACCGCATCGAGGAAATGGCGCGCTCCGGCAATCTCGCCGACGCCCAGCGCATGCTAGAACAGATGCAGAGCGTGCTGGAAAATCTCCGCACAGCGAAGCGGCAGCGGAAAAATTCGCGGGCGCAGGAGATGAACCGCGCACTCGATGATCTCGACGCGCTGACCCGCGACCAGCAGGCGCTGCGCGACGACACGTTCCGCAGCGAGGAACAGAAGCAGCGCGGCAGGAAATCCCGCAAGCAGAACCAGAAGCCGGGCGCGCAGCAGCCGGGCGGAGACGACGATCAGGCCGACGAGTCCGACGACGCCGACGCCAGCGACGATCCCTCGACCGCGCCTTCGCAGCGGAGCCTGAGCGAACGCCAGAAGGCACTGCGCGACAAGCTCGGCGACCTGCAGCGCCGGCTCGACCGCATGCGCCGTAAGGGCGACAACGCCCTCGGCGACGCCGGCGACGCCATGAAGGAGGCCGAGGACGCGCTCGGCGACAACGACGACGACGGTCAGCCGGGACAGGGCGGCAAGCCCCAGCCGGGCGGCCGGAAGGGCAAGGAAAGAGGCATGGGCCAGGCCGGCCGGGAGGCGGCGGTCGATGCGCAGGGCCGCGCCCTTGAGGCCCTGCGCAAGGGCGCACAGACTCTCGCCCAGCAGATGCAGGGCCAGGGTCAGGGACAGGGCGAAGCGCAAGGCGACCAGGACGGCGACGATGCCATGGCCGATGGCGACGGGAACGGCGACGGCGAGCCGATGCCGGGTCAGCCGCGTCAGGCGGAGGGCGGATCGCGCGACCCGCTCGGACGCCCGACGTCACGCGATCCTCTCTACAACCCCCGCGCGAAATACGATCCGATGGGCGCCTCGCCGGCCCTGCGCGCGCAACGCGTTCTTGAGGAATTGCGCCGCCGGCTCGGCGACACGTCCCGCCCGCAGGACGAGATCGACTATCTGGAGCGCCTGCTGCGGCGCTACTAATTCGCCGTGTCCGAAGTCTGCGGAAGTTCGGAAACGAGAAACGACAGCAGTTCAAACGCCGGCCGTCCCGTAATATCGTCAACCTGCAAAGGCAGACTAAACCGGACGTCGATCCGCTGGTCGCGCACAAGCGAAGCGGGTATCGTGAGAACTTGCCACGTGCACGTGCGCCCCACGCTCCACTCAGCACCTTGCTCGCCATTCACTTCAAGAGACACGTCCAGAAGTCGGCCTGTTTCCTCGCCGGCTCGACGGCAGAGAAAAAGCATCTTGGCGTCGCCACGCAAGGACGCTGTAAGGTCAACAATCAGGCGCGCCGAGGGTACTCTGGTCCGAACGCCCCAGTATTCCGCATGCATCCACCCATCTACACAATGATTTGATGGCGACGCGGCACCGACCTCGACGACAACATCCAGATCACAGCGAAAATCCAGCGCGTCCACGCCATGTTCTGCAAGTGCGGCCTGGACGGGGGCGCAACCGGAATCACGACAAAAGCGATCGACATACCCGTCCCGAAGAGCACCGCGCATTCGCTGCATATGCGGACCGTTCCACACGGCATCCAGCGGTTGCTCCACCAGGTTGCCGACATAACGTGTCGCAAAGCAGCACGGCCGTGCGTTTCCGAGCGCGTCGACGTGAAGCCATGACCATGGCACGTTGCACGGAATACGTCGACGCGATCTCATTCGCGAAGCCAGAGGTTGGGATCGAGATCGAATATGACGCCGAGTTCCTGGGCGCGCGCACTTGCAGCCCGCACCATCTCGTTACTCAGACCTGGCGCATGGGAGAGACATTGATCCTCATAGTCGAACTGCCATCCATCCCGCTGGATCTTCCAGTTTTCATTGAAGCCCTCGCCTTTGACCACGAGATGCTGCGCCCATACCCTTTCGACCCCGACTTCGCTCGCCAGGTCCATCATAAGAGGAAGTTCCCGGATATTCTCTTTCATCAACGTCATCACGACAACAAAGACAATGTCGCTGCGCCCGACCTCCTTCCGTCGCCTCGTCAGACGGGTGATGCCGTTCTTGATCTTGGCGAGATTGCCACCACGAATCCGCTTGTAGGTCGTCTCCGTCGCGCCATCGATCGAAATGTGCAACGTGCGCAGGCTGGATGCCAGCAGCCGTTCGACGTTTCGAGGCGACAACAACGTTCCATTCGTGCTGGTGTCGAGGTTCGATAAATGTTTGGCGCTCGGATGCTCCACGAAATGCCAGAAGGTGTCGGACAGCAATGGCTCCGACAGGCTCAATATCTGGAGGCGCTGAAGGTATGGAAGCGCGTCTTCCACCTGCGTTACGACAAGCGGATCAACCGGATGGTCTATGTAGGGACGATTCGGATCCTCGCGCGGACACTGAACGCACTTCAGGTTGCATGTTCCGCCGGGATCAATCGTGATCCATTGCGGCAGCGCGACCATAACCTCGGCTCCTTCGGAGCATTCCCGATCGCCGAGCACACTGTTGATCTTTGCGATCCGATCTGACTGCACACGTCTCTCCCGCGCCGAAAGTAAATAATTCGGCACTACTCGCCAACGCCAAAGTGGGTCTCCGACCTGGGCTATGGCATTTCGGAAAAGACGATGTCGAAGCTGTCAGAAGTCTCCGGTATCGAGCATCTCGATTTCATCGTGCTCCAGCAGCGCGGCCTCCTTCCATTTCACCATGGCGGGCATAGCAAGGATGAGCGCGCTGTAAGCTGCGCAATCGGCAGGCAGTTTCACGTCGTAGGTGGCAAACCGGGTGCAGACCGGCGCGAACATGGCGTCGGCCAGCGTCGGCGCGGCGCCGAACAGGAACGGGCCGCCATAGGCGCGCAGGCAGCCGCTCCAGATCGACAGGATGCGGTCGATATCCGCCTGCGCCCCGATGAACACCTTGAAGCCCGGATAATGGGCGCGGAGGTTCATCGGCATCGCCGACCGCAGGTTGGCAAAGCCCTGGTGCATCTCGCCGCTGATCGAGCGGCAATGGGCGCGGGTCACGCGGTCCTGCGGCAGGATGCCGGCGTTCGGCGCGAGTTCGTTGACGAACTCCGCGATCGCCAGCACGCCCCAGACGGCCGCGCCGTCATATTCGAGCCGCGGCACGAGGAAGGAGGGGGTGAGATGGAGCAGTTCGGCGCGCGCGGAGGCGTCGTCGGGCGGGAGAACGCGTTCCTCGATATCGAGACCCGCCATCGAGCATAGAAGCGACCCGCGCAGGGACCACGACCCATAGTTCCGGCTCGAAATGGTCAGCACGCCCTGCGACATAATCCGTCCTCCCGCACCCTCGCGACGCCTGCACTTGCAGGGTCCGCACGCCCAAACGATGACCGCCGTGCCTAAATTCCAGTCAGAATCCCGGCCGCGCGTGCCAGCTTGGCAACACGATCAAGCTTTGTGCCAGTTCAGCAACCCTTTCCGCAATGTGACATTGCCATGTCAAAGAGCAGCGTGGCAGCATCTTTGCTCTGTTCTAAACCGTAGCGTCTGGTGCGGCAGGAATCGTGGATGATGTATCAGGTTTACCAGCTTGAAGACGATTTCGTCAGCCCGTTCCGGTTCGCCGCCCAGGCCGCGCTCGACACGATCGACTGGTTCGGCTTCTCGAAGCTCAATCCGCCCTTCCTGCGCAACGTCACCGCCTCCCTGGAGATGATGACGCGCGCAAAACTCTCGCACGCGCGGCCGACCTTCGGCATCGATACCGTCGTGTCCGGCAACGAGGAGGTTTCCGTCCGCGAGGAGGCGGCGTTCGTCCAGCCCTTCGGCACGCTGCTGCATTTCAAGAAGGACAGCACGGTCGAGCAGCCCCGCGTCCTGGTGGTCGCGCCGCTCTCCGGCCATTTCGCCACGCTCCTGCGCTCGACGGTCAAGACGCTGCTGCGCGACCACGACGTCTACATCACCGACTGGCACAACGCGCGGGACGTGCCGGTCTCGGCCGGCCGGTTCGGGATGGACGAATATATCGAGCATGTGATCGCCTTCCTCGAATATCTGGGCGGGCGGACCCACGTCGTTGCGGTATGTCAACCCTGCGTGCAGGCCCTCGCCGCGACCGCCATCATGGCCGAGGACGGCAACCCCGCCGTCCCGCCGAGCGTGACGCTGATGGCCGGGCCGATCGACGGCCGCATCAATCCGACCAAGGTCAACGAACTCGCGACGACGAAGCCGATCTCGTGGTTCCGCGACAATCTCATCTCGTCGGTCCCGTTCCGCTATTCCGGCGCGGGGCGGCGGGTCTATCCAGGCTTCATGCAGCTCACCGCCTTCATGTCCATGAACATGGACCGGCACATGAAGGCGCATACCGACCTGTTCCAGAACCTCGTCGACGGTGACATGACGAAGGCCGGGATCGCGAAGGATTTCTACGACGAATATTTCGCCGTCCTCGACCTCACCGCCGAATTCTATCTCGAGACGGTCGAACTGGTGTTCCAGAAATTCGCGCTCGCCAAGGGCGAACTGACCTACAAGGGCCGCAGGATCGACCCGTCCCACATCCGCAAGACCACGCTCTTCACGGTCGAGGGCGAGCGCGACGACATCTGTTCCGTCGGCCAGACCGCCGCCGCGCACGATCTCACGCCGCGCATCGCGCCCTTCCGCAAGCGCCACCACCTCCAGCCCGGCGTCGGGCATTACGGCGTGTTCTCGGGCAAGAAATGGGACGGCCAGATCTATCCCATGGTCCGCAACGTCATCCTCTCCGCGAACTGACGTCGTCCGGCTTGCTCGGCAGCTGACGCGTTTCCACTTCCCCGGATGGCCGAAGGCCGATCCGGGGTCGACGCCGCTGCCCCCGTTCTGGGTCCCGGATCAGCCTTCGGCTGTCCGGGACGGCGGGATATTGCTGCGCCGCGTCTTTATCGGCGCCGCGCCGTCTGAAATCCTGCGGCCATGACATCCGTTACGATTCAACGCGGCCTCGGGCCGGAGGGACGCATCGCGACCGTGCGTTTCGATCGCGGCGACCGGCTCAACGCGCTCTCGCAGGGCGCGATGCGCGAGCTGCGCGACGCCGCCCGCAGCTTTGAAGACGATCACGAGACATCCGTCGTTGTGCTGACCGGCGCGGCGACGGCCTTCTCGGCAGGTTTCGATCTGAAGGATCCGGAAGGGCAACGGCGGCCACAGATGGGTCTCGGCGAGCGCCGCGCCCATCTCATGAACGGCCCGCGCATGTGCCGCGACTGGTACGAGATGGAACAGGTGACGATCGCCGCGATCGAGGGCCATTGCATCGGCGGCGGCGCGGCGCTGGCCGTCGCACTCGATTTCCGCTTCGCCGGACGGGGCGCGCATTTCCGCATCCCGGAAGTCGAGCTCGGCATGAACATGTCCTGGGGTTCCGTGCCGCGGATGCTGCAGCTGATGGGCCCGGCGCGCACGAAACAGGCCGTCATCCTCGCCTCCGACCGCATTCCGGCCGAGCGGGCGCGGGATTGGGGACTGGTCGAGGAGGTCGTGGACGACGGACAGGCTTTTGCCTCGGCCCTCGCCTTCGCGGAAAAGATCGCCGCGCAGCCGCCGATCCCGACGATGATGACAAAAGTCTCGGTCAACCGGCTCTCCGGCGCGCTGGACGACCTCGCCGCCCATATGGACCGCGATCAATATGCGCTGACCAACACCTCCGACGATTTTCGTGAGGGAGTCGCGGCGTTTGCCCAGAAGCGAAAGGCGCGGTTTCGGGGACGGTGAGATGGCGCTGGAATATCGCCGACGCTCGCGATCAGATACGCAAGGCATCCTCTCTGAAAGAGTAGTGCTGACACAGTCGCTTCGAATCAGCGTGTTCGTTTATTGATCACACGATCGAAAGTGCAGCTCGTTATTGATGCAAACGCTTCCGGCGCAGTGGCGGCGGGATGTCGGAAAATGTCCCAATGACGGACTCGATACACCGCAAAATGCTTTCACGCACAGCATTCTGCTTACTATACTTATCACCTTGTTGCATTTGAGAGACTTACGCCGTCGCAATGCGTTGCGCGTCAATTTTGGGCGAAGGACACGCAACCTTCTGCAATATGCTCTGTCGACCTCGGAGCGGTTTTGTCATGATCCACGGCAAGAAAGTTCTTCTCGGTTCCCTAGGTTGCGTCTTTAGTACGACTGCTGCTTTCGCTGCCGATCTGCCCACGCGAAAGGCCGCGCCGGTGGAATATGTCCGCGTCTGCGATTCCTACGGCGCTGGATTCTTCTACATCCCCGGCACGGACACCTGCCTGCGGGTCGGCGGTCTGGTTCAGGCGCAGATGGGCATCCAGCCGTCAACGCAGCTTTACTCCGTCGCGCTGCCCGTCGGCTCCCCCATCGTCTCTCTGGCGGGCGTCAGCGCACCCGGTCTCGCCGGCTTCGTGCCTGCAGCGACGGCCTACCGCAGCGTGTTCACCCGCGAAATCTTCGGCTATCTCGCCAATGCCCGCGTCGAGCTCGATTCGCGCACGCAATCGCCATACGGAACGGTTCGGACTTTCATCCGGCTTACGACCGGCTATGGTTCGAGCGCCAATTACACGACCGGCTCGCTCGTATCCGCTCTCGGCCTGAACGCCTTCAACAATCTCGCCGGGCCCACGGTGTCCCGGGAGTTGGCATTTCTCGACAAGGCTTTCATACAATTCGCCGGCATCACGGCCGGCCGTGCACAATCGTTCTTCGACTTCTACGCCGACGCGATCAACTACGTCGGTCTGCAGGGCTCGAACTCGACCGCATGGATGGCCGCCTACACATTCACGTTCGGGGGAGGTCTTTCAGCGACGCTCTCCGCGGAAGACGCGGCGTCTCATCGCGCCGGCGTCTACAGTGTGATCAACACCGCGAGCGTGTCGGGCCTCGGCCCCGGCGGGGTTCTCGCGCCCGGCAGCGTGACCGCCTTCGTCGGCGCCGCCCGGATGCCGAATATCGTCGCCAACATCCGCTACGATCAGCCTTGGGGAGCCGTGCAGTTTTCCGGCGCGATCAATCAGGTTCGCGCCAATCTGTTTCCCGCCACGGCCGCGACCTTCGGCGCGAGCGGCTCGCCGACGGCCTATGCTCTCTCGGCAACGTCCTCGTCATCGCTGGGATTTGCGGTCCAGGGAGGTGTCCAGTTCGCCCTCGATTCACTCGCGCCGGGCGACAAACTTTGGTTGCAGGCGACCTATGCGCATGGCGCGATCGGCTATATCCAGGGGAACAATCTCTCATTCACCGGCGGCGTGAGTGCGACGGCGAACTACGGCGTCGGCAACAACCGTGGCGACAACAGCGTCGGCTGGACGAATTTCGCCGACGGCGATTGCGTCTTCACCTACACGGGCTCATGCGAAAAATCGTCGGGCATCACGGTCATCGCGGCGCTCAAGCATTACTGGACCCCGACCGTGAGTTCGGGGTTCTTCGGAGGCTGGTACCAGGTCTGGTATCCGTCCACGGCCCGCACGCCCGTCAACCCGTTCGCTCTTGTGGGAGCGCCCGGCTCCGGCAGTCTGTTCACGGCGGGCATCACGAATTTTCGCGAGAGCCGGCTCGGCACCAATCTCGTCTGGACGCCGATCAAGAATTTCGACATCGGCGCGGAAATGATGTGGATTCACTACATGACGGACCGGCCTTTCGGGCTCGCCCCCGATGTGGTTCTGCAATCCCTCGGACTTCCGCGCTTCGCGGGTACGACCGACCAGTTCCGTGGCACATTGCGGATGATCCGCGCGTTCTAGTCGGTCCGGCTCAAACCGGCACGACATCCACGCCGAAGGTCATGTTCTGCTTCGCCGTGCCCGCACTGCCGAGCAACACGCCCTCGACCGGCGACACGTCCGCGTAATCCCGGCCGATCGCAACGACGATGTGGTCGTCGCCGACAAGGCACGCGTTGGTCGGATCGCAGTCGATCCAGCCGAAGGCCGGGCCGCACCACACCGACACCCAGGCGTGCGAGGCGTCCGCGCCAGCGAGGCGCGGCTGGCCGGCGGGCGGGATGGTGCGGATGTAGCCGGAGACATAGGCCGCCGGCATCCCGATGCCGCGCAGGCCCGCGATCATGATCTGCGCGAAATCCTGACAGACGCCGGTGCGCGCCGCGAAGGCCTCGGCGATCGGCGTCGAGACGCTCGTCGCCTGCGGCTTGTAGAAGAAATCCGCTCGGATGCGCTTCGTGAGGTCGAAGGCCGCCTCCAGCACGCTTCGCCCAGGCGAAAAGCTTTCCTCGGCGTAGGCGGTGACCGGCGCGAGGACCGGCACGAGGCGGCTCGGGTAGAGCATCACGGCGGGGCCGCAGCCGTCGAGCGCATGCGAGGCGACGGCGGCGCTCCGCACCTCCTCCCAGGCCGGCGTCAGCGCGGCGGCCGGCGGCGCCGGGCGCTCCACCTGCACCCGCGAGGTCGAGAGGATCTGCAGCGTCCGGTGCGGCTCGGCGATGCGCATGCGGAAGATGCGATTGCCGAACACGTCCGGCTTCTCGCTGGTTTCCGCCGGTTTCGGCGTCACCTCGATCTGCGAGCGGAACACGGTCTGGCCCGGCCCCGAACGCGGCAGCAGGCGCAAGGTGCCGGTGCTCGACCACACTTGCGACTCGTAGCGATAGCGCGTGACGTGACGGACCTCGTAGATCACAAAATCCCTGCCACGATGTTCCGCCCCTCAGCCCAGCCCTGTCGTGCGCTCGGCGCGCGCCGCACTGGTTCCCTGAAGGAAATAGCGGTCTCCGATCGCATCCGCCAGACTGGCGAGGCGCTGTTCGAGACCGAGAATCTCCTGCCCGTCGAACACGTCGGCCTGCGCGACCGCGATCTCGGTGCGCAATTGCATCGAAAGACGCCGCGGCTCCTCCAGCATGCCGTCCTGCCGCAGCGTTGGCAGCTCGGCGAGATGGTCGTCGACCGCATTGACCTGGAAGCCGACCGAACGCGGATTGTGCGGATCGAGCAGAACCATGTCGCGCACCGGCGCGCGCGCGATGCCGGAAATGTAGCGGGACCGGTAGGTGATCTGCGAATCGATCAGATCGAGCAGCACGTCGAGATTGTTGGCCGTCGCCTGCCGGTCGGCGAGCTGGCGGGCGAAGCGGCAGGTGTTGATGCCGCGCTCGAGCCGTCGGCCGACGTCGTAGAACAGCCAGCCGGCGACGCGATTGAAATTCTCCGCGAACAGGCCCGACAGCGCCGCGATGGAGGTCAGCTTGTCCTCGACGAAATCGATCATCTCGGCTTCGGACGGCGTGGTCGAGGGTTCGGTCCCGAAGGCGGTGTCGATGCGGTCGACGAGCCGCCAGGTATCGTGCGACAGCCGCTCGCGGATGATCGACGCCGCGCGACGGGCCGCCCCGGCGATCGAGCGCGCGGACCCATAGCTGTCGGCATCCCAGACCGCGATCTTCGCGACCTCCGCCGGCGAGCGGCTGGCGAAGCGCGCCGGCACGGCGCCCCAGGCGACGAGCAGCTTCTTCAACCGTTCGGAGGACTGCCGCGCGCTGTTGGTCGGCGCGTCGGGATCGATGGCGCGCGTGCACAGGCAGCGCACGAGACGCAAAGTCGCTTCCTCGCGCTCCACATAGCGTCCGAACCAGAAAAGATTGTCGGCGGCGCGGCTCGGCAGGCTGCCGAGCCGGCGCATGATGCGCACATTCTCGCTCGTCGGCAGCAGCGTCGTGACCTGGACCGGATTGTCGGCGAGAACCCAGACGTCGGCACTGCGCACGCCGCCGTCCATGTAGCGCCGGTCGCCGATGGTGACCGGCGGCCACGCTCCC
>ERZ500994.597-NODE-597-length-10728-cov-6.251850_pt1 | contig 10728 bp, 11 predicted proteins | sample MGYA00248878_ERZ500994 | MGnify/ENA primary metagenome ERZ500994 (study PRJEB25958, sample SAMN03398533) | human skin metagenome | study: EMG produced TPA metagenomics assembly of the Human Skin Microbiome Metagenome (human skin metagenome) data set. | reverse complement strand
CCTCACCACACTCACCACCACCCCAAATAGCTCCAGATTATCCTTGATAAGGATATCAGGATAATCCGGGTTATGTGAGCGTAGAATAATATTGTCACCTAAGATAAGCTGTTTTGCCATAAAGCCATCATCCACTAAGGCTATCACAATGTCTTTATGCTTAGCCGTTATCGCTCTATCCACCACCAAAATATCATGCGGATAAATCCCAATATCTTTTAAGCTATAGCCTGCCACCTCAACAAGGTAAGTTGAACTTGGATGATTAACCAACAACTCATTTAAATCAATACGGTCTTGCACATAGTCACTGGCAGGACTTGGAAATCCAGCTCGTACCACATCGTTAAATAACGGAAAATACTGTTTTTCAAGTAGTTCGTCTAATAAGCCAATAATTGCCACTGTCATGAATTGCCGCCTTAATGTACTTTTGGGAGTTGTTTAACATTGGTGGTATAACAAGGAGACAACATATCACGGCTCATCTGCCATGTTTTGGTAGTGCCTTCACTGGCAAATTTTAAGGTATGTGCGCCAAACTGACGATTGATCGTATCTAACGCTTGCATTAGCCTGTGGCTCTTCTCAATATCATAAGCCGCCCTATTTTCGAACAAATCGTCTTGGTAGGGTTTATGGCTATAAAAATCAGTGAGCATTACCCCTGCTTTGGCATATCGGTAGCCATCCAGCCAGAGTTTATCGACAAGTAGAGTTGCCATTTTAATAAATAGCCGGCTGTCATCAGATGGGTGTATCAGTTCACTTGATAAGCTAACACTACGTTGTTTTCCATTGTGATTAAATTGACCTGTACGAATAAAAACCGTAATACGTTTGGCTAGGCTTTGCTGATTGCGTAGTTTTTCACAGGCTCGGGTGGTATAAAGTACCACTGCTTCGATAATTTGGGTTTTATCTGTTATACGCTGACCAAAGCTACGGCTACAAACGATTTCTTTTTTGGGCTCAGTTGCATCCAAGCCATAACAACGAATGCCGTTAAGTTCTAAGGCGGTACGTTCAGTTAACACACTGGTTTGTTTTGCTAACGGTTTGATGGGATAGTTGGCTAAATCTAAGGCAGTTTTTATGCCTAAAATATTTAAGCGTTTGGTGAGTTGGCGTCCAATACCCCAAATGTCAGCGATATCGGTTTGGGCAAGCAGCTGTGTACGGTAATCATGGTTGTCAATTACACAGATACCGCCTTGTTGTTTGGCATAGTGATTTGCTAGTTTCGCTAAGGTTTTGGTGGGTGCAATGCCGACACCCACAGGTACGCCTACATTTTTATAGACCGTTTGCTTCACCTGGTTGGCATAGGCATCAAGTCCTATTAATGCGGTGGTATAGCCTGTTAAGTCTAACCAAGCTTCATCAATGCTATAAATCTCACAGTCAGGTGATAAGCTTTCTAAGGTGGTCATCACGCGGTTAGAGATATCTTGGTACAGTGTGTAGTTACTGCTAAATACCACACAGCCACTCTTCTCAAGTAAGTCTTTGCACTGAAAATACGGTATGCCCATTTTGACAATCTTTTTAGCCAAGGCACAGCGTGCAATGACACAGCCATCGTTGTTGGATAATACAACGACTGGTATATTTCGTAGGTCAGGACGAAATAGTTTTTCGCAGGACGCATAAAAGCTATTGCAGTCAACAAGGGCATACATGTTTCATCAGCCTAAAGTTATGGTATTGATAAATACTTAATGGACTGACTTTAAGTGTAGTGAATTGGTGCGTTTTTTTTCAAGGGTGAAAAAAATGTAAGCGACGATTTACGTCGCTTACATTTTGATTTTGATACGATATTTCGTTTACTTTCTTATGCTTCTATCTCATTAGTTACTTGATAACAAATACTATCTAGGAAAGCCATGCGATAAGGATATATTTGACTTTCAACATTAGCATTTTGATACCAATTAGATTCCTTAATTTGCTGTAAAACTTCCCAATATTGGTTAGGCTTTGCTTTTATAGGCATTTCATACAAGTAATTTAAATTGTAATTATTTAACCCATTTAATCCAACAAACACATCAGGACGTTTCAAAGTTAAAAAACGATAGTAGCTTGACATCATATTAGGATGTTTGCTTGATGAAATTTCATTAAATTTTTTGATATAATTAACAAAATCTCTTTTTGTTACTTCACCTTCTAATGGAATTAAATCTAGCGCGTCAGAAATAATGATTGCTTGCACTTGCTTGGGCTTAGTGGGATTAAAATAACCCTTCATTTTACCTACAGCAGTTAAAGCACCGAACCATGCGAAGAAAGGAAATTCTGGTTCACTCAACTTACAAACGCCTGCAATAACTCGTTGGTCACCAATGGGCATAGTTTTGAGAGACTTATATTGTTTAAATTTTTCTTGTGCGAAATCTAATAGCTCTTTTCTTTCTCCCATACATTGTTCAGGTTGTTCGTCTTGACGATCTAAGAATTCTTGTCTTGTAAACTCTTCAAACTCATTCCAATTTAATGCATAAGCTGAGTTAATATGGCGTGTTTTCATAGGGGGTTACCTTTAAATAATCTAACTTACAACAATGTTTATTTATATTCGCTAAAGTAATAATATCTTAATTATCGGACATTATTAGTCCGATGATTTAATACAGTGAAAATATCTCTTATTTTTGTCATTCTATTTATTTTATTCATATTGAAGCCAAATTAATTGGGAAATACATGTCATTATCTAATAAAGAAACGCCTTTGTTAAAACAAATACTAACACTTTATAAGGCTTTGCCCAAAGGGCAAAACCACGCTATAACTATTACTCAATTATTAGCTAAAGCAGAAGTAAAATTGGCTTATGAAATTGAAGGATTACCTACCGAAGCTCAACGAAAAATGGTATTAAGACATTTGAATAAACTTCATGAAGAATTGGATGTACAAAAACAAGAAGCTGCACGTGCAAAGGCTAATACCTATTATCTTGAAAACTCGACAAATATTGACTATATAAGCAACAATACTGCAATGCTATTAATACTAGCAGAGAGTTTCCTAAAGGTTCTTGCTCCGAAAGATATATTACTCGAAAGTCAGAGTTTATTTGAAAAAGCACATAAACAATTAATTAAAAATAAGAAAATTATAAACTGGCAAAAGCGACTTATATTTAGTCTTGATAAGGAATCACAATATCCAGTATCACAAGAGATTGAAACTTTAATCTACCAAGCACTTGCCAATGATGAGCCATTAAGCATTTCATACCTTAGCCAAGCCCGTGATAGTATTAGAAAGTATGAAGGCTATCCCTTAAAATTAGTTGTCACACCACATAAACGTTTACTTATTTTGGAAAACAAGGCACATGAAGATACAATGACTTTTTTATTGCATCGTATAAAGTCAGCTGAAATCATAGATGGATTGAAAACCCCTAATAGAGTTAAGATTGATATTGATCAAATAAACGACGAAATAGAGAGGCATACACAAGCGTTGTGGTCACAATCACCTGAACAAATCACATTGTCAGTTCCAATAAAGCTGCGTTATCTACTTGAAGATAATCCCCTTTTTATAAAATATTTAAAATCCCCCATGGGCGTAGAAGATGAATACCTTCAATACACTATGAAAAGTGTATTTATTACATATAGTATTATTGATTTTTTAGTAGCAAATGCATTTAATGTATTTGTTGTTGAACCCGACGGTTTACAGCAAGAAGTGATTGAGCGTTTACAATTAGGTTTAGAATTCTATGGAATTTAAAGGATTAAAATTTTTCTTGTAAAAAAGTTAGTAACATTTCAATATGTTCATTTTATATATTGTATTTAGGAGGTTTAATGGACATAAAATTAGTTTGGTATGAGCCAATAGAATTAGGTAGTTCGAGTAGATTAAAAGAAACTATTAAAAATTTTGACTTAAATCAAATTCCCACTATAACTGGTGTTTATTTGTTTTATCGAGAAACCAAATCGCCAGAGTATCCACAAGAAGTTTTATATATCGGCAAAACGACTAATATGAGAATTCGAATTAAGCAACATTTCAATAATTTAAAGTTAATTGATGGGTTGATTGAAACACCAACTGGTAAAAAATGCTTAATTTTTGCAGAACTTAAAACTCTTGCTAATGATACTGGACAAGCATTAAGTCAAGCTGAGAGAGGACTGATTCAATTATTCTCTAATAACGAACATCCATTGCTAAATCAGAAGCTCATGAGAGATAGATTTGATTATATATATTCTAATGGATTTATTCCTGAAATCTTAGGAAATGAAGAGATTAAAGTATTTGCCAGATAATTGTTAAAACATCTCTAATTTTTATAATTTAATAATTCCTTATGAAGTCGAGCAAATTAGAAGCTCGACTTTTTTTATCCCTCATCTCTAACTTTATACTTTTCAAATATTTATTTCCAGAAAAACGATTTATCAGCTATCGGACAAATAAAGTCCTATAACGGTATTGTCTCAGAGTTTTAGGTCTCCGACAATCCCGGGACGGTTCAGTTTTTAGCACGTTCTAAAATTGGATTTATAAATGTAATAACTCGTAAAATATCCTCTATAATACCCAATCTAAATCAATTTTTAAAAATGGAATGTAACACGTATGGCTAAACCAGTTCAATCAGTTGAAGTGTTAGTGGAAGAGTTAGCAAATGGCTGGCTAAAAGATTATGGTCTTACCTATTTTCTAAAAAATCAATCAATAAATTCTCAAATCGATAAAGCCTTAAAAAATGCCCCTTCAAAGACTGGTGGATTTGGTGGTAATTCACCCGATGCGAAGCTGTTAATCCAAGATAGCAAACAGCAATATTTTCCCGTTATGATTGAGTATAAGGGCTACAAAGATAAGCTTGAGAAGCTTGATAAAGATGGACATGTTGATAATTTAAAATTAAATGGTGAACCAAATTATAAAAACATCAATGATTTTGCAGTAAATGGTGCAATTCACTACAGTCATTCAATTTTACAGCATACTGGATTTACACAAGCAATTGCAATTGGTATTACAGGCTATAAAGATAGTTTAGGTAAATTGCAACTACAAATTGGAGTTTATTACGTTGCCAAGTCTAACTATGGCATGGGGCAGAAAGTTGGAGAGTTTAGTGATTTATCATTTTTAAAACCTGCAAATTTCGATAAGTTTGTTGAACAAATCGACAATCTATCATTAAGCCCAGATGAACTTAATAAAATCCATAAAAAACGTGAAGACCAAATTGAAGATGCATTAACGCGTTTAAATGAACGATTGTATGGTGGTGAACAGTACAAAGTTAAAAGTATCAATATTAGTGCTTTAGCTCGTATTCATCTTGTATCTGCTAGTATCATGGCTAATTTAGGAGCAACCAATGTTACCCCTCTTGAGCCAGAAAACCTACTATCAGTTGTCCAAAAGAATAAAACTGATGGTGAAATTATTATGGATACAATTGATGCCTTCTTAGAAGCTCAAGGGATTCCAGAGAAAAAGACAAAACAAATTATTAATAATTTGAATATGACTTTACTTCAAGAAGAGTACTCAAAACCTGTAAATGGTGAATCACTAATCAAGCGGGCATTTACTGAAGTAGTGGAAGATTTAGGTTATTTTTATAAAGTTGGTCTTGATACAGACTTTACAGGCAAACTGTTTAATGTCATGTTCCGTTGGCTATCATTTGCTGGCGATGACCAAAACGATGTTGTTTTAACACCTAGATATGTCGCTAACATGATGGCTAAACTGGCTCGAGTAAATAAAGACAGTTATGTATGGGACTTCGCCGCGGGTTCAGCAGGATTACTCGTTGCTTCAATGAATGAAATGCTAAAAGATGCTAAAGATAGTATTCATAGTCCTGATGAGTTAGCTAAAAAAGAAGACAGTATTCGCAAATACCAGATTTTAGGGTTAGAAGTTTTACCAGAAATTTATATGCTTGCTGTGCTTAACATGATTTTGATGGGAGATGGTTCAAGTAACATACTACAAGGTGATAGCCTTGATTTTAACGGTGAGTATATATACGGTCGTGAAAATGAAATTTTCCCTGCCGATACCTTTATTCTCAATCCACCCTACTCGGCAAGTGGTAATGGCATGATCTTTGTTCAAAAAGCCTTAGCCATGATGAACTCTGATAAGGGAACAAAAAAAGGGTATGCTGTGGTCATTATCCAAGATAGTGCAGGCAGTGGCAAGGCAACAGATTTTAATAAACAGATTCTTAGCCAAAATACGTTAATGGCTAGTATTAAAATGCCAATTGATATCTTTATTGGCAAATCAAACGTTCAAACCTCTATTTACGTCTTTAAAATAGGCGAAAAACATTCTGAAAAACAGCGAGTTCGTTTTATTGATTTCAGAAATGATGGTTATAAACGTTCAAATCGCAAAAAAGCCAAAGCCAGTAGTAACTTGCAAGATATTGATAATGCCGTTGAGCGTTATCAAGAAGTCGTTGATTTGGTATTGTATGGTGATAGTGAATTAAAACTGCTTACACAAGCTGAGTTTGTGGAAGATACTATTTGTGTAACTGAAAAGGATACAACCGCTTTAAATAATCAACTAGCTGCAGCAAAAAAACAATTAAAAGCTCTTCAAGAATTAAATCCTAAAGATGGTAGTTTAGAAAAGGCAACTAATGCAGTTGAACAAATCCAAAAACAGTTACAGCCTTTATTACAGCATAATGCTAAGATTGGCAATGATTGGAATTTTGACCAACATAGAAAAATTGAATCGAAACCAACCATTGCTGATTTTAGAAAGACGGTGTCTGATTATTTGAGTTGGGAAATCTCGCAGTTATTGAAAAGCAGTGAGCCAACTTTGGGAAAGGCATAACCCCCGCTTTGCAAAAACTTGATGAAGAGTTTTTAGCAAACGGGGGTGAATGGAAATTATTTAATTTAAAAAAACTATTTGGCGCCGCTACTCGAGGTAAGAGATTAAAGAGTGCTGACCGTATTGAAGGCGAATTACCTTTTGTCACGGCAGGTGAAACCGATATGGGTATTTCAGCGTTTGTTGGTAATTCTATTGAAGTTTTTGACTCTAATACAATTACAATTGATATGTTTGGTTCGGCGAAATATCGTAGTTATGAGTACGGTGCAGATGACCACGTTGCAGTAGTCCATACTCAAAATATTGATAAAAATGCTGTTTTGTTTATCGCAAGTGCCATTCATAAAGTTTCAAATGCTGGGCAGTTTAGCTACTCAAGAAACTTCTACGCAAGAGATGCAGATGAACTAAATATTTTATTGCCTGCTTTGAACGAAGCGCCCAATTATGAGTATATGGCGAAATATATGAACTTAGTTCATAAGGAAAGAATCACTGCACTAAAAAATTATATAGCTAAAAATAATCTTAATGATTTTATCTTGACAGATGAAGAAAAAATTGATATAGGGGGGGGGGTAGAGACTGGCAAGCCTTTAGAATAGGTGACTTGTTTAATTGTATAGCCCAAGGCGCAAGACTAACTAAACAAGACCAAATTAAAGGCGATTTGCCATTTGTTATGTCTGGGACAACTGAAACTGGTGTGGTTGCTAAAATTGGAAATTCGAAAAATGAATTTCCAAGCAACTCACTTACGATAGATATTTTTGGTAATGTATTTTATCGTTCATTCAGATTTGGTGCTTCAGATGATGTAGGTGTATATTGGAATGACGACAAACAGATTGATAAATTAGCAATGCTATTTATTGGTTGCTCAATTCAAACAGCATTAACTGGTCAGTTTTCCTATGGCTATAAATTGCGTTCTTCAAAATCAAGTGATTTGACTTGCTTTTTACCTGTTAAAAATAATGAGCCTGATTACGAATACATGGCTAGCTTTATAAAAGCCATTCAAAAACAAGTCATTAAACCTGTTGTTGAATTTACCCAAAAACAGCTAGCTGAAAATTGATTTTCATAGCCACTAACATATAGAGACCCACCTTAACATAGTGGTTCTCTATTTTGCCGTAAAATTATTTTCGCAAGTTGCTGAAAGAAAGTCGTAAATTGAAATACAACTTACCTCAAACGCATCAGCCGCATTCGGTATTTTAATCGCTTTTTTGATATTAGGGTCAATGTGCACTTCTTGCGTAACAATGACCGTATCTAACATGTATTTGGCAGTTGATACTAACCATGCATCAGCACGGCTCTCTTCAGCAAAGTCTTTGACAGCTTTTGGTTTGAAATTTTGATTGTTTGACCAATTAATCACATTGGCATATTCAGTTATAGCGTTATTTTCATTTAACCAAAAGCTATCGGGTAAATTTTCAATCCATTCAGTAAGCTCATCACTACCTTTTCTCAATTCTCTTTTTACTTTGTTAATCGAAAAAACCTTGCCTTGACGATTTAGTTCAATCAGCAAATCCCAAAACGCTTGGCAGAACACAAAACGGTAATGCAAATTTTTAGCTTGAATAAATACACTACTGTCTAATAAATATCGTGTCATCAATTAAACCGCCTTGCTTAATATGGTCATGATGACATTGGGCTGGGTATGTAATAACTGACTGGCATCCCTAAGCAAAGTACGCTGATTTAACGCATCTTGAACAATTATTTTAGTCAATCGTTTGCTATTACGAATTGGAATAGAATTGTAATAACTACCGCCACTCTCATTATTTTCTTTTTTACTGGCTTTTTCTTTTGCCAAGTGAGCGTTCAAGTTTGCTCTGATATGACTAACAAACTGGCTGTCAACAAAACCTAATTGGTTGGCTTTGATAGCCACACTAAGCTGACTGGTTTTAAATAAATCAGCTAAAGTCTCAATGTTGTCTTTATCCGTACGTGCCTGTTCCCACAATTGATTAAAAACTTCTGTAGGCATTAACACCTCAGACGCAACCTTATTGCAATAAGCTTCAACTTGGTTTTCAAAGGGATAAGACCAATTAGATACGCCTTCTTTACCAACCCAAATATGAGCTAATTCATGTGTCAAGGTAAACAGCTGGGCAGATGGGGCATCATTGCCATTGAGAAAAATGGCGGGGGTAAATTTATCAGCAATGGCAAACCCACGAAACTCATTAATATCTAAGCTTCGTTTGGTTTTATTAATTACAACCCCATTCTTAAAAACCAACACACCAATCGCTTCAACACGCTCAATCAAGTCATTTAGGTATTTATCTTTTTTGATTTTACCTAAGTTAATATCACTTAACCTTAAGGTTCGTCGGATGTCGTATGCTACTTTTTCAAAAGGTGTATCTTGCCAATCAAACTTAGCCACAAATGACAATTTATCTTTTAAGTCATTGCGTTTTAAGTAGTCTTGATACCAATCGAGTTTTTGCTCAATATCTTCAAAGGTCTCAAAAAAATCATCGCTTAATGGGACACTGTCTAGCGTATTACGAAAATCAGGCAAGGTTGGCTTAGTAATCGTTGGCGGTTTTTTTAAAAATAAAAAGCCAAATGGAATTTTTCCAAGTTTGGTGAGTTTCTCTGCTTGAGTTTTATTGACAATTCCTTGCATAAACTTATCACGTTTTTTAGGGGCAAGCGTATTCGCAAGCTCCTCAATGGAAGAACCTTGACCCTGAGCTATCCACTCAAGCATTGGGACGGATACGTTGAACTCTTGCAAACTCATAATGATGCTTAAATTTATAACAATTTTTAATTATTCCATTTTATAGGATTCTTACTTTAAAGTAAAAGCTACCTATCGGAGAGAAAAATATGTCTGCAAATTACAGGAATACTCGTACTAATTATTTCTGCATTCTTTTAAAAGTCACTATTTGTACCTTTATAATGTAATAGCATAACGCAAAACTTCGTCTTTAAATTTTGGCGGTAAGCTATTGTCGGTGACAACATCAACCTTGATATTGAGTAGCTCCTCTAATTCAATTTGTAGTCCCAAAATATCAAAAAGTGTAGTTGTAGGGCTTGCCTCAACAAGTAGGTCAAGGTCGCTGTTTTCAGTGTCTTCTCCTTTAGCGACAGAGCCAAATATACGAAGATTTTTTATCCCAAATTGTTGAGCAAGTTCTTGAATTTTTTGTTGATGTTGTCGGATTTTCTGTGATGGTTTCACTAGGCTTCCCTATTTAGTAAAGTTAAGTTTTTTTGTTATTGTTGTGCCTACAGTTTAAACAAAAAAAATAAGCCTGTATATCACAGGCTTATTTATGCCGTTAGTCATGCTGACCGACTAGCAATTTTCTGATTTATCCATTCCGCTACTTCACTAGCCACCCACGCGACCCGCACTTGAGAAAGCTGTACCTTTTTTGGGAAAGTTGGGTCGTAGTGATCAGACTTTTCATCAATCATGCGATAAATCGTGGCACGGCTTAGACCAGTGCATTTAATAACATCTTGGATTGAGATAAGCTGTGGCATCACGATTGTTGTTAGCTGAAGGTTGGTTGGATTGATTGTTTTCATGATTAACTCCTGCATTGATACAAAGGGAATTTCCTTTCATATCAATGCGCTGTCTCATATTTTTTTACGTCATCTCATCTTAGCTAACGTTCCTCACACTCTGCCGTAGACCATCCTCAAGCGACTGCCACTGTCCATCGGATGAATGACTATCGCTCCCCACTGACCGAACAATCGTATCGCTATCCGCATCAGCATTGTAAAACTCTTCGACTATTGCCAATCCCTCATCTGAATCCACCTCAAACGCTGAATTGGCATAGCCAAGCT
>ERZ500994.596-NODE-596-length-10729-cov-8.454281_pt1 | contig 10729 bp, 11 predicted proteins | sample MGYA00248878_ERZ500994 | MGnify/ENA primary metagenome ERZ500994 (study PRJEB25958, sample SAMN03398533) | human skin metagenome | study: EMG produced TPA metagenomics assembly of the Human Skin Microbiome Metagenome (human skin metagenome) data set. | reverse complement strand
CCGTGGGCGGCGCGGCGGACAGCCAGGCCGGCGCGGCGGCCGAGCAGGCATCCCCGCCGCCGTCGCAGGGCACCCCGCCGCGTCCCGCACCGTCAACGCCGCCCTCTCCCGGGCCTGCAGAGTCCTCGCCCGCGCCTCGGCGCCGGCAGGACCCGCCGCCTCCGCCATCGTCCGCACCGGCCGGGAAGGAGTAACACCTGATGGTCACGAACTCGACTAGCGACTACCCGCTGGCACCGGTGCAGTTCTCCCGGCTCGCCAGGCGCGGCATCATGCTCGGCCTGTCCCTGCCGCAGCTCATCGTCCTGGGCGTCGCGGTGCTCACGGTCGTCTTCTCCCTCTACGCCGCCGGCGGGATGGGCTTCGCTTGGACCGCACCCGTCTGGGGCACCTGCGCCCTGCTCGCGGTGATCCCTGCCGGGGGCCGGAAGGTGATCGAGTGGGTGCCGGTCCTCGCCCGCTGGGCCGCCCGGACCTATCTCGGGCAGCTCGTCTACCGGCGCCGCGTCATCAAGCCCCGCCCCGCCGGGACGCTCTCCCTACCGGGCGATGCGGCGCCGCTGCGGGAGTGGGAGGACCCCGAGACCGGGGCTGCGATGATCCACGACCCGCACGCACAGACCCTCACCGCGATCCTAGGCGTCTCCCACCCCGCGTTCGTCTTGCTCGATCCGGGTGAGCAGCAGCGCCGGGTCTCCGGCTGGGGCCGCGTGCTGGCCGCCGCGTGCCGTTCCGGACGGATCGCCCGCATCCAGGTGTCCGAGCGGACCCTGCCGGATTCCGGGACGGGCCTGGCGGAGTGGTGGCGCACGCACGGCACCGACGACGGCTCCTGGGCCGCGACCACCTACGCCGAGCTCATCGACCGCGCCGGCCCCGCCGGAGAACGCCACGCGACGACCATCTCGCTCGCGCTCGACATGAAGGCCGCCGCCCGGCAGATCAGGACCAGCGGTGGCGGGATACGGGGTGCGGCCGCGGTGCTGCGGCAGGAGATGAGCACGCTGACGACGGCGTTGCGCGCGGCGGAGCTCACGTCGACCGGATGGCTGGCGCCCGGCGAGGTCGCCGTCGTCCTGCGCTCGGCCTACGACCCCGCCGCCGCGCCCGCGCTGGAGCGGCACGGGGACCTCGGCCGAGACCTGGCGACGGCCGGCCCGGTCGCGGTCACGGAGACCTGGGACCGGCTGCGGTCGGACTCCGCGCACCATGCGGTGCTGTGGATCACCGAGTGGCCTCGCTCGCAGGTGTATCCCGGCTTCCTTGCCCCGCTCGTGCTGTCCAACGGCATCCTGCGCACCCTCGCCCTGCACTACACCCCGGTTCGCGCCGACCAAGCAGCGCGGGACCTGCGGAAGAAGAAGACCGAGCTCATCTCCGATGCCGCCCAGCGGCGCAAGATAGGGCAGATCGACGACGCGGCCAGCAGCGCCGAGCTGGACGACGTGCTCCAGCAGGAGGCGGACCTGACTGCCGGGCACGGCGTCCTGCGCGTCTCCGGCCTCGTCTCCGTGTCCGCGCCGACCGTGGACGAGCTCGACGCGGCGGTGGCGGCGGTCGAGCAGGCGGCGATCCAAGCGTCCTGCGAGACCAGGCGGCTCGTCGGTCAGCAGGCGCAGGCGTTCACCGCTGCCGCGCTGCCGTTGTGCCGGCCGGTCTGACTCGGCGCACCTGCTCACCAACCGTCACGCCTTCTTGTGAGGAGCCTTGATCATGCCGATCTTCGATGACCCGCTCGCGGACGCCGCTGAGGCGTCCGCCGCGCTGCGGGGCCTGGCCCACGCGACCCGGACGTTCGCGAGCCCCGCCGACACCTACCCGGTGATCGGAGAGCTGCTCGCCGGCGTCAGGTCGCTGCGGCAAGTGCTCGACCAGCTCGCCTCCGCCCATATCAACGCCCGCGCCAGGGCGCACGACGACGCCGGGAATCAAGCCGCTGGCGCAACCTCGGCTCTCGCGGCTGCCGACGAGCTGCACCAGGCCGGCACCCTGCTGGACACCGTGGAGTGGCGGCTGGACGCCGCCTCCCAGCACTCCGGCCGCATCGCCTGGCACCCAGCACCTGCCGTCGAGGACGGCCCGGCGAGGCGGTGGGTCAGCGTCGTGTTCCTGGAAGGCTCCGAGGCCGACGAGGTGCTGGAGCTGATCGACCGCGACGGGACGGATGCAGCGATCGAGCACCTGGCCGGGCACGACTACGGAGCGGAGACCACCCAGGCCGCGCTCGAGAACGGATACGTCTACGACGAGCCCCCGGCAGGTGCGCTCGACAAGGTGGCGACCAGAGACGTCTACACGCTCACCTACAACCCCTTCCTCGGGCACGTCTCGCTGCTGCGCGAGCACGACACTATGCGCGATCCGGCACTCCTCGGCGTCGACGCCCCGGCCTCCGCATCCGCATCGGAGTCGGGGCGGGAAGCGGAACGCGCCGCGCACAAGTCCACGCGTGCAGTCGGCGCCGCGGTCAGTCGGGGGCGAGACGGGGCCGACTGGTTCACCCGCCGCCCCGGCACCGCCTCCGCACACGGCCGGGGGCTGGCGCTGTGACCGGGCAGGACGACAGCCGCCTGCACACCGCTGTGCTCGTCGGGCCCGAAGGCGAGCGGCGCCGGGCACGCAAGGCCCGCCGGCAGGCGGCGGCGAAGGTCGAGACCGATGCCCGCCAGCATCGCAAGCTAGAAGCTCGGGCGAAGTGGGAGGCGGAGCAGGCTGAACGCCGCAGCACGAGCTACCTGCCCGCCGCCGGCGAGGCGGGACCTGCGGCGTTGCGGACGCCGGGCCGGTTCCGGCTCCCCAAGCACCAGGACACCTCCGCGACGCTCGCCGGCCAGTACCCCTTCCTGGCCGAAGCCGGCCTCGGCAGCCAGGGCGTCTTCGTCGGCCAGGACCTCTACAGCGGCGGATCGTTCGTGTTCGACCCCTGGGTGCTCTATCAGCGGGGGCTCATCACGGCGCCGAACGTCGTGCTCGCCGGCATCGTGGGGAGCGGCAAGTCGTCCCTGGCGAAGTCGCTGTACACGCGCAGCCTGCCGTTCGGACGCAGGGTCTACGTTCCCGGCGACCCGAAAGGGGAGCATACGAGTGTTGCGGAGGCGGTCGGCGGGCGGGCGATCATCCTTGGCCACGGCCTGCGCAACAGGCTCAACCCGCTCGATGAGGGCCACCGGCCGTCTGCGGTGTCGGATGCGGAGTGGGCGATGCAGGTCGCCTCTCGCCGCCGCGACCTCATCGGCGCCCTCGCAGAGACCGTGCTGGATCGGGCGCTGTCGCCGTTGGAGCACACCGCGATCGACCTCGCCCTTCAAGACGCTGTGAGGAGCGCCGAGGTCCCGATCCTGCCGATGGTCGTCGACCGCATCCTCAGCCCCAGCCGCGTCGACGACGAGGACGGCCGGCTCGCGGAAGATGGCCGGCTCGTCGGCCACGCGCTCCGTCGGCTCGTCGCTGGAGACCTCCAAGGCCTGTTCGACGGGCCCAGCACTGTGCGGTTCGACCCGTCGCTGCCGATGGTGTCGCTCGACCTGTCGCGGGTCGCGGAGAACAGCACGCTGATCTCGGTGCTGATGACCTGCTCGTCCGCATGGATGGAGTCCGCCCTGTCCGACCCGGCAGGCGGACAGCGATGGGTGATCTACGACGAGGCGTGGCGGCTCATGCAGTACCCGGCGCTGCTTCGCCGCATGGACGCCCAGTGGAGGCTGGCGCGGCACTTCGGGATCGCGAACATGCTCATCTTCCACAAGCTCTCCGACCTCGACAACGTCGGCGATGCCGGGACCGCGATGCGCGCCCTCGCCTCGTCGTTGCTGGCGAATGCGGAGACGCGGATCGTGTACCGGCAGGAGCCGGACCAGCTCGGCTCCACCGCCCTCGCGCTCGGGCTCACCGGCACCGAGCAGAAGCTGCTCCCAGGGCTCGGAACCGGGCAGGGGCTCTGGCGGATCAAGGACCGCAGCTTCGTCGTCCAGCATCAGCTCCACCCCGCCGAGCTCGCCGCGTTCGACACCACCGGCCGTATGACGAGCGATTCCCATGAGTTCAGGAATCTCGACGTGCCTTCAGGAATCCCGAACGATCGGCAGGATTCCTGATGCCCCGGCCCCGCTACAAGCGATCCTGGGGCGAACCCGCATCTCGAGACGGGAGTGTCGAGCCCGTGCCGGTCGTGCTCCCGCTCGTCGCCATCGCCATCGCCGAGGACGGCCGCATGACCGTCACTGTCGACGGGGCGCCGTTCGAGCCAGAGCCGTTCGCGCCGCCGTGGCGGCGGGAGGACTTCGCCCGCGTCCTCGACCAGCTCACCGACCTGCGCCGCTCCCCGGTGCGGGTCGAGGTGCGCGAAGCGGAAGGAACCGTGTTCACCGACATCATCACCCCGAGCAGGCGCCGCCGCACCGAATCCGATCCAGAGCCGGCATCGGAGGAACCGGCCCGCCGACCGGCGACGGATCTCGTCGTGCTGCACGGGGAGGGGTTCGTGCCGGGTGAGGACGTCGCGATCGCCGTCGTCATCGCCCACGGCGACGCCGCCCCGGATGGCACCATGCGCGGCATCATCGAGGCGGCACAGCTCGCCGGGAGCCCGACCCGCGAGGTCATCCTGCTCGGCCGGGTCTCCGGCACCTTCACGATCGGGCACCCCGAATGAGCACGCCCCGGCCCGCGGGGGCGCTCGGGGACGAGCTGAGCAACCTCGGCATCGGCATCCTCATCGGTGCCGCGGTCCTCGCCGCCATCCTCCGCGGCGCCGGGTCTGTCGCCGCCTGGATCACCGGGACCGGCCAGCCCACCGGCGGGATCGAGGCGGGCCTGGGTGTGCTGCTACACTCCGGCGACCCCGCTGCCGCGCTCGACGCTCCTGGCCTGAACGTCGTCGCGTACTGGATCACCGCCGGTCTGCTGGTCCTCGGCGCCGGGGTGGCCGGCTGGTGGGCGTGGCGGTTCTTCCGCGAGCACGGCCGCCGCGTGAAGACGGACCCTTACCGCATCGCCGGGATCGCCACCCGCAGCGAAGTCGCCAAGGCCGCCTCAGAGGCGGCGCTGCTGCGCCGGGCCGGTCACCTGCGGCCCTCGCTCCACCAGCCGCGGCCGGAGGATGTCGGCTACCGGATCGGCGCCTCACATGGCACGAGCGTCTGGGCGTCCGTCGAGGACAGCATCCTGCTGATCGGCCCGCCCCGCTCCGGCAAGGGTGCCCACATCGTCATCAACGCCATCTTGGACGGCCCTGGCGCAGTCGTCACGACGAGCACCCGCCCGGACAACCTCACCGCGACCCTCCGCGCCCGGCAGAAGATCGGCCCGGTCGCGGTGTTCGACCCGCAGCACCTCGCCGAAGGCCTGCCCGCCGGGCTCAGGTGGTCACCCATCCGCGGGTGTGAGGACCCGCTGACGGCGATGATCCGGGCGACCGGCCTCGCCGCCGGCACCGGTCTCTCGGCCGGCGGGGTCGAGGGCGGCGGGTTCTGGGAGGGCAAGACGAGAACCGCGCTCCAAGCGCTACTCCACGCCGCCGCCCTCGACCACCGGCCACCCTCGGAACTGTTCCGCTGGACCCTCGACCCCTCCGCCGCCGCGGACGCGGTCGCGATCCTTACCGCGAACCCGCGAGCCGCGACTGGGTGGGCGGACTCGTTGCAGGCGATGATCGACTCCGACCCCAGAACCCGCGACTCCATCTGGCAAGGCGTCTCGCTTGCCCTGGCCGCGCTGGCAGACCCGCGCGTGCTCGACGCCGTATCGCCGCGCGAAGACGAGGACTTCGACCCCGAAGCGTTCCTCCGCGACCGAGGAACCCTTTACCTGCTCGCCACCGGAGCCGGCGCCAACAACTCCGCTGCGTTGGTGGCTGCGTTCGTGGAAGACGTCGTGGAAGCTGCCCGCCGCCTCGCCGCCACCAGCCCCGGCGCCCGCCTCGACCCGCCACTGCTGCTCGCGCTCGATGAGGTCGGCAACCTCGCCCCGCTGCCGTCGCTACCGACGCTCATGGCTGAGGGCGGCGGAACCGGGATCACGACGATGCCCGTCCTCCAAAGCCTCGCGCAGGCGCGGGAGAAGTGGTCGGAAAACGCGGCCGGCGCGATCTGGGACGCCTCCATCGTCAAGATCGTCCTGGGCGGAGCGTCGAACTCCAAGGACCTGCACGACCTCACCACGCTCATCGGCGAGCGCGACGAGGTGACCGACTCCACCACGGTCGGAGACCACGGCTCCCGCTCCGCGCAACGCTCCATCCGCCGCGTGCCGATCATGCCGCCCGACACGATCCGCACCCTCCCGTTCGGGACTGCACTGGTGCTGCTGCGCTCCGCACCACCCATCGTCACCCGGATGCGGACCTGGACCGACCGGCCCGACGCGAAACAGCTGCGCGACGACCGGGCCGACATCGAGGCGACGCTGCAGCACCGCTCGGAGGAGCCGCCGGGCGCACCTGCCTGACAGAGCGGCCCCATCGTGGGGTCGCCGCCGATGTCAGAAAGAGGGGCAGTCCAATGGCTCTCCACACGCAGGAATCCGTCTCGGGGTTCATCGCCTCCGACCCGCAGCTCACCTACACGGAGCGGGGCGATGCCCGGTTCTACGCCAAGATCGGGCAGGAGCACTATCGCAAGGAGCCGGACGGGTCTTTCACGCAGACCGAGACGACCTTCCACGACCTCGTGGCGTTCAAGAAGACCGCCGAGCGCGCCCACGACCGGCTCGCCAAGGGAGACAAGTTCGTCGCCGAGGGCTACACCCGCGAGTACGACCGGACCGCTCCGGACGGCGAGGTGGTCAAGTCCGAGGAGTTCGTCGCGAAGAAGCTCGGCCACGACCTCGCCCGCACGAGCTACGAGGTCGACCGCACCCGCCGCCAGCCCGCCACGACGCAGGAGCCTGTGGGACAGGCGGCCGGCGCAGCTCATCGAGAGAGCTCGGGCACCGCCCCGGCGCTCGGGCTCTGAACGGCGGTGACCGCGATGAACCAGAACGACACCGCCCCCGAGACCGACGAGCCGGACCTGGACGAGGAGTCCGAGGAGTTCAACGGGCCGCTGATCCCGGAGCCTCCGCACCCGATCAACTGGAACCTCCTGACCAGCGAGGAAGCGGAGGCCGAGTGGCTGGAACTGAACCGCTGGGTCGACTGGCTGCGCCGCACCTACGGGCTGCCTGCTTCGGTGGTTCCGCCGTTCTGGCACCGCCACCCGGAGCTGTTGTGGGAGCTGAGCGCTCTGCACCTGCATTGGCTGTCCGCCTACGACCCGGAGCAGAACGGCTCCGCCCCGCTGGGCTGGCATCGCGACTTCGCCGACGCCCGCCAGCGGCTCCGCGACTGGGTCGCCGCTTCCGGAACCCGTCTCGACCGAGACCGCCCGACCCGGCAAACCACCTGGCCCGGCGAGGACCCGGCAGGCCCGGTCGAGGACACGATCATCGCTCACCGGGATCAGGACTTCGTGCAGTTCGTCCTCGACGATGTCGCCGCCCGCCGCCAGGCCGAGGACGACTTCTATGCCGGGCTCAACCCGAACACCGGAGAAGTCGCATGAGCGATACCGGCGGCACGATCGTGGTCTCCCCTCTCATGGACAGTCGCGAGATCGCCGCCTATCTCAAGGTGTCCGAGTCGACTTTGTCGAGGTGGCGTTCGGCTGGTCAGGGGCCGCCGTTCCTGCGGCTGGGCGGGATCGCCCGGTACCGCATCGACGCGGTCGACGCCTGGCTGGCGGGGCTGGAGCACAGCCATGCCCCGGAAGGCTGAGCCGCTCCCGCACGCGCAACCGAAGCCGGTGCCTCCGGTCGGCGTGAGGATCTCCACCGACCTGGAACGTCGCTCCTACGGCATCCGCGCCCGTGCCCGCTGGACGGACCCGATCAGCAAACGCCGCATCATCCGCTCCGAGATCGTCGCTGACGAGGCTGCAGCGCACGAGTTCTTCGACTCGCTGCGGCAGTCATCGGCCAAGGGCATGGACGTGTCCATGACGCTCACCGAGTTCGTCACCACGATCGGCGACCGATGGGCGCGCGGCCTCGACCCCACCTCCACCGGGGAGACCTACGGGTACGGGCTCAAGCTCCGCGTGCTACCTGCCCTCGGGCACCTACCCGTCACGCAGATCACCGCCGGGATCATCGACCGCACCATCGATGCCTGGGAGAAACGGCATGGGGCGTCAACGATCAAGAACTCGATCGCACCTCTCGTGCGGGTCCTCGACGAAGCAGTGCGCGACGGGCTCATCCCGATCAACCCCGCGAAGAACCGTGCCAAGCGCAGCCTGAACCGCAATGCCTTCCGTCTCCAGCCTGCGGAGGATGCTTCCCCACGCGCCCATGCGATCCCGGACATGGGAACGCTGACGACGCTCGCTGAAGCCTGCGGGAAGGTCCACCAGTCGTACTCCGACTTCGTCATGCTCGCCGCCCTCCTCGCAGCGCGCTCCTCCGAGGTCTCGGGCCTTCAGGCCGGTGACGTCCGGTTCGACAAGAACATCGTGGTGATCGCGCGGCAGACCTACCCCGGCAAAGGGGCTCTTCCTACCTGAGGTGGGGGTGGGCGAGTCCGCCGCCGATGAGCAGCATGCGTAGCCGGTAGTGCTCGCGGTTACGGAAGCCGCGGGCGATGCGGCGGTGGAGCTCGATCAGGCCGTTGATCGCTTCGGTGCCGCCGTTGTTGGCGCGGCCGGTGTCGAAGTAGGCCAGGAACGCTTCCCGCCACTGCTTGAGGGTCTTCCCGAGTCGCTTGATCTCCGGGATCGGGCAGGTCGGCAGGCTGGCGAGGACCTTCTCGGCGATCCGCCGGCCTTCGACCGGGCTCGTGGCCTTGTAGGCCGACCGGAGCTGTTGGGCACACAGCCAGGCGACGAGCACCTCGTCGTGACGTTCGTCGGCGGCGATCGCCTTGTCGAGGCGTGCGCGCTGGCGGTCGGTGAGCTTCTCCTGGCCGCAGCGCAGGATCATCCTGATGCCGTAGAGCGGGTCGTTCTTGCGGCCGCGGTGGCCGTGGATCTCCTGCTGGACCCGGCGCCTCACTTCGTCGACGGCCTGGGTGCCGAGCTTGACCACATGGAAGGCGTCGAGCACGGCGGTGGCGTCCTCGAGCTGGTCGTCGATGGCGTTCTTGTAGCCGTGGAACGGGTCGAGGGTGGCGACCTCGACACCGTCGCGGAAGTCCTCGCCACGCTCTTTGAGCCAGTCGCTGTAGGCCTTCCCGGACCGGCCGGGCACCAGGTCCAGCAGCCGCGCCCTAGGGTTGCCGTACTCATCGGGAGTGAGGTCGACCATCCCGGTCAGCTGCTTCGGGCCACGACCGCCGTCCTCGATCGGGAACTCGCTGACGTGGTGCCACACATGCTCGTCGACCCCGAGGCGCTTCACGCCGGCGAACCTGGAGTTGTCGTCGGCCATCTCCTGCAGCAGCGGTCGGATCGAGGACCACACGGTGTTCCACGTCGTCCCGAGCTGTCGGGCGATCCCGCTGATCGAGGTGTGCTCGCGGCGGATCTGGTTGATCGCCCACCAGCACGCCCGCGTCGTCAACAGAGCCCGAGGCCGGGCGACCTGCTCGTCCTGCTCGGTGAAGACCTTCGTCGGACACGACGGCTCGACGCAGCGCCAGGTCCGCTTGCGCCAGATCAGCCGGACCGGCCGGTCGAAGCACGGCGCATCGACCAGCACCACGTCACGGCGGCCGTGGCTGCCCGCAATGACACCGCACGTCGGGCAACCCATCGGGGTCCTGGGCGACTCGACCCGCACCGTGAGCAGCCCGATGTCGTGGTCGAACTCGACGGCGATCACGTGCAGCTCGCCGAGCCCGACGAGCAGGTCGCAACGCGAGCAGTAGTCGGTGTGGTCATGGCAGCGCGCAGCGATGTGCGCCGTAGGCTCAGACAACGTCGAGGCCTTCCGGACAGGGTGCTTGGTCGCTCCCGATCTTGGAGGCCTCGACCCCTCTCACCCGGGCATCACGACACCGGCGCGCCCCTCACCCCCACCGGAACTCGGAAGAGCCGGCAAAGGCGGGCTCATCACGAAGCAGACCAAAGGCCGCAGAGAACGCCGCGTCCCGATCCTCGACCCGCTCCGCCCGATCCTGGAACGCCTCGCGGAACGCAAGGAGCCCGAGGATCGGCTGCTGGTCGGCCCGAAGGGCGGTGCTCTCACGACCGCGACCGTGCGGGACGCGACGAACTGGGACCAGATCGTCAGCGATCTCGGCCTGCCCGACCTTACCCGGCACGGCCTCCGGCACACCGGGGCGACATGGATGGCGGACGCAGGCATCCCGCTGCACGTCCTCCAGGACATCCTCGGCCACGCCTCCGTCGAGACCACACGCGGATACCTGCACCCCGACGACCGCCATCTGGCCTCCGCTGCCGAACAGGCGAACGCCTTCCTTGCCCGATCCGCCAAGGCCGGCAGACCGAGCCGGCGCGAGGCCTCGAGGTCACTGTGACAGGTAGCCGGGAGCCGCGATCGGAGGCTCTGGTCCCCTTTTGGTCCCCTTATCCACAGACAACGACCTCCAGAGAGCCAGATACGGTCTCCGACGTCTGCGGGACGGCAACGATGCGGTGGCGAGGGGACCAGAGGGGGACCAACAAAAACCCGTCGACGGACATGACAAAGCCCTGATGAAAATGGCTTCTCATCAGGGCTTTTCTGTCGGGATGACAGTGTGCTGGCTCAGGACATCGGAATGGGGTGTCTCGAGTCATTGGAATAGGGGTGT
>ERZ500994.595-NODE-595-length-10730-cov-6.539204_pt1 | contig 10730 bp, 9 predicted proteins | sample MGYA00248878_ERZ500994 | MGnify/ENA primary metagenome ERZ500994 (study PRJEB25958, sample SAMN03398533) | human skin metagenome | study: EMG produced TPA metagenomics assembly of the Human Skin Microbiome Metagenome (human skin metagenome) data set. | reverse complement strand
CAGGCCATAGCAGCCGGCGGGAATGCCGGCCTGGCGGCGGGCGCGCGCCTCGTCGATGCTGATGCCCTGCGCCTTCGAGATGCCGGTATCCAGCGCTACCGCACGGTCGGTCGCGTGCAGCCCCGGCAGCAGGTTGTTGACGCACACGCCCTTGGGCGCGACCTGCCGCGACATGCCGGCAACGAAGCCCGTCAGCCCCGACCGGGCGCTGTTCGACAGGCCAAGCTGCGCGATGGGCGACCGCACTGCGGCCGAGGTGATGTTGACGACCCGACCCCAGCCCCGGTCCATCATCCCCGGCACCAGCGCCTGCATCAGCGCGATGGCGCTCAGCATGTTGCCGTCGAGCGCGCGGATGAAGTCGTCGCGGTTCCAGTCGGTCCAGACGCCCGGCGGCGGGCCGCCCGCGTTGTTGACCAGGATGTCGGCCTGTCCGCCCAGCGCATCCAGCACCTTGGCGCGGCCATCCTCGGTCGTGATGTCGGCGGCGACGGGCGTCACGGTCACGCCGTGCATGTCGGCGATCTCGGACGCGGTGCGTTCCAGCGTCTCGGCCGTGCGGGCGTTGATGACCAGATCGACCCCTTCGGCCGCCAGCGCCTCGGCGCAGCCGCGCCCAAGGCCCTTGGACGAGGCGCAGACCAGCGCCGTCTTGCCCCTGATGCCCAGATCCATGCCGTTCCCTTTCGTGTCGGTGTCGGTGTCGGCCAGCAGGGAACCGCGCGCGGGCGGCAAGGTCAATGGCACCCCCGGCCCGGAAAGGTCCGGGCCGGGGCGAGTTTCGTCCAAGGCTGTAAGCGCGCGTTTGAGATCGGGCCTACCAGGTCCAGCCGCTCAGCGTGGCATCGGGCCGGTCGTCGATGACGAAGGTGCGGCCGCCGTTGACGAAGCGCCCCTCGGGCAGGCTTTCGTTCAGCCCCACGTCGTGGCGCAGATGGGCGGGAAGTTCCATCATCTGGCGGCGGGCCTGCGCGCGGGCGCGGCGGCAGCGGTTGCGGTCCACCCGGTCCGCGTACCAGCGGCGCAGGACGGTGGGGAGGCTGTCGGCGGGCGCGCAGTCGCCATCGCGCAGGATGACGGGGGTGGCACCGGAAAGCTGGATGACGTTCGGTTGCATGGCAAAGCTCCTTTCAAGGCAGGCTTGCGAGATGGGTTCACCTTGCTACGTTCAGCCCCGCACGACCAATCAACCGCCAGCACGTCGCCATAAGGACCACTTGTGGAAGCCCTTCCCCCGCTCGCCGCCATCCGCGTCTTCGAGGCGGTGGCCCGGCACCTGTCCTTCACCGCCGCCGCGGCGGAACTGGGGATGACGCAGGCCGGCGTCAGCTACCAGATCCGCCTGCTCGAGGATCGCCTTGGCGGGGCGCTGTTCCTGCGCCAGCCGCGCGGGGTCGCGCTGACCGAATCGGGGCACCGGCTGGCGCAGCCGACCAAGGACGCGTTCGGGCAGCTTCGCACCACCTGGGCCCTTGCGCCCGCGCAGCAGACGCTGTCGATCACGACCCTGCCCACCTTCGCCACCAACTGGCTGGTGCAGCGGCTGGGGCTGTTCCAGCTCGACAATCCCGAAGTGGCGGTGCGGCTGGACGCATCGGAACGGGTGGTGGACTTCGGACGCGAGGATTTCGACGTGGCGATCCGCTACGGCAGCGGCGACTGGCCGGGGAACGAGACCCACCGCCTGTTCGACATCACGCTGACGCCGATGTTCTCACCCGCGCTGCTGGAGAAGTGGGGGCCGCTGCGGACGCCAGCCGACGTCATCCCGATGCCGTGGCTCGACCCGACGGACGCGGCCTGGACCGAGTGGCTGGCCGCGGCCGGGATCGAACATCCAGTCTGCGTTCCGCGCCCGGGGCTTTCGCTCGGCAACCAGGTCCACGAGGCGAAGGCCGCCATGTCGGGCGCCGGCGTGGCGCTGCTGACGCCGCGCTTCTTCCGGGCCGAACTGGCCAGCGGCGCGCTGGTCCAGCCCTTCGGGATCGAGGCGCGGAACGGCAAGGCTTACTGGCTGGTCTATCCGACCGCCCGCCGCAACCGCCCCATCGTCAAGCGGCTGCGCCGGTTCCTGACCGACCAGGCGGCGGAGGACGGCTGACCCGCCGCGATGCGGTCAGAGCGCGGTCCAGCCCCCGTCCACGCTGATCGTGGTGCCGGTGATCTGATCGGCGGCGGGCGAACACAGGAACACGGCCGTCCCGCCGATCTGGTCCACGGTGGCGAAGTCGCCCGAGGGCTGCCGCTGCAGCATGACCTTGGCGATCACGTCCTCGCGGCTCATCCCGTGGGTCTTCATCTGGTCGGGGATCTGCGCCTCGATGATCGGGGTCAGGACGTAGCCCGGGCAGATGGCGTTGCAGGTGATCGGGTCGGTCGCGGTCTCCAGTGCCGTGACCTTGGACAGCCCGACAACCCCGTGCTTGGCCGCGACATAGGCCGACTTGAAGGGCGAGGCGGTCAGCCCGTGGGCCGAGGCGATGTTGACGACCCGACCCCATCCGGCGGCTCGCATCAGCGGCAGCGCGGCGGCGGTGGTGTGGAACGCCGAGGACAGGTTGATCGCGATGATCTGGTCCCATTTCTCGACCGGAAAGTCGGGGATCGGCGCGACGTGCTGGATGCCCGCGTTGTTGACGAGGATGTCGCAGCGCCCGGCCTTTTCGATCAGCGCGCGGCAATCGGCCGCCTTCGACATGTCGGCCTGCACATATCGCGCCGCAACGCCGTGTTCGGCGGCCAGCTTTTCGGCCAGCGCGTGATCCTCGGCAGTGTCGGTGAAGCTGTTGATGACGAGGTCCGCGCCCGCCCGCGCCAGCGCATGGGCCACGCCCAGCCCGATGCCGCTGTTCGACCCGGTGACGACGGCCGTCTTGCCGGCCAGGATACGTTCGGTCATCTGCCACCCCGCTGTGCGCTTGCCCTGCCCGGACCATAGCCGCCCGCGCGCCGCATCCGCCAGCCCCCGCCCTGTTGCGGCGCCGCCACGTTCGCCCGGAACCGTCCCGCTGCCGGCAAGGTTGGAAGGAACGACAAACCAGCGGAAATTGACGAACATGGCACATCGCGGCAACGACGATGACGATGACGACGATTTGGGCGGCGCCCTGCTGAAGGGTTCCGTCGCGGGGGTCGCGGCGTCGGTGGCACTGGACCAGCTGGACTGGTACATGTGGAACAACCTCGATCCCGAAACGCGCGAGAAAACCCGCAGCGTGCGACCCGAACGGCTGGACCCGGGGCATGTGATCGCGCGCAAGGTCGCCCGTGCGATGGGCACCGACATCGAACCGAAGGGGCCCGACAACCAGCACCCGGCGGGCGTCGCGGTCCACTTTGCGCTGGGGATGGGCCCGGCCCTTGCCTACGCGGCGATGCGCGACCGGACGCCGGCGCTGGCGGCGGGCGGCGGGACGCTGTTCGGCCTGGGCCTGTTCCTCGTCCACGACGAAGGGCTGAACACCATAACCGGCACCGGCGCGAAGCCGCAGGAGTATCCGTGGCAGGCCCACGCGCGCGGGCTGATCGCGCACCTTGTCTACGGGTTGGTGCTGGAAGGAACGATGCGGATGATCGACGGACCGCCCGGCCGCCGCCGCCGTCGCCGGCGCTGATCCGCGCATCCGGACACCCAAGGAAAAGGCCCGCCAACCCGGCGGGCTTTTTCACATCCGCTGCATGAACCGGAAGGCCGCGCGACCCGGGAAACTGCCCACGCGCGCAAAAAAAGACGCCCGCACAAGGCGGGCGTCAAGTCATGAGGCAGGTTTCATACAGGCAAGAAACCTATCGAGCAGTGCATTCGATATACGCCTTCCGGGCTGTGAGTCCAAGGCTCAAGTTTGCCAGCCCGGCGCGGGTTCGTTACGGTTGTCGGCAAAGAACCGGGACGCACCGGACGGCGAGCGGGCAGACGATGGCGCGAATCTTCAAGAATCCTGACGAATCCGCGATCCTGCGTGTGCTGCGCGTGATGGCAGTGGCGCTTGCAACTGTTGCAGCGATGCCGCTGGCAAGCGCCGCCGAGCCCCGGCATGCCATTGCAATGGTTGGAGAACCTGCCCTTCCCGACGGCTTCACCGCGCTTCCCTACGCCAACCCGGACGCGCCGAAGGGTGGGACGATTCGCCTGGCGGAACCAGGCAGTTTCGATTCGCTGAAGCCCTGGGTCCTCAAGGGAAACGCCGTCTGGGCGGTCGGCAACCTCGTCGCCGAGACGCTGATGTTCCGGTCCATCGACGAGCCGTTCAGCCTTTACGGCCTTCTTGCCGAAAGCGTCGAGACCGACCCGGACCGCACCTGGGTCGAGTTCACGCTGCGCCCCGAAGCTACCTTTTCGGACGGCTCGCCCGTCACGGTCGAGGACGTGATGTGGTCCTATGAGACGCTCGGGACCAAGGGCCATCCGCGCTATGCCGGGACATGGGCGAAGGTCGCCAAGATGGAACAGACCGGCCCCCGCAGCCTGCGGCTGACCTTCAACACGCCCGACCGCGAGCTTGCGATGCTGATGGGCCTGCGCCCGGTCCTGAAAAAAGCCCAGTGGGAGGGGAAGGACTTTGCCGAATCCTCGCTGGAACCGCCGATCGGGTCCGGGCCCTACGTCATCGGCCGCGTCGATCCGGGCCGGTCCATCACCTTCACCCGCGATCCCGACTGGTGGGGGCGCGACCTGCCGGTGAACCGCGGGCTGCATAACCTCGACACCATCCGCTACGACTACTTCGCCGACACCAACGCCATGTTCCAGGCCTTCAAGGCCGGCGAGATCGACGCGTGGCGCGAGCTGGACCCCGCGAAATGGACGGGCGAATACAACTTTCCGCTGCTGATGCAGGGACAGGTCGTGAAGGCCGAGATCCCGCACAAGCGCCCGTCCGGGATCATGGGGCTAGTGATGAACACCCGGAACCCGGCCTTCGCGGACTGGCGCGTGCGGCAGGCGATGATCGAGGCGTTCAACTACCAGTTCATCAACACGACCCTGACCGGCGGCACCGACCCGCGGATCACGAGCTACTTCGCGAACTCCGGCCTCGCCATGCGCCCCGGCGCGGCGGGTCCCGAGGTGGCGGCGCTGCTTTCCCCCTTCGCGTCCGACCTGCCGGAGGGCGCGATGGACGGCTATGACCTGCCGCCCGGCGCCGCGCAGGCGCTGGACCGCAAGGGGCTGCGGGCGGCGCTGGCGCTTCTGAAGGACGCGGGCTGGACCATCCACGACGACGGCGTGCTCAGGCGCGACGACGGCACCCCCTTCGCCTTCGACATCGTGCTGAACCAGTCGGGCAGCGCGATGCGGTCGGGGTCCGAGGTGCAGCGCATCGTCGATGTCTACATCCAGGCCTTGAAGCACATCGGCATCCGCCCGAACGTGACGCTGCTCGACAGCGCCCAGTTCATCGAGCGCACCAACCGCTTCGATTTCGCGATGGCCTGGTACGAACGCGGCCTGTCGCTGTCGCCGGGGAACGAACAGGCGCTGTACTGGGGATCGGCCAGCGCCACGCAGAACGGCAGCAAGAACTGGATGGGCGTGGCATCCCCCGCCGTGGACGCCATGATCGACCGGATGGTGAACGCGACCACGGCCGGGGACTATACCGCCGCCGTGCAGGCGCTGGACCGGCTGCTGACGGCCGGGCGCTACGTGATCCCGGTGTCCTATTCGCCGGTCAGCCGGGTCGCCCATTCCGCGGCCCTGCACTATCCCGAGCGGCTGCCGATCTACGGCGACTGGCCCGGCTTCATGCCCGACACCTGGTGGTGGGACGCGGGCGCGATGCCGGCGAACTGATCGAAGGCCGGGAACCGGCGTCGTCCTTCTTGGTTCGGTCACGAACGCGGCGCAGGTCGCCCAAGAAAAGGATCACGCCATGAAATGGTCGCATGTGCAGGAAAACTGGCCCGCCTTTTACGAGGCGATCCTGGAGAAATGGCCCGACGCCGACGAGGCCGAGCTGGACGAGATCGACGGCGACCAGCGCGCCTTCGTGGCCTACGTCGCCCGGATCACGGAATCCGAGCCGTCCGAGGCGCGTGACGAGATCCGCGACTGGATCGCGGGCGAATTGCCGGCCGACGTGGTCATGGACCCGCTGCACGACAACCACTCGATCCTGCTGTCGTCCAAATATGTCGGCGAGGGCGAGGACGAGCTGTCCGACGACGCCCGCTTCGGCGACGACGACGACTACCCCGACGACGGCGACAACGACGACCGCCGCTGAGGGGACGGATGTTAGAAAGGGCGCCCTGCGGGGCGCCCTTTCGTCGTTTCACGGGGGGTCACGTCTCGGGAAGGCCCATAGCTCGGACTTCGGGCGTTCGGGGCTGCGAACAGTCCACTGGACTGTTCGCGTGCGCCCCTCACCCCTCGACCTTCGTAAGGTCCGCGATCAGCCGCCCGGTCTCGCGGATGCGGGAAAGCAGGTTCAGGCGGTTGCGGCGGACGATCTGGTTGTCGGTGTTGACCTGCACCGCCTCGAAGAACGCGTCGATCGGGCCCCGCAGCGCGGCGATCGCGGTCATGGCGGCGGGGAAATCCTCGGCCTTCATCGCGGCCGCGATCTTCGGCTCGGCGGCGTTGAGGGCGGCGAACAGCGCGCGTTCCTCGTCGGTTTCCGCGAACTTCGGATCAGCGCCGAAGGCATACTCGACCCCATCCTTTTCCTCGGCCTGCGACAGGATGTTCGCGGCCCGCTTGATCCCCTGCAAAAGGTTCGTGCCGTCTTCGGTCTTGAGCATGTCGTTGAGCGCGGTCGCGCGCGCCACGACGAGGGTCAAGTCGTCGCTGCCCGGCATCGCCAGCACCGCATCTATCACATCGTGGCGGATGCCCTGCTCGCGCAAGTGAACCTTGAGGCGGTCGTGGAGGAAGGCGAGGAGGTCGGTGCCCTTTCGGACAGCCAACTTAGCCAAGCCGCTCGCTAATTCGCTTACGTTTGGGACTGGCTCGCTTTCGGCAATCGACCGGTTGATGTGAGTTAGAATAGCGTCTCGATCAGGAGACACCAACAGCTTTCCAATCTCGTCGGCAATACGGCCGACATCGCGCTCATTTTCTCGCAAGACCTCAGAAAGTGCAGGCGCGACGGTACGGATACTCATTTTATCGATTAGTAACAACCGCACCCCATTCCCCAGCACCAGCCGGATCACCCCCAACGCCGCCCGCCGCAGCGCGAAGGGATCCTTGCTCCCGGTCGGCTTCTCGTCGATCGCCCAGAACCCGGTCAGCGTGTCCAGCTTGTCCGCCAGCGCCACAGCGACGCTCACCGGCTCGCTCGGCACGCTGTCGCTCTCGCCCTTCGGGCGCCAGTGGTCGCGCGCCGCATCAGCGACGGCATCCGGCAGCCCCGCCGCCTGCGCGTAGTAGCGGCCCATCGTGCCCTGCAACTCCGGGAACTCGCCTACCATCGCCGAGCGCAGGTCGAGTTTCGCGACCCGCGCCGCCTGCTCCGCCGCGTCCGCGTCCGCGCCGACCTCCGGCGCGATCTCGCGCGCGAGCGCCGCGATCCGCTCCACCCGGTCCGCCTGGCTCCCCAGCTTCGCGTGGAACGTCACCGACTTCAGCCCCTCGGCCCAGTCGTCCATCCCGGCCTTGGCGACCCGCAGGTCGTTTTCCCAGAAGAACGCCGCGTCCGACAGGCGGGCGGCCAGCACGCGCTGGTTGCCCTTCAGGATCGTTGCGCCGTCGTCCGGGGACTCGATGTTGGCGACCGTGACGAAGCCCTCGATCCGGCGGGTCGCCGGGTTCCGGGCCGACAGGAACTTCTGGTGTTCCTTCATCGAGGTCTGAAGCACCTCGGGGGGCAGCGAAAGGAAGCGGTCCTCGATCACCCCCATCAGCGGCACCGGCCATTCGACCAGGCCCGCGATCTCGGCCATCAGCGCGTCGTCGGGAACGATCTCCCACCCGCGCGCAAAGGCCAGGTTCGCCGCGTCCTGCCGGATTGCGGCCTCGCGTTCGTCGTGGTCCAGCATGACGCGCGCGCGCCGCAGCTTGGCGGCGTAGTCGTCAAAGCCGGTCACCCGGAAGGCATCCGGCGCCATGAAGCGGTGGCCGCGGGTGGTGTCGCCGGCGGTGATCCCCTCGACCGTCATCGGAACGACCTGCGCCCCGGCCTCGTCCGACAGGATCGCGATGATCGAATGCAGCGGGCGGACCCAGCGCAGGTTCCCCGACCCCCAGCGCATCGACTTGGGCCACGGAAAGTCGCGGATCGCGGCCCCGAGCACCTCGGCCACGATCTCGGCGGCGCGGCGTCCGGGCTTCTCGATGACGGCGAAGAACACCTCGGCCTTCTTGTCGGCGCGGCGTTCCAGCTGGTCGAGCGTCAGGCCGGTGGACCGCAGAAAGCCCTCGATCGCTTTTTCCGGCGCGTCGGTGCGCGGACCCTTGCGTTCCTCGCGCACGGGCTTCGATTCCGCCGTCAGCCCCTCGACCGCCAGCGCCAGCCGCCGCGGGGTCGAAAAGGCACCGGCCGAGGCGTAGGTCAGGCCACCCTCGACCAGCCCGTCGGTGATGAGCCGTTTGAGGTCCTCGCGCGCGCGGGCCTGCATCCGGGCGGGGATTTCCTCGCTGAAAAGTTCGATCAGCAGGTCCATCAGTCCATCACTCCGCGTTCCGGGGTCTTGTCGTTGATCTGTTGCCAGCCGAAGGCGCGGCCGTCGGGATAGACCGCGATCACGCGGTCCACGTCGGGACGGACTTCGGGCTGGACCAGCACCGCGGTGGCGCGCCCGGCGGCAAGGTCGTCGGTCAGCTGGCCGGGATCGAAGCAGTCGAACCAGCCGGGCGGGTTCAGCGGCGTCGCGCCCTCGAACGGGGCAAGACGCCCGGCCTGAACCTGATCGACCGTCATGCAGCCGCGCCACTTGATCGGGGACGAAGTGCCGTCGATCCCTTGGAAGTCGCGCACCGCCAGCGTCATCGGCGCGCCGGAAGCGTCCACCGCCGCCAGCTCAGCGACCGGCGGCAGTTCGTCATAGTAAAGATATTCCTGCGTGTACCAGACGCCCACGCCCGCCGCGATGCCCGACAGGACCAGCACGGACGCCGCCAGCTTGCCCGCCGTGACGCTCACGCCCCGGCCCCCGCGGCGTTCACACCCGTCGCGGCCCCCGTCGTGACGAACAGGTCCGCGCAGCGTTTCGCCAGCGCCCGGACGCGGCCGATATAGGCCTGGCGTTCGGTGACCGAGATCACGCCCCGCGCGTCCAGCAGGTTGAACAGGTGGCTCGCCTTGATCGCCTGGTCATAGGCCGGATGCGCCATCGGGATCAGCCGCCCCGCCGCGTCCGTATCGGCGGCGTCGAGGATGCGGGCGCATTCGGCCTCGGCGTCCCTGAAGTGCTGCAGCAGCATGTCGGTATCCGCCTGGTCGAAGTTCCAGCGGCTGTATTCGCGTTCCGTCTGCAGGAAGATGTCGCCGTAACTCAGCGCGATGGGCGATCCCGGCGCGTTGAACGGCATGTCCATGACATGCTCGACGCCAAGGACATACATCGCCAGCCGTTCCAGCCCGTAGGTCAGCTCGCCCGACACGGGGCGGCAGTCGTGCCCGCCGACCTGCTGGAAATAGGTGAACTGGCTCACCTCCATCCCGTCGCACCACACCTCCCAGCCAAGGCCCCAGGCGCCGAGGGTCGGGCTTTCCCAGTCATCCTCGACAAAGCGCACGTCGTGGATCATCGGATCCAGCCCGATCGCGCGCAGGCTGCCCAGATACAGCTCCTGCAGGTTCGGGGGAGAGGGTTTGATGATGACCTGGTACTGGTAATAGTGCTGGAGCCGGTTCGGGTTCTCGCCATAGCGCCCGTCGGTCGGGCGGCGCGAGGGCTGGACATAGGCCGCCGCCCACGGGCGCGTCCCAAGGCTGCGAAGCGTGGTCGCCGGGTGGAACGTGCCAGCCCCCACCTCCATGTCGTAGGGCTGCAGGATCGCGCAGCCGGTCGCGGCCCAGTAGGTCTGCAGCCGCAGGATCACGTCCTGAAAGCAGGTCGGACGGCCCGGCGCCGGGTCCGGCACCGGCATCGACGCCGGGTGGAGGTGCGGGTTGGCGTGCGGCTCGGAATCGGGCTGGGGGCTGGTCATCCCGGCGTCCTTTTGCATAACTGGCGCGATGTCGGGGCCGCGCGGGCAGCCTGCGAGGTCGGGGCCTTCTTTGGGGGCACCTTCTATTCAGCGGACCTGACAGGGTCAATGAAGGGCGGCCGCGGCGGGTCGTCGAACAAGAAGAAGCGGGACGGGCGAAATGCGGATGAGGGAGCAGGGCGGGCTGGTGCCGGGCGGACTGGTGAAGGGTGGACGGGTGAAGGGTGGGCGGGTGAACGGCAGGCTGAGGGTCGTCGCGCTGGCGCTTGCCGGGATCGCGGCGCCGCTGGCGGCGCTGGCCGAGCCGGTGATGATCCGGGTCGAGGCCCGCCGCGGGGCCGAGGCGCAGACCGCCGCGCAGGAATGGGCCGCGCGGTTCCCGCAGGTGGTGACCTTCCCCTTGGCCGGCGGGTGGACCGGGATCGCGCTGGGACCGATGGAACGGACCGAGGCGGATACGCTGATCGCCGCTGCAAAGGCCAACGGCCGTATCCCCAAGGACAGTTTCATCGCGGCCCCGGCCGAGACGCTGACGCCCGTCGCGGCGGATGCGGCCGTACCCGCTGCGGGTGCCGCGCCCGACGCCACCAATGCCGCCGCAACCGCCGAACCCGCCCCCGCCCCCGAACCCGCC
>ERZ500994.594-NODE-594-length-10734-cov-10.257608_pt1 | contig 10734 bp, 11 predicted proteins | sample MGYA00248878_ERZ500994 | MGnify/ENA primary metagenome ERZ500994 (study PRJEB25958, sample SAMN03398533) | human skin metagenome | study: EMG produced TPA metagenomics assembly of the Human Skin Microbiome Metagenome (human skin metagenome) data set. | reverse complement strand
GGCCGGCAGCGCTCCGACGAGCGCGCCGCAGCCGAGGCCCGCGATGCACAGGTTCAGCAGCACCTGCCACAGCTCGAGGTGGAACGGCAGGAACAGCGTGTAGCCGACGCCGACGAGCAGCGCCGCGACGATCAGCACGATGCGCGGGCTCGCCCGGCGCGAGGTCACCGCGAACAAGATCGCGCCGACGATGAGCGACACGAGGTACACACCGATGATGTTGGAGCGCTCCGTGGCATCCAGCCCCAGGCCGTACCCGAGCGAGAGGTCGGTGCCGGCATACGTCGACAGCGGACCCTGCGCGCCGAGCAGGCTGATGCCGATCAAGAACGCCGTGACCTGCACGGGCCACATCTCGGGGCGGCGCAGCACGCGGATGTCGATGGCCGGGTCCTGCTGGCGCAGCTCGTACCGCACGAACAGGGCGAAGACGGCGAGACCCAGGACGATCAGCACGATCACCCAGGTCCAGGCGTCCGCGCCGAGGCCCAGCTCGCCGATCATGCGCATCCAGGCGAGACCGCCGGTGACCAGCAGCAGGCCCCAGGCGAGCAGCACGAATCCCCACAGGTCGAGGGAGCGGCCCGGCTCCGGCTTCGACTCGGGAACGCCGAACCAGATCACGACGGCGACGAGGGTCACCGCGACCGCGGGCACGATGAGGGTCGTGGTGAGGTCCTGCGTGGCGGCGAAGATGCGCCCGGCGGCCAGCGCGCCGATGATGGCACCGGCCTGCAGGCCCACGACGAGCAGGCCCGCCGCGCGCCGCGTGGTCGACACGCCACGCTGCTGACGCCGGCCGCGCTCGAAGATGAGCGCGATCTCCAGCGGCAGCCAGACGACGTAGAACCCCTGCAGCGCCCACGCGATGAGGAACGACCAGAACGATGTCGCAAAGGCCAGCCACCAGGTCGCCCCGGCCGTGAGGATCGCCGCGACCAGCAGGATCTTCTTATGCCCGTACATGTCGCCGAGCTTCGCGAGGATCGGCACGACGAGCGCCGACAACAGCAGCTGCGATGCCTCAAACCAGTTGACGTCGGAGTCGTGGATGCCGAGCGTCGTCACGATGTCGCTGAACAGGGGCACGTAGTAGCCCTGCAGGATGCCGCTGACGAGCTCGACCAGCACGAACCAGCCGATGAGCGCGGCGGTGACGCCGACCGCCGAGGAGCGCACAGAGGCGGTCGCGGTGGCCAGTGGTCCCAGAGCCGACTTCGAAGTCACGGCGCTCAGTCTAGGGGCGTGCCCGCCGGTCGCCGCGCACGCCGTGATGCGCCGCGCGGCCGTGCGTGACGCCGCCGGCGGCGGTTCGCGCCGGCTCACCGTGTGCTCGTAGGCTGAAGGCGTGACGAGCGACCGCGAAGTGCTGACCTGGGACGGATTCGGCGAGGCGACGCGCGAGCTGTCGCGCACGATCCTCGCCGACGGCTTCGTCCCCGACGTCGTCGTCGCGATCGCCCGGGGCGGCCTGCCGCCCGCCCGGGCGATCGCGTACGGGCTGGGCGTGAAGAGCTGCGGGGCGCTGAACGTCGAGTTCTACACCGGCATCGGCACCGTGCTCGACGCCCCGGCGCTGTTGCCGCCCGACCTCGACCTCGGCTACCTCCCGGGCAAGCGCGTGCTGCTCGTGGACGACGTCGCCGACAGCGGCCGCACCCTCGCGCTGGCGGTGCGGATGCTGCAGGACGCGCAGGCCGACGTGCGCTCGGTCTGCATCTACACCAAGCCGGGTTCGGTCGCCTCGCCCGACTACTCGTGGCGCGAGACCGACCGGTGGATCGACTTCCCGTGGTCGAGCCTGCCGCCGATCACCCGCGCACAGACGTCCGGCGAGATCGCTTGATCCACACGCGAAAGAAGCCGCCCGGTTGCCCGGGCGGCTTCTTTCATACGTGCGTGCTCAGGCCTCGGTCGAGCGGGCCGGGCGCTGGGCGAGCTCGTCGTCGAGACGCAGCAGGCCGGGACCGTCGTCGTTGATCAGCTTGACGCGTCCGACGATTTCGCTGACCGTCGCTTCCTCTTCGATCTGCTCCTCCAGGAACCAGTTCAGCAGCGGACGGGCGTCGAGGTCGCCTTCCTTCTCGGCCGCACGGAACAGTTCGCGGATCGCCTCGGACACGCGCTGCTCGTGGGCGTAAGCCGCTTCGAACGCGTCGAGCACCGACGTCACCATCACCGTCGGGGCCGGGATCGAGCCGATGACCGCCTTGTTGTCACGGTCGGCCACGTGGTCGATGAACTTGTTCGCGTGGACGATCTCCTCGTCGGCCTGGTGGCGCAACCACGCCGCCATGCCCGGGAGGTCCATCTCGTCCATCGTGATGGCCAGCTGCCGGTAGACGAGGGACGCCTCGAACTCAAGGGTGATCTGTGTGTTGAAAGCCTTCTCCAGGGATGCGCTCATCTTCATGTTTCGACTTTAGACCGATTCGCCCGCGCTCACACCCCAGGAGTGACTTGCCTCAGCAACCCCCCGGACGCCGAGAACGGGTCGACCGGGATGCCCGGTCGACCCGTCCGCTGTGGCTTTCGGCCCCGTGGCCGATCACCAGTGGTTGTACACGTCGACGACCAGCCGTTGCCCGCCGTCGGTGTTGTTGAGCAGGGACACCCGCATCGGCAGCCGGCTGCGCACCCCGACCAGGAACTGCGTCTGGCCCTCGAACGAGGCGCCGTAGGCGATCTGGCGGAAGTTGTTGAAACCGCTGACGTTGCGGACCTCCATCCGGTTGGCCGGACGGAAGGTCGAGGTGCCGTTGTTGGTGTAGGCCGGCGACTTCGCGACGACCTGCAGCACGGCGTTGCCGCGCAGCCGCAGCACCTGCCCGCTGGGGTCGACGACCGCCGACGAGACGTACCGGACGTCGTATCCGGTGTTCCTGCTGCCACGCGAGAGGTCGATGACCAACCGGTCGTAGCAGGTGTGCTTGCCGACCCGGAGGTTCTGCACGGTGCGCGTGCTCATCGGCGAGTAGGTCTTCGCCGACGAGCCCCAGTAGACCGTGGAGCAGGTGGCCGCCTGCGCCGAGTCGCCGTTCAGCGGCGCGAACGCGATGCCCGCCGCCAAGGTCGCCGCCGCTGTGGCGAGACCGAGTTGCTTCTTCATGATTGTCCCCCTCTGAACCAAGCGGCGAAAATCTCGTCGCTGAGTCAAGGATGCGCCGGTGGTCGGCGGATGGGAATGGATACATCTGCCCTGTCGGAAGCCTGCCAATTGGCCTCGTACAGACTGTCGCCGCCCGTCACAGGACGGATGCAGCCGCCGAGCCGCTGTGGGTCATTCGGACGGTGGAAGGATGTCGATCTGGGCCGGCAGGTTCGCGACCCCGACCGGGCAGGTGAGCCCATTGGGCCCGTGGTTGCAGTAGCCCATCGGGTTCTTGTGGAGGTACTGCTGGTGGTAGCCCTCGGCGTAGTAGAACGGACCGGCGTCGTCAGCCGATCGCAACTCGGTGGTCGGCTCGCCGTAACCGTTGCTGCGCAACTCGTTCGCGAACAGATCACGGGTGCGCTCCGCCGACTCCTGCTGCTCGGGGGTGGTCCAGTAGATCGCCGAGCGGTACTGCGTGCCGACGTCGTTGCCCTGGCGGTCCGGCGTCGTCGGGTCGTGGTTCTCCCAGAAGGCCTTGAGCAGCAGCTCCGGCCGCGTGCGCTCGGGGTCGTACGCCACGAGGACGCTCTCGGTGTGACCGGTCAGGCCGGTGCAGGTCTCCTCGTAGGTCGGGTGGGGCGTGAAGCCGCCCATGTAACCGGCCGCCGTCGTCACGACGCCCGGCAGCTGCCACATGATCCGCTCCGCGCCCCAGAAGCAGCCCATCGCGATGTGGAGCACCTCGGTGCCCTCGGGCCACGGACCCTCGAGGGGCGTCCCGAGCACCGCGTGCGTCGTCGGCACGGTGAAGGGGCGCTCCGCGCGGCCCGGCAGGGCGCTCTCGGCGGTGGGCATGGGCGGGATCGCACGACCGAACATGCCCACATCCTCCCACCCGCACCTGAGGGGAGTCCTCCCCATTGGGGGAGCACGCCGGGACTGCCTAGGGTGGTCCCGACAGCGAAGGGAGGCCGGCGCGTGCGGCACATCAGCCATGGGGCGGACGTCGAGCAGCTCGACGACACCGCCGTGGCCCTGCGACGGCAGGGCGAGAGCATCGCCGCCGTCGGCGACCGCGGGGCCGTCCTGCTCCAGCGTCTGCGGGCCCTGTGGGAGGGGCCCGACTTCGAGAAGTTCGCGAAGGACTGGCGGATCGCGCACCGCAGCCTCGACAGCGCCGAAGGTGCGCTGCGACAGCAGAGCCGACGGCTCGCCGACGAGGCAGAGACCCAGCGCCGCGCCTCCGGCATCTTCACCGGGGGCGGCAGTGGTCACGGGCGAGGCTCCTCTGGTGACAGCGGGCTCGCCTTCGAGCGCTCCACCCCGCTGGTCCCGGCCCCGCTGCGCATCCACCCGATCGCCGTGCCCCCGGGGCTGATCGATGACGGCGAGATCCTCGACCCGACGTCGCCGGGCGGCTCGCGCTTCGAGCCGCCGGCGAGGGTCGAGCCGCTGCCGGCCCTCCGTCGCTCCGACCTCCCCGTCGAGCCGCCGGCGAGGGTCGAGCCGCTGCCTGCGGAGAACAACGGTGCCTTCCTCCGCTCCGACGTCCCCCTCGACCCGCGGGACGTCGACCGGGCGCAGCTGCCGGACGACTGGCGCGACCCGGGCCGGTGGCTGCCGCCGCTGCCCTGACCACGACATGACGAAGGGGGAGGTCCCGACCGGCTGGTCGGGACCTCCCCCTTCATGCGGAGCGCTGTGGCGTCAGGCCTGGTAGGGCTTCGCCGACAGGATCTTGACCTCGATGGTCTTGCCGTTGGGGGCGTCGTAGGTGGCGGTCTCGCCGACCTTCTTGCCGTTGATCGCGCCGCCGAGCGGGGACTGCTCGGAGTAGACGTCGATGCTGTCGCTGCCGTCGGCGATCTCGCGGGAGCCGAGGAGGAAGGTCTCCTCGTCGCCGAAGAGCTCGACGGTGACGACCATGCCGGGCTCGACGACACCGTCGTCCGGCGGGGCCTCGCCGACGATCGCGGTGTCGAGGATCTGCTTGAGCTGGCGGATGCGGGCCTCCATCTTGCCCTGCTCCTCCTTGGCGGCGTGGTAGCCACCGTTCTCCTTGAGGTCGCCCTCCTCGCGGGCGGCCTCGATGCGCTTGGCGATCTCGACGCGACCCGGGCCCGAGAGCTCACGCAGCTCGGCCTGGAGTCGCTCGTACGCCTCCTCGGTCAGGTACGACGCGGTGGACGCGGTCTGGGTCACGGATCTCTCCTTGCTGTGTAGCCGTGCAGGATCTGCTTCGACCCCCACGGACGGTGAACCGAGGTGCCCCGGATCGTCCGGTGATGAACAAAGGTCTGGACCGATCGGTCCAGACCCACGGTTGCGGTAAAGGACCAGTGTACCGCCAAGTCGACGCAGATGCAGGTGTCAGTCCACCGCGGTGCAGCTCTGGACGGTGGCCGTCACGGCCCGCGTCGTCGTGCGCACCGCGGCCCGCACGCGGGTGGTCCGCTCGTCGGCCGCGGGCACGGCCTGCTCCTTGGTCCCGACCCGCCCGTACTTGCCGTCCATCGCCGTGATCGTGCACGAGAGCGCCGTGCCCTCGGGCCGGGTGACCTCGAAGATCATGACGATCTGGCGCTCGCTCGTGCGCTCGAAGCCGATGTCGGTCGTCGTCACGGCGCCCCGCGTGCTCGAGACGCCGAACCACACCGTGAGCAGCGTCGCGACGACGACGAAGACGATCCCGATGACCCACCAGCGCCGCTGTCCCCGTGAGGGGTTGGCCTCGGCGCTGGCCTCCTCCTGCTCCGGGTCCCAGGCCGACTGGCTCTCGGGGGAGGCGGTGGTCATGACGGCTCCTGCGGACGAAGGGGGTGGCGCCGGCTGTCGTCGGACCAGTCGGTGCGCGGTGAGAAGATGGGTCCATTGTCCGTGACTCCAGACCGCGCCGGCACACCGGCCCGCGCGGCGCACCTCCCCGGGAGGACCCCAGCAGTGGAACCACTCAGGCTCATGGCCGTGCACGCGCACCCCGACGACGAGTCGAGCAAGGGCGCGGCGACGACTGCCCGTTATGTCCACGACGGCGCCGAGGTGCTCGTCGTGACGTGCACGGGTGGTGAGCGCGGCGACGTGCTCAACCCCAGGCTCAAGGACGACCCGCACATCCAGCGCGACATCGTCGAGGTGCGCCGCCAGGAGATGGCCCGCGCCCAGGCGGCGCTCGGCGTGCAGCACACCTGGCTCGGCTTCGTCGACTCCGGCCTGCCCGAGGGCGACCCGCTGCCGTCGCTGCCCGACGGCTGCTTCTACCGCGAGCCGCTCGACGTCGCGACCGAGGCGCTCGTGCGCGAGATCCGTCGCTTCCGCCCGCACGTGATCACGACCTATGACGAGAACGGCGGCTACCCGCACCCGGATCACGTGATGACCAACCGGGTGAGCGTCGCGGCCTTCGAGGCGGCCGGCGACCCCGAGGCCTTCCCGCACGCGGGGGAGCCGTGGCAGCCGCTCAAGCTCTACTACATCGGCGGCTTCAGCATCGACCGGATCCACGCCTTCCACGAGGCGCTCGTCGCGAAGGGGCAGGAGTCCCCCTTCGTCGACTGGATCAAGCGCGCCGAGGGGCGCCCGCAGCGCACCCTCACCACGTGGGTGCAGTGCTCCGACTTCTTCGACGCCCGCGACGAGGCGTTGCGCTCGCACGCGACGCAGATCGACCCCGACGGCTTCTTCTTCGCCGTGCCCAACGACGTGCAGGCCGACCTGTGGCCCACCGAGGAGTACGAGCTGGCGATCAGCCTCGTCGAGACCTCGCTGCCCGAGGACGACCTCTTCGCGGGGGTGCCGGCGAGCCTCGCCGAGGCCGACGCCCTGGCCACCCGCAACGACCTGACCGCGGTGCACGACACCCGGACCGCCCCGACCGTGAGGGAGTGGGAGTGAACACCCCGAGCACCGAGGTCAGCCCCGGCTGGTGGGCCTTCGTCGCCTTCTTCGTCCTGGCGCTCGCGCTGTGGCTGCTCATGCGCAGCATGTTCACCCGGCTGCGGCGGATCAACCTCGCGGAGCGTGACCGGGCCGAGGAGGCCCGGCGTCGGGCGGAGGAGACGAAGGCGACGCGCGCGGCCGACGGGTCCGACGAGGGGGAGGCCGACGCGCAGGCCGACCCGTCAGGAGTTGGCGATCGGCCCGAAGAGGGCGAGCGTCGCGGCGACGAAGTGTGAGATGAAGGCCAGCACCGTCAGCGCGTGGAAGATCTCGTGGAAGCCGAACCACCGCGGTGACGGGTTGGGTCGCTTGAGGCCGTAGACGACGGCGCCGGCGGTGTAGAGCGCGCCGCCCGCGACGACGAAGGCGAGGATCGTCCAGCCGCCGTGGGTCAGCAGCGGCTTGATGTAGAAGACGGCGACCCAGCCGAGGGCGACGTAGACCGGCACGTAGAGCCAGCGCGGTGCGCCGACCCACAGCACGCGGAAGAGCACGCCGATGATCGCGCCGCTCCAGACGATGACGAGCAGCGTGATCGCCTGGGTGCGCGGCAGCATCAGCGCGAAGGGGGTGTAGCTCCCGGCGATGATGAGGAAGATGTTGGCGTGGTCCCACCGGCGCAGCGCGCCGGCGAGGCGCCCGCCCCAGCGCCCGCGGTGGTAGACCGCGGAGGTGCCGAAGAGCAGGCCGGCGGTGATGGTGAAGACCATCGCGGCGATGCGCCCGCCCTGGGTCGGCGCCATCGAGGTGAGGACGAGGCCGCCGACGAGGGCGAGGGGAGCGGTCACGAGATGGAGCCATCCGCGCAGGTGCGGCTTGACCGCTTCGACGAAGGCGTCGACGTGCTCGCCGACGTCGTCGGCGAGCTCCTTGATCTCCGCGCGGGGTGAATCCATGACGACGACGGTAACCTACGCAGCCGTAGGTTGACCATGCCGCGACCCCCGCGAGAGCGCCCCTGTGAGGGGGCACACGCACCGGCGGTAGGTTGGGCGCGACGACCCGCGCCAGGAAGGGACCCGCGAGTGCGCAACCCGCTGTACACCGCCTACGAGCGCCGCCTCGTGGCCCAGCTCGACGCGGCCTCGGTGCCGCGCCACGTCGGGATGATCGTCGACGGCAACCGGCGCTTCGCCAAGGCCCGCGGCGGCAACGCCGACGACGGCCATCGTGCCGGCGCGGCCAATGTCGGCAGCTTCCTCGAGTGGTGCGAGGACGCTGGTGTCGAGGTCGTCACGCTCTGGCTGCTGTCGACCGACAACCTCACCCGCCCGCCGCAGGAGCTCGACAAGCTGCTGCGGATCATCGAGGGGCTCGTCGCCGACCTCGCCGCCGCCGGGCGCTGGCAGCTGCACGCGGCCGGGGCGCTCGACTTGCTCCCGGTCCAGACCGCGGCCGCGCTGCGTCGCGCCGAGGAGGAGACCGCCGAGGTCGAGGGGCTGATCGTCAACGTCGCCGTGGGCTATGGCGGGCGCCAGGAGATCGCCGACGCCGTCCGCTCCCTGCTGCGCACCCGGGCCGCCGAGGGCGCGAGCCTGGCCGACGTGGCCGACGAGCTGACCGTCGAGGACATCAGCGCGCACCTCTACACCAAGGGCCAGCCCGACCCCGACCTCGTCATCCGCACGTCGGGGGAGCAGCGCCTGTCCGGCTTCCTGCTGTGGCAGTCCGCGCACAGCGAGTACTACTTCTGCGAGGTCTACTGGCCCGAGTTCCGCCGGGTCGACTTCCTGCGCGCTCTGCGCGCCTACGCGGACCGGCACCGCCGCTTCGGCGCCTGACCTCCCCTTCGCCCGCAACTCCGCAGGACCCTAGGGTTTTGCAGGGTTACCTCGGGCCAACTCCGCAGAACCCTAGGGTTTTGCAGGGTTGGGGCGAAGGGGGAGAAGTGGCGCGTGGGGCAGGTGTGACGGACGTGGGTTTCCGGCGCGTGAACTTCTCCGTCCTCGCCGCCGACACGCCCCGGACGTGCACGGTCGTGCGTCGGCGCGGTCGTACGTTGACCGTGACGGGTTGCAGACCGCAACGCGTTCGGGAGGCCTCAGGTATGGAGCTGCTGCTCAGCAGGAGGGGCCGGACCCGGCCCCGGCTCACGCCACCGGCCCGGTCCCGGCACCAGCACGGAGAGTAGGCGCGCACGCGCCGGCCGGCGCTGCGCCCAGGAGGAGCCCGACGTGGACGACCTGATCACCCAGACCGTCACCCCCTCTGCCGCGCAGCCCGACGGCGCGCCCGACCCCGTGGAGCTCCCGCCCCGCGACGAAGGTCCTCGCACCTACGTCCTGGACACCTCGGTGCTGCTGTCCGACCCGCGGGCGATGCTGCGCTTCAAGGAGCACGAGGTCGTCCTGCCGGTCGTCGTCGTCACCGAGCTCGAGGGCAAGCGGCACCACCCCGAGCTGGGCTACTTCGCCCGCACCGCGCTGCGCCTGCTCGACGACCTGCGGATCAGCGCCGGTCGTCTCGATGCTCCCGTCCCGGTCGGCGACGAGGGCGGCACCCTGCGCGTCGAGCTCAACCACACCGACCCGATGTCGCTGCCCTCCGGGTTTCGCCTGGGGGACAACGACACCCGCATCCTCGCGGTCGCCAAGAACCTCTCCCTCGAGGGCGCCGACGTCACCGTCGTGTCCAAGGACCTGCCGATGCGGGTCAAGGCCTCGGCCGTGGGCATCGACGCCCAGGAGTACCGCCACGAGCAGAGCCGTTCCGACTCCGGGTGGACCGGCATGGCCGAGCTCGACATGAGCGCCGAGGAGGTCGACACCCTCTACGAGACCGGTCGCGTCGAGCACCTCGCCGCCGCCGAGCTGCCCTGCCACACGGGGCTGAAGATCCTCTCGCCCAAGGGAAGCGCCCTCGGTCGGGTCGGTGCCGACAAGCAGGTGCGGCTCGTGCGTGGCGACCGCGACGCCTTCGGCCTGCACGGTCGCTCCGCCGAGCAGCGGATCGCGCTCGACCTGCTCCTCGACCCCGACGTCGGCATCGTCAGCCTCGGCGGGCGGGCCGGCACCGGCAAGAGCGCCCTGGCGATGTGCGCGGGCCTCGAGGCGGTCATGGAGCGGCGCCAGCACCGCAAGGTCGTCGTCTTCCGCCCGCTCTACGCCGTCGGCGGCCAGGAGCTCGGCTACCTGCCCGGCAGCGAGCAGGAAAAGATGGGCCCGTGGGCGCAGGCGGTGCACGACACCCTCGGCGCGCTCGTGTCGAAGGAGGTCGTCGACGAGATCATCGACCGCGAGATGCTCGAGGTGCTGCCGCTGACCCACATCCGCGGCCGCAGCCTCCACGACGCCTTCGTCATCGTCGACGAGGCGCAGAGCCTCGAGCGCAACGTCCTGCTCACCGTGATGTCCCGCATCGGGCAGAACTCCAAGATCGTGCTCACCCACGACGTCGCCCAGCGTGACAACCTGCGGGTCGGTCGCCACGACGGTGTCGCGGCGGTCATCGAGACGCTCAAGGGGCACCCGCTCTTCTCCCACGTGACCCTCACCCGCAGCGAGCGCAGCCCGATCGCGGCGCTCGTCACGGACCTGCTCGAGGGCCTCGACGTCGCCCACCGGCACCAGGGCGCCGTGGCGGCCGTCCTCGAGGATCTCGGTGACGTTGCGGATCTCCTCGGGCTTCTGCACCGCGGCGACCCGGCAGTGCGTGCCTTCACCGATCGAGGTTGGCAGTGGGGCGGCGACTGGACCACACCGATC
>ERZ500994.593-NODE-593-length-10745-cov-4.787933_pt1 | contig 10745 bp, 10 predicted proteins | sample MGYA00248878_ERZ500994 | MGnify/ENA primary metagenome ERZ500994 (study PRJEB25958, sample SAMN03398533) | human skin metagenome | study: EMG produced TPA metagenomics assembly of the Human Skin Microbiome Metagenome (human skin metagenome) data set. | reverse complement strand
CGTCGACACGCGCACGGCACGAACGTGCCGCTGGTCACCGTCGGCGGTGTGCCGGTGGGGTTGGCGATCTGCTTCGACGTGATCTACGACGAGGTCATCGCCGAGAGCATCACCGCCGGTGCGGAGCTGCTGGTGTTCCAGACCAACAACGCCGACTTCCGCGGCACGGACGAGAACCTGCAGCAGCTCGCGGTCGCCCGGATCCGCGCGGTAGAGACCGGCCGTACCGTGGTGAACGTCTCCACCGTCGGCACCAGCCAGATCATCCGCCCCGACGGCAGCACCCTCACCGGTCTGCCCGCCGGACAGGCCGGGGCGCTGATCGCCGACACCGACCTGCGCACCGGCATCACCCCCGCCGTCCTCATCGGGCAAGGCGTCTCCGCTGTCACCTTGTGGGGTGGGCTGGGTGGTCTCGCCCTCACCGGCGCGATCGCCTGGCGGCGGCGCACCCCTGCTGTGGCCTGACTAGGCATGCCCGCCAGACAACCCGGGGTTATCCTGCGGGTGGGAGGACGAGGCGGCGGATCTCCGCAGCGATCAGATCTGGTTCTGTGGCGGGGATGTAGTGGCCGGAGCGGGCAGCGACCACGTGCCGGCCCTGCCGGGACTGTGCGGCCCGATACCGCCCGGCGGCGGTCGCGGCATCCCGGACCCGTCGCGGCATCCCGTCCGCGAGACTGCCGGAGATGACGGTGACCGGGACATCGGGCAGCGCCGGCGGGTCGCCCTGCCAGGCGTGCAGCTCGGTGAGGAAGGTGCGCGCTTGCCGACCCTGGGTGACCACCACCGCGGGCCGGAACGCCTCCCGGTGAAGATCGGCCCGCACATCCTCGGGCATCCCCTCCCCGAGGAACCGGAAGAACCGCTCCAGCATCCCCACCCGGGCCAGCACCCACTCCACGGCGATCACGATCTTCTCCCCGACCCGGAACCGCATACCGAACAGGAGGTCCGCTGCCTCATCGGTCGGATCCACCAGCACCAGCCCGGCCACCCGGTCCGGGCGGCGGGACGCGGCCAGCCGCACCATCGGGCCGCCCGCGGAATGCCCCACCTGCACGAACCCGCTGCTCGGCTCGAGGCCGTCCAGCAGATCGTTCAGGTCGTCGGCCATCCGGTCCAGGGTGCGCCCTGCACTATCCGGGACGGACCGACCCAGCCCCGCCCGGTCATACACCACGGCCCGCGTGAACGCGGCGACCCGGGTCTGCACCGACGCCCAGGTGGAGCGGGTCGCCGCCGATCCCGCCTCGAACACCACCGTCGGCACCCGGGGCCCCGGCGGGGCCCGGCAGCACCATCGCATAAGGGGCGCGCCCGCCACGGGTGCGCACCCACACCGGCTCCCCCTGCGTGTGCACACGCTCCCCCGCCATGACCCGCCCTACCGGTCCGTGCCCTGGCGGGAGGCGCCGGTCGCGGCGCGGTGGGCCTTCTCCCGCAGGGCCAGCAGGGCGAGGGTGTCGTCCTTGATCTGGGTGCGGCCGAGGATGCCCCAGTGCGCGCTCAGGTGGTCTTCGAGGTAGCGCAGCACCCGGGCGAACGGGACGGTGTGCCACGGCGCCCCCGCCCCGGGCGGGGAGGTGGGGTTGCCGAACACGACCGTGCGGATCGTGCGCCCTTCCGGCGCCACCGTCCGTCCCGTTTCCAGCAGTTCGGCGACCAGCCGGGCGGCATCGGTCGGGGCGCAGCACCCGAACCGGGTGAACGCGGCTTCCAGCACGGCCGGGTCCCGCATCGCCGGGTTGGGGTGCGGGCGGCCTTCCTTGACCTCGCCGACGATCATGTCCGCTCCGCCCCCGGCACCCAGGGCCGGGTCCAGCGGTGCGTCGACGGTCCCGGACGCTCCCGGTGCGCGGTGCAGCCGTACGGCGAGGATGTCCAGGTCGGTGATGGTGCGGGGACCGCCGGGACCGGTGGCGTCCAGCACGGGGTATTCGGCGACGGTGAAGTAGCCGTTGACCCGCAGGTACGCCTGCACCAGCCCGACCGCCGTGTCCACCCTCTATCTCCGACCGGGTTATCTGGCCGGTCAGGCGGCGTGCGCGTAGCGGGCCGGGTCGGCGTCGAACAGCGGCCCGCACTCGGCGCAGCAGAACCAGTACCGGCTGCCCTGGTAGTCGCGGAACAGGCCGCGCTGCTCGGCCCAGGCCGGGTCGACCTGGTTGCCGGGCATCACCGGACAGGTCACCAGGTTCGTCGCCCCCGCCGGCGGCTCGTGATGGTGATGCTCGTGCGCACCATGCTCGTGTCCTCCATGGTCGTGCCCGTGCGTGTGGTCGTGCCCGGAGTGGTCGTGGTCGTGGGACATGGTGTGTCTCCTTCTCGAGCGATGGTTAGGCCTGGACGGGCGCGGGCTCTCGGGTGGCGGGGGCGCCGGCACGGGTCGGGGTGGGCAGGGGGCGGAAGCGGCGCAGGCGGAGGCTGTTGGTGACGACGAACACGCTGCTGAACGCCATTGCCGCGGCGGCGAGGATGGGGTTGAGCAGGGCGAGCATCGCGACCGGGATCGCGGCGACGTTGTACGCGAACGCCCAGAACAGGTTCCCCTTGATCGTGCCCAGGGTGCGGCGGGCCAGCCGGATCGCGTCCGGGACCAGCATCAGGTCGCCGGAGACGATGGTCAGGTCCGCGGCGGTGATGGCCGCGTCGGTGCCGGTGCCCATCGCGATCCCGAGGTCGGCGGCGGCGAGGGCTGCGGCGTCGTTGACGCCGTCGCCGACCATCGCGACCACCCGGCCCGCGGCCTGCAGGTCGCGGATGGTGTCGAGCTTGCCCTGCGGGGTGACCCCGGCGCGGACGTCCTCGATCCCGGCCTGGTTGGCGATCGCGCGGGCGGCGCCGGGGTTGTCGCCGGTGAGCAGGATCGGGGTCAACCCGAGCTCCCGGAGCCGTGCGACCGCCTCACGGCTGGTGGGTTTGATGGTGTCGGCGACGCTGATCGCCCCGCGCACCTGCCCGTCCCACGCCACCACCGTCACCGTCGCCCCCGCCGCCTCGTCCGCCGCGATGGTCGCGGCGAGCTCGGCGGGGATGGGGAGCGCCCATTGGGTGGTGATCCAGGAGGCGCGGCCGGCGGCGACCAGGCGGCCGTCGACGATGCCCTGCACGCCTTGACCGGCCTCGGCGGCGAATGACTCCACGGCATCCGTCGGGCCGTCGGCTGCGGCGGTGATGGCGCGGCCGATGGGGTGCTCGGAGCCGTGCTCGAGCGCCGCGGCGAACCGGATCAGCTCCGCCTCATCGGTGCCGGGAGCGGGGTGGATGCCGGTGACGGTCATGGTGCCGGCGGTGATGGTGCCGGTCTTGTCGAGCACGACGGTGTCGATGCGGCGGGTCTGCTCGAGCACCTGGGGTCCGCGGATGAGGATGCCCAGCTGGGCGCCGCGGCCGGTGCCGACCAGCAGAGCGGTCGGCGTCGCCAGCCCCAGCGCGCACGGGCAGGCGATGATCAGGGTGGTCACCGCGGCGGTGAAGGCGACCTCCAAGGGCGCCCCCGCGATCAGCCACCCGGCGAACGCGGCCAGGGCGAGGACGATGACGATGGGGACGAAGACGGCCGACACCCGGTCGGCGAGGCGCTGCACCTGGGCCTTGCCGGTCTGCGCCTCCTCGACCAGCCGCGCCATCCGGGCCAGCTCGGTGTCGGCGCCGACGCGGGTGATCTGCACGAGCAGGCGCCCGCCGGTGTTCACAGTCGCGCCGACCACGCGGGAGCCGGGGGCGACTTCGACCGGCACGGACTCGCCGGTCAGCATCGACTCGTCCACCGCGGACATTCCCTCGGTGACGAGGCCGTCGGCGGGGATCTTCTCACCCGGCCGCACCACCACGACATCACCCGGAACGAGCTGTGCGACGGGGACGCGCTGCTCAGTGCCTTCGCGGAGGATCACTGCGTCCTTGGCGCCGAGCTCCAGCAGGGCGCGCAGGGCCTCGCCGGACTGCCGCTTGGCACGAACCTCGAGGTAGCGGCCGAGGAGGATGAACACGGTCACCAGCGCGGCGACCTCCAGGTACACCTCGTGGCCACCGGCCTGCGGGGTGCCGACGAAGGTGACGCTCATCCGCATTCCCGGCATCCCCGCACCGCCGAAGAACAGCGCGTACAGCGACCAGCCGAACGCGGCCAGCACCCCGACGCTGATCAGAGTGTCCATCGTCGCCGCCCCGTGCCGGGCATTGATCGCCGCGGCGCGGTGGAACGGCCACGCCCCCCACACCACCACCGGCGCGGCCAGGGTGAGCGTGAGCCACTGCCAGTAGGTGAACTGCAGGGCGGGGATCATCGACAGCACCGCGACCGGCACCGCCAGCACCGCCGAGACGATCAGCCGCTGCCGCAGCGACGCCAGCTCATCGTCCCGCGGGATGGTCTGCTCAGCCGTGTCGGGCACAGGCGGGGCTGGGAGGCTCGCTCCGTACCCCGCCTGCTCGACCGCCGCGATCAGCTCCTCCACCGGCACCGGGGCCTCCGAGTGCACGCGGGCCTTCTCGGTGGCGAAGTTGACCGTCGCCTCCACCCCGGGCAGCTTGTTCAGCTTCCGCTCGACCCGCGTCGCGCACGACGCGCAGGTCATCCCGGTGATGTCGAGATCGACGTCCAGCGTGCTCATGAGGCTGCGGCGAGGCTGTACCCGGCCTCCTCCACCGCCGCCCGCACCCGCTCCGCATCCACCGGCGTCGCGCTGGACACCGTCACCGTGGACACGCCACCGGCGTGCAGATCGACCGCGACGTCGGAGACACCGTCGATCGCGGAGACCTCCTCGGTGACGCTACGCACGCAGTGCGCGCAGGTCATCCCCTCCACCAGGAACTGCGCCGACACGGTCTCACCCGCCGCCGTCTGCTGCGCCGGCGCGCCGGTGTCGGTGGCTGCCGTGGCGTGGGAGGTGGGGCTGCAACAGGCGCAGCCACCGCCGGTGCTGGTCGCCTGCAGGCCGAGGTCCTGGAATCCCTGTCCGGTCATGATGTGCTCCCTTCAAGAGCGTTGAACGATGTGAGTGGGGACGACGTTAGGAGCGCACGAGGCGCGCGATCGCGGCGTTCGCCTCGCGGAGCTTCTCCTCCGCGAGCGGGCCGCCTTCGGCGGTCGCCTGCGCGACGCAATGCGCGAGGTGGTCTTCCAGCAGCGACAGCGCGACGGACTCCAGCGCCTTCGTCGCCGCCGACACCTGGGTCAGCACGTCGATGCAGTACACGTCCTCGTCGATCATCCGCGCGATCCCGCGCACCTGACCCTCCGCGCGGCTCAGCCGCGCCAGCAGCGCCGGCTTGTTGTCCACATACCCGTGTGCCATCTCGCACCTCCACCCACAATCTACCATACCCTGTAGGGGTACAGGGTGTAGGGTGAGGTCATGACCGGCATCCAGGAGCCGCGGCCCGCACAGACCACCCGTTGGCACGTCGTGACGGGCGGTCCCAGCTCGGGCAAGACCACCACGGTCAACCTGCTGCGGGGCCGCGGGTACACGACCACAATCGAGCACGCCCGCCACTACATCGACCTGCAACGGATCACCGGGCGCAGCACCGCGGAGGTGCGGGCACGGCAGAGCGAGTTCCAGCGCGCGGTCGTAGACATGCAGATCGAGCAGGAGCACTCCCTCGACCCGCAACAGACGGTGTTCCTGGACCGTGCTCTGCCGGACTCGCTCGCCTACTACCGCTTCCTCGGCCTCGCCCCCGGCACCGCCCTGCTGGGCGCGCTGGCCGGCGCCCGGTACGCGACGGTGTTCCTGCTTGACCTGCTCCCGCTGGCGTCCGACTACGCGCGCACCGAGGACCCCGCCGCGCAGCGGCGCATCCACGACCTGCTCGGGCTGGTGTACCAGGAGCTGGGCTTTCCCGTCGTCACCGTCCCCGCACTCGCCCCCGACGCGCGCGTCGACTTCATCCTCGAACGAGCATCGGCCGGCACTCCAGCCGAGAGGGGCGTGAGCTGATGGGCGCGGGGAGTAGCCGGTACCGGCAGATCGGGGCCGTGCTGCGCCGGCACGGACTCGGCGTCCTGGCCGGCGTGCTGGGCCTGGGCGGCTTGGTGCCGTTCCACCGCGGCGCCCTCGGACACGCCCGGCAGGAGGACCCCTACACGAACCCCGAGCATGTGCGGGTCGCGTTGGAGGAGCTCGGGCCGACGTTCGTGAAACTGGGCCAGATCCTCTCCACCCGGCACGATCTGCTCCCCGCGGCATGGGTCGCCGAGTTCGCCAAACTGCAGGACGACGTCGCCGCGGCACCGTGGGAGGGCATTCGGGACGTGCTCCGTGAAGAGCTCGGCGCCGACCCAGAGCACGTGTTCGCCCAGTTCGACCCGGTGCCGCTGGCGGCGGCGTCCATCGGGCAGGCGTACGCGGCAACTCTTCACGACGGCACCGAGGTCGTCGTGAAGGTGCGCCGGCCCGGCGTGGTCGCGCAGGTGCATGAAGACCTGGACATTCTCCGCAACCTCGCCGACCGCGCCGACCGGCGCTGGGATGCCATCCGGCAGTACGACCTGCCCGGGCTGGTGGAGGAGTTCTCCCGCACGCTGCGTGCCGAGCTGGACTACCTGCAGGAGGCCCGCAACGCCGAACGGTTCGCGCAGGAGTTCGCCCACGCGGCGCGGGTGCGGATTCCCCGCGTGCACGGGGAGACCACGACCTCGCGCGTGCTGACCCTGGAGCGGATGAGCGGGGTGCGGATCGACGACCTGGAGGGCCTGGACGCCGCCGGCATCGACCGGGTCGCACTCGCGCGGCTGGGTGCCGACATCGTGCTCACGATGGTGTTCGACAACCGGTTCTTCCATGCCGACCCCCATCCCGGGAACATGTTCGTGCAGCCCGACGGCGCGCTCGCGCTGATCGACTTCGGGATGGTCGGGGAGCTCACCGAACAGACCACGGACGGCCTCGCCGGCATCGTGCTCGCCTTCACCCGCGACGACCCGGACACCCTCACCACCGCCCTGATAGAACTCTCCCGGACCGCCGACGTCGTCGACCGGGCAGGGCTGCGGCAGGCGATCACCGCGTTCACGGCCCGCTACCGGGGCCGTTCGCTGTCAGAGATCAGCCTCGCGACCATGCTCCAGCAGCTGCTCGGCATCCTGCAGCACCACCAGCTGCACCTCCCGCAGGAGACGGCGCTGCTGTTCAAAGTGCTCATGATGGCCGAAGGGACCGCCGCCGGCCTGGACCCGGACTTCCAGATGCTCGACGCCCTCCAGCCCTACGCCGAGCACCTCACCCGCGCCCAGCTGTCCCTCCCGGCCCTGGCCCGGCGATGGGCGCGCGCCGGAGCCGACACCGGGGCGCTGCTCACCGAACTGCCCGCCACCCTGCGCCGGCTCCGGCATCTCCTCGAAGACGGCGGGTTCGAGGTGCACCTGCGCGCGACGGAGCTGGAACCTCTCGTCGGGCGCGCCGAACGCGTCGGCAACCGTGTCGTCGCGGGAATGATCGCCGCCGCGCTGATCAGCGGGATCGGCACCCTCGTCGGCGGGAACACGAAATGGCGCTCCCGGGAAGGCGTCCTGATCGGCGCCGGGACCGGCACGATCGGCGCGCTCGGCGGCTACCTGCTGTGGACTCTGCGGCGCCGCCGGCCCCGCCCCTGACCCGCGCACGGCTCAAGAACACCACGAAAGGAGACGAAGATGGACAGGATCAAAGTCGGCGTCAACGGATACGGCGTGATCGGCAAGAGGGTCGCCGACGCCGTCCACGCCCAACCCGACATGCAGTTGACTGGCGTCGCGGACATCGTCACCGACTGGCGAATACAATCCGCGGTCCCGCGGCTGCCCGTATTCGCCGCCACCCCCGACGCGCACAGCGGCATGGTGGACACCGGCATCCGCCCCGAGGGAACCCTCGACGATCTCCTCGCGCAGAGCGACGTGATCGTCGATACGACCCCCAAGCACGTCGCCGCCGGAAACCTGCCCCGCTACCAGGCGGCGGGAGTAAAGGTGATCGTGCAGGGCGGGGAAGCGCACTCGACCACCGGGCACTCCTTCGTCGCCCAGGCCAACTACGCCACCGCGCTCGGCCGGGACCTGACCCGGGTGGTGTCCTGCAACACCACCAGCATCGTCCGCGTCCTCGGCGCGCTCGAAAACGCCGGGCTGCTGCTGCGCGCCCGCGGGGTCCTCATCCGCCGCGCCACCGACCCGTGGGAATCGCACCTGGGCGGCATCATGAACACGATGGTCCCCGAACCGGTCATCCCCTCCCACCAGGGCCCCGACGCGAAGACCGTGCTCCCCGACCTGGACGTGGTCACCATCGCCGCCAAGGGCGCACACACCCAGACCCATAACCACTACTGGACCCTGCAGCTGACCCGCCGCGCATCCCGCGACGAGGTCCTCGACGCACTGCGCGCCGCACCCCGGATCGCGTTCATCCGGATGTCCGACGGGCTGGTCGCCCTCAACTCCACGGTCGAGCTGATGCGCGACCTCGGCCGGCCCCGCGGGGACATGTGGGAGGTCGCGGTCTGGGAAGACCTCGTCACCGTCGACGGCGACGAGGCGTACCTCACCTACCAGGTGTGCAACGAGGCGATCGTCATCCCCGAGACCGTCGACGCGATCCGCGCCCTCACCGGCACCGTCACCGACCCCGCCGCCTCCATCCGGCTCACCGACGCGACCCTCGGCATGAGGCAGGACTTCCTCGCCCCGGAGCGGTCATGACCTCCCCGAACGCCGGGCCGCCCCGTGCCCCCCGCGCTGGACGCGTGTGGATCTGGGTGATCATCGCGCTGGCCGTCGCCGGGATCGTCCTCTACCTGATCATCGACCACTGGACCCACCTCGCTGCGGCCGCCCCCTACGCCGGCATCATCGTGATCGCCCTGCTGCACCTGTTCAGCCACCGCGGACACGGAGGCCACGGACGACACCGTGAACAGACCCGTCACGACCACACGAACCCGCCCCCCGACGACGACGCATGAGCACCCCCACCGCTGCGCGTGCATATCCACATGCTGTTGCCTCGTCGGCGTGCGACGGGACCAGCACACACGACAGAAATCAGTGGGCAGTGTAGGGACCGCTCAGAGATGTCCATCCGCGGAGCAGGAGGACGGGGAGTTGACAAGCGAAATGTCCTCGATGATCCGCCGCGAGCATGCAGCGAGATGTCTTTCGAGGTCGATCTGCTCTCGTTGAGCTGATGACTCAGCCTTCTGCCCTCGGCTTGGAGAGGTAGAGCAGAAGCCCGAGCGCAACGCCGACACCGAGGATGACGTCGGCGAGGTTGCCGATGAATAGGTTGCCGTAGGCGAGGAAGTCGGTGACGTGGCCGCGGCCGAATCCGGGTGGGGCGAAGAGTCGGTCCAGGAGGTTGCCGACCGCGCCTCCCCACAGCAGCCCGATCGCGACCGCCCACCCCGCGGTGCAGGCGCGTGTGGCGGCGATGAGCAGCACCACAGATGCTGCGGCCGCGATGAGGGTGAGCAGCCAGGTCGAACCGGATCCGAGAGACATCACTGTGCCGGGGTTGAACGCGAGCTGCAGGCCGAGCCAGTCACCTAGGAGCGGGATGCGGTCGTGTTCGCTGAGCTGGGCGAGGGCGAGGGCTTTGGTGCCTTGGTCGATCAGCATGGCACCGGCTGCGACAACGCTCGCGAGCAGGAATCTGCCGAGCCGGCCTCGTGCCGCTGCCGGACTCCGGTTGCTCAGTTCCACGGCGTCCGCCCGGGTCGGGGTGAGAGCGGAACCGTCAACGGGGCCGGTCATGCCTTCGTGCGCCGCGCTGCGCGGAGGCCGTTGAGGATGACGATGACCTCCGCGACCTCGTGCACGAGCACCACGGCGGCGAGGCCCAGGATGCCGGTAATCGCCAGCGGCAGCAGGACCGCGATGATCGCGATGGACAGCACCACGTTCTGGTTGATGATGCTGCGGCCGCGGCGGGCATGAGCGAGGGCCTGCGGGATGAGGCGCAGGTCGTGGCCGGTGAACGCGACGTCGGCGGACTCGATCGCAGCGTCCGCGCCCTTGGCTCCCATCGCGATCCCCAGATCGGCGGCCGCCAGCGCGGGGGCGTCGTTGATGCCGTCTCCGATCATGGCCGTGGGCTGTGACTTCGACAGTTCCGCGACGGCGGTGGCCTTGTCCTCGGGGCGCAGTTCGGCGCGCACGTCGCTGATACCGGCCTGGGCGGCCAGCGCTGCGGCGGTGCGGGCGTTGTCGCCGGTGAGCATCGTCACGCCGATGCCGCGGCGGTTCAGCGTGGCGATGACCTCGGGAACCTCGGGCCGCAGCGCGTCCCGCACCCCGATTGCGCCAGCCGGCTGGTCGTTGCGGTGGACGATGACGACGGTCATCCCCTCGGACTCCATCGCCTCCACGTCGACCGCCAGTGTGCCGGCGTCCAGCCACCGCGGGCTCCCGACCGCGAGACGGGCACCGTCGAGGGTGCCGACGATGCCGTGCCCGGCGGTCTCAGTGACGTCTGCGGCGTCCTGGGCGTCGGGAACCGCGTTGGTGATCGCTGCGGCCAGGGGGTGTGTGCTGTGACCTTCCACGCTCGCCGCCCACGCGAGAACCTCAGTCTCGGTCGCGCCGGTGGTGACGACGCGCGTGACGGTGGGCTCGTTGCGGGTGAGGGTGCCGGTTTTGTCGACGGCGAGGTGACGGATGCCACCGAATCGCTCGAACGCGGCCCCGGACTTCACGACCACACCGAACTTCGACGCGGCGCCAATTGCGGATACGACGGTGACGGGGACGGCGATCC
>ERZ500994.591-NODE-591-length-10750-cov-9.675269_pt1 | contig 10750 bp, 9 predicted proteins | sample MGYA00248878_ERZ500994 | MGnify/ENA primary metagenome ERZ500994 (study PRJEB25958, sample SAMN03398533) | human skin metagenome | study: EMG produced TPA metagenomics assembly of the Human Skin Microbiome Metagenome (human skin metagenome) data set. | reverse complement strand
AGATCCGGTCAGACACTTCGGGCGCCTGTCGCGCGGGGGATGGTCCCCCGCCTCCCAAGACAGGAGCCGGAACCCATGTCCTATGCAGATGCCACCGCCTTCGCCGCCAGCCTCGCCACCACGCTGATGGTTTCCATCGTCGTGTTTCAGGCCGGAGATGGAACCCACTCCGCCATGCCGGCCGACGAGTTCGACGGCGACGAGGAGATGGTGAAGCTGGAACTCGATCCGTGGAGCTGAGGCGCGAAAGCGCCTCACTCCCAAGGCCCGGTGCCCAAGCGCAGTCGGGCCTTCTCCCGACAATCGCCGCCGATTGCCGCTTGCGTGCCGGACGGCATTGCGATCTCGACCCGCATCGGAAAGAACCGTCGGCGATCACGCCGATTTCGCTCCATCAAGATGAAAGCCATTCGCCATGCTCAGCCATATTGTCGTTTCCATTCTGCTCTGCACGGCGTCATGCGAACCGGCCGAAATCCGCGTCTGGGACGGCGATTCCATTCGCTTGGGCACGACGCGGCAATCTGAGGCCGTCCGGATCTTCAACATCGACGCCCCCGAGATCGAGGGGCAATGCGCGTATGAAACCGACCTCGCGCTGCAATCGAAGATCAGGCTGGCCGAGCTTCTGAAAGGCCAGCGGATCGAAATCCTGCACCAGGGAACCGACCGCTATGGCCGGACCCTGGCGGCGATCCGCGTCGAGGGACGAGACGTCGGAGACATTCTCGTCAGCGAGGGACTGGCCCGAACCTGGGCGGGACGCCGCGAACCGTGGTGCTGATCCACCCCGACAACAGGAGAGTGAGAGGGTGGGTCGGTTGGCCGTGACGGGTTGCAGGTGGAAGAGAGGCTTCCGCCGCCCGTCGTGGAGCAAACCCCATGACCCTTTCCCACCACCCCGGTTTTACCCTGGTCGGCGACGTCATCACGCGCGAGGTGTTGCCCCGGCTGCGCTACGCCCAAAAGCTGCCGTTGCGCCTCTCCTGCATGGGCACGGCCGGTTACGAGGGCCTCGACGAGGCCGATGAATTCGACCGCACGGTCGTCATCGGTCAATCCGCATCCGCCGAAGAAGCCATGATCCTTGCCAGCCAGCGCGTCGCGCGCGGCGACATTCGTGTCAGCGCGGACGACACGCTGCGCTTTCACCCGCGTATCGTCGTCATTCAGGACGGCGATCTCGGCCTGGTTCTCGGTGGCGAGATCCGGGCAGGAATCGTCCTCTGGCAGCAGCCCGTCGTCTCCGACGTGGAGGCCCGCCGCATCATCACCGAAGCCAGCCGCTTGCGCGGGCTGGCCTTCGCCGCCTCCGGTCGGGTCGATCACAGCGCAGCCCGCGATCATCGTTATCGCGCCAGCCTGCTCGAGGCCCGACTGGTCGATCCCTACTGGCGCGAGACCGCGGCGGAGCTTCTCCATCTGCCCCAGGCCGCCTGACACCTTCTTCCACATCTTCGCCCGGCCGCGCGCCGGGCTTTCTCGTTTCAGGAGTCCGACATGGCTAACTATTTCACCCATTTCTCCTGCCTGCTCGACGTAGGCACCCCGGAAAACGCCGCCCGCGCGCTCGACCTCTACAACGCACTTTCAGAGGAAAACGCTGCCGAAGACCCTCCCTCGGAAGGATTCATTCTGTCGATCCAGCCTGAGCATGGCGGCACCCAGCTCTGGATGCGCGACGATGAGACCGGCGATCCCGAGCATGTGATCCAGTTCGTAAAACGCTGCGCGGCCGCGTTCGGCCTGTCGGGCCTCTGGGGCTTCCAGTATGCGACCGCCTGCTCGCAAGCCAGGGTCAACGCCTTCGGTGGTGGCGCGCATGCCCTCGATCTCGCCACCGGCGAGACCGTGGACTGGATCTATAGCGGCAGCTGGCTGGAGATCGTCCTGGACGGAGGTGATCCCTATGCCTGAGATCATCGAAACCACTGTCTATCGGCTCGACGAGCTTTCCGACACGGCGAAGGACAAGGCCCGCGCCTGGTATCGCGAAGGCGGGTTCGACTACGACTGGTATGATGCGGTCTATGAGGATTTCCAGCGGATCGCGGAAATCCTCGGCATCCGCTTCAAGACCCGCACCGTGCGCCTGTATGGCGGCGGCTCGCGGCGGGAGCCGCGCATCTTCTTCTCAGGCTTCTGGTCACAAGGCGATGGCGCTTGTTGGGAAGGGTTCTACTCCTATGGGAAGAACGCCTCGGCCGAGATTCGATCCCATGCACCGCAGGATACGGCCCTGCACGGTATCGCCGATGCCCTTCAGGCAATCCAGCGACGCAATTTCTACCAGCTTCGCGCCGAGGCCAGCCATCGTGGTCGCTACTACCATGAGTATTGCATGGCGATTTCCGTCGAACGCGACAGCCAGACATATCAGGACATGACCGCCGATGCCGAGGAGATCGTGATTGAGGCGCTGCGCGATCTGGCCCGTTGGCTCTACCGCCAGCTTGAGCGCGAATACGACTACCTCTCCTCGGGTGAGGCGGTGGATGAGACCATCACCGCCAACGAATATACCTTCACCAAAGCCGGACGCCGTTTTGGCTGACCCCGACAAGCGCTCCGCCTCTCGGCCGGGCGCTTGTTTCATGCCTGCTTACGCCACGGCTTGAGAGGGAGAGAGCGACCGGAAGGGATTTGAGCCGGTGCGGTCGAGAGAGAGCGCCGTGCGGCTCGGTCCTATTCCGCTCTCCCAAGGAATCTCCGATGAACATGATCTCTGCTTCCGCGGCGGCCTCCGCCGCCGCGCCGCTTCCACTCGACCATGACGCCGAGACGGCTGCTTCCACCTTCACCGCTGCCGGTTTCCTGCTGCCGCATCTCGAACGCGGTCAGCGTGTCGATGCCGCAACCCTGCGCGGCGCCATGGAAGCGGCCTTCGGCGCTTCCGATGCCACCGGCGCCTGGAACTGGAAGACCGCCTATGATGCCTGCGAGGCGGCGACCGTCCTCTTCCTGCGCAAATACGGCGCTGCGCTTTTCCGCAGAGCCGGGTCATCGGCGGCTATCCTGCCGCAGCTCGGCAAGATCGCCGGGCTCCTGCCGACGCATACACGCCGGTCGGAGGAAGCCCAGACCTTCCAGCAGTTCTCCACCCCGATCCCGCTTGGCTTTGCGGCGGTGACGGCGGCGGCGATCACTCCTGCCGACCGGGTGCTGGAGCCCTCGGCCGGCACCGGGCTCCTCGCCATTCTGGCCGAGATCGCCGGCGGCACGCTGCTCCTCAACGAACTCGCCGAGATGCGCGCCGGCCTGCTTTCCTCTCTCTTTCCGGCCCTCTCCGTGACCCGCTTCGACGCCGCCCAGATCGACGATCACCTCGATCCCGGCCTGGTCCCGACCGTCGTGCTGATGAACCCGCCGTTCTCGGTCATGGTGAATGTCGAGGGCCGCATGGCCGATGCCGCCTTCCGCCATGTCGCCTCGGCGCTGGCGCGCCTTGCGCCCGGCGGGCGGCTTGTGACCATCACCGGGGCGAGCTTCGCCGCCGACAATCCGGCATGGACCGCCTCCTGGACCCGGCTGCAGGAGCGCGGCCGCGTCACCTTTTCCGCCGCAGTCGATGGGTCGGTCTATGCCAAGCATGGCACCACGATCCCAACCCGGCTGACCGTCATCGACAAGCTGCCCGCCGACGACCCTGCGGTGTTTCCGACAGCAATCGGAGTCGCGCCGGACGTGGCGACGCTGATGGGCTGGCTGGCGGATCAGTTGCCCGCGCGGCTGCCGGTCGATCCCGGCGTTGCCGTGCCGATCGCGCGGCCTGCCGTCCCCCGCACCGTGCGCGGCTATGTCAACCGAACGGCGAGGGCTGCGCCCGCCGCGCCGCTGGCCGAGCCGGAGGGGGTGCCGCTCGCCTATGAGACCGTCGATTGGGCACCGGCCGAAGACGGCCGCCTCTCCGATGCGATCTATGAGGAATACGGTCTCCAGACCATCCGCATCGCCGGCGCGCAGGCGCATCCGACCCAGCTCGTGCAATCGGCGTCGATGGCGAGCATCGCGCCGCCGAAGCCGAGCTACCGGCCGATGCTGCCAGCCGACATTCTCGGCAAGCTGTCCGAGGCGCAACTGGAAACCGTGATCTATGCCGGCGAGGCCCATACGGGCTTCCTCGCCGGGGCCTGGACGGTCGATGACACGCTCGACAGCCTGTCCGCCGCGCCGGAGGAGGCCGAGGGTGCCATCCGTTTCCGCCAAGGGTTCATGGTCGGCGACGGCACTGGTGTCGGCAAGGGCCGGGAATCCGCTGCCATCATCCTCGACAACTGGATGCAAGGGCGGCGTAAGGCGGTCTGGATATCGAAGTCGGACAAGCTGCTGGAGGACGCACAAAGGGACTGGAGCGCCCTCGGCATGGAGCGGCTGCTGGTCACGCCGCTGTCGCGCTTCCTACAAGGCAAGCCGATCACTCTGGGCGAAGGCGTCCTATTTTTAACCTATGCCACGCTGCGCTCCGACGACCGCGGCGAAAGGGTTTCGCGCGTCAAACAGATCGTCGAATGGTTGGGCTCCGACTTCGATGGGGTCATCATCTTCGACGAGGCGCATGCCATGGCCAACGCCGCCGGCGGCAAGGGAGAACGCGGTGATGTCGCCGCCAGCCAGCAGGGTCGCGCCGGGCTGCGCCTCCAGCATGCCCTGCCGCAGGCCCGCGTCGTCTATGTCTCGGCCACCGGCGCCACCACCGTCCACAACCTCGCCTATGCGCAGCGCCTGGGCCTCTGGGGCGGCGAGGATTTCCCGTTCTCGACCAGGGCGGAATTCGTCGAGGCGATCGAGGCCGGTGGCGTCGCGGCAATGGAGGTGCTGGCCCGCGACCTGCGCGCCCTCGGCCTCTACACCGCCCGTTCGCTGTCATTCAAAGGCGTGGAATACGAGCTGCTCGACCATGAGCTGACCCCGGAGCAGATCCGCATCTACGACAGCTACGCCGATGCCTTCGCCATCATCCACAACAACCTGGATGCCGCGATGCAGGCCGCCAACATCACCGGCGGCGACGGCGGCTCCGGCACGCTGAACCGGCAGGCCAAATCCGCCGCCCGCTCGGCCTTCGAGAGCGCCAAGCAGCGCTTTTTCGGGCACCTGCTCACGTCGATGAAAACCCCGACGCTGATCCGCTCGATCACCAGCGATCTGGAGGCGGGCCATTCCTCCGTCATCCAGATCGTTTCGACCGGCGAGGCGCTGATGGAACGGAGGCTCGCCGAGATCCCCACCGAGGAATGGGGCGACCTGAAAATGGACCTGTCGCCGCGCGAATATGTCCTCGACTACCTCGCCCATTCCTTCCCGGTCCAGCTCTACGAGCCGTTCACGGATTCGGAGGGCAACCTGTCGTCTCGCCCGGTCTATCGCGACGGCCAGCCAGTCGAAAGCCGGGAGGCCGTGGCGCGGCGCGACGAGATGATCGCAAGCCTCGCCAGCCTGCCGCCGGTCCCCGGCGCGCTCGACCAGATCATCCAGCATTTCGGCACTGACACCGTGGCCGAGGTCACTGGCCGCTCGCGCCGGATCGTTCGCAAGCGCAGCGTGACCATCGACCGGCTGGTCGTGGAGAATCGCGCCGGTTCGGCCAATCTCGCCGAGACCCAGGCGTTCATGGATGATGGCAAGCGTGTGCTGGTGTTCAGCGACGCCGGCGGCACCGGGCGCAGCTACCACGCCGAACTCTCGGCGAAGAACACCCGGCTGCGCGTCCACTATCTCCTCGAAGCGGGCTGGAAGGCCGATGCCGCCATCCAAGGGCTTGGCCGCACGCACCGCACCAATCAGGCGCAACCGCCGCTGTTCCGGCCGATCTCGACCAATGTGAAAGCCGAGAAGCGATTTCTCTCGACCATCGCCCGCCGCCTCGACACCTTGGGTGCGATCACGCGCGGCCAGCGCCAGACCGGCGGTCAGGGCCTGTTCCGCCCGGAAGACAATCTGGAGAGCCACTACGCCCGCGACGCGCTGCGCCAGCTCTATCTCCTGCTGGTGCGGGGCAAGGTCGAGGGATGCAGCTTGGAGCGGTTCGAGGCCGCAACGGGGCTGAAGCTGATGGACTCGAACGGCATCAAGGATGATTTGCCGGCGATCACCACGTTTCTCAACCGTTTGCTCGCCCTGACCATTGAGCTTCAGGGCGTGCTGTTCACCGCCTTCGAGCAGCTTCTGACCGCGCGGATTGAGGGCGCCATCGCCTCGGGCACCTATGATGCCGGACTGGAGACGCTGCGCGCCGAAAGCTTCGTGGTGGCGGACCGGCAGGTGATCTACACCCATCCGCGCACCGGGGCCGAGACCAGCCTGCTGACTATCACCGAACGCAAGCGCAACCGGCCGGTGACGCTCGACGCCGCCTTGGCCGAACTCGATGATCCGCGTGCGAAGCTGCTGATCAACGAGCGCTCGGGTCGCGCGGCGGTGCAGATCCCCAGCACGAGCGTCATGCTGGATGATGGCGAGATCGAGCGCCGCGTCCGCCTGATCCGGCCGATGGAGGCCCATAACGTCCCGGTCAGAATGATGGGCGAAACCCATTGGGTCGAGGCCGACCGGGACGTCTTCGCATCGGCTTGGGAGGCCGAGGTTGCAGAAGTGCCGGAGTTTGCCGACAGCACCCTGCATATGGTCACGGGCTTGTTGCTGCCGATCTGGAAGCGGTTGCCCAATGACTCCACCCGCGTCTATCGGCTCCAGTCTGACGCCGGCGAGCGCATCATCGGCCGGAAGGTCTCTCCAGCCTGGGCCGCGAACGCGACCAAGACCGGAACCGCATCGGTCACGCCGGATGATGCCTTTGCGGCGCTGATGGAAGGTCGGACGATCCTCGATCTCGCCGAGGGCCTTCAGCTTCGGCGGGTCCGCGTCATGGGCGCGAACCGGATCGAACTCTCCGGCTTTACCGACATGATGCGTCAGCGCCTCTCGGCCTATGGCCTCTTCCACGAAATCATCTCATGGAAGCTGCGCATGTTCGTTCCGGTCGATGGGACTGGCCCTGCCGTTCTCGGCAAGGTTCTCGACCGCTGGCCGGTCGAGCGCATCGGCGAGCGGGAGGCAGCATGATGCCCCGTCACGATGTCTCGGAACTGGCGATCCGTCTCGGTCGGGAGGCCGAGGCGGTCTGCCGCCATTATCTGTCGTCCGGCCAGCGCGCCGGACGATACTGGCTGGTCGGCGATGTGCAAAACACGCCTGGGCGATCCATGTTTGTCCGCCTCACCGGGCCTGAATCCGGCAAGGGCGCGGCGGGGAAGTGGACCGACATGGCCACTGGGGAGCATGGCGATCTGCTCGACATCATCCGGCAATCGCTTGGCCTCGTCGACTTCAAGGACGTGGCCGAGGAAGCGCGCCGTTTCCTCGCTCTCCCGCATCCCGAACCGGAGAAGACGAAGACGCCGACCGGCAGCACGTCCAGCGTGGCGTCCGGTTCGCCTGAAGCGTCTCGCCGCCTCTTCGCCATGGCGCAGCCGATCGGCGGCACGCTTGCGGAGATCTACCTGCGCGGGCGGGCGATCACCCGCCTCTCGGGCACCGCCGCGCTGCGCTACCATCCCCGGTGCTATTACAGGCCCGATGAGCATTCGCCCACCGAGATCAGGCCGGCACTCGTCGCCGCCGTCACCGATCTCTCCGGCCACCAGACCGGCGCGCATCGCACCTGGCTCGCCCCGGACGGTTCCGGCAAGGCACCTGTCGAAACACCGCGGCGGGCGATGGGCGACCTTCTCGGCCACGCAGTCCGCTTCGACACTGCCGCTGAGGTTCTCGTAGCCGGCGAGGGCATCGAGACCGTGCTGTCGCCCCGTCAGGTTCTGCCCCACATGCCGATGCTGGCGGCGCTTTCGGCCGCTCACCTCGCTGCCATCCTGTTCCCGCCGTCGCTGCGCCGGCTCTATGTCGTCAGGGATCGCGACCCGGCCGGGGACGGTGCAAGAGACGGCCTGGCCGCCAGAGCAGAGAGCCTCGGGATCGAGGCGATGTCGCTCACGCCGCTCAACGGCGATTTCAACGATGATCTGCGACGCCACGGCGCCGATGCCCTCCGGGCGCGTCTGAAGGATCAGCTTCATCCTGAAGACGTCCGCCGGTTCATGGAGAGGTGAGGTCGTGATCGGTCCCGGAGGCGCGGCCCAGCGTCATCCTCTGCCGGTTTCAGTCTTTCGCCATCGGCAGGTGCATCCATCGTCGGAGAGTCCCGCGCCCACGGCCTTCGGAGAGGGCGATCGGCGCACAAACGGGCCGGGCAGGCAATGGCCGGGTTTGGACTATTTTCCGCCGGCGGGGACGAACCCCGCCTTTGCATCGCGAAAGTCAAAATAGCCCACCCCCGGCCATCAAGGCCCTCGCGGAGCGGGCGAGGGCTGCCAACCCGTCCCGCCCGTGCGCTTCGACGCCTGCGAAGGCCGCGATGGGCGCGGTCTCCAGACGAAGGACGCAACCGATGACGTTTGATCCCGAATATGCAGGGGCCGAGCCGGTCCACACCTCCTCCCAGACCGATCACACCCTCACCGAACTCCAGCTCTACGGCTGGCGCCCGTTCCAGGACGAACCCGATCCGAGGCCGCTGCCCGAGGGCAACACCGTCGCCGCCGCCGTCACCGACATCTTCGACGCCCTCGTCGCGACGCTCGGCGACACCCGCTTAGAGCCCGATCTCGAAGAGCTGCTCTGGGGGACGGTCAATCTCTTTCACCGCGCCGCCAGCCGGGTGGAACGCGATCTCGACGACAACGAGCAGGCGCAGCGCCGGATGCAGCGGGAACAGGACGGCAGCGAGGTGAAGTCGGTCGAACTCGAACGCCTCACGGCAGAGGGACAGACCCTCATCGAACGGCGCAACAGCATGGAACTCTTCCGCGATCTCGCCGCCGAGGCTTTCGAACACCACACCGGCAGCGCCTGGCGGCCGCGCAGCGGCTCGATGGTCAACCATCGCAACCTGACCGCCGCGATGATCGACAGCCGCGACTTCCTTGCCGCGAAACGCCGCGCCGAGACCGAGGTGATGCTGCCTGCCGGTCCCAAGGTGGCCGTGACCGGCGGCGCCGGTTTCAACGATCACCGGCTGATCTGGGGGCGGCTCGATCAGGTCCATGCCAAGCACCCGGAGATGGTCTTGCTGCACGGCGGCACCCCGAAAGGCGCGGAACTGATCGCCTCCCGCTGGGCAGACCACCGCAAGGTGCCGCAGGTCGCCTTCCGGCCCGACTGGACGAAGCACGGCAAGGCCGCACCCTTCAAGCGCAACGACGCGATGCTGGATGTGCTGCCGGTCGGCATCCTCGTCTTCCCCGGCACCGGGATTCAGGAGAATCTCGCCGACAAGGCCCGCAAGCTCGGCATCCCGGTCATGAAGTTCGACGGCGGCGTGTAAGCGCCGCCGCCTGGCGGCTTTCGGCCGCCGATACTTGACAAGATGCAAGGCCGCGCCTTTGATGGAACATCCTTGCAGAACCGGCGAAGCAGCATAGTCGCAGGCGGAGCGCATCTCCCGGCAGCCTGTCGTGATCCCCAACCGTTCTCTGGAGGTTTCCATGACGCTGATCCTGCTCGCCATCTCGCTCACCATCGCGGCCTGCGTGATCGCCTGGAATCTCGCGATCTATGCCTTGCCCGTCATGGCAGCCATCACGGCCGCGCAATATGCCTGGGGCGCGGGCGCCGGGGTCGTGATGTCCGGCCTCATGGCCATCGGCGCCGCCGTGCTCTCGATCGCGCTTGTGATCGTGACTCTTGGCTTCGCGAAGAACCCGGCCCTGCGGCTCATTGCGCTCGCTCTCTTCGCCGTGCCCGCCGTCATCGCCGGCTATGCCCTTGTCTATGGCATCACCAAGAACGCCATCGACTCGGGGCTGGTTCTCAACCTGTTCGGCGGCATGGGCGGTCTCGTCATCGGCATCTCGGCCATCGTCAATCTGAACGCCCTCGGCGAGTCGGTGTTCTCGCGCTGAAACGGCAGACGCGATCAGCCACTTCTGAGGAAGGCCGGCAGCTTGCGCCGCCGAGCCCCGGTCGTTTCGCCCAAGACGGAAAAGCAGTTCGTCGCAGCATGTCACCATCGCACCCGGTCTGCTTCTCGCGGCGCTTGAAATGGTCTGCGGTGCGAACCGTGGTCCCGTGCGGTCGATGCCCCGCTGCATCGGTCCACGTCGTTTCGTGGGGCCTTCGCGAACACCTTCCTTGTCCCTTCACGATGCTGAGGGACCGAGCCTTTGGCCGATGAAGCAGGGCGGCGCCATACCGGACCTGAGAACCCGATAGCCTGTCCGATCACATCGCGGATGACATGGCCTTCCGGCGGCGGACACGACGGTGACCGGCAAAGACGGTTGAAGGAGTGCCATGCCGGTGGTCTCGGTTCGCATGGGGGCCTGCCTGGTCGCTGTCGACAGCAAGGACGATGGTTCTGCTGTGCGTCCCCGATCTGCTTTCGAAAGCACCATCCCTCCGCCTGACTGATCCCCTAAGTCCGTTCGGCTTCCACCAGCAACCCCCGCGGCTCCCAGCCGTGTTGCCGCGCAAACGCGGCTGCCCGCCCCACCTGGGGCCTTGGGGGCAAGCTGCAGCAAGGGCGGCAGTTGCAGGAGTCTTCCGACGGCCTTGGCCGGGTCTCGTCGGAGGGACGGTCCCTCCGAGGAGCAACGGAGACCTACAATGCAGAACATCGTCATCCTCGCCGGCAACATCGGCCAGGCCCCCGAAACCCGCACCACCCAGGGCGGCACCTCGATCACCCACTTCAGCC
>ERZ500994.590-NODE-590-length-10756-cov-5.531913_pt1 | contig 10756 bp, 10 predicted proteins | sample MGYA00248878_ERZ500994 | MGnify/ENA primary metagenome ERZ500994 (study PRJEB25958, sample SAMN03398533) | human skin metagenome | study: EMG produced TPA metagenomics assembly of the Human Skin Microbiome Metagenome (human skin metagenome) data set. | reverse complement strand
GTCGTGCCGGCGAAGGCGACCGTGTTGCGGAAGTCGTCACCGGATGCCGTCGGCTCGCCTTCCTGATAGCTCTTGCGCATGTATGCGGAGTAGCCGACGGTGACGTCCTGGTCGGGGGCCAGGTCGTCCACCTCGAACACGACGGTGAAGACACCGGTGGCGGCATCGAAGTCGACGGAGACCATCCGGCCGCCCGTGACGGTTCCGGTTCCCGCTTCGGCAGCGCTGCACTCCGCGGGCCAGGGGGCGCCGGTCTTCTCCACACCGGCGGGCAGCACGGGGCAGAGGCCGTTCGGAATGGTGTCGGTGATCGTGATGCCCGACGAGCTGATGTACTGGCTGGAGCGCACGGCTAGGGAGTACTGCATGATCTGACCGGCGACGAAGCCGCTCCCGGCGGAGGACTTCACGACACCGAGGTCGAGCACGCGCACCGTCGTCGTGTCCGAAACGGTGACGGCGGTGCTGCCCCCCGCGGCGACGTCACCGGTATAGGTTCCCGTGAGCGTCGCCTCGTTCGTAACCGCGTTGCCTGCAGGCGCCGGCCGCGTCGACGCGCCTGTCTGCGCCCCGGCGGGCATCGTGATCTCGCGGTCGGCAACGTACGCCGAGTAGCGGAGCACGTCCACTTCCCCGGCATCCACCGTGCCGAGGTCCCAGGTCAGCTTCGTGAACACGTCGCCGTCGACCTCGACGATCTCAAGGGTGTGGGCGAGCTTGCGCTTGGGGTCGTCGGATTTCGACAGCCAGACCGGCAGCCCAGGCATGTTGAGCCCCAGCATCGCTCCCGGATTGGGACAGTGAGCGGTCAGGGGCGAGCCGTCCTCGAGCACCACGTCCACCTCGAACCCTGCCTCTGCGGCGTCCAGGGCCGAATAGGCAACGCAGTAGTCCAGGGCCAGACCGGCCAGCACGACGCGCCGCATCTGGCCGCCGCTGAGCTGGTCGATCCGCCGCGAGGCCAGCGTCGGGTCCAGACCCACGGTGTTCAGGGCTTCGGTGACCTTCTTCTGGTCGTACTTGGAGAACCCGGCCAATGAGGCGATCTCGAGCGCGACGTGGCTGCGCATCAGTTGCAGTCGGGCGGCCTGGAACGAGATCGCCACGGCGCCAACCTGTTCGGACACCGGCTCGCCGTCGAGCAGGCCGGAGACCACGAGGGAGAACTCCTTGTACTGCGATCGGACCGGGTCGACGAGCTCGTCGAGGTGGCGGTGCTCATCACGGACGCCGAGCTGAACATCCTGGACGAGGGCATCGACCTGGTGATCCGTCCCTCCGCGGCGGCCCTCGAGCAGATGGACCCGTTCGTCCGGGACATGCACACCACCTCCGGCCTGCTGCCGGAGCTGGCGGAGGGCCTCGAGCTCGACGACGCCGCCGCGCGCGTCCTCGCGGCCGCCCCCGGGCGCCCTCGCCCATATCCCCGGCAACAACGGCTGGCCGGTCGTCGGCAATACGCTGCAGGTCCTCGCCGACCCGAAAGGCCATGTGGAACGGATGGCCGCCGCCTATGGGCCCGTCTATCGCAACCGCGTGCTGGGCGAGCCGAGCGTCACGCTGCTCGGCCCCGAGGCCAACGAACTCTTCCTGCTCGATCCGCAGAAGAACTTTTCGTCGGAACTCGGCTGGGCGATCGTGCTCGACCGCCTCTTTCCGCGCGGCCTGATGCTGCGCGATTTCGACGAGCACCGGCTGCATCGCAAGGCGCTCGGCATCGCTTTCAAGGCCGGCCCGATGCGCGCCTATCTCGCGCAGCTCGACGCCGGCATCGCGGCCCGTGTCGCGCAATGGCGCGCCGCGCCCGGCGAGATGCTGTTCTATCCGGCGATGAAACAGCTCACGCTCGATCTCGCCGCGACATCCTTTCTCGGCACGGAAATCGGCCCCGAGACGGAGAGCGTGAAGCGCGCCTTCGTCGACATGATCGCCGCCGCCGTCACGCCGATCCGCAAGCCCCTGCCCTTCACGAAGATGCGCAAAGGCGTTCAAGGTCGTGCGAAAATCGTCGAGTATTTCAGCCGGCAGATCCCGCTACGCCGGGAGCGAGGCGGCGACGACCTGTTCTCGCAGCTCTGCCGCGCGACGCATGAAGACGGCGCGCTGCTGTCGACGATGGATGTCGTCGACCACATGAGCTTTCTGATGATGGCGGCGCATGACACGCTGACCTCCTCGATGACGTCACTCACTTGGCTGCTCGCCGCCAATCCCGACTGGCAGGAGCGCCTGCGCGCCGAAGTCGATGCGCTCGGTCTCGCGCCGGATGCGTCCTTGCCTTTCGAGAAGCTCGACGCGATGCCGCTGGCCGAAATGGCCTTCAAGGAAGCGATGCGCATCAATCCGCCGGTGCCTTCGCTGCCGCGTCGCGCGCTGCGCGATTTTTCGTTCAAGGGGTTTCGCATTCCGGCCGGCACGGGGTGCAGCATCAATCCGCTCTACACGCATCACATGCCCGACATCTGGCCGGAGCCGGAAAAATTCGATCCGCTGCGCTTCACCGACGAGGCCGTGCGCGAACGGCATCGCTTTGCATGGATCCCGTTCGGCGGCGGCGCGCATATGTGCCTTGGCCTGCATTTTGCGACGATGCAGACGCGATGTTTCGTCCGCCATCTCCTCGGCAATCTGCGCGTGAGCATCGCGCCCGGCTATGTTCCGGCATGGCAGATGTGGCCGATCCCGCAGCCGAAGGACGGTCTTCGGGTGAGCATCGCGCCGCGCTGAACGTGCGCACCTTTGCACTGGCGACCCGCCAGCGTCTGGACCCCGGATCGGCTTCGCCGTTCGGGGAAGTGGAAACTCAGGCAGCATTGTCTGTCGAAGAGGCTTGCGTTATGCGCGCCGCGCGAGCCCTTTCTGCTTCATTCGCCATACCAGCATGTCGATGCGGTCTTGGCCGAAGAAGGGTTCGCCCTCGAAGGCGAATGTCGGCACGCCCCAATGGCCGGACGCGGCATGGTCGCGCTCGTTGCCGGCAATGATCGTCTCGTAGCGGTCGACGTCGCTCTCGATGGCGCGATCGAGCGCCGCGAGATCGAATCCCGCGCGATCGGCGGCGCGGGCGAGATGGTCGCCTTCGTCCCAGCCGGCGACGGTTCCATCGAACAGAACTGCGCTGACCTCCGTCGCGAATTGCAGGCTGCGGCCGCTTTCCTGCGCCGCCGCGCCGAGCCGCGTGAGGCGGCGGATACGCGGCTGCTCGAGCGCGACGACGAGCGTCGCCATGTCCTGCGCGATCGGATCAGGGCGCGGAAAGCGGAACGGGATACCATCGAACTCCGCGACCCGCCGGGCGTCACGCGCGACATAAGGCGCGAATTGCGGATTGGTGCGCTTGAAGAAGTCCGGCACGCGCACGGCGAGCGGATAGACCGGCCGCAGGTTGACGAACAGGTCGTAGTCCCCGACCAGCCGGTTCACCTTCGGCAGCGCGAGATAGGAATAGGGACTGCGGAAGGACCAGAACAGATCGACCGAGAGCGTCATCGTCATTTCCTCCGGCGTAAATTCGTCTTTACGGCGCGCCTGAAACGAATAGGCTGCGAAAAAAGCCTTATTCAACAAGTCGTACGGGAGGATCGTCGATGGACCGGTTGTCGGCGCTGGACGCCAGCTTTCTCTATGGCGAGACGCCAGAGACCCCGATGCACGTCGCGGGCCTCGCGATCTGCGAGCCGCCGCCCGAAGGCGTAAAACCCTTCGAGGCGTTCCGCGACCACATCCGGCAGCGGCTGCATCTCCTGCCGTTCTTCCACCGCAAGCTGGCGCTGTCCCCGATCCAGCTCGATCATCCCGTCTGGATCGAGGACGACGAGCCCGATCTCGACTACCACGTCCGCCATATGGCGCTGCCCAAACCCGGCAGCGACGAGCAGCTTCTGACATTGGCCGCGCGCCTGCACATGATCCTGCTCGACCGCAATCGCCCCCTCTGGCAGTACTATATCATCGAAGGGCTGAAGGGCGGTCGTTTCGCCGTCTATCTCAAGATGCATCACGCCGCGATCGACGGCGGCCTGCGTGTTCTCCAGCAGCTGGCCCTTCACGTCTGCGTCCTGCGCACGTGCGATCAGTTTGTCGATATCAAGCCCGGACTCGGCGAACGCCGCGCGAAAGACCTGCGGATCGTCCATCTTCTTCGGCGCTTCCCACATGTGGTGGAAGCCGGCTTTGACATAGGCGTCGAGCACACCTTCCTTCTGGGCCGCGACCGCGCCCCGCATCAGCATCAGTGTATTGACGGGAAAGTTCGGATTGAACCGATAGGTCGTGATCTTGTGCTTGCGGATGAAGCGCTCCGTCTCGCGCTCCATCTGCTCGCGCTTGTTCTTGATGCCTTTGAGAGATTCGGCCGGCGACTGGTTGCCGGTGAGCTTGAAGATGCCGCCGAGCAGAACCGGCACGTATTCGAACCGGGCGCCGGTCCGCTTCTCGATATCGGGGATCACCCGGTCGGCGAGATAGGCATTGGGGCTGCCGAAATCGAAAAGAAATTCCACCTTCGGAGCCACGGCGTCTCCTCCTGTTCTGCTCCAGCGACTTTTCGATGTCGCCTGATGTCAGAACGCATAAAGTTCCTTTTTGGAACTGTCAAGAAAGATGTTATCTATCCTGTGCGTCGACTGCGTCGGCGCGAGGATGCCCGGATGAAGTGGAACGATCTCGATGAAGAAGCCTGTTCGGTCGCGCGTACCGTCGCGGTGATCGGCGACCGCTGGACGCTGCTCATCCTGCGCGACTGCTTTCTGCGGGTGCGCCGGTTCGACGACTTCCAGGCACGGCTCGGCATCACGCGCCATCTACTGGCGGAACGGCTCAAGAAACTCGTTGGATATGGCGTGTTGAAGCGCGTCCCCTACCAGGACAGCCCGAAGCGCTACGAATATATTTTGACGCAGAAGGGGCTCGACCTGCACCCCGTCATCATGGCGGTCGTCCACTGGGGCGACGTGCATATGGGGGATGAGCGCGGCCGTCCCCTGCTCCACACGCACAAGGGCTGCGGGCACGATTTCGATCCGGTGATGATCTGTTCGGAATGCGGGGAACGCATCACCGCCCGCGATGTGCACACGCATCCGGGCCCCGGCGCGGACCCGGCCGATGTCGAACGCGCCGAGGCGAAAGCCGCGCGCCCCAGCGCGTAAGGCGGTCAGCTTTCCTTGTAGCCGAGCTCCGGGAGGCCCTGCTCCGCGCCGTAATATTTATACGGCAGGAACTTGCCGGACATGGTGATCTTCACCCGGTCGCCTTTCTCATGCGGCAGGCGCTCCATCACCATGTCGAAGTCGATCGCCGACATGATGCCGTCGCCGAACTCTTCCTCGATCAGCGCCTTCCACGCCGGACCGTTGATCATCACGAGTTCGAAGAAACGATAGATCAGCGGATCGGTCGGCGGCATCGGCGTGCCGCGCATCGGCACCTCGTTGAGCATGCGCTCTTCTGCTTCCGACAGGCCGAACAGATCGGCGGCCTTTTTCGCGGTCGGCTTCACGAGCTTCATCTGGCCGAGCAGCGCGCCGACCACCAGCACCGGCGACATCCCGCCGATCTCGTCGGTGATATATTTCCAGGTCCAGCCCTTCTCGCGCTTGATGTCGAGAATCTTCTCCGTGAGATCGGACCGCTTCATGTCGTGCTCCCTGCTTTCCGTGCCGACGTGTCAGCAACGGACATGCCAGACACCGCCTAGGGACGATATCGGCTTTGACAAGCCGCCTCCGCACGACCCTGCCCTGCCGCGTCCCGCTGGACCGCGCCGGCAAAAGATCGCACCCTGTGCGTCCGACCTTCCGCCGACCGGCGGACCCACCCGAAATCCGGAGATCGTCCCGTGGCAGACACTGCCGAATACACGCCGCCAAAGGTGTGGACCTGGAACAAGGCGAGCGGCGGCCGCTTCGCCAACATCAACCGGCCGATCGCCGGGCCGACGCATGACAAGGACCTGCCCGTCGGACGCCATCCCCTGCAGCTCTATTCGCTCGGCACGCCGAACGGCGTGAAGGTCACGATCATGCTGGAGGAACTGCTGGCGGCGGGTCACAAAGGCGCGGAATACGACGCCTGGCTCATCAATATCGGTGAAGGCGACCAGTTCGGCAGCGGTTTCGTCGCCATCAATCCGAATTCCAAGATTCCGGCGCTGCTGGACCGGTCCGGCCAGAAACCGATCCGTGTCTTCGAATCGGGATCGATCCTGTTCTACCTCGCCGAGAAATTCGACGCCTTCCTGCCGAAGGACCAGCCCGCCCGGGCCGAATGCATGTCCTGGCTGTTCTGGCAGATGGGCAGCGCGCCCTATCTCGGCGGCGGCTTCGGGCATTTCTACGCCTATGCGCCCATGAAGATCGAATATGCGATCGACCGCTTCGCCATGGAGGTGAAGCGCCAGCTCGACGTGCTGGACCGCCGCCTCGCCGAGAGCGAATTTCTGGCGGGCGCGGACTATACGATCGCCGATATGGCGGTCTTTCCGTGGTACGGCGGCCTCCAGCGCGGCTGGCAATATGGCGCGGCCGAATTCCTGTCCGTGCAGGACTACAAGAACGTGCAGCGCTGGGGCGACGCCATCTACGCGCGCCCGGCCGTGCAACGCGGCCGGATGGTCAATCGCACCAGCGGCGAGCCGTCCACCCAACTGCGCGAGCGCCACGAGGCCTCCGACTTCGAAACGAAGACGCAGGACAAGATCGGCTGAAAGCCTTCGGAGAACCCGCCGGCGGTTTGCGTCGGCGGGAACACCCGCTATAAGCAGCCGCGTCGGAGTGTAGCGCAGCCCGGTTAGCGCACTTGTCTGGGGGACAAGGGGTCGTGGGTTCGAATCCCGCCACTCCGACCATTCTCAATCTCTTGAACCTGCATCGCTTTCGCCAGATTTTCCGGTCGTGAACGGATGTGGAACATTTGCGACCTGCGACGGGAATTGCGACCGGCCTGTTCCGGTCCGTTTTTGACGGCGGATTCGGAGGTGTCCGGCCGAGGCGGCCGCATCTCTCACGCTCCTCCTGTACATTCCGGCCCGGATGCCCCCGGCCTCGTCGCGATGCCGGCTTGATCCAACGGCCCCAACCGTCGAAGACGGGCAGAACTGAAGCTTGGCCCGGACGATTCGGGGCACGCGGGCCGTGACCCGGCCTCCGCCGGCGAAACCGTGTCCCGGCTGGGAGGACAATGGAGCGTCGCACGTGGACCTGTTCGCGAACGTCAATCATCTGAACGATGCGATCTCGCACGCAACAGCACCTGCGTTCATGCTGGGTGCGGTCGCCTCTTTCCTCTCGATTTTGATCAGTCGGCTCGAAAGGGTCGCCGACAAGAGACGGGCATTGCGCACCAATCCCGCCGCCGATCCGAACAGCGAGATCGGCACATCCTTCGCACGCAGGATGGAGCTGCTGAGCACCGCCATCGCCTTTGCCGTCCTGAGCGCCCTCTGCACCGCCGGCCTGCTGATCGGAGGTTTCCTCGCGGCGCTTCTGGGCGTCGGACACGGAACCGTCATGGCCGGCATGTTCGCGATCGCGCTGGTCCTGCTGATCGCCTCGCTCGTCAATCTCGCCCGCGAGATGAAAATTTACATGGTCCACATGCATCTCGAATGACGTGGCAGGAAGGCCTCGTCCGCTTCCGTCGAAGCAACGCCGTGCCTTACGGAATCGTCTCACATCAACCGTTCGTTCACCTAGATAAATCGTTGCTGAACTGCTGTGGGCTCATTCCAGATTTGCCGTGGTTCGGCTTAAGACGTTCTTCACAAAGCCACGTCCAAGTTCCCTCACGCAGAACCGCGTGAGGGATACTTCAATGGCAAATTTTCGTACTTACTTTTCCGGCCTCTTCGACACATTCGCGCGCGATGAGTCCGGCGCGACAGCAATTGAGTACGGCCTGATCGCCGGTCTCATCTCCGTCGTGATCATCAGCGCCGTTACGACTCTCGGCACCAACGTCAGCAACAAGTTCCAAACCGTCGCGGACAATCTTAAGTAACCTCGTTCGATCGAACCGGTTAAGAAAGCACCAGCGACGCAAGCCTTATTCCGTTGGGGTAACGTCCGCGCCGAACCGTCCCGACGGATCGGCGCGGTTTTTCTTTACGACAGGCAAAAAGAAAACCTCGGAAGCCGGGTTCTCGACAAATCAGCTGCCTGGCCGCCTGGCCTCATCGAGAATTTGCGCGCAGGCGAGCACTTCGTCGCGCAACGCGTGCAGCTCGGCGACGATATCCGCAGCGATCGCCGGACGCTCCGGCTGTGACGCAGGCTCGTGCGGAACTACGGCATCCTCGAACGCCAACTCGTCATCCGGCTCCGGCTCGAGCGGCGCATTCGCCGTTTCGACAAATCCCCGGGCGCCCCGTTCCTTCAGCAGCTTCTGGACGCCCCGGATCGTGTAGCCCTGCCCGTAAAGCAGGTCGCGGATCACCCGGACGAGTTCCACGTCTTCCGGACGATAGAAGCGCCGCCCGCTGCTGCGCTTCATCGGCCTGATCTGCGAGAATTTCGTTTCCCAGAACCGCAGGACGTGCTGCGGCAGGTCGAGCTCGTCGGCGACCTCGCTGATCGTCCGGAACGCCTGCGGGCTCTTGTCGCTCATTCGTCGTCCGGAACCGCCGTTGCGCCGTTGACGATCGCCTTCATGACGTTCGACGGCTTGAAGGCGATCACGCGGCGCGGCGTGATCGGCACTTCGACGCCCGTCTTGGGATTGCGGCCGATTCGCGTGCCTTTCGAGCGTATCCGGAAGCTCCCGAAGGACGACAGCTTCACGTTCTCTCCCCGTGCGACCGCATCGGAGATCTCGTCGAGAACCATCTCGACGAGCGCCGCCGATTCCGCGCGCGAGAGGCCGAGCTTGCGATAGACGGCGTCGGCGAGATCGGCCCGCGTCGCCGTCTTCGGGTCTCGCGCCTGGGACGGCGGCGCCTTGTTCGCGGGCGGTCGGGAAGCGAGAAAATCGCTCGAATCGTTCATCTGTTATCCTGACAATCCGCCCGGGAAGACGAGCAATGAGGCTCCCCGCAGTCAAGGCGAATTCTCGCATGTCGTCGATGCGCCACCACTGGACCGGCGCGCGTCAAAACAAACGCGGCTTACGGCTTAAGTCAAGCTTGTAAGCAGGCTTACCATCTTATCAGCGCCGATCCCCACGTGAACCCGCCGCCCATGGCTTCGATCATGACCAGATCGCCCTGCTCGATCCGCCCGTCGCCGACGGCGACCGAGAGCGCGAGGGGAATCGACGCGGCTGACGTATTGCCGTGCAGATGAACGGTCGTGACGACCTTCTCCGGCGCGATGCCGAGTTTTTGCGCAGATGCGTCGATGATCCGGCGGTTCGCCTGGTGCGGCACGAACCAGTCGAGGGAGTCGGCCGATTCGCCCGTGGCCTCGAAGGCATCGACCATCACATCCGTGACCATGCCGACGGCATGGCGGAAGACGTCCTTGCCGAGCATCCGCAGGTGGCCGACCGTCCCCGTGGTCGAAGGCCCGCCGTCGACGTAGAGCTTCTCGCGATGGCGGCCATCGGACCGCAGGTGGCTGGTCAGAACGCCCCGCGCGCCCTTCTCCGGCAGGCCGGCCTCGGCGCCGAGGACGATCGCCCCCGCCCCGTCGCCGAACAGGACGCAGGTCGTGCGGTCGTTCCAGTCCAGAAGCCGCGAAAAGGTCTCGGCGCCGATCACGAGCGCGCGGTCGTGCGAACCGGAGCGCAGGAACTTGTCGGCCGTCGCCACCGCGAAGACGAAGCCCGAACAGACCGCCTGCATATCGAAGGCGACGCCGCGCGTGATGCCGAGGGCGGTCTGGATTTGCGTGGCGGTTGCCGGAAAGGTGTAGTCCGGCGTCGATGTCGCGACGATGATCAGATCGATATCGGCTGGTATCAGACCGGCATTGGCGAGCGCCGCCTTCGCGGCCGCCGTGCCCAGGGTGGAGGTCGTCTCCCCCTCGCCGGCGATATAGCGCTGGCGGATGCCCGTGCGCTGCACGATCCATTCGTCGGTCGTCTCGACCTTCCCCTCGAGTTCGGCATTGGTGACGACCCGCGCGGGAAGGCTCGATCCGATCCCGAGAACTACCGACCGGCGTGGTGCCCACGCCTCCTTCATAACCATTTGCGAGCGGGCCTTTCAGGTCTTCTGCGCGTCGCCGCGTTCCGGCAGGGAATCGCGTTGTTCCTGAGACAGCGCCAGCGTTTCCCTGATTTTGTCGAGCAGACGGTGTCGCACCATATCGTGGCCGATGTCCACCGCGCCGGCGAAGCCTTCGGCATCGGTGCCGCCATGGCTCTTGATGACGATGCCGGCGAGCCCGAGGAACAGGCCGCCGTTGACCCGGCGCGGATCGATCTTGCGCCGCAGCGCGTCGAAGGCCGGTTTGGCGAACAGATAGCCGAGGCGCGACCGCCACGACTGGCCCATCACCTCGCGCAGATAATGGCCGATCTGGCGTGCGGTGCCCTCGGCGGTCTTGAGCGCGATATTTCCCGTGAAGCCCTCGGTGACGACCACGTCGACGGTACCCTTGCCGAGGTCGTCGCCCTCGACGAAGCCGCGATAGTCGAGCTGCGGCAGATCGAGCGCGCGCAGCCGCCGGGACGCCGCCTTGACCTCCTCGATGCCCTTGATCTCCTCGGCCCCGACGTTGAGGAGGCCGACGGTCGGGCGCGGAAAATCGAACAGGATATGGGCCATCGCCGAGCCCATGATCGCGAGATCGACCAGGTGCTGGGCGTCCGCGCCGAT
>ERZ500994.589-NODE-589-length-10799-cov-28.916325_pt1 | contig 10799 bp, 8 predicted proteins | sample MGYA00248878_ERZ500994 | MGnify/ENA primary metagenome ERZ500994 (study PRJEB25958, sample SAMN03398533) | human skin metagenome | study: EMG produced TPA metagenomics assembly of the Human Skin Microbiome Metagenome (human skin metagenome) data set. | reverse complement strand
TGGCAAAACGCTTTGCCGATGCAGGCGTATCTTCTATCGTCTATACTGATATTGCGCGTGATGGCATGATGCAAGGCGTCAATGTCGAGCAAACGGTCAACTTGGCAAAAGAAGGCGGTATTCCGGTGATTGCCTCAGGTGGGGTGACGGATTTACAAGACATCGAAAATCTAAAACCCTACAGTGATTATCTTGAAGGTATCATTACAGGCCGTGCCATTTATGAAGGTACTCTCGATATTGCTGCGGCGCAGGCGCTTCTCGATAGCTAGCAGGCGCTACTCGATAGCTAAATGACATTTAATTCGCTATATGACGGAAGGTCAGATTAATTCTACCTTCCGTTACTTTTTTGGTCTTAGGCAGGCTGTGCAGCCAATGGCGCTGGGTCTGTCCGCGCATGACAATTAGCTGTCCATTTTGCAAGGGAATCTCGACTTTTTCCTTGGTGATGCGATGCTTGAATACAAATTTACGGGTTGCCCCTAATGAGACAGACGCGATAATGGGTTCATTACCCAGTTCGCTTTCATTATCGGCATGGTAGCCCATACCATCATCGCCTGTGGGGTAATAATTAAACAAACAGGCGTTAAAATTTGCGCTCATATGTTGCTCAGCCAGCAGCAATTCTATGTGCTGTTTTAATGCCAAAACATCTGCTGTCCAAGGCGTTGCCGTCTTGCGTTGTCCAGAATAGTGATAATCGTTTTCACTCATCCACACGATTTGGCGGTGGGTGACATGGGTTTTGCCAAAAATTGTGACAACGTCATGCTGCCAAGGTAACTGCGTTAAAAAATGCCGATAAAGCGCATTGGGCTCATAAGCGGGGTTGTCAAAAACCTGCCCAAAATCATTGACAATGCCATCGTAGGGCAATAAATTCTCGTTGGGATTGGCGGCAAATAAACTCATGTTAGCTTGTCAACTTCAGCTTTTGAAAAATGAGCTTGGCGCATAATTCTGGTGCTTCAAGTGGCAGTAAATGTCCATAGTCATTGAGCACCGTCATTTGCTCCTTGGGCACGAATTTATCCCACATTTGGCGCACTTGTTGACTGATAAACATCGACGGCTTACCGATGATTAACTGCACAGGCACTTTGTTGTCGGCAATAAGCTGTTGTAATGGCTTCATAATCAGCGGTGTACCAAAATAATTGGCGAGTTCTTGCTTGGGTGAAAAACGTAGCGTGAGTTCAGCCTGCTCACCTGGCTCTAAACTATTTTTGGCATAGGTTAAAAGGTGTTCATCGGTGATACGTTTGTACGCTTTATGACGGCGAAGAAACTGATAATACGCATCCACACTGCCCCAGTTGGCTTGTTTGACTTGGGTGCTTTTAAAGGGTTCTCGGGTCATTTTCACCATGCGTGGCACCAGGCTGTAAAGCTTGCCTTGCTGGTTGGTAAAGGTGACAGGCTCAAGCAAATAAAGCGCGCTAAACAAATCTGGGCGTTTGGCAGCTGCCATGGTGGTGGCCGTTGCGCCTTGTGAGTGCCCGATACCGATGACGGGCTTGCCGTCTCGCTCTGCTAGGGTGGCTTGCAAGAACTCAATCAAGATATCGGCATCTTGTTCTCGCGTCAGCGCGTTTTCGGTCGGTTTATCGTACCATTCCCCCCGCATGGTTAGCGCGGTGATGTTAAGATGTTGCGCCAAGTCGATCAAGAGCGGCTCATAGACGCCTAGGGCAAAGCCGTTGCCGCCGTAAAAATGGGCAGTCTGGCTGGCGGTGGGGTTTTTAATGTTATAGTATTTGGCGTTTTTGCCATTTAGATTGATGCGTTGTTCTTCCATGCCAATTGTCCTAATTAATCACTTTTTTAGCCACTTTTTAGTGACTAAAAGGTGACTAAAAAGTGACTTGGTTACTTGATTATAAGACCCAGTGAAAAATTATGGCTACCCCTTTTGTGACTTGGCATTCACCCTTGCCATTGGGCTATATCAAATCTAACGTAAGTTAGCCGTACCTTTATTTAATCATCTTCCCCAAGAAAACCGCCACTTTGTCTTGCCCACAATTTGGCATACACGCCATTTTGAGCTAAAAGCTGGGCATGGCTACCTTGCTCGACAATTTGCCCTCTATCCATCACCACCAATCTATCCATCGACGCAATTGTCGATAATCGGTGGGCAATCGCAATCACGGTCTTGCCTGCCATCATATCGTTAAGACTGTCAGTGATGGCGTATTCCACTTCGCTATCGAGTGCTGAGGTCGCTTCATCGAGCAGCAAAATCGGGGCATTTTTGAGCATCACTCGAGCGATGGCAATGCGCTGGCGTTGTCCGCCCGAGAGCTTGACCCCTCGTTCACCGACTTGGGTATCCAAGCCGACATTGCCTTTTGCGTCGCTTAAATGTTGGATAAACTCCCACGCATGCGCTTGTTTGGCGGCGCTGATGATTTGCTCATCGGTGGCATCTGGGCGACCATAGGCAATATTTTCTCGCACGGTGCGGTGTAGTAATGAGGTATCTTGAGTGACCATGCCAATTTGTTGGCGTAAGCTCTCTTGGGTGACATCGCTAATGTTTTGATTATCAATCAAAATCGCGCCCCCATCGACATCATAAAAACGCAGTAGCAAATTCACCAAGGTTGATTTACCTGCCCCAGAGCGCCCCACTAGACCAATTTTTTCACCTGCTTTAATTTCAAGGTTAAAATCATCGAGTAGTTTTTGCTTGGCATCAGTGTCATTGGTTTTATTGCCACTGCGACCATAATTAAAATCGACATGGCTAAATTTGATTTCGCCTTGCGTGATGAGTAAATCCCTAGCATTCGGCTTATCTACCACGGTATGCGGTTTTGACAAGGTTTTCATGCCGTCCTGCACGGTACCGATATTCTCAAACAATGCCGCCGTTTGCCACATTATCCAATGGGTCAAGCCGTTAAGACGCATCGCCATCGCAGTCGCTGCCGCAATCGCCCCCACGCTTAGGCCATTGTAATACCACAGGTACAAACCGAGCGCTACCGTAGTACCGACCAATACCACATTAATCAAATGATTGACCAGCTCAAGGCGGGACACCCAGCGCATTTGGTCATGCACCGTATCCAAAAACTGGCTCATCGCATCTTTGGCATAAGTTAGCTCACGGCGAGAGTGGCTAAATAATTTTACCGTCGTGATATTGGCATACGCATCCGTAATCCGCCCTGTCATCAAGGCACGGGCATCGGCTTGGCGACTGGCAGAGTTTTTAAGCTTGGGGATAAAATACGCCACAGTGGCAAAGAACATCACCATCCACAACAGAAATGGGATAAGTAACCAACTGTCCAGGTGAAATAAAATAATGCCACTACTGACAAAATACACCAATACATACACCAGCATATCGGCAATGGTCATAATGGTATCGCGCACCGCAAGCGCGGTTTGCATCACCTTTGCAGACACCCGCCCGGAAAACTCGTCTTGATAAAACTCCATGGATTGACCGAGCATTTGACGGTGAAAACGCCAGCGCATCTGCATCGGGAACACGCCTTGCAAGGTCTGAAAATGAATCAGCGAACTTAAGCCCACCAAAATCGGGCTGACCACCAACACAGCCGCCATCATTAGCAAACTATTGCCTTTTTCTGACCACAGATTAGCGGGCGTATAAGCACCCAGCCAGTTGACGATATCGCCAATCCACTTGTACAGTAGCGACTCATACACGCCTATCAAGCCCGTCAAGAACATGAAGGCAAAAATCCAACCGCGCAGACCCTTGGTACACGCCCACAGAAACTTCAGAAAATTATCCGTCGGTAGGTTGTAATTGTCTTCTGGATAGACTTCCAGACGATTTTCAAAAAAACGAAATAAACCCATAATTGATTATCAGTAGTTTAAAATTATCTGTGTTATTTTAGCAGATATTGAGGATTGATAGCAGGGTTGCTGACGGCTAGCTACAATCCTTTACACACAAGTAAACAATTTTCAACTTAATCCTTGAGCGGTAGTTATCAAAACTTTTTTATCGCCATAAAAAAGCCATTACCTAGGATAATGGCTTTTTTTGAGGCTTTTTTTGAGGTTTGTTTAGCCGCTACAATATTGGGTAAAAGTACAAAAATAAAGCAATACAAATGACATTCTTATGAAACCTTATGAATCTTGTGCGATACATTTTTGCGCTAGATTAATTTTGCGCCAGATTTATTTTGTGATGGACTGATGATAAGGCAAATTCACTGCGGTTAATTTGCCTTTTTTTATCCACTAATCAAACCAATAAATATCCATACCCAGATTGTAGTGAGCGAAGCTTTCATGCACCACCGACATCACATCCCCTGCCCCTCGGGCAAAAAATACGGGCAATAAATGCTCGGGCGTTGGGTGATTTTGGCGCGCCAAGCTATGCGCCTGCCAATCAAACATCGTTTTATCATTGGCTTTTAGCTGATCTATTAGCCAGTATTTAAAGCTTTTGGCTTGCGGCTCAATCTGTTGGCTGTTAAAACGCACATTGTACAAGTTAGATATTGACTATTGCTATTAGTATGCGCATTATCTGATGATGTATTGCAATAATTTTTAATAAAAAAATTTTTTCATATAACAACAATTTAGTAGAAAAACATTGGTTTAATTTTTCACCAAACTATTTCTCTTGCATCAATTTGGTTCATGTCATGATTTTTATGCGCGTATGGCATAGATTTTTTGTTTTACACTGCACCAACTTCAATAATTCGATTAATTTTGGTGCAAAATTGAGCGATTTTTAATCTATTTTTCAACTATTTAACAGCCTTTCGTTTTGTTTTTTTTGGCATGAAACTTGATGAATTATTTAATAAGTTATTTATAGAATAATCTGTCAAGAAAATGTCTGCCATCGTGAGGCAAAAACTATTCCATCTTTTGTCATACATAAGGAGCCAATAATGCCAATTGCCAAAGCATTTGATGAACTGCAACTCGCCGATGGGCAATATAGACATTCGGCACAACAGGTGGGTGCTTGGCTTCAAGAGATGAATTCAGACACGTTAATTAGTTTGAATAACCAAGCATCGGATATTTTTTATCGCCGCGGCGTGACCTTCACTGTGTATAGCGATGCCAGCAACATTGAGCGCATGATACCGTTTGATATCATCCCGCGCATCATCGATATCCAAGAATGGCAAGTGATGGAAAAAGGCTGCCAACAACGTATCCGCGCGCTCAATCAATTTATCCATGATATCTATCACGAACAGACGATTGTCAAAGAAGGCATTGTGCCAAGCGAGTTTGTGTTTAAAAACAGTGGCTACGAGCCGTGGATGCTGGGTATCAACTTGGATAAACCCGTCTATGCCCATATTAGCGGCATTGATTTGATTCGCGACCAGCACGGACAATATTGTGTGCTCGAGGACAACTTACGCACCCCTTCTGGCGTCTCTTATATGCTCGAGAGCCGCAATGTGTCGCAAACCTTACTAAGCAAGCTCTACCAATCTCAATCGGTGTTACCGGTGGCGGACTATCCAAAACGGTTAAAGGCGTGTCTATCGAGCACCACCAACAAATACGACCCACAAATCGTGGTACTCACCCCAGGACGTTTTAACAGTGCGTACTACGAACATGCGTTTTTGGCGCGTGAGATGAATGTGCCCTTGGTGCATGGCTATGATTTGATTGTAGAAAACAACCATGTCTACATCCAAGGGGTGCGCGGCAAGGTACAAGTGGATGTGATTTATCGCCGTATTGACGACCCATTTTTGGATCCGTTGGCGTTTTTACCCGATTCAATCTTGGGGGTGTCAGGGCTGATGAGTGCGTATCGCGCAGGCAATGTGGTGATAACCAACGCCCCAGGCACAGGCATTGCTGACGATAAAAGCCTTTATCCGTTTGTACCCAAGATAATTGAGTATTATTTGGGTGAAAAACCGATTTTACCCAATGTGCAAACCTATCAATGCAGTGATGCCGATGAGTTGGCATATGTGCTCGACCATATGCCAGAGTTGGTGATTAAAGAAACGCAGGGCTCGGGGGGATATGGGATGCTAATAGGACCGACGTCAAGTAAAGAGCAAATTGCCGCTTACCGCAAACGCTTACTAGACAATCCAGCAGGATTTATCGCCCAGCCGACCATTAGCTTGTCCACCAACCCAACCGCGGTTGCCAGTGGCATCGCACCGCGCCATATTGATTTGCGCCCTTTTGTGTTGTCACATGGTGATGGTACAGTGGATATTGTACCAGGCGGATTGACACGGGTGGCAATGACCGAAGGCTCATTGGTGGTCAATTCATCCCAAGGCGGTGGGGTAAAAGACACTTGGGTGGTTGATACCGTCAATGGCAAACTCAGCGGCAAACAAGGCACCGCTCATTTAGGTACTATTCAAACCAACCATGAACGAAAATCGCAATCATCGACTTTATTGGCGTATGAAAATATCAACCATAATCGCTTAATTTTGCTGTTATCAACAGCGAGCTACTTAGTGTGGCTAGGTCGATACAGTGAGCGCTTACGCTACTATGAACAAATCATTACACGGCTGTCAAATGATCAGTGCAGCCAAACAGACGTCGATGCAATCGTGCACAATCTTGGCTTGCCGATTTCAGCCGATGCCGATGCCTTGTATGACTACCTTGCCAACAAAAAGGTGCCTGAAACCATTGGCTTTATCGAGCAAAATGTCCAAGACGTCAAAGGCGTTATTGGCAAAGATACGGCTGAACTTTATAACCTTATCAAACGGTTAGCCAATACAGGTGCCTACCGCGCTGCCAGCCTACAGCTCTATGCCTGCAATGCGTCGATGCAACAAGAAAACCCGATTGTGGTCACGTTTTGGCAACTCGGACAATGTTTTGAATCGCTGGACTGTCATATATTGATGAAAAAAGATTGCCGTGAGTGCGTGCAAAAACTTAAAGAGGTTGTTAATACCTTGCCAGAAAACACCCGCTGGCGTGAGCTGGATCGATTGGTCAATCAACTGTTAAAGTCTAATCAACCCAAAGATTTTCAGTCACTATCGGGCGCGTTTTCAAATATTTTACAGCAAGGTGTGTAAGCCAAATCTATTAGATGACTACCATCATTTTGACAAAAATAAGCAGTTAGTGAGAGTACAATGAGACTTATAATCAGCCACCAAACCAATTATTTTTATGAACAACTTGCCTTACGCAGTGTGCAATACATCCGCATGACGCCGATGACCCTACCCCACCAAACCATCCATAACTGGCAAGTGATGCTGCCTAAAGTCGCACAAATGCAAACGGACGGCTTTGGCAACCAATGGCTCACCCTAAGCCGTCACGAACCGCACAACAACTTGCAAATTCAAGCCTTTGGGGAAGTAGAAATTAACACTGATACCTTATTTATCCCTGACAATCAGCAAGTGCCGTATCAGATTTTTGCCGTACCCACCAAGCTGACCCAATGCTCCGAAGCCATGCGTGAATTTGCCCATGACGCGCTTGAGCAGTTTTTGCAAAGTGAGGACATCGATACGCAGTTAGCCATCCTCAAATCATTGGCAAAAGACTTGCTCGATAAAATGCCCTATACCAAAAGCGTGACCCATGTCGGCACCACAGCAGAGCAAGCGTTTGCGATGGCGGCTGGGGTGTGCCAAGACCATACCCATGTATTTTTGGCACTGCTACGGGATAAAGGCATTGCAGCGCGCTATGTATCGGGTTATATTTATGAAGCGACCCAAGCGCATATGGCAAGCCATGCCTGGGCAGAAGTCTGGCTTGCGGGTAATTGGTACACCTTTGATATCTCTAACCAACATTTTACCCCCAATTCTCACGTCTATATCGCCTTTGGGCGTGACTATGCCGATGCGGCGCCAGTGCGCGGGGTGCGAACAGGGGGCGGTGACGAGCGACTGTATAGTCAAGTCATGGTATCTACAAGCCCCCAGTACATACCGCAGCTTAACGCGCAGTTTGCAGCGCAGCAGTAATTTGCCACTATTGATTCACCACTATTTGCTAAACCAATATTTGCTAAACCAGTATTTGCTAAAAAAGGAACAACCATGACCTATTGTGTGGGTATCCGACTCAAAGACGGGATGATTTTCGCCAGTGATACTCGCACCAATGCGGGCGTCGACCAAGTATCGATGTTTCGCAAAATGTATCAATACGGCATTGAAGGCGAGCGGTTTTTGGTGCTACAAACCGCGGGGAACTTGGCGACGTCACAAGCGGTATTTACCAAATTAGATAACGCCATCAAACTTGCGCAAGAGCGTAATTTGCATACCGTCCCTACCCTGTATGATGCCGCGCAATTGGTGGGTGAGTGCCTGCGAGAAACCACCATCCATGCCCAAACCATCGCACAAGAAACGGATACCAAGTTTAGAAGCAGTTTTATTTTGGGTGGACAAATCAAAGGACAATCCCCCGAAATTTATTTTATCTACCCTGAAGGCAATTGCATCAGAGCAACAACCGATACGCCTTTTTTCCAGTTAGGTGAAAGTAAATACGGCAAACCTATTTTAGACCGCTCCATGAATTATGACGCATCACTCAAATCAGCGATGCGAGCCATTCTGATTTCTTTTGATTCAACCATCCGCTCCAACTTATCCGTCGGTATGCCCATTGATGTGTTGGTCTATCACAATGACAGCCTACAGATGCCACAAGGGTATCGCATTGATGAAAACGATGAGTACTTTGCCAGCATCCGCCAACACTGGTCAGATGGGCTGAGAAAAATTCTAAATGAACTTGAAGACTCACCGGTGAGCTATTGGCAATAGCAACTGTCATACAGTTAAAAATCAACCATACGTCAAACCATCTAGCAGGTTCTTCACTGTGTCCTCGCCTGTCGATTTATACCGCGCTTCTGTTTATACCTTTTTTGGCATATACCGCTCTTGAGACATAATGTGCTACCATCTATATCGACCGATCTTAGGCAATTGAGTGGTTAGAGTTTAATTGCCTTGCCATAGATAATGCAAATACCTTGGGTTTTTGCTAGGCGGTTATTTTGGTGGGTATGGTATGATGTGATTTTTTATGATTGTTTGGTTTTTATGCTATGCAGCTAACTGATTTGGCACCTTGGGGTGAATCACTCAGAATCGCCGTAGAAGTCATCGGCACGATTGCTTTTGCCTTGTCAGGTATCTTGGCAGGCGTGCGCAAACGTATGGATATGTTTGGGGTAGCGGTGCTGGGATTTTTATCGGCGTATGGGGGTGGTACGCTGCGTGATATTTTGCTAGAGCGGCGTCCGTTTTTTTGGGTGTCCCAAGAGCTGATGTTATGGCTGGTGTTTGCGCTTTGTATTGTGGTGATGCTAGTCAATAGCCGCCGCCCGTTTCGTATCACGCCTGCGGCGATTCAATTGGCAGATGCGTTAGGGTTGGGCTTGTTTGTCGCCTCTGGGGTACAAGCGTCACTGGCAAGCGGTATGCCAATGGCGGTGTCAGTCATCATGGGGATTATTACTGGGGTATTTGGCGGGGTGATGCGTGATATTGCCTGTGGTGAGATGCCCACCGCGTTTTTTGACCATCGTCCGTATGCCATGTGTGCCTTGGTTGGCGGCTGGGTGTATGCGATTTTGGCGGTTTACAGCTCGCTTGCCGCTTGGATGATTATGTTCATCAGTACCGTCACCACCACAGGGCTGCGTATTGCCGCGCTGGCGTTTAATTATCATTTACCCGGTTGGAAAAAAAGCGCCTCTTAGCCAACAGATTGGGTAGCTATCAGATTAGGTAGCTAAAAGATTTGTTAGCCATCGGATGTGGCTTGGCTGTGCCAATCCGTTAATGAATTCAAGGCTTTATCAAGCAGATGATGCAGCTGATCCCATTCCTGCCCGCTCATCTGATGAAAAAACTTTGCTTCAAGCCCGCGACCAATCGTCTCACAAGTTTGCCACGCCTGCTCACCTGCCGCCGTCAAGCGTAGCTGCTGAATACGGTTATCTTGTTTATCGGGAATTTTTTCTATCATACCGCGCTGCTCAAGCCCTGCTAAATATTTGGATAACAGCGTTTTATCCAGTACCAATTTTACTTTAAGTTCGCTTGAGGTGATATTTGGGTAATCATGAATCAGTCTAAGTAGACGTATTTCTTTGACTCGCAGCCCGCAAGCTTTACGGTACAATGGCTCGGCGGCATTGAGCACAAGGATTTTGATGACGTCAAGCTTGTAAGTCAGATAGGCATGATGGTCGGTTGGGGTTGGGATATCAAGCGCTGCTGCTGCAAGATAATGATACAGCGACATCTCACTGTCGCTATCTAAGTTTGGCGTATGGGTGTTGTGAGCAATAGTCGGTGTCGGCATAAAGATGGCTTACTTTTGTCAGATGATTTATTCCACAGTATAGCCGAAAGCTTGCATTTCCCATACCAGTTGCTCAGCAAAACCCCGCATAGTTCGTTGATTATAGCCCGCCTATTAAAGAAAGATAACTTTGATTGCTTCAGTTTGATTCCTTTAATTCATTAGGCTTGATTAATGGAGTTGATAGCGGTCGCCACCATGACAAAATTTTTAACAATCCCATTTGATGCTATCCCATCCTCGATATTCATCGTTTCATCAATGACGAATAAGTCGCTATTAAAAAAATCAAGCTTACACCAATCGCTCGACCGCTTTTTTCTTCCAAACAAATTGGTAGTACAAACCTTGTAAAACGCTCATCACTATAAAATTCGCCACATACGCCCACCAAATGCCCTGCAGTCCAAAATGACGACTGAGTAAAATCGCACTGGGAATCTCTACCAATAAGA
>ERZ500994.588-NODE-588-length-10806-cov-9.881127_pt1 | contig 10806 bp, 7 predicted proteins | sample MGYA00248878_ERZ500994 | MGnify/ENA primary metagenome ERZ500994 (study PRJEB25958, sample SAMN03398533) | human skin metagenome | study: EMG produced TPA metagenomics assembly of the Human Skin Microbiome Metagenome (human skin metagenome) data set. | reverse complement strand
TTTGTCTGCACAGCGACACTACCGAACGCTGGCGCTCCATTACCACGCCGTAGGCGAAACTCCTAACGACACGCCGCAATTGGCCGTAAACAATGTACAGAGCCGTTTGTACAAACTAGGCCCCCTCTCTACAACGGTCGTCATCGCCAGCACCAACGAGGAGGACGTCGCCCACCTCGTCGTGGCCCGGCCCATGGCCGGTGCCCTGCGGGCGCCGCTCCTGCTCTCGGGGCGGGGGCAGCTGACCTCGGCGACGGTCCGCGAGCTCGACCGTCGCGGCTCCCGGATCACCCGCGCCTACGTCGTCGGGGGATCGACCCTCGTCGGGTCGCCCGTCGTCAGCCAGCTGCGGGCGCGCGGCATCACCGTCACCCGGGTCGGCCAGGCGGACAAGGACGCCACGGGTGCGGCCGTCGTCGACCTCATGCGCCAGCAGGGGCCGATCACCGTCGCGGGCGTCTCGACGCAGGCGAGCGCGCCGGCTGCCGGAGCCTTCGGCGCCGTCGCGGGGCCGCGACGCGAGCCGGTCGTGTGGGCGGGCGCCACCCGCGTCGGGTGGCAGTCGCGGGCGGCGCTGCGCCGCGCCGGGGTGACGACGGTGCGTCTGCTCGGCCCGTCGAGCCGGATCTCCACCGCGGTCGCCCAGGACCTCACGGGTCACGGACTACGGGTCATGCGCTTTGCCGGCGCCGGGCACGGCGACGTCTCCGCGGAGCTGGCCGAGTACTTCCGCAACTACTACACCGGCACCCGCGTCGTGCTCGCCCGCACCTCGTCGGACCGCACGAGCGATGCCGCGCTCGCGGCGGGCTACCGCGCGCCGGTCCTCGTCGTCACGACCGCTCCGGGAGCGTCGGTCACCACCCACGTCCAGCGCCAGCCTCAGTGGCCCACCGTCGTGGCCTTCGGTCCGAGCGCTCGGGTGGGATCGACGACGCTCACCCGGGTCAGGGATGCCTGACCCGGGTGAGCGTGGCGCGGGCCGTGCCCGCTGTGCGGGTGCGACCCGCGGCGTGTCGGTGGCTCGTCAGTCGAGCTCGATGCGCAGGGGGGCGCCCGTGCGCTCGACGACCTCGTCGACGGTGACGCCCTCGGCGACCTCGCGCAGCACGAGCCCGTCGGGCGTGACGTCGATGACGGCGAGGTCGGTGATGATCCGCTGGACGACGCCCTTGCCGGTGAGGGGCAGCTCGCACTCCTGCAGGATCTTGTGCGAGCCGTCCTTGGCGACGTGCTCCATGAGGACGAAGACCTTGCGGGCGCCGTGGACGAGGTCCATCGCGCCGCCCATGCCCTTGACCATCTTGCCGGGGATCATCCAGTTGGCGATGTCGCCGTTGGCGGCCACCTGCATCGCGCCGAGGATCGCCGCGTCGACCTTGCCGCCGCGGATCATGCCGAAGCTCGTGGCGGAGTCGAAGATCGAGGCGCCCTTGCGCAGGGTCACCGTCTCCTTGCCCGCGTTGATGAGGTCGGCGTCGACGTCCTCGTCGGCGGGGTAGGCCCCGACCCCGAGGATCCCGTTCTCGGACTGGAGGACGATCTCGACGTCGTCGGGCACGTAGTTGGGCACGAGCGTGGGCAGCCCGATGCCGAGGTTGACGTAGTCGCCGTCGGACAGCTCCGCGGCCGCGCGGGCGGCCATCTGCTCACGGGTGCGCGCCATGTCAGGCACCTTCCTTCGTCGCGTCGGTCTTCGTCGTCACGGCGCGCTTCTCGATGCGCTTGTCGGCGGCCTGCTCAGGGGTCAGGGGCACGACCCGCTGGACGTAGATGCCGGGCAGGTGGATCGCGTCGGGGTCGAGCTCGCCCGGCTCGACGAGCTCCTCGACCTCGGCGACCGTCACCCGCCCGGCCATGGCGCACAGGGGGTTGAAGTTGCGCGAGGTCGTCCGGAAGACGAGGTTGCCGTGCCGGTCGCCCTTCCAGGCGCGCACGAGGGCGAAGTCGGTGGCGATGGCCTCCTCGAGGACGAATTCGTGGTCCTCGGTCACCGTCGTGCCGTCGGCCTGTCGCGAGGCGACGGCGAAGCTGCGGGTCTCCTTGGCGGGGGAGGCGATCGCGATGTTGCCCGCGTCGTCGTAGCGCCACGGCAGGCCGCCGTCGGCGATCTGGGTGCCGACGCCCGTGCGGGTCCAGAAGCCGGCGATGCCGGCGCCGCCGGCGCGCAGCTTCTCCGCCAGGGTGCCCTGGGGGGTCAGCTCGACCTCGAGCTCACCGGAGAGGTACTGCCGGGCGAACTCCTTGTTCTCCCCGACGTAGGAGGAGACCATCCGGCGGATCTGGCCGCCCTGGAGGAGCAGGCCCAGGCCCCAGTCGTCGACGCCGCAGTTGTTGGAGACGCACTCGAGCTCCTTCACCCCCTTCGCCTGCAGCTGGGCGATGAGCACGCTCGGGATCCCGCAGAGCCCGAAGCCGCCCACCGCGAGCGTGGCACCGTCGGGGATGTCCGCGACGGCGTCGGCTGGTGAGGAGACGACCTTGTCCATGATCCCGACCGTAGTCCCTCGCCACGTGGCCACGGATGGGGCCCCGCCACACCGATCCCGGGGCGAAGGGGGCTCCCGCGCCACTCGTCGTCGACGGCCGGGGTCGCCGCCGCACCCAAACCACAGGGACGTAATTAGCTCAGTGGGGCTGGCGTGTCTTGTGTGACTCGTGGAATAAGAGTGACTGACTGTGATGTCTGGGATCGCTGTGACGAGTGTGACGAGACGGTCGGGACGAGACACCACACCACCGCCCGTCGGGTTCCCCTGCCCGCTTCCCACCCAAGGAGCCTCCGCGTGTCACGTTCCGTCCGCCTGGTCGGTGCCGCTCTCATCCCGGCCTTCACCCTGCCCGCGGCCACTGCGGCCACCGCCCGGACCAGCGCCGTCCCGGAGCCTCCCGTCAACAACAACCTGCCGAAGGAGCTGGATGTCGCCTCGCCATACATCCCGCAGTCGGTGTGCGACCCGGACCCCAAGCCCGGCGTCACCGCCTTCGCCCGGCTCATGGCCAACCACTACGACGAGTTCAACTACGGCATCTCCCGGGCCTGCAACTACGGCCTGACCGAGCACTCCGAGGGCCGTGCCCTCGACTGGATGCTCAACGCCTACGACCCCCACGAGCGGGCGGTCGCCGACGGCGTCATCACCTGGCTGCTCGCGCCCGACGCCGAGGGCCGCCCGGCGGCCATGGCGCGCCGCTTCGGGATCATGTACATCATCTGGAACCGCCAGATCTGGGGGACCTACAACATGAGCGCCGGCTGGCGTGCCTACAACGGCGTCAGCCCGCACACCGACCACATCCACTTCTCATTCAGTTGGGACGGCGCGATGCAGCGCACGTCGTGGTGGACCGGCAAGGCCTGGACCGGCGTGACGACGACCCCGGGTGGCCCCACCGGCCCGATCGTCGACCCCGACTCCTACCCGACCCTGCGGGTGGGGGCCTCCGGACCCGACGTGCAGCTGGCGCAGGGCGTCATCGGCGTCACCGCCGACGGCGTCTTCGGCCCGGCGACCGAGTCGGCCCTCAAGACCTGGCAGAAGGCCAACGGCGTGACCGTCACCGGCGTCCTCGACGAGGCGACGTGGAACCGCATGGTCCTGCTCGGCAAGATCCCCGCCCGCGGCGACGACAAGGGCGGCGACCTCGCGGAGCACATGAACACCTCGATCCGCCTCGGGTCGACGGGTGAGGCGGTCAAGGCCCTCCAGCGCACCCTGCGGATCACCGTCGACGGCGCCTTCGGCCCGGCGACGGAGAAGGCGGTGCGCAACTTCCAGACCGACAAGCAGCTGCGCGTCGACGGCATCGTCACCAACAACGTGTGGACGGCGCTCGCCGGCGTCCCCTACACGAAGAACGGCAAGCCGCCGGCCTCCGAGGACACGACCGGGCACCCGAAGACGACCACGCCCAAGGGCTCGGCGCCGCCGGCCTGGGCGGTCGTCGTCACGAAGACCGAGTTCGCCGACCTGCGCTCGACGGTCCTGGCCACCGGCGCGCGCGGCGCCGCGGTCAAGGTGCTGCAGCGCGCCCTCGGCGGCGTCGCCGTCGACGGTGCCTTCGGCAGCGGCACGGAGCGGGCGGTCCGCAGCTTCCAGAAGTCGGCGGGCCTGCGCGAGACCGGCATCGTCGACGAGCGCACGTGGGCGGCCTTCGAGGCCCGGGAGTACCCCTTCCTCTCCTACCGCCGCACGGTGCTCAAGCCCGGCTCGACCGGCTACCCGGTCGAGCTCGTGCAGCGCTACCTCGGACTGCCCGCGGACGGGAAGTTCGGCACCGCCACCCAGGACGCCGTGCGTGCCCTGCAGGGCCGCCACGGGCTCTCCCGCACCGGCTACGTCGGGGCCGTCACGTGGCAGGCCCTCGAGCGCGAGGTCCGCGCGCGTCGCGGCTGAGCCACGGCACGGCACCCCGACGGAGGGCGTCACCGCTCAGGCGGTGACGCCCTCCGTCTGCGCCCGGTGGGCGAGGGTCTCGTCTTCGACCGGTCCGAGGTGGACGACGAGCGAGCCGCCGGCGGACCACACCGCCAGGGCCGTGACGAGCAGGGCCTGGGCCGAGGGGTCGACCAGCTGCACCCGGGCGCCGTCGTCGATCGTCGAGCCGGAGCGCGCCATGTCGACGACGTCCGCGTAGGAGGTCTCCTCGCCGCCCAGACGAAGGGCGGTGTCGTCGCCCTCGGGCTCGGCCCAGGGCGTGAAGAGGTCGCCGTGGGTTGCGAGGTCGGCCGCCTCGTCCATCACCCCGTCGGGGACCGGCGCGTCCGCGCGGCGGGCCAGGGCCGCCCGGGTCACGAGCACTGCCGGCGCGTCGTCGGGCAGTCGCTCGGGGTCGTCGGTGACGACGAGGTCGGCGGGGCCGGCGCCCTTGAGGTCGACGACCGCGCCGACGGACCAGGCCGCCCACGCCCAGTAGAGGAGGCGCCAGTGCGGGCGCATGGCGAGCCGCACGACCGAGCCGGGCTCGAGGTCCCACTCCTCCTGCATCGCATTGGCCGCCTTGCTCACCCAGGTGCCGAGCACGCGGCCCGACAGCTCGACGCGCTCACCGGCCGTCGGGCCCGGCTGGTCGTCGTAGCAGGTGATCCGCGGGGCGGCGGAGTCGGTGCGGTTGACGGTGGCGAGGACCTCTGCGGGAGTGGGCATGCGCCCAGCCTACGAACCGAGCCCACCCACGCCGGATAGCGTGGCCGCCGTGGACCCCGCCCCGCGTGATCTCGCCCCGCCGCTCGAGCGTCTCGTCGTCACCGCGGCCCTGTGGGTCCTCCTCCTCGGCTTCGCCGGGGCGGTCATCGCCTGGCTCGGTGCCTGGGTGCCGCTCGTGGGGCTGCTCACCGCGATCATCGCCGCGTCCCTCGCCTGGCGGCTGTCGGGGCTGCTCCCGCGGCCCGGGGGGATCCCCCTTCGTCCCGCGCCGGCCGCGGCCCTCGTCGTCGGGGTGCTCGCCGTCACCGTGTGGACCGGCGTGACGCACTCCGAGCAGGTCATGCCGCGGCGCGACTCCGCGAGCTATCTGCAGGCGACGGTCTACCTCGCGGAGACCGGGGTGCGGCCGGTCGCGATCGACCCCGAGACGGTCGGCGGACCGCAGACGCTCGCCGACGAGGGGCTGACCCTGGAGTCGCCGGCCTTCTACGAGACCGGGTCGCCGCAGGACCCGACGGTCCAGCCGCAGTTCATGCCCGGCCCCGCGCTCGTCTACTCGCTGCCGTGGTGGGCCGGGGGAGCGACCCCGACCCTGTGGGCGCCGGCCGTCCTCGGAGGTCTCGCCCTGCTCGCGATCGGGCTGCTCGTCGCCCGGACCGTCGCGCCGTGGGCGGCGCCGGTGGCCGCTGTGCTCGTCGGGGTCTGCTTCCCGTGGTTGCACACCTCGCGCTCGACCTACTCCGAGCCGCTGGCGGGGCTGACCCTGGCCGCGGGCTTCCTCGCCCTGACGCTCCTCGCCCGCGCCGCCGACGAGCCCCACACGTCGCAAGACCCCAGGGTCTTGCGACGTTCCGGGACCACGACATCGCAAAACCCTAGGGTCTTGCGGGGTTCGGGGGCGTGGGCCGGAGCGGCGGTGCTCGCGGGCGCGCTCGTCGGCGGCACCTCGATCGTGCGCATCGACGCCCTGCGCGAGACGATGCTGCTCATCCCCGTCGCCGCCGCCCTCCTCGCCCGTGGGCGTGGCTGGGGACGGCACCTGCTCGTCGGCGCCGTCGGGACGACGCTCGCCGGCTTCGCCGTCGCCGGGGTCATGAGCTGGCGCTACCTCGGCGAGATCGGCGCCTCCCTCGTCCCGCTCGTCGGGCTCGTCGTCCTCATGTCCCTGCTGTGCTGGTGGCTGCTGCGGCGCTCGCGGCGCGGCTGGTCGGTGCCGGTCGCGGTGACGTCGCGCCTGCCGGCGCTCCTCCCGGCCCTCGTCGTCCTCGTCGGGGTGGGGCTCTCCCTTCGCCCGCTCGTCATGACGGTGCGGCAGGACCCCCGCGACCCGGGCGCGATGTACGTCGCCCGGATGCAGGCCGAGCTCGGCCTGCCCGTCGACGGCGGCCGCACCTATGCCGAGCACTCCGTCGACTGGCTTGCCTGGTGGATCGGGCCCGCCGTCCTGGTCATCGCCCTCGTCGTCCTCGCGGGCCTGTGGCGTGCCCTCGGCACCTGGTGGGCGAAGGGGGGACCCCTCCCGTCGTGGGGTCCGGCCCTCGTCGTCACGACCGGCTCGACGCTGCTCACGCTGTGGCGCCCGGGGATCACCCCCGACCACCCGTGGGCGGACCGGCGCCTGCTCGTCGCGCTGCCGCTCGTGATCGTCCTGGCCGTCGCCGGCGCCGTGTGGGCCGGACGGTGGGCCGGTGCCCGGCACGGGCGAGCCATCGGCGGCGCGATCCTCGCCGTCGCGCTCGCCGTCACCGCCGTGCCCACGGCCCTGGCGACCTGGCCGCACCGCACGGAGCGCGTCGAGGACGGGGGACTGGCGGCCGCCCGGACCTACTGTGACGCCCTCGCGCCGGGCGATGTCGTCCTCGCCGTCGACGACTGGGCGGTCAACCACTGGACCCAGATCACCCGCGGCATGTGCGGCGTGCCGAGCATCGCGACGACGGGCCGGCTGCGCGACGACCCACAGCAGGTGCGGGCCGCAGCCGAGCGGCTCGACGAGCGGGTGCGCGAGCGGGGTGGCCGGCTGCTCCTCGTGGCCCACCGGGAGCGCGCCAGCCTGGACGACATCGGCGCGACGGACGTGCGCACGGTGCTCGACACGACCCTCATGGAGGACCCCCACGTGCTGACGACCCGTCCCGAGCGGCTGGACCCGCTGCACCTCACCGTGTGGACGGGTCGTGTCGCCCGGTGACGCGGGGGAGCGTCGCATAGGCTGCCCACGACATGGATGACGCCACGTTGAAGATCGCGGTCGTCGGGCCGACGCACCCCTACAAGGGTGGCGTCGCCTCGCACACGACGACCCTCGCCCACGAGCTCGAGGCGGCCGGTCACGACGTGACCCTGGTGTCCTGGAGCCACCTCTACCCGAGCTTCTTCTACCCCGGCGAGCAGTCCGTGCCGAGCTCCGGCGACCCGGACGTGCCGCCCTTCCCCCGCACGGTGCGGGCGCTGTCGTGGGCCCGCCCCAACTCGCTCGTGCGGGCCGGCCGGCGGCTGCGCGACGTCGACATCATCGTCGTCGTCCACGTCATCCCGCCCGTCGTGCCGCTGCACCTCACCCTGCTGCGGGCCGCCGGCGTCGGGCGGACGGCGATGAGCGGGCGCGGGCCGCGCAGCGTCGTCATCGCGCACAACGTCCTGCCGCACGAGCCGCACCCCGGTGACGCGGCGCTCATGCGCACCTTCTTCCGCCGGGTCGACGCGGTCGTCGTCCACTCCGCCGAGCAGTCCCGGCTCGCCCGCGAGCTCGACGCCGAGCACGTCGTCGTCACCGACCTGCCGCCGCACCTGCCGGGCGGCGAGCCCGTCGAGCGCCCCGAGCACCGCGGCCCGGCCCGGCTGCTCGCCCTCGGCCTCGTGCGGGGCTACAAGGGCATCGACGTCCTCATGCGGGCGATGCTCCGCGTGCCCGACGTGACGCTCACCGTCGCAGGGGAGATCTGGGGCGACGCCGGCGACGAGATCCGGCGGCTGGCCGAGCACCGCAGCCTGCGCGACCGGGTGCAGATCCACAGCGGCTACGTCCCCGCCGAGCGGATCGCCCCGCTGCTCGCGCAGCACGACGTGCTCTCCCTCACCTATCGCAGCGCCACCGCGAGCCAAAATGTCCTGCTCGCGCACCAGCACGGGCTGGCCGTCCTCGCCTCCGACGTGGGGACCTTCGGCGACCAGGTCGACGACGGCGTCGACGGGCACCTCGTGCCGCCCGAGGACGAGGAGGCGATCGTCGCCGTGCTCGAGCGGCTGCGCGACCCCGACGAGGTCGCCCGCCTGCGCGCCGGGGTCACCCCACCCGACCTGCAGGCCCCCTGGGCCCGCTACGTCGGCACCCTCGAGGCCCTGAGCGCCCCCGACGTCCTCGCCGACCCGACGCTCGCCGCGCCCGTGCGACGCCAGTCGCGTTTGGGGCGCGTCGCCGACCGCGCCGAGGACGTCGTCGCCCTCGCCCGGCTCGCCCGCGACCGGCGGCGCCCGCGCCTCGAGCTGACCCCCGGCGACTTCCCCTCGTGGCTGCGCGCCACCGACGTCCTCGCCCACGACGACGAGGCCCGCCGCGCCCGCGAGCTGGCCCGCGACCTCGGCCTGCCGCGCGGCGCCGACGAGATCAGCGAGTGGGCCGCGCTCGGTGCCCTCGAGGTGCTCATCGGCATGCGCGACGAGGGCCGGCGCGAGGCCCTGATCATCGACGCATCCGGCAGCGGGTCCCCCTTCGGCCGCTGGGCCCGGTCCGCCGGCTACGCGCCGGTCGAGGTCGAGCTCACCGGCGCCCGCTCGTCGATGACGCTGCTCGACGTCGACACCGCGACCCTCGACGTCGTCACCCGGCTGCACCCCGACGACGCCTCCGCCGCCGACATCGACGAGACCTTCACGCAGGCCGGGTGGGCGCTGCGCTCCGGCGGCCTGCTGTGCCTGACCCTGCCCGTGGGCGGTCAGGGCGACGACGTCATCGGCGGAGCGGCCGACCTGCGGGCGGTCATCGCCCGCGCGGCCGACGTCGGGTTCACCCTCGTCGGCGACGTCGACGGCGACCTCACGGCCCGGCTGCGGCACGCCTCGCGCGTGAGCGCCGACCCCGACGCCGCGCACGCCCTCGTCCGGCTCACCCTGCGACGCCGATGAGCCACGACGAGGCGGGGGCGCCCCCGGCGCTCGGGCGCACGACGCGCAAGCGCGCGCTCGACGTGCTGCGCATCGGCTTCCTCGTCCTCGTCCTCGTCGCCGTCGGCATCGCGCTGTGGCGCAACTGGGCCGAGGTGCGCGGCGACCTCGGGCGCATCGGACCCGTGACCCTCCTCGCCGCGACCGGCCTGGCGATGCTCTCGCCCTTCTTCACGGTGCTCGGGTGGCGGGTGCTGCTCGCCGACCTCGGCTCACGGCTGCACATCGCGCCGGCGAGCGGGGTCTTCTTCGTCGGCCAGCTCGGCAAGTACCTGCCCGGCTCGGTGTGGTCGGTCGTCGTCCAGACCGACATGGCCCACCGGCTCGGCGTGCCCCGGCGACGCACGGCGATCGTCGGCCTGCTGACGATCGCCCTCTCCGCGCTCACCGGCATGATCCTCGGCCTGCCGGCACTGCCGGTGCTGCTCACCCGCGGCGACGCGGTCGTGCCGTGGTGGGTCCTGCTGGCCATCATCGCCGTCCTCGGGGTGCTGCTGTGGCCCCCGGTGCTCAACCTCGGCATCCGCACGATGCTTCGCCTGCTGCGCCGCGACCCGCTCGAGCACGACCTCACCCACGCTGCGGTCGGCCTGTCGAGCCTGTGGTTCGCCACCTCGTGGCTCGTCGGCGGCCTGTCGGTGTGGGTCATGGCGCGCAACCTCGCGCCCGACGACGCCGACGCCTCCCGCCTGCTCCTCGTCGCCGTCTCGGGCTACCTGCTCGCGGCCGGGATCGGGATGTTCAGCATCGTCGTGCCCGCCGGCGTCGGCGTGCGCGACGTCGTCCTCGTCGTGCTGCTGGCGACGACGATGCCGGTGTCCGCGGCGACGGCCGTCGTCGTCGTCGCCCGATTCCTCACCGTCCTCGCGGACGTCGTGTGGGCGGCCATTGGCTGGCTCTGGGCGAAGACGCACCATCTGCTCCCTTCGTCCCCCGGGACGGCGGGCCCCGACCCGACACCCTCCCCGCAAGGAGACTGACCATGTCCGATCCCACGACCTCCGGCCAGGTCGCGGCGCCCCCCGGCGGGCGTCTGCTGGCCGTCGCCAAGCGCGGGGCCGAGCACCTCCTGTGGGGTCGGGTCGCCATCCAGCGACGGCTCGAGGCCCGGGCGAAGGGGGGGCGTCCCGCGCCGACGACCGTGCCGCCGCCAGAGATGGCCAGACGATCCTGGCCCGCGCCAAAGGCGATATCGCCGATGACGGACCCGTTCTCGACCAGGACGGCGGAGGCGTGCGGATGGATGGGCTGCCCGTTGAGCGCTCCGACACCGGCGCTCGACGACGTCACGGGGACACCCGCCCGGCCGGCGAGGCCGGTCAGCACGCGTTCACCGATCGGTGAACGACAGATGTTGCCCGTGCACACGAACAGGATCGACATCTGCGGCGTCGCCGCTTCGGATCCGGTCACCATTCCTCCTCGATTCTGCGGGCAACCCGCGCCAATACGTCCGGATGCCCCAGCTCTGCGTGCGTCGTGCCGGCGTGCAGCA
>ERZ500994.587-NODE-587-length-10817-cov-4.562628_pt1 | contig 10817 bp, 15 predicted proteins | sample MGYA00248878_ERZ500994 | MGnify/ENA primary metagenome ERZ500994 (study PRJEB25958, sample SAMN03398533) | human skin metagenome | study: EMG produced TPA metagenomics assembly of the Human Skin Microbiome Metagenome (human skin metagenome) data set. | reverse complement strand
CGCTCTTCCGATCTGCCGGCAATCTCGGCGCGGCACCGGCAATCTCGGCGCGGCACCGGCGATCTCGGCGCGGAACCGGCGATCTCGGCGAGGGGGGCGAGGTCAGGAGCGGAGGATCTTCTCCATCGCCTTGCCCTTGGCGACCTCGTCGACGAGCTTGTCGAGGTAGCGGATCCGCTGCATGAGCGGGTCGTCGATCTCCTGCACCTTCATGCCGCAGATCACGCCGGTGATGAGTGTCGCGTTCGGGTTGAGCCGGGCGGCGGCGAAGAAGTCGCGGAAGGTCGTGTCGGCGGCCAGGTGCGCGTCGATCTCGTCCTGGCTGAAGCCCGTGAGCCAGCGCGTCACCTCATCGACATCCGCCTTCGTGCGCCCCTTGCGCTCGACCTTGTCGACGTAGAGGGGATAGACGCGCGAGACCGGCATGGCGAAGATCCGTTCCATGCCAGCCAGGTTACGCGTGCGCAGTAGGCTCGGGCGGGTGAGTACGGATGCCGCCGCGGACGCCTCGCGTCGCGCGTGGCGCGAAGGGCTCGGCGTCGCGCTCGCCACGAGCGCCTACGGGATCTCGTTCGGGGCGCTCGCCACGGCATCCGGTCTGGATATCTGGCAGACCTGCGTGCTCAGCCTCGTGATGTTCACCGGCGGATCGCAGTTCGCGTTCATCGGGGTGATCGGCGCCGGGGGAGTCGCGGCGGCCCCGGCCGCGATCGCCTCGGCGGGCCTGCTGGGCATCCGCAACGTCGCGTACGGACTGCGGATGGCGCCGGTCGTCGGCGTCGACCGCCTGCGTCGACTGATCGCGCCGCACTTCACGATCGACGAATCCACCGCCGTCGCGCTGGCGCACACCGAGCCGCGCGCCCGCCGGGTCGGCTTCTGGGTGACCGGGATCGGCATCTACATCGGCTGGAACCTCACGACGCTCCTCGGTGCGCTCCTCGGCGATGTGCTCGGCGACCCCCGCGCGTACGGACTGGATGCGGCGGCCGCCGCGGCCTTCCTCGCCCTGCTCTGGCCCCGGCTGCGGCAGCGGCAGGCGATCGCGGTCGGTATCGCGGCGGCGGTCGTCGCGACGGTGTTGACGCCGGTGCTCATGCCGGGCATGCCGGTGCTCGTCGCGGCGGTCGTCGCGATCGTCGTGGGATGGACGAACTGGCTCGGCGCGTCTGCGACGCCCCCGCCCGTCCTCGGCGAGGCGCCCGCCCCGCGGCGGGCCGAGGGACCGGGGCAGGGGACGTGACCCTCTGGACCGCCGTGCTGGCCGCGGCCCTGCTGTGCTTCGCGCTGAAGGCCGTCGGCTACCTCATCCCGCCCCGATGGTTCGAGGCGCCGGCGCCGTCGCGCATCGTCGACCTGCTCACGGTGGCGCTCCTCGGCGCCCTCGTGGCGGTGCAGACGCTCGGCGTCGGCCAGCAGATCGTGCTCGACGCGCGGGTGCCCGCCCTCGTCGTGGCGGCCGGGCTCCTCATCGTGCGGGCGCCGTTCCTCGTCGTCGTGGTCGCCGCCGCGCTCGTCGCAGCCCTGTTGCGGCTCTGGGGACTCGCCGCGTGATCGCCGCGGGCCCGTTCGAAAAGCGCCACGGGCTGTGAATCCGGCATCCGGAGCGCCATTCACGGCTCTCCAACGGATGCCGCCGCGTAGACTCCCGGCGTGGGTATCGCGCGCATCGGCACGTGGGTCGTGTCCGTCGTCATCGGGCTCGTCTACGGCGTCGCCGGCACCATCGGGCAGGCGGCCATGTGGGGTGCGCTGCCGGTGGGCCTCATCGTGGCGATCGTCGGCACCGGTGCGCTGCTTCTCGCCGTGCGGCTGCTGACGCTCGATCGCTGGTCCGCTCTCGCCGCGGGAATGGGCGCCATGATCGCCACCCTGGTCTTCTCCGGGCGCGGTCCGGGCGGATCGGTCGTGGTGCCCGCGCCGGCGGAGGGCACGATCTCGACCGGCGTCATCTGGACCATCGCCGTCCCGATCCTCACCGCTCTCGTCGTCGCCTGGCCGTCCCTGCGGTCGAGCGGGGGCTCCACGGCATCCGACCGGGCCGTGCCGGCGACGCCGGACGCCGAGGCCGACACCACGAACTAGACTCGAAGGCGTGACATATGTGATCGCCTTGCCGTGCGTGGATGTGAAGGACCGTGCCTGCATCGACGAGTGTCCCGTCGACTGCATCTACGAAGGCGAGCGCTCGCTGTACATCCACCCCGACGAGTGCGTCGACTGCGGTGCCTGCGAGCCGGTCTGCCCCGTCGAGGCGATCTACTACGAGGACGACCTGCCCGACGAGTGGCAGGACTACTACACCGCGAACGTGGAGTTCTTCGAGGACATCGGCTCGCCCGGTGGCGCCGCCAAGGTCGGCGTGATCCCGAAGGACCACCCCATCATCGCCGCGCTCCCGCCCCAGGAGCACTGACCTTCGTGGCCGTCCGCGACCTCGACGACTACCCCTGGGACGCCGTCGCCCCGTACGCGCGCCGCGCCGCCGCACACCCCGGGGGTGCGGTCGACCTGTCGATCGGGTCCCCGGTGGATGCGACCCCCGCCGTCGTCGCCGACGCGCTGCGCGCGGCCACCGACGCGCACGCGTACCCGCAGACGGTCGGCACCCCGGCCCTGCGCGAAGCCATCGCGGCCTGGTACGACCGCCGGCGCGGCGTGCCCGGACTGGGAGTGGGCGAGGTGCTGCCCACGGTCGGCTCCAAAGAGCTCGTCGCCCTGCTGCCGTTGCTGCTGGACATCGGCGCGGGCGACGTCGTCGTGCACCCGCGCGCGGCCTATCCCACCTACGAAGTGGGCGCGAAGCTCGTCGGGGCGACGCCGTTCGCCTCGGATGACCCCGCCGAATGGCTCGACGGCACACGCCTTGTCTGGCTCAACACGCCCGGAAACCCCGACGGTCGCGTCCTGGATATCGCCGAGTTGCGGGCCGCCGTGGCCCGCGCGCGGGAGCTCGGCGCCGTGATCGCCAGCGACGAGTGCTACGCCGAGCTCGGCTGGGAGGGACCGTGGGCGGGGGAGCGCGTCCCCAGCATCCTCGATCCCCGCGTCGTCGGCGACGACCGCTCGGGTGTGCTGTCGGTCTACTCCCTCAGTAAGCAGTCGAACCTCGCCGGCTACCGCGCGGCGTTCCTCGCGGGGGATGCCGGGATCGTCGCCGCTCTGGTGACGGCACGCAAGCACCTGGGGCTCATGCTGCCGGCGCCGGTCCAGGCCGCGATGACGGTGGCCCTCGCCGACGACGCGCACGTCGCGGAGCAGCGGGAGCGGTATCGGGCGCGCCGTGCCGTGCTCAAGCCGGCACTGGAAGCGGGGGGCTTTCGCATCGACCACTCCGAAGGCGGCCTGTACCTGTGGGCCACCGAAGGCGTCGACGCGTGGGAGAGCATGGCAAGACTCGCCGACCTCGGCATCCTCGCCGGCCCCGGGCACTTCTACGGCACGCACTTCCCGCAGCACGTGCGCTTCTCGCTCACCGCGACCGACGAGCGCATCGCGGCGGCGGCGCAGCGCCTGACGCAGTCGTAGGTTTCCTCCTACGCATCCGCCGATCCTTTGCCGTGGATCTGAGTAGGCCCGCACGGCCAGTAGGCTGTAAAGGATCCCCCAACGACCGCAAGGAGGCTTCGTGAGCGACGTGGGAAACCCCCAGAAGGCCACGGTCACCGTCGGTGACAGAACCGCAGAACTGCCGATCCTGACCGGCACCGAGGGCGTCCCCAGCGTCGACTTCTCGACGTTCACGAAGCAGACCGGGCACACCTCGCTCGACTACGGCTTCGTCAACACGGCGGCGACGAAGTCGGCCATCACCTACATCGACGGAGATCAGGGCATCCTCCGCTACCGCGGCTACCCGATCGAACAGCTCGCCAAGCACAGCACGTACCTCGAGGTCGCGTGGCTGCTGCTGTACGGCGAGCTGCCGACGGCCGACCAGCTCGGCGAGTGGGACGACAAGATCCGCCACCACACGCTGCTGCACGAAGACCTCAAGCGCTTCTTCTCGTCGCTGCCGCACACCGCGCACCCCATGTCGGTGCTCTCGGCGGCCACCGCGGCGCTGTCGACCTATTACGAGGGCCAGTCCGACCCGAACAACCCCGAGCACGTCGAGCTGAACACGATCCGCCTGCTCGCGAAGCTGCCCGTGATCGCGGCGTACGCGCACAAGAAGTCGATCGGCCACGCGTTCTTGTATCCGGACAACACGCTGAGCTTCGTCGACAACTTCCTCAAGCTCAACTTCGGCAACCTCGCCGAGATCTACGAAGTGAACCACGTCACCTCGCGGGCGCTCGAGCGTCTGCTGATCCTGCACGAAGACCACGAGCAGAACGCGTCGACCTCGACGGTGCGTCTGGTGGGTTCGACGGGTGCGAACCAGTTCTCGTCGATCTCGGCCGGCATCAACGCCCTGTACGGGCCGCTGCACGGCGGCGCGAACGAAGCGGTGCTCGACATGCTCGCGCGCATCCGTGACTCGGGCGAGAGCGTCGAGCGTTTCGTCGAGCGGGTCAAGAACAAGGAAGACGGTGTGAAGCTCATGGGCTTCGGGCACCGCGTCTACAAGAACTACGACCCGCGCGCGAAGCTCGTGAAGGAGTCCGCTGACGAGGTGCTCGCCGAGCTCGGCGTGCACGACCCGCTGCTGGATCTCGCGAAGGAGCTCGAGGAGATCGCCCTCAGCGACGACTACTTCAAGGAGCGTCGCCTCTACCCGAACGTCGACTTCTACACGGGCGTCATCTACAAGGCGATGGGCTTCCCGACGCGGATGTTCACGCCGCTGTTCGCGATCGGGCGTCTGCCCGGCTGGCTCGCGCACTGGACCGAGATGCAGAACGACCCGCAGACGAAGATCGGCCGCCCGCAGCAGCTCTACATCGGCGCGGGCGAGCGGACCTACCCCGGCATCTGACCCGACTGCCAAGATCGAGGGATGACCCCTGATCTGCTGACGCGCGCGGTTCGGCTGGATCTATGAGACCAAGTGGTGGAGATCACTCCGCCGCGGCGTCATCCGGGAGAATGGTCGCGACGTAGTCGGGCACGTAGTTCTGCAGTTCGCGCGGAGGGCGTTCGTATCCGCCCGACGGCGGGCGCGGCGGGATCACGATCGGGGCGCGCTCGACATGCTCGTAGGGAATCTGAGACAGCAGGTGATGGATCATGTTGATCCGCCCGCGGCGCTTGTCGTCGTTGTCGACCTCGAACCAGCGTGCTTCGGGGATGTCGGTGTGCACCATCATCGTGTCCTTCGCGCGCGAATAGTCCTCCCACTTGGTGATCGACAGGACGTCGTTGGGGGAGAGCTTCCACCGCCGCAGCGGGTCCTCGTTGCGTGAGCGGAACCGCTTCTCCTGCTCCACGTCGGACACGCTGAACCAGTACTTCAGGAGCAGGACGCCGTCTTCGACCAGCATCCGCTCGAAGATCGGCGCCTGGTGGAGGAACCGGTGGTACTCGATGTTGGTGCAGTAGCCCATGACGTGCTCGACGCCCGCGCGGTTGTACCAGGAGCGATCCATCAGCACGATCTCACCGGCGGCGGGCAGATGCGCCACGTAGCGCTGGAAGTACCACTGGGTCTTCTCGCGTTCGGTCGGTGTCGGGAGGGCGACGACCCGCGTGACGCGGGGATTGAGGTACTGCGAGACGCGGCTGATGGTCGAGCCCTTGCCCGCGGCATCGCGCCCTTCGAAGATGACGACGACACGGGCGCCGCTTGCCTGCACCCAGGCCTGCATATCGACGAGCCGGGCTTGCAGGGCCTTCAGCTCCTTCTCGTACACCTTCTTCGGCATCCGCTCGCTCATGTGTCGAGCGTAGTGGTGCTCAGGCGTGCAGCGCCTCGTTGAGCGTGACGCCCTTACCCTCGCGGCGCACGGCCTCGATCGCACCCGACAGCGAGTTACGGCGGAACAGGATGCCGTTCTGACCCGACAGCTGTGCGCCCTTGACGACGGGGCGGGTGCCGTCGTGCAGCGGCGCCTCGTTCGCGAGCACGATCTTCGACCCGGCCGTGACGTACAGGCCCGCCTCGACGATGCAGTCGTCGCCGAGCGAGATGCCGATGCCCGCGTTCGCGCCGAGGAGCGTCCGCGATCCGATCGACACGCGGTGCGTGCCTCCGCCCGAGAGCGTCCCCATGATCGAGGCGCCGCCACCGATGTCCGACCCGTCGCCGACCGTGACGCCCTGCGAGATGCGACCTTCGACCATCGAGGCGCCGAGCGTGCCGGCGTTGAAGTTCACGAAACCCTCGTGCATGACCGTCGTTCCGGGCGCCAGGTGTGCGCCGAGCCGCACCCGCGAGGCGTCGGCGATGCGCACGCCGGCGGGGGTGACGTAGTCCGTCAGGCGCGGGAACTTGTCGATGCCCTGGATCTGGATGCCGGCGCGCTGCAGCGCCGGACGCAGGCGTGCCGCTGCCTCGGGGTGGACGGGCCCGGCCGTCGTCCACGCGACGTTCGGCAGATGGGAGAAGATGCCCATGAGGTCGAGCTCGTTCGGCGCGACCAGCAGATGCGACAGGGCGTGCAGACGCAGGTAGGCGTCGCTCGTGCTGTTCGGGGCGGCATCGAGGTCGATCTCGACCACGACGACCTCGACCGTGACCTCGCGGCGCTCGTCGGGCCCGGCGAACGGCTCCAAGGCCGACGTGTCGGCGGATGCCGGGGCGCGCCCGGCCTGCGGCGCGGGGTACCAGGTGTCGAGCACGGTGCCGTCGGCGGCCCGCGTGGCAAGGCCGGCACCCCAGATCCATCGTTCGTCGGTCATGCATCCAGCGTATCGGCGTCCCGCCGGCATCCTGCCCCGGGTCGTGCCCGACCGCCGCGGATAGAATCGACGCCATGCCCGAGCTCGACCTCACCGCCTCGTCCGTCGACCTCACGCGCGCGATCTGCGACATCCCCAGCGTGTCGGGGCAGGAGACCCCGCTCGCGGACGCGATCTTCCGGGCCGTGAGCGCCCTTGAGCACCTGGACGTGTACCGCGACGGCGACACGATCGTGGCGCGCACCCGGCTCGGCCGCGCGCAGCGGGTCGCGATCGCCGGCCACATCGACACGGTGCCCATCAACGACAACCTCCCGACGCGCGACATCGAGATCGACGGCGAGCCGTACCTCTGGGGCCGCGGCACTGTCGACATGAAGGGCGGCACCGCGGTGCAGCTGCGCCTCGCCGCCGAGCTCGTCGCGCCCCGCGTCGACATCACCTGGCTCTGGTACGACAACGAGGAGGTGGATGCCGACCTCAACGGCCTCGCGCGCCTCGCCCGCAGCCGACCCGACCTGTTCGAGGCCGACTTCGCGATCCTCGGGGAGCCCTCGAACGGTCAGGTCGAGGGCGGCTGCAACGGCACGCTGCGTGTCGTCGCCCGCACGCACGGCGTCCGCGCGCACAGCGCGCGGGCGTGGATGGGGGAGAACGCCATCCACCGCGCCGCCCCGATCCTCGCCCGCCTCGCCGAGTACCGTCCGCGCGAGGTCGCGGTCGACGGTCTCGTCTACCGGGAGAGCCTGAACGCGGTGCGCATCTCCGGCGGCGTCGCCGGCAACGTCATCCCCGATCGCTGCGACGTCGAGATCAACTACCGCTTCGCGCCCAGCCGCACCCTCGAGCAGGCGGCGGAGCACGTGCGCACCGTCTTGGAGGGCTTCGAGGTGGAGGTCGTCGACGGCGCGGCCGGTGCCCGCCCGGGCCTGGACGCCCCGCTCGCGCAGGAGTTTCTCGCCGCCGTCGGCGCCGAGCCGCGGCCGAAGTACGGCTGGACCGATGTGGCGCGCTTCGCGGCGCTGGGCGTCCCCGCCGTCAACTACGGCCCCGGCGACCCGAGCCTTGCTCACCACGACGAGGAGCGCGTGCCGTACGCGCAGATCGAGGACGTCGAGCGGGGCCTGCGCGCGTGGCTGAGCGCGCGCTGAGGGCGGATGCCGCGGCGCCCGCACCGGAGCGGGGCCTGCTCGCGCTGCGTCCTGCGCTGGCCGTCGCCGTGCTGTATGCCGGTGCGCGCATCATCACGACGGTCTTCCTGATCATCGCGGCCGAGCTGTCGGGTCCCACCTCGCGCTTCGGAGCCGATGCGACCCTCGGCACGCTCTCGATGGGCTGGGACGCGCAGTGGTACTGGGTGGTCGCGACGTCGGGCTACCCGACCGACCTGCCGCTCGATGACGCCGGGAACGTGACGAACAACGCCTGGGCGTTCATGCCGGTGTACCCCGCGCTCTCGCGTGCGCTGTCGGTCGTGTTGGGAGGTCAATATCCCCTCGCGGCTGTCATGTTGGCCATCGTCGCGGGCTATTTCGCCTGTCTCGTGCTGTTCCACCTGCTGCGCGAGCGCATCGGCAAGGGCACCGCGCTCTGGGCGGTCGCGCTGCTCGCGGCATCCCCGCTCGGCGCCATCTTCCAGATGGGCTATGCCGAGAGCCTCTTCCTGCTCTGGCTGTTCCTCGCGCTGTGGCTGCTCGTGCAACGCCGGTTCGGCTGGTTGTACCTTCTCATTCCGCTCATGGGATACACCCGTCCCGGGGTGCTCGCGTTCGCGCTGCTGCTGGGGCTGTACGGCATCCGTCGCTGGTGGCGACGACGCGCCGACCCGCTGCCGGCGACCGAGGCCGTGCACATCGTGCTGCTGGGCCTGCTCGCCGTGCTCGTCGGATTCTCGTGGCAGGTGATCGCCGGCTACGTCACCGGCGACCCGAGCGCGTATCTCGAGACCGAGCTGTCGTGGCGGCGCGGCTGGATCGGCGAGGGCGACGGCGGGTTCGTGCCGCTGTCGGGGTTCGTGCAGGCGGCGGCGCTGTGGTTCCGTCTGTGGGGCCTGCCCGAGGTGCTGGGCTACGTCGCACTGGGGGCGGCGGTGCTCGCCCTGGCGGCGCTGCTGCTGTTCGAGCCGCACGTACGACGGCTGGGACCGGAGGTGCGGCTGTGGTCGGCCAGCTACCTCGTGTACCTGCTGCTGGTGTTCTTCCCGCAGTCGAGCATCTTCCGCCTGCTACTGCCGCTCGCACCGTTATACGGCGCGATCGCCGGTCCCCGGCATCCGGCCTGGCGGTTCGGGATGCTGGGGCTCGGCCTTCTCGGCCAATGGTGGTGGATCTACGAGATGCTCGCCCTCGGCAACTCCTATACCCAGATCCCGTGACCGTATTCAGGCGTATCGGTGTGGCGGCCGGGACTGTCAGCGTACCGATAAACTTGATGTGTAGTCCGATGACGAAAGGGAGCCGCAATGGCAGCCATGAAGCCGCGAACCGGGGACGGACCGATGGAGGCCGTGAAGGAGGGGCGCCTGATCATCGTGCGCGTTCCCCTCGAGGGCGGCGGACGACTCGTCGTCTCTGTCAATGACGAAGAGGCGAAGGAACTCCACGGAGTGCTCGGTGAGGTCGTCGGCGCCGCCTGACACCTCAGCTCACGAATGGATGGCCGGTCTGCGGACCGGCCATTCGTCGTCTCCGCGGCGTCTCAGCGCTGCTCCGCCGCCACCGTCGTCAGCTGGAGCAGGCCTTCGCCCGCGATCGAGAGCGCGCCGAGGACGGCGGGGGAGGCCTGCGTCTCCTGAATGAGGGTGCGGTAGGCGGTCGTGACGGCGTCGCGGCGGACCGGGTCGGCGACGGCGCCCCCGGCGAGGACGCGCGGGATCAGCACGGTGCCGCCGGCGCGGACCAGGCGCAGCCCGTGCTCGACGTAGTCGATGACGCCCTCCTCGTCGGCATCCACGAGGACGATGTCGTACGACGCCTCGTTCATGCGGGGAAGCACATCGGCGGCGCGGCCGGTGATGAATCGAGCGGGCGGCGGCGAGGTGCTCGGGCTCCTTGTCGATGGTCGTGAGGGTCGCCCGCGGCGAGCCGCGCAGCAGCCACAGGCCCGACACCCCCGCGCCGGTGCCGATCTCGACGATGTTCAAGGCGGCGGTCGCGGCGGCGATGACGGCGATCTGCGCGCCGACGGCGGGACTGACCGGGGCGGCGCCGAGCTCCAGAGCGTGGGCTCGCGCCCGCTCGATGGGGTCGGGCTCGACGGTCACCTCGTCGACGTACCTGCGGATCGCGTCGTGATCGGCCATGTGCTTCCTCCCCTGCCAGCGTACGGCGCGCGGAGCGCGGTGCCCCGCAGGCGCACGGGTAACCTTGAGGCATGTTCTTCGGCCTCGACTGGGACAAACTCGTCCTGATCCTGATCGTGGCCGCCCTCCTGGTGGGACCCGAGCGCCTCCCGCGCTATGCCGAGACGCTCGCGCGGCTCACGGTGCGCGCCCGCGAGTGGCTGAGCGGTGCCAAGACGCGCGTGAAGGAGGAGCTGGGCGACGACTTCGACGACGTCGAGTGGCGCAAGCTCGACCCGCGTCAGTACGACCCGCGACGGATCATCCGCGATGCACTGCTCGAGGACGCCCCGGTTCCCACCGTGCAGGCCGCCGCCGTCGGCACGGCGATCGCCGCGACCGCGACGACGCCGCTCGCGGCCTCCTTCGACCCGCAGCGCGACGTCCCGTTCGACAACGAGGCCACCTGACGCTCGCGCCCAGGTGTCTCCGGTGCGCCGCGCGCGTCAGCGCGGCGTGAAGGGCAACGGCCGACGGGCGAGGCCCCGCGGGTGCATCGCGAGCGCGTCGGCGACGCGGGCGATCTGAACGGCAGCCGGGTCGGTCGGTTCGGCGACGACGACCGGCACCCCGGCGTCGCCGCCGCGGCGCAGCGCGGGGCTGAGCGGCACCGAGGCGAGGAGCGGCACCGAGCCCGCGTCCGGACCTGCGGTATCTGCACCTGCGGCGTCTGCACGCCCGGCATCTGCACCCG
>ERZ500994.586-NODE-586-length-10831-cov-11.194042_pt1 | contig 10831 bp, 10 predicted proteins | sample MGYA00248878_ERZ500994 | MGnify/ENA primary metagenome ERZ500994 (study PRJEB25958, sample SAMN03398533) | human skin metagenome | study: EMG produced TPA metagenomics assembly of the Human Skin Microbiome Metagenome (human skin metagenome) data set. | reverse complement strand
CGGCGGCCAAGGTGCCGGCTGCCAAGGTGCCGGCTGCCAAGGTCCCCGCCGCAAAGGCCCCCGCCGCCGCGCCGAGCCGGTCGTCCGTCACCGTGTCGGCCTCGTCGGCCGCACCCTCCGTCACGACCGCTGACAAGGACTGCCCCGACTTCTCCTCCCAGACGGAGGCGCAGACCTTCTTCACCCTCCACGGTGGCCCGGCCATGGACCCCCACCGCCTCGACGCCGACAACGACGGCATCGCGTGCGAGACCTACTTCGGCACCGACGGCTCGGACGCGGCGGACCGCACCCAGGCGCGCACGATCAACGCCGGTGTCCCCGACGTCGCCGGACCCAACACCCTGGGCCTTCTCGGCGGCGGGCTGCTCATCCTGAGCGGTATCGGCGTCGCCGTGCGCGCTCGTCGCGCCAGCTGATCGGCGGGGCACCCTGAGACGACTCGCCCTGCTGCTCCTCGCCCTCGTCCTCGTCGGCGGGGGTGCGGCACTGACCTGGTGGTCGGTCGCGGGCGGCGAGGAGCCCGAGGCGGCGCCGGTACCCAGCCAGACCTTCGCGGTGGCATCGCCGACCCCGGACCCGACCCGCACGGCGACCGTCGCCGCGATCCCCGACGACCCGGCGCCGTCCTCGAGCACTTCGGCCGGCTCCTGGTCGAGGTGCTGCCGGGAGCTCGTCATGTCGCCCGACCGGATGGGGCCCGACCGCCTCTACGTGCCCTCGCTCGGGATCTACGCCAGCCTCGACGGGGTGAAGTTCAGCGGCGGGTCCCTCGACATCCCGCGGGAGCCGTGGCGGGTCGGTCGCGACGTGTGGTCCGCCCCGCTCGACGCGGGCGCGGGCACGACCCTGCTCGCGGGGCACGTCGACCTGTCGGGGACGCCGGGCGCTCTCGCGCGGCTCAGTGACGCCCGTCCGGGAGCGCTGGTCCACGTCACCGACGGCGCGGGTCGTCGGTCGACCTTCGTCACGACGAGCCTGCAGAGCTACTCCAAGGTGTCCTTGCCCCGCTCGATCTTCGCGGTCGACGGCCCCCGCCAGCTCGCCCTCGTCACGTGCGGCGGCCCGGTGATGACGATCGACGGGGAGCAGCACTACCGCGACAACGTCGTGCTCACGGCGGTGCCGGCGAGCAGCTGAGCGGCCTTGGCGGGGCCCGTCCGGGCCCCGACTCAGCGCTTCGCGTAGAGCTCCTCGATCGTCTCGGTGCGCTGCTTCTCGATGACGTGGCGCTTGAGCTTCTGCGTCGCGGTCATCTCGCCCGACTCCTCGGTGAAGTCGTCGTCGAGGACGACGAACTTCTTGATCCCCTCGGCCTTGGAGACCAGCTCGTTGGCCTCGTCGACGACGCCCTGGAGCTCGGCCTGCGGGTCGGCGGGTCGCTCCGCCTCCGGGTCGAGCGTGATGAGCGCTGCGACGAAGGGCCGCCCCTCGCCGACGACCATTGCCTGCGACACGAGCGGGTGAGAGCGCAGCACGTCCTCGAGCGGGCCGGGCACGACGTTCTTGCCGCCCGCGGTCACGATGATCTCCTTGGCCCGCCCGGTGATCGTCAGGTAGCCCTCGTCGTCGAGCGAGCCGAGATCTCCGGTGGCGAACCAACCGTCGACGATCGAGGATCGGGTCGCCTCCTCGTTGTTCCAGTAGCCGTCGGTGACCACGGCCCCGCGGACCTCGATCGCCCCGTCCTCGCTGATGCGCACCTCGTTGCCCGGCAGGGGGCGCCCGACGGTGCCGACGCGCTGCTGGCCGGGACCGTTGACGGTGATCGCCGCGCACGTCTCGGTCAGGCCGTAGCCCTCGTGGATCGGCACGCCGACGCCGCGGAAGAAGTGGCCGAGGCGCTCGCCGAGCGCCCCGCCGCCGCTGATCTCGTACATCGTCTCCCCGCCGAGGGCTGCGCGGACCTTGGCGTAGAGCAGCCGGTCGAAGACCGCGTGCAGCACACGCAGCCGCAGCCCGGGGCGGCCCGGGTGCGGGTCGTCGCCCACCGCCCGGCTCCAGTCGATGGCGACCTGCTCCCCCTTCGCGAAGACGGCAGCGGAGACGCGGCTGCCGGCCGCCTTGGCACGAATGCTGGCGTGCACCTTTTCGAAGACCCGGGGGACGCCGACGACCATGTGCGGACGGAAGGAGCCGAACTTCTCGACGATCGTCGAGAAGTCGGACCAGAAGCCGACCGTCGCGCCGGACTGTGCGGCGATGTAGGCGACCGAGCGGGCGAGCACGTGCGCCATCGGCAGGAACATCAGGATGCGGCGGCCGGGCGCCCCGACCTCGCCGATCGGGTGGGCCAGGCAGCCGGCGACCTCGGCAGCGAGGTGCCGGTGGGTGAGGACGACCCCCTTCGGCCGACCGGTGGTGCCGGAGGTGTAGACGATCCCGGCGAGGCCGTCGAAGGTCACTGCGTCACGGCGCGCGTGCACCTCATCCTCGGCCACGGTCTGACCGCGCTCGGCGAGGGTGGCGAGGGCGCCGTCGTCGATGACGAGGACCTCGACGTCGAGCCCGGTGGCCAACTGTGCCATCGCCGGCGTCTCGACGAGCAGGACCCGCGCGCCGGAGTCGCGGACGATCCACTCGAGCTGGCTGCGCGACGACGACGGGTAGACGGGGACGGTGCCGGCCCCGGCGTTCCAGATCGCCTCGTCGAGCAGCAGCCACTCATAGCGGGTGTCGGCCATGAGCACCACACGGTCACCGGCGGTGACGCCGGTTGCGATGAGTCCCCGGACCGTCGCAACGAGGCTCTCGAGGTGCTCTCCGGCGGTGATGGTCTGCCAGTCGCCGTCGACGACGTGGCTGAAGGAGGGATGCTGCGGGTCCTCCTGCGCCCGACGCCAGGGACGAAGGGGGAGCAGGTCGCGGTCGGTGAGCTCGAGGGCTTCGCCGGTGGCGTGGGTGGCGGGCACGGATGACCTCCTGGGACGACTACACGTGTAGAAAGGGCCAGTGTCTCACGCGCCTTCGGCACCCGAGCACGACAAGGCCCCGACCGTAGCGGTCGGGGCCTTGTCGTGCGAGCCGCTCGGGAGCGGCCTGCGCGGGGTCGCTCAGAAGCGGCCGTAGGTCACGTCATCGGTCCAGATGTCGCGCTCCTGCACCGGCGACTCGGAGTTGCCCGCGTCGATGATTTTGCCGTCGCCGGCGTAGATCCCGTTGTGGTACGCGGGGTTGCCGAAGAAGACGATGTCACCGGGCTGTGGGTTGGAGACCGGGGTGGCTGCAGTCTGCTGCTCGGTCGTCGTGCGCGGCAGGTCCTTGCCGGTCGCCTGCTCGTAGACGTACTGGACGAAGCCCGAGCAGTCGAAGCCGGACGGGTCCTCGCCACCCATGACGTAGGGCGAGCCGACGTAGCCGCGCGCGGTGTCGACGACCGACGAGCTCGCGCCCGTGCTCGCCTGGGCGACCTCGACGGTCGAGCCGGTGCTCTCGGTGGAGGCGCTCGGGGTGGACGTGGTCGAGCCGCCGGTCAGGCCCATGGCCGAGCCGGTCTCGGGGCCGACGACGCCGTCGGCGGCCAGAGCCTGCTCGGACTGCCAGTCGCTCACGGCCGCGGTCGTCTCGGGACCGAAGACGCCGTCGGCGGTGACGCCGACCTCGTCCTGGATCTGCTCGACGATGCTGCCGCGGTCGCCCTCGCGGACGATGTCGGTGAAGCTGCCGGTCGACGCGCTCGGGGCGCTCGCGGTGCTGGTCGAGGTCTGCTCGACCGGGGTCGTGGGGCCGCCGTTGGCGGAGGCGCTCGTGGCGGTCATCGTCGATGCCCCCAGGCCGAGAGCCGTGGCGGCGAGGACGCCGGCGCCCGTGCGCTGTGCCGCAGAGCGGTGGGCGCGGGGGGCGGCGTGACGTGCGGTGTAGAACATGGTCATGCTGTCTCCTCTCGCCTGCGGAGTTAGCTGTCGGGTTGGGATGGAGACCATCCCGCCCTTCGACCGGGCGATGCCCCGCCGTAGGACTTCACCCCGAGGCCGTGTGGCCAGAGGTTGGGTCCTCCGCTCCTACCGGTGCTGCTGGGGTACCCCGTCGAGGTGGTAGGACTCGGCGTCCTCGACGGCGTCCCGGCAGTGGCCGGGACCGCGTTCGACCATAGGTCATATGGTCACGAAATGGTAACGCGGGTGGCGAAACCCGTTGTGCACCAATGACGCAGGGGCAGCAATGACGAAGGGGCGAAAATGACGAAGGGGGCCCCGACCGTGATGGTCGGAGCCCCCTTCGTCGTGGGGTGCTGGGGTCAGCGGACGCGGCCGTAGGTCACGTTGCTCGTCCAGATCTTGCGCTTGGTCGTGTCGACGCGCGCGTTGCCGGCGTCGTACATCATGCCGTTGCCGGCGTAGATGCCCATGTGCCAGGCCGGCGCGCCGAAGAAGACGAGGTCGCCGGGCTGCGGGGAGTAGACGCGGGTGGTGGCGCGACGCTGCTGCTCGGCCGTGCGCGGCAGGCTCTTGCCGTGGCGGGCGAAGACGTAGGAGGTGAAGCCCGAGCAGTCCCAACCGGACCGCGAGGTGCCGCCGTAGACGTAGGGCGTGCCGACGAGGCTGGCCGCCGTCGACAGGACCGAGGAGGTGGAGACCGAGGACCGGGTCGTGGTGCGCGAGGACACGGTGGAGGTCGAGCGCAGGCCCATCTTGGTGCCGGTGCGGGGGCCGACGATGCCGTCGGCGACGAGGCCGTTGCGCTTCTGGTAGCGCTTGACCGCGGACTGGGTCATGGGGCCGAAGACGCCGTCGGCGCTCACGCCGACCTTGCGCTGGACCTGCTTGACCAGGCTTCCGCGGTGGCCCCGCTTGACCAGGCCGGAGAAGGTCGTCGCCGAGGTGGCCGACGAGACGGAGGCAGCCGCGGGAGCGCTGACCGCAGAGGGGGCAGCGCTGGCGCCGGGGGCGGTGGCCGCGGCGGTGCCCAGACTCACGGCGGCGACGGCGACCATGCTGGCGCCGGCGCGGTGGGGGGTCTTGGTGCTCGGGGCGCGGTGGCGCCCGGCGTAGAACATCGACATGGTCTCTCCTCCGCCTGCGGAGTTAGCTGTCGGGTTGGGATGGAGATGAGCATCCCGCCCACCGGTCGTGCGACCGCGTGGACTTCACCCCGAGGCACTGGGGCCGAAAAAATGGGTCCCCCGCTCCTGCCGTGACGTTCAGGGACCACCCGGCTGGCAGGACTCGGCGACCTGGTGGTGACCCCGCTGTGTGGGGTCGGGAGAAGAATAGGGCATGGGGACACGGTTTGGTAACGGCACTGTGGAGATCTTTTTGGGCTCGGGCGTGCCTGCCGTGCCGACGTCGTCGACGGGGCGCAGGGCGGGGCGTGCGACCGGCCGGCGGAAGCCTCAGTCGGTGCCGTGGACGGCCCGGTGCAGTTGGGCCATCTCCTCGTCCATCCGGGCCGCCGTGGCGGCCGCGTCGGTGATCCGCTGGCGCAGGTGGGCGGGCACGTCGCCCTCGTACTTGTAGAAGATCTTGTGCTCCGTGCTCGCCCAGAAGTCCATGGCCACGGTGCGGAACTGCACCTCCACCGGCACCTGGACGGGCCCCGACGAGAGGAAGACCGGGATCTCGAGGATGACGTGCAGCGACCGGTAGCCGTTGGGCTTGGGGTTGGCGATGTAGTCCTTGACGACGCGCACGGAGATGTCCGCCTGCTCGGTGAGCGCTGCCATCAGCCGGTAGACGTCGGCGACGAAGGAGCAGATGACGCGCACTCCGGCGATGTCGGTGATGTGCTCGCGCAGCTGCGGGATGTCGAGCTCGACGCCCTGACGCGCCGCCTTCTCGAGGATCGACTCGGGGGACTTCACCCGCGTCGAGATGTGCTCGATCGGGTTGTCGAGGTGCAGCTCGGTGAACTCCTCGCGCAGGATCTCCAGCCGGGTCGCCACCTGCTCCATGCCGAAGCGGTAGCCGAGCATCATCCGGGTGAAGTCCTCCCGGATCTGCGCGAACCGACGCACGGCGTCGTCGGAGAGCTCGGGTAGGCCAGGGGGCTGGGCGGCGCTGGTCACCCGGCCAGCGTAGGCCGGTCCCCTGAGAGCCGGGTGTGCACCGGCAGGACGAAGGGGGGAGCGCCCCCCTTCGTGCGCCGGCGCTAGCGTGCTGCCGTGACCTCCGCCCCGTTCCTGCCGATCCGCACCGAGCGTCTCGTGCTGCGGCCGTGGCGCGACGCCGACGTCGACGCGACCCTGGCCTACTACGCCGACCCCGAGGTCGCGCGCCACCTCCTGCGGGGGCCGATGACGCGTGACGACGCGGTCGCTCGCGTCGCCGAGTGCATCCCGCGCACCGGGCTCGACACCCCCGCCCGGGCGCTCGCCCTCGTCGTCGAGCGCGAGGGCGAGGTCGTCGGCGACGTGTGCCTGTGGGCCACCGACGAGACGGGGGCGAAGGGGGAGCTGGGCTGGGTTTTCCGCCCCGACGTCCAGGGCCGCGGCTTCGCCACGGAGGCGGCCTCGGCGATCGTCGACCTCGGCTTCGAGCGCTACGGGATGCACCGCATCGTCGCCGAGCTCGACGCGCGCAATGACGCGTCGGCCGCGCTGTGCGAGCGTCTCGGCCTGCGGCTCGAGGCCTCCTACCGGCAGGACCTGTGGAGCAAGGGGGAGTGGACCGACACCCTCGTCTACGTGGCCCTGGCGAGCGACCGGCCGCGTGACCACGGTGACGCCATCGTCGTCAGCGCCGTCGACCTGCGCGACGCCGACGGGCACGTGCTCACCGTGCGCAAGCGCGGCACGGAGGCCTTCATGCACCCGGGCGGCAAGCCCGAGCCCGGCGAGAGCCCGGCCCGCTGCGCGCTGCGCGAGGTCGAGGAGGAGCTCGGCCTGGTCCTGGCGCCCGAGGAGCTCGAGCTCGTCGCCGTGCACCGCACCGCGGCGGCCAACGAGGCCGGCCGCCCGCTCATCGCGAGCGTCTTCCGCCACCCGCACCTGGCGCAGCAGTCGCGGCCGACGATCACGCCGGCCGCCGAGATCGAGGAGGTGCGCTGGACCGACCCGACGCACCCGCTGCCCGACGACGTCGCCCCGCTGCTGCGGTGGCTCGTCGAGCGCGAGGAGGAACAGTCATGAAGGTCGTCGACCCCGGGGGCCGCACGTGGCGGGTGTCGCGGCGGTGGATGCCGTGGCGGCGCAAGAGCAGCGTCGGCGACTGGGCGGACGTGCCGACGGGCGGCGGTCTCGGCGACGACCCGATCAGCGCGATCATCGGGGTCTTCCTGCTGATCCTGCTCATCCCCTTCGTCATCCTGGCGGTCATCGTGGCCCTCGAGATGCTGCTCCTGCTGCTCGTCCTCCCCTTCGCCCTGCTCGGCCGGGTCGTCTTCGGCCGGCACTGGCACGTCGAGGTGCGGGACGGCTGGGAGTTCGCGTGGGAGACCGAGGCCGGTGACTGGCAGCAGAGCGGGCGGGCGATCGAGCACATCGCCGAGGGTCTGCGTCGCGGGCTGGTCCCGTGGCAGGCGGCGAGTCCCGCTGCGCCACAGGCCTCCCCGCACCCACCCGGCATGGGTGGGCCTCCGCCCGGACAGCCCCCGCCGCCCGTGTGACGCGCCGGCTCTACGTCCGGTGACGTAGCGCAGGTGCCGTCCCGGGGCCGACGCGGCGGTGGGCGTCACGGCCACCATCGCGAGGACGAGGGGTAGGGGAGGGCGCGGGGTGCGGTCGTCGTGGGCACCTCTCCATCCCAGCGGTCGGGTGAGGCTCGGCGACAGGGTGCGGACCCCCCTTAGACCGTGGGGCAGGTACCCGGCCGCGTTTGGTCCTCGCGGGGAGCAGGAGTTGACTGAGGGGGTTCCCCCTTCGTCCACTCGAGAGGAGCGCCCCGTGCGCACCGTGAAGGCCTGGGCGGCCCCGTCCGCCACCGAACCCCTGACCGCGACGACCATCGAGCGTCGAGACGTCGGCCCCAACGACGTCCTCATCGAGATCGCCTACGCCGGCATCTGCCACAGCGACATCCACACCGCCCGCGGCGAGTGGGGCGACGTGCCGTACCCCCTCGTCGTCGGCCACGAGATCGCCGGCACCGTCGCCGAGGTCGGCTCCGAGGTGACCATGCACGCCGTCGGTGACCGCGTGGGCGTCGGTTGCCTCGTGAACTCCTGCGGGGTGTGCGATGCCTGCCGGGCGGGCAACGAGCAGTACTGCCCCGGCGCGATCGGCACGTACAACGCGACCGATCGCGACGGCACGATCACGCAGGGCGGCTACTCGACGCACGTCGTCGTCGACGCCGACTTCGCGCTGAAGATCCCCGAGGGCATCGAGCTCGACGTCGCCGCCCCCCTGCTGTGTGCCGGCATCACGACGTGGACGCCGCTGCGCCGCTGGGGTGTGCGCGAGGGCTCCAAGGTCGCGGTCGTCGGTCTCGGCGGGCTCGGGCACATGGGCGTCCAGCTGGCCGTCGCCCTCGGCGCCGAGGTCACCGTGCTCTCGCAGTCGCTGAAGAAGCAGGAGGACGGCCTCGCGCTCGGCGCCACCGACTACCGGGCGACGAGTGCCGACGAGACCTTCACCGACCTGCGCGGGAAGTTCGACCTCATCCTCAACACCGTGAGCGCCGACCTGCCGATCAAGCGGTACCTGTCGCTGCTCGCCCCCGAGGGCACCCTGGTCAACGTCGGCGCCCCGGCCGAGCCCTTCGAGGTCCCGGTCTTCTCGCTCATCGGAGGCAGCAAGGCGCTCGCCGGCTCCAACATCGGCGGGATCCCCGGCACCCAGGAGATGCTCGACTTCTGCGCCGAGAAGGGCATCGGCGCCAAGATCGAGGTCATCCCGGCCGACAAGGTCAACGAGGCCTGGGACCGCGTCGTCGCGTCCGACGTGCGCTACCGCTTCGTCATCGACGCCGCGACGATCTGAGTCGCATCCCCGAGCACAAGAGGTCGTCCTGAGGCCTCTCGCGGCAGACGAACGTCACGAGATGCACCAGGACGACCTCTTGTGCACGCCGGGGTCCCTCGAGTCCTGACGAGTGCAGGGTTTCAGGGAGGACCGGGAGAGAACTGCGACCCGGTCCTGACCTATCGTTCACCCGCGGACCGAAGGGGGTCGCGAACATGGGCGCGACCCCCTTCACCCACCCCGTGAGGTCCGCCCGTGTCCCGCATGCTCCGTCGACTCGCCGGCACCACCGCCGCCGTCGCCCTCGTCGCCGTCCCGATCCTCCCTTCGCAGGCCGTCACCCAGACGACCGGCGCCGCTGCGGTCCAGTCCGCCGCCGCGCTCTCGGTCGCCGACGTCCTCTCCCGGCAGGACGGGTCCACCCAGACCGTCCGCGGCCACGTCGTCGGCCAGCCGACCGCGACCGACCGGGTCGTGACGAGCGGCTTCCCCAACGACTACGCCATCGCGATCGCGGCGACGAAGGGGGAGGGCGACACCGCGAAGATCCTCTACGTGCAGGTGCCCTCGGCCCTGCGTGCCCAGTGGGGCCTGGCCTCCAACCCGGACCTCATGGGCCAGCAGGTCGACGTCACCGGGGCCCTCGCCAGCTACTTCTCCCACCCCGGGATGACCGGCACGAGCGCCATCGGCCTGGCCGACGGTACCACCCCGGAGGACCCCGGTGACCCGGGCGAGCCGACTGACCCCGGCAGCTACTACGACGGCACCGCGGGCCTGACCGGCTCGGCCCTGAAGTCGAAGCTCCACGACATCATCAGCAACAACCGGGTCCTGTCGTACGACCAGGTCTGGGACGGCATCAAGGACGTCGACGAGGACCCGCAGAACACCAACAACGTCGTCCTGCTCTACAAGGGAACGAGCTCGCCGAAGTCGAACAACGGCGGCGACGCCGACAACTGGAACCGCGAGCACGTCTGGGCCAAGAGCCACGGCGACTTCGGCACATCCAACGGCCCGGGCACCGACCTGCACCACGTGCGCCCCGCCGACGTCACGGTCAACAGCGACCGCGGCAACCTCGACTTCGACAACGGCGGCAGCGAGAACGACGAGGCTCCGGGCAACTACTCCGACAGCGACTCGTGGGAGCCGCGTGACGAGGTCAAGGGCGACGTCGCCCGGATGATCTTCTACATGGCGGTGCGCTACGAGGCGGGCGACCGCGTCAACCTCGAGGTCAACGACCAGGTGAACAATGGCTCCAACCCCTACATGGGACGGATGTCGGTCCTCAAGCAGTGGAGCCAGCAGGACCCACCGGACGCCTTCGAGCAGCGGCGCAACGAGCGGATCTTCGACAACTGGCAGGACAACCGCAATCCCTTCATCGACCACCCGGAGTGGGTCGAGTCGATCTGGTGACCGTCAGCCGGTAAGCACCAGCTCGTAGGTCGTGCCCGCGTCCGTCGTCGGGGTGGCGAGCTCGAGCGGGGTCCCGCGATCGACGGTGAAGTCGTGCTCCGGGTCGAGCAGGTCGATCCCGCCGCCGTCGTTGACCGGCGACATCGCGTCCGTCGTGCGGATCTCGACCTCGCCGTCGTCGACGTCGGTGAAGGTGATCTCGAGGTCGTCGTCGACGCGGACGGTGCGGCCCTCGACCGCCTCGACGTCGGTCGTGATGGCGGTGGACTCGTGGTCGGGGTCCCAGCCGTTCCAGTGGCTGGCGGTGATCGTCAGCGGGACGGGGTCCTGGTCTCGGTCGAGCACCCCGCATCCGCCGAGGGGCAGCGCGAGGGCGAGGGCCGTCGTGAGGGTGAGGTGCCGCCGGGTCATGGTCGCTCCTGTCGTCGCTGTCGGGGATGGGACGGGTCGGAGCCTGTCCCGGTTCCACTGCGTCCTTGACCCTCACACCGTGTGAGGCGACATGGTGGGCCCATGACCGACACCCCGGACCTCATGTCGATCGGCGACTTCTCCTCCCGGTCG
>ERZ500994.585-NODE-585-length-10833-cov-5.357024_pt1 | contig 10833 bp, 10 predicted proteins | sample MGYA00248878_ERZ500994 | MGnify/ENA primary metagenome ERZ500994 (study PRJEB25958, sample SAMN03398533) | human skin metagenome | study: EMG produced TPA metagenomics assembly of the Human Skin Microbiome Metagenome (human skin metagenome) data set. | reverse complement strand
GCCAGGTCGGCCGCCTGCTCGTAGCCCTGGATCGGCGTGAACAGCAGTTCGATCGACCACTTGGTGGGCCGATCCTCGGCTTCGAGCGGGTTGGCGAGGCCGAGCCCGCAGATCGTGAGGTCGGGGCTCGCCGCCCGCGACCTACGCGCCACGCGCCGCTCGCGCGCCCCCTCGACGAGGTTGTAGAGGGTCGGCAGCACGAGCAGGGTCAGCACCGTCGACGACACGAGACCGCCGATGACGACGATCGCGAGCGGCTGCGAGATGAAGCCGCCGTGACCGGTGATCCCGAGGGCCATCGGGGTGAGCGCGAAGATCGTCGCGAGCGCCGTCATGAGGATCGGCCGCAGACGCCGCGATCCGCCCGCGATCGTCGCGTCGTGCGCCGACAGGCCCTTCTCGCGGTACTGGTTCACGAGGTCGACGAGCACGATCGCGTTCGTCACGACGATGCCGATGAGCATGAGCACGCCGATGAGCGATGCCACGCCCAGCGGCACGCCCGTCGCGATCTGCAGCAGGATCGCGCCGGTCGCCGCGAACGGCACTGAAATGAGCAGCAGCAGCGGCTGGCGCAGCGACTTGAACGTCGCCACCATGACGATGTAGACGATCAGGATCGCGGCGAGCATCGCGAGACCCAGCTGCGCGAACGCGTCCTGCTGCTGAGTGAGCACGCCGCCGATCTTCGCGTCGGCGCCGGTCGGCAGGTCGACCTCGTCGAGAGCGGTGGTGACGGTTGCGGATGCCGCGTTCAGATCGTCGGTGGACGGGCTCACCGTCACGGTCGCCGTGCGCTGTCCGCGCTGCGTCGTGATGGAGGTGGGTCCCTGGCTCTGCTCGACGCTCGCGACCTCGTCGAGGCGGATGAGCCCGGCGCCGGAGGCGATCGGCAGTGCCCGCAGTTCGTCGATCGTGGTGGGGATCGACGCCGCCTGCAGGTAGACCGTGAGCGACGTGCCGTCGATCTCGACGGTCCCCGCCTGCCGCGGCTGCATCGTGTTGGACACCAGTGCGCCGACGGCGACCTCCGAGAGCCCCAGCGAGGCGGCCTTGTCGCGGTCGACCGACACGGCGACGTAGGGGAGGGATGCCGAGAGGTTCGAGGTGACCTGACCGAGGCCCTCCTTGCCCTCGAGCGCGGTGACCACGGCATCCGTCGCCTGCTGCAGCGCGTCGGCGTCGGGCGCGGTCACGTCCACCTCGACGTCGCTGGAGCCCAAGCCGCCCTGGCCGGCGGCCACGGTGATCGTGCCCGCATCGTCGATGTCGGCGAGCGCGGACTGCACGTCCTCGCGGACGGCGACCTGGTCGGCGTCGGGGTCGGTGGTGATGGAGTAGGTGATGCCCGCGCCGCCGCCGGAGAACGCGTCGCGGATCGCGGAGCCGGACGACCCGATCGAGGTCTGCACGGTCTCGACGCCCGGAACGCCCAGCAGGACGTCCTCGACCTTCTTCGCCGCCGCGTCCTCCGCGTCGAGCGACGCGGCCTGCGCGACCTCCTGCGTGACGGTGAAGGTGTTCTGCCCGCTGTCGCCCAGGAAGTTCGTCTTCATGAAGGGGGCGGCCGCGAGGGTGCCGCCGAGCACCAGCACGGCGAGGATGACGGTGACCCAGGAGTGCTTCAGCGTCCACGACAGGATCGGCAGGTACGCCTTCTGCAGCTTCGAGGGCGGCGCGGCGGGGTCTTCCGGGTCGATCGGGTTGCCGTCGGCATCCCGCACCGGCTTGCCGGGACGCAGGAACCAGTACGCCAGCACCGGCACGATCGTCAGCGCCACGAACAGCGACGCCGACATGGCGATCGTGACGGTCATCGCGAACGGCCGGAACAGCTCGCCGGTCATGTCGCCGACGAAGGCGATCGGCAGGAACACCGCGACGGTGGTGATCGTCGAGGCGGTGATGGCCGCGGCGACCTCGCGGACGGCGAGGAGGATCGCCGGCAGCTTCTCCGCCCCCTCCACGTAGTGCCGCTTGATGTTCTCGATCACGACGATCGAGTCGTCGACGACGCGGCCGATCGCGATCGTCAGGGCACCGAGGGTGAGGATGTTCAGCGAGTAGCCGAATGCCTGGATGCCGACGAAGGTGATGAGAACGCTCGTCGGGATCGAGATCGCGGTGACGAGCGTCGAGCGCACCGACAGCAGGAAGACGAGGATGACGAGCACCGCGAACACGAGGCCGAGCAGCCCCTCCTGCGAGAGCGACTCGATGGACTGCTCGATGTAGGGCGCCTGGTCGAACACGACGGTGAACTCGGCGTTGTCGCCGAGCGAGTCCTGCAGCTGCGGCAGCAGTGCGGTGACCGCGCGGCTGACGTCGACGGTGTTGGCGGCGGGGAGTTTCGTGATCGAGATGGTGAGGGCGGGCTCGCCGTTCACGCGGGAGATGGACGTGACCGGGTCCTGGCCGAGGACGACAGTGGCGACGTCGGCGATCGTGACGGTGCCCGCGGCGAGCTGCTCCGCGGAGGTCGGGACGAGCGGCAGCGCGGCGATCTCGTCGACGCTGGTGAGCTTCGCGCCGGTCTGCACCGTGAGGGTCTGGTCGCCCTCGGTGACCGACCCGCCGGGGAACAGCACGCCGTTCTGGTCCAGGGCGTCGGTGATGGCGGTCTGCGTGAAACCGGCGGCGGCGAGCTTCGCCTGGTCGGGGGTGATGGTCACCCGCTGCCCCTGACCGCCGATGATGGATGCTGCGCTGACGCCCGCGACATCTTCGAGGTCGGGGACCGCGGTGGCTTCGAGCTGCGCCTGGATGGTCTCCTCGTCGTCGTAGCCGGTGACGGCGAGCGCGATGACGGGCAGGTCATCGATCGAGAACGAGACGACGTTGGGCTCGACGCTGTCGGGCAGCGTCGACGTGATGCGGTTGATCGCCTGCAGGATCTTCTGCTCGGCGGTCGCGAGATCGGTGCCGTACGTGAACGACGCCTGGATGATGGAGGCGTTCGTCGTGCTCGTCGCGGTCGTCGATTCGAGCCCCGGAATGCCCTGGATCGCCGTCTCGATCGGGGTCGACACGTCGTTGTTCACGACGTCGGGCGACGCGCCGGGGTAGGTCGAGAGGATCGACAGCTGCGGGAACTCGATCGAGGGGATGAGTTCCTGCTTGAGATTCGTCAGCGCGAGCCCGCCGAACATCGCCGCGACGATCGTGATGAGCGCGATGAGCGCGCGATTCTTCAGGCTCAGGACGGCGAGGTTCGACACGGAGGGCCTTTGCTGTGGATGCCGGTGGGCTGCAGACGGGTGCGGACGCTGTCGATACACGAATGTATCCAGTTCATTGTCGCATGCCTCGCCGTCGCAGCCGGCGGTCTGCGCGGCCGATGGGTAGTTCTCCCCATGGTCCGATCGGGGGTGGGCCGTTTACGGTGAACACGGAGGTGCTGCGATGGGGATGATGTTGCCGAACGAGCTCGTCTGGGTGATGGAGAAGCTCGGATTCGAGTGGCCGGATATCGACGAGGACGAGGTGCGCAAGGGCGCGACCCTGGTGCGCAACCTCGGCACCGACCTGGAAGACGTGATCCAGGCGGTGGACCGGAAGATGAACGGCGACATCGCGGCAGCGCTGCAGGGCAACGCGGGACCGGCGACCCTGTCGGCGTGGAACACCAACCGCTCGCAGAACCTGCAGCGGCTCGTCGACATCATGCCGCCGGCGGCGACGGCGATGGACATCGGAGCCGGCGCGATCACAGCACTGAAGGTCAAGGTGATCGTCGACGTGACCACGACGCTGGTCACGCTGGTCGCCATGCTGACGAACCCGATCACCGCTGTCGGGGCCGGCCCCATGCTGCTGATCAAGAAGAAGCTGCTGAACGCGGCGGTCGACATCGCTGTCGAGCAGCTCATCGCCCAGGTCGCCCCCATGGCGATCGAGCCGCTCGCCGAGCAGCTGCCCGCGGTGATCGACGCGATCCTCGACGCTCCGATGGTCGAGGGGGCCGTCGGCGACACCGACGAGTTCCACGCCGACCTCGCTGCGCTCGAAGACGCGCAGTCGACGATGAAGCTGCACGGCGCCGACATCCAGTCGCTGACGTCCACCTTCTTCGCCGAGTTCTCGGCGCTGGACTTCGGCGGGGACGGATGAGCGCGCTCAAGCCGATCATCCGGGAGCTGAAGGACGCCGCTCTCCGCGGCGGCGCGCACGCGAAGGACAAGCTGCCCCACCTCACCCGCAACATCAACGACCATCTCGACACGGTGGTGCGCAGGGTGAGGGATGCCGACCGGTTCGACGACGCCATCGACGTGAACCTCAAGCGGTTCAAGCGGAACAAGAAGCACGATTCCGCCGAGTATCACCGGCAGTACAACGAGCAGATGGACACGCTGCAGAACATGTCCGCCGCCGATTGGCTGCGTAACCGCATCGAGTATCTCGAGAACGGACGTACCCCTGACTCGGTGCGTGCGCAGCAGAACGCCCGCGATTACGCCCTGCAGCAGCGCATCCTCGAGCTTCGCCGCGAAGGCCAGTCACGCGACGAAGCCAAGCAGAACGCGCTTGAATGGCTCACGACCCAAGCGGCAACGCACCGCCTCGACGGGATCGCGGGCGGCAACATGACGGACATCTCCGGCGTGGGCGACGCGCGCGTGAACTCCTCTCTCGGGTCGCAGTGGCGCTCGCGTGTGGGCGACATCGACCGCGCGGTCATCGACTACGTCAATGCACACCCCGGCGTGGATCTGAACAAGATCTCGATCAATGTGCTGTTCAGATAGGTTGGGATCCATGGTCGAGATCGCTGACTTCGTCCCGCACGCGCCCGTCCCCCGGGAGATCGTCGACGAGTATCGCGGGCGGGTGCCCGACGAGCTGATCGAGGTCTGGGAGAACTACGGCTACGGCACCTTCGGTGAGGGGTTCCTGCGGATCATCGACCCGAAGCTCTACGAGGCCGAGGTCGGCGACTGCATCGGCAAGACCCAAGGCGACGGCATCGCCATCCCGGTCATGACCACCGGCCTCGGAGACCTCATCACCTGGGAGCCCAGCGCCGGCGTCATCGGCATCCTCTACCGCGAGATTCGGACGGTCGGGCTCGGCAGCATGGACGCCTTTCTCACGCTCACCTATCTCGACGGTGCCGAGCACCTCTCCGACACGCTGAACTGGGACATCTTCCCCGAGGCGGTCGCGGCGCACGGCGAGCTGCCGTACGACCAGTCGTTCATCTTCGTCCCGCTGCTGTCGATGGGAGGGGAGGCGAAGGTCGAGAACCTCCACAAGCGCGACACCATCGCCTCCATCCAGGTCGCCGTCGACCTCCAAGGCATCATCGGCCACTGAGTCATCGGCGACCGGGTCAGCGGGGCGGCAGACCGCCCAGCAGAAGGCCGAGCGCCGCCGCCACGAGGCACAGCGCGAGGGTGCCGAGCAGGTTCAGCCACGCCCAGTCGCGTCGCCCCCGCTGGGCGAGCAGCACGGTCTCGGCCGAGACCGTGCTGAAGGTCGTGAAACCGCCCAGCACGCCGACGCCGATGATCGCGACCCACGTCGGCGACACCAGCGCACCGAGGCCGGTGATGAGGCCCAGCAGGAACGACCCGATGATGTTGACGACGAGGATGCCGACGGGGAAGGCGCCCTTGCGACCGCGCATGATCGCGCCGTCGAGCAGGTAGCGCGCGCCGGCGCCGAGCGCGCCGCCGGCGATGAGCAGGGTCCAGTCCAGGCCGTTCACTCGGCATCCTCCGGCGATTCGACTTCGCCGGGCCGGTCGACGATGCGCCGCCCGACGGCCAGTCCCGCCGCCGCGGCGAGCGCGCCGCCGAACAGCGACAGGGCGATGAGGGCGAGGCCGACGAACGGCGAGGCGCTCGCGGTCGTGACCGACTGCACCGCGAACGCGCTGTAGGTGGTGAACCCGCCCATCACGCCCGTGCCGAGGAAGAGACGGCCGAGGGGATGCCGGTCGTCGAGCCAGCCGATGATGACCCCCAGCAGCAGCGACCCGACGAGGTTGATCCCGAGGGTCACCGCAGGAACGGCCAGCGGATGCACGGCCGAACCGACCGTGAGCGGCACGACGAGCAGCGCCCGGGCGGCGACGCCGACCGCACCGCCGACGATGACGAGCACGAGGGCGGCCGGTGAGAACCATCCCGCGCGGGCCACGAGCCGAGATTATCGGCCGATCAGCCGAGGATCAGGGAGCGGATCGCCGATTCGGGCGAGACGGTGCGATCGAGCATCCTCCCCTGCCGGTAGCGCGCGAACACCCGCGGATCGATGTACGAGCTCTTCGCCACCGTGGGGGTGTTGCCGAGCGCCTCGGCGGCCGCCTTCACGGCGAGCACCTCGGCGCGCTTGCGCTGCGTCTTGGTGTCGACGGCGCCGAGGCGCGCGAGCGCTTCGGCGGCGAGGATCGTGCCCCGCAGCGTGCGGAAGTCTTTCGCGGTGAAGGCGCCGCCGGTCATGGTCCGCACGTACGCGTTGACCTCCTTCGGCGTGAGGGGCACGCGCCGCCGGCCGCGCTCATACGCGAGAAGAGGTGAGGCGGGGCGACCGGCGACCAGCAGCGCGATGACGGCGGCGAGTTCCGCATCGTCGATCTCGAGGCTCTGCCGCTTGCCGCTCTTTCCCGGGAAGCGCAGGCTCGTCACGGTCTCCTCGACCGCGGCATCCCGCCGCCGGAGCGTCGTGAGCCCGCGGCTGCCGTGCTTGGCGAGATAGCGCTCGCTGCCGACGCGCGGCGCCGCCTGGTCGAGCAAGCGGAACGCCGTCGCGAGCACCCGCTCCCGGTCCAGCCCCTCGCGGCGGATCGACGTCGTCACCCGGCCTCGCGCCCGCGGCAGCGATTCGGCCAGCTGCAGCGCCCGCGCGTACTTGCCCTTGTCCCGACCCGTGGACCAGTCCGGGTGATAGAGGTACTGCAGGCGCCCCGCCTCGTCCACGCCGGTCGCCTGGATGTGCCCGTTCGCCGCGGCGCTGATCCAGACATCGCTCCAGGCCGGGGGGATCACGAGTGCCACCACACGGTCGCGCTCCGCCGCGGGGAGGGCGGCCCCGTCGGCATCCGTGTAGCGGAATCCCGAGCCGGAACGCACACGCCGGTACCCGAGGTCCACCCCGGGATGGACCTTCTTCAGACGGACCACGCCGGCGCCGTCAGGAGTTTCGCAGCATGTCGATGAGCTGCGCCTTGCGCTTGCCGGAGTAGCCGCTGATGCCGAGCTCCTTGGCGCGAGCGCGCAGATCGGCGACCGTCCAGTCGTCGTAGGACCCGGCCTCACCGCCGCGCTCACCCACCTTCTTGCGCCCGTCGCGGGCGGCGGCGTTGGAGATGCGTGCGGCCTTCTGCTTGGAGGCGCCGTCCTTGCGCAGCTCCTCGTAGAGCTCGGGGTCCTTCAGGGAATTGGGCGTGCGATTCTGAGGCATATAACGGCCCTATCGCAGATTCGGCCCGGGTGGCAAGGGGGGTGTCACCGTGCCCGGTCAGCGCTAGATTCGGTGCGTCATGGAGTCCCCGGACATCCCGGAGAAAGGGAGCAATCACATGAACATCGCTCTGATCATCATCATCGTCGTCGCCATCGTGCTCGCGATCGTGGGAGGCATGTCCCAGGCCCTCAACTGGCTGCTGTGGGTCGCGCTGATCGTCGGCGTCATCGCGCTGATCGCATTCCTGCTGCGCGTCGTGCGCGGGGGCCGGGCCTAGTCCCCACCCCGCACACGACACGGCAATGGCCGGGAGCCCTCGGGCCCCCGGCCATTGCCGTGCCTACCGTGCTCTCCCCGCCCGGGCTCAGAGGTTCCGGTCCGCGTAGACGGCGAGGGCATCGCGGACGAACGTCGCGCCGGCGACGCCGCCGTAGTTGGCGCCGAAGCGCTCGTCGGCGACATACATCTCGCCAAGACCGCGCACGTAGCCGGCGATGTCGCCGTGCGGGTCGGCGGCGGGCGTGCCCGGGATGCCGCGCAGCCACGCGACATGACGCGCTGCGAGCTCCTGCGCCTCGGCGCTGTCGGAGGCGAGGCCGGATGCCGCGGCATCCCGCCATGCGGCGTTCAACGCGGCGGTCTGCGCCTTCCAGTCCGCCTGCGTCGCGGCGTCCATCCCGCGCCACCACCGGTCGGAGTCGGCGTAGGCCTTCTCTCCCCAGCGCTCGGTGACCTCGTCCTTGTACTGCGTGTGGTCGAACCCGTCGAACATGTCCTCAGCCATGGGTTCCTCTCCTTTCTCGAGTGTCGTGATGGTCTTCTCCACGGAGGCGATCTGCCGCGCCAGCCGGTGTTGCTCGTCGCGCAACCAGGCCAGGTGCGCGGCGAGAGCCGCTTCGGCGGCCGCCGGTCGCGCGAGGATCTCGGCGATCTGCGGCAGCCCGAGTCCGAGCTCGCGCAGCAGCAGGATGCGCTGCAGCCGCAGCAGGGCCGCGGAGTCGTACCGCCGGTAGCCGTTGGCCCCGACGCTCGACGGCGTCAGCAGGCCGAGCTCGCCGTAGTGACGGAGGGTCCGGCTCGTGGTGCCGGCGAGCTTCGCTATCTCTTGAATCGACCATTCCTTCATGGGGACCACGGTAGAGGTTGACGCGACGTCAAGGTCAAGCGCATCTTCTCCCCGGCTCTGGAAAATCGAGATATATCGTGTTACCGTCTCCTCGACGCGATATATCTCGATTCGCGACCGAACACAGGAGAACCCCATGACTCTCGAGAAGTGGCTCATCAAGCCGGGCGAGACCCGGGTGATCGACCTCGAAGACGTCCGCAAGCTCAAGGTCGGCCTCATCGGCGGTCAGATTGACGTCGTCGCCCACGACGAGCCGGGCGTGCGCATCGAAGTCCACGCCGTCACGATCAAGGATCTGCGCATCGAAGCCTCGGGCGATGTCGTGGAGATCGACCACCCGCAGCTGCGCTGGGACAACTTCCTCGAGGTGTTCCGCAACTTCAGCGCCTCCGGGCCGAAGGCGGAGATCAGCGTCGCCGTCCCCCGCCAGATCGCGCTGACCCTCGGCGTCGTCTCCGCGAGCGCCCTCGTGTCGGGCCTCGAGACCGACGCGCGCCTCAACACCGTGTCCGGCGACATCATCGTCGACGGCATCACCGGCGACCTGTCGGCCAACGCCGTCTCGGGCGACGTGCAGATCCGCGGCCTCACCGGCACGCTGAACGCCAACTCGGTCTCGGGCGAGGTCGCCGCGACGGGCAGCATCCGCAAGGCCACGATCGACACCGTCTCGGGCAACATGCTCGTCGACTCCACCGGCCGGGTGGATGCCGTGAGCCTCAACACCGTCTCCGGCGACGCGACCGTGCGCATCGACGAGGGTCACCCGGCGAACTTCGTGCTGCGCAGCGTCAGCGGCCGCCTCACGGTCGACGGCATCAAGCGCTCGACGTCCGGGCCGTCCAACTACGTCGACTCGGTCGGCGAACTCAGCGGCAGCTTCGTCGACGTGCGCGCCAATTCCGTCTCGGGCGACGTGACGGTGCTGCGCCGTGCGGCGACGCAGGAGCCGGATGCCGCGGCATCCGCCCCCGTGTCACCGAGCCCTGAGCCCGAGCCCGCCGAGCCGTCCTTCCCCGAGGAGGTCTGAGCATGGCCCCCGTGTTCTCGCACGGCGATCTGCGCCTGTACCTGCTGAATCTGCTCGACGAGTCGCCCCGACACGGCTACGACCTCATGCAGGCGCTGTCCGATCGCACCGGCGGCACGTATACGCCCAGCGCCGGCACCATCTACCCGCGCCTGGCCAAGCTCGAGGCGCGCGGCGTCGTCACGGGCTACGGCCCGGAGATCGACCCGGCCGCGATGGGCTACGGCATCACCGCGTTCGTGCTGCTGGAGCTCGCGCAGGGGCGCCTGCGCGAGGCGACCGAGGCGCTGGAGGCGGTCCCCGAGGTGCTGGAGGCGGACGCGATCTCCGGCCAGCACGACCTCATCTGCCAGATCGGCCCGCTCGCGGTGGGCGCTTCGGCGTCCATTCCGCTCACGGGGAAGGTGTCCGCGGCGGGCAGCTCGACCGTGACGATCGTGAGCAGCGCGGCGGCGACCTCCCCCATCGGCGCCCTCTTGCCGGCATCCCTATTTCCGCCGGCACCGAACACGACGGCGATCCGGCCGGTGCACTGGCTGCGCAGCGTGTCCAGCACGGCCTTCAGTGCTCCAGGTTTGTGCGCGTAGTCGACGACGGCCAGGAACGGTTGCCCGCGGTCGATCTTCTCCAACCGCCCCGGCACCGTTGCCGCCCTCAACCCGGGAACCGCCTGCTCGGGCGACACCCCCACCGCGTCGAGCAGCGCGAGGGCCAGCGCCGCGTTGGCGATGTTGTAGCGGCCCGGCAGGCCGATCTCGACGCTGTGGTGCACGCCGGCCGGATCGACCGCGACGAAATCCTGCACGCCGTCACCCTGCGAGGCGATCTGCTCGACCGTCCAGTCGGCGGTGCCCTCGACGGCGACGGTGACCGCGTTGTCGGCACGCCGCGCCATCGCGCGCCCCCACTCGTCGTCGATGCAGATCACCGCCTCGGCGGCGTGCGTCGGCTCGGCGGGATCGAACAGTCTGGCCTTGGCGTCGAAGTAGTCCTCCATCGTGGGATGGAAGTCGAGATGGTCGCGGGACAGGTTGGTGAAGCCGCCGACGGCGAACGCGGTGCCGTCCACCCGGCCCAGCGTCAGCGCGTGACTGGAGACCTCCATCACCACGGTGTCCACCCCGCGTTCGAGCATGACCGCGAACAGCGCCTGCAGGTCGGGCGCCTCGGGAGTGGTCAGGCTGCCCGCCTCGGGGCGGCCGTCGATGCGCACCCCGACGGTGCCGATCAACCCGGCCACCCGCTCGGCCGCGCACAGACCGGC
>ERZ500994.584-NODE-584-length-10868-cov-5.784796_pt1 | contig 10868 bp, 7 predicted proteins | sample MGYA00248878_ERZ500994 | MGnify/ENA primary metagenome ERZ500994 (study PRJEB25958, sample SAMN03398533) | human skin metagenome | study: EMG produced TPA metagenomics assembly of the Human Skin Microbiome Metagenome (human skin metagenome) data set. | reverse complement strand
AACCGGAGATGCGCAACCAGCGGATAGGGGTGTGACCCGCTGGTTGCGCGTCCGGGGATCGCGTCGTGGGGCAGGCGAGGTCCTCGGAGTCTGCCCGACGCGATCGGCTGTTGGCGCGGCCCGACTGCGGGTCGCGCAGTCGGTTCATCGTTCGCGCACGGTGGCGCCGTTACGCGCCAGGTTGGCGCACCACGGCAGCCATTCACCGCTGGCGCAGCAGGAACCGCTGGATCTTGCCGCTCGGCGTCTTGGGCAGGGCGTCGACGAAATGCACGGTGCGCGGGTAGGCGTGCGCGGCGAACTGCGTCTTGACCAGCTGCTGGAGCTCGGGCCGGAGGGGTTCGCGGCCGCGCTGCGCGAGCGGAAGTCGGTCGCGGTCACCGACACGACGTTCCGCGACGCGCACCAGTCGCTGCTCGCGACCCGGGTCCGCAGCCGCGACCTGCGCGCGGTTGCCGGGCACGTCGCGCGGATGACGCCGCAGCTGTGGAGCGTCGAGGCGTGGGGCGGAGCGACGTACGACGTGGCGTTGCGCTTCCTGCACGAGGATCCGTGGGCGCGGCTGGCCGAGCTGCGTGAGGCGATGCCGAACCTCTGCCTGCAGATGTTGCTGCGCGGGCGCAACACCGTCGGCTACACGCCGTACCCCACCGAGGTCACCTACGCGTTCGTCGAGGAAGCGGCGGCGACCGGTATCGATGTATTTCGAATCTTCGATGCGCTCAACGACGTCGACCAGATGCGCCCGGCGGTCGACGCGGTGCGCGAGCACGGGATGTCGGTCGCCGAGGTCGCCCTGTGCTACACCGGCGACCTGTCCGACCCGGCGGAGAAGCTCTACACCCTCGACTACTACCTGAAGCTGGCTGACCGCATCGTCGATGCCGGTGCTCACGTGCTCGCGATCAAAGATATGGCTGGACTTTTACGTGCCCCGGCCGCGCGTCGGTTGGTCACCGCGCTGCGGGAGCGCTTCGACCTACCGGTGCACCTGCACACCCACGACACCGCCGGCGGACAGCTCGGAACGCTGCTCGCAGCGATCGACGCCGGGGTCGACGCGGTCGACGCCGCGGCCGGCTCGATGGCCGGGACGACGAGCCAGCCGCCGCTGGCCGCGCTGGTCGCGGCGACCGACCACTCCGAGCGCGAGACCGGCCTGGACCTGCAGGCGGTCTGTGATCTGGAGCCCTACTGGGAGGCCACCCGCAAGCTCTACGCGCCGTTCGAGGCGGGGCTGCCGTCGCCGACCGGTCGGGTCTACACGCACGAGATTCCCGGCGGCCAGCTCTCCAACCTGCGCCAGCAGGCGATTGCGCTCGGGCTGGGCGAGAAGTTCGAGCAGGTCGAGGACATGTACGCCGCGGCCAACGACATCCTCGGCAACATCGTGAAGGTGACGCCGTCCAGCAAGGTCGTCGGTGACCTCGCGCTGCAGCTCGTCGGGGTCGGCGCTGACCCGGAGGAGTTCGCCGCGTCGCCACAGAAGTTCGACATCCCGGACTCGGTGATCGGGTTCCTGAACGGCGAGCTCGGCGACCCGCCCGGTGGTTGGCCGGAGCCGTTTCGGACCAAGGCGCTGGAAGGCCGGCAGGCCAAGCCGTCGGTCAGCGAGCTCACCGACGAGCAGCGTGCGGGACTCGAGGACGATCGGCGTACGACGCTCAACGAGCTGCTGTTTCCCGGCCCGGCGCAGGAGTTCGCCGACTCGCGGGAGCAGTACGGCGACCTGTCGGTGCTGCCGACCACCGCGTTCCTCTACGGCCTGCAACCGGACGTGGAGTACGAGGTCGCCATCGAGGAAGGGAAGACACTGCACTTTGCGGTGCAGTCGATCAGCGGCGCCGATGAGCGCGGGTTGCGGACCGTGATGTGCACCTTGAACGGTCAGCTGCGGCCAGTGAGCGTGCGCGACCGCAATGTCGCCGCCGACACACCGGCGCAGGAGAAGGCCGACAAGAGCGATCCGGGCCAGGTCGCGGCACCGTTTGCCGGCGTCGTCACGGTGACGGTCGGGGTCGGCGACGAGGTCGAGGCAGGTCAGAGCATCGCGACGATCGAGGCGATGAAGATGGAGGCCTCCATCACCGCGCCCATCGCCGGAACGGTCGAGCGGCTCGCGATCGAGGGCACCCGCCAGGTCGAGGGCGGCGATCTGGTGATCACGATCGCGTCGTAGGGTAGGGACTGTTGTGACCGACATCACCGGCGCTTACGAGCGCCTGGAGCGAAGGAGCAGCAGTGGCAGAGACACCCGAAACCCCTCCCGTCAGCGAGATCCTCAAGGACGCACCCAGTAACTGGGGGAAATGGGGACCCGACGACGAGGTCGGAGCGCTGAACTACCTCGGTCCGGAGCAGGTCGTCGCGGCTGCGGGACTGATCCGCTCCGGCAAGGTCTTCACCCTCCAGCGGCTGATCGGCGATCCGAAAGGCGATCCGGTGTGGCCGGGTCGCACGCCGGCGGTGCGCACGCAGGTGATGGACGAGGCAACCTGGGACAGCGACGACGCTCCGCAGTTCCCCGGCGGGCTGCACTACGCCGACGACAAGATCGAGGCGTTCTTGCAGGGCTCGACGCAGTACGACGCCCTGGGTCACGTCTGGTATGACGGCAAGATCTGGAACGGGTTCGATGCCCGCAGCACCGTCGGCGGCATGGACAAGGCCAGCGTCGAGCCGATCGCGCAGCGCGGCATCGTCGGGCGCGCGGTGCTGCTGGACATGGCGCGCTACCGCGGCAAGGATGCGCTCGACAACGCCGAGACCTTCACCCACGAAGACCTCGAAGCGTGCGCGAAGGAGCAGGGCACCGAGATCCGCCCGCGCGACATCCTGCTGATTCGCACCAACTATCTGCAGCACTTCTTCGATTTGGGCGAGAAGTTCTACGAGAACTTCACCGAGCCGGGCCTGTTCTTCAGCAACGAGCTGGTGCAGTGGTTCGCCGACATGGAGATCCCGAACCTGGTGACCGACACGATCGCCAACGAGATCACCTACGACCCCAACAACGGTGCCGCGCTGGTGCTGCACAACGCACTGATGCGCAACCTGGGCGTGACGTTCACCGAGATCGCCGACCTCGAGGAGCTCGCCGCCGACAGCGCGGACGATGGCGTGTACGACGTGTTCTACGCGGCGGCACCGATCAAGATTGCCCAGGGCAGCGGCGCTCCGGTCAACCCGCTGGCCATCAAGTAGTAGCCCCACCCCGTTCCCCCTTGTCCCACGGAGGTATGCAGATGTCGGTCTACGACGAGCGGCCCTGGCTGGAGCTGTACGGCGGCCAGAAGGCCGACTACGAGCTCGAGTTCCCGAGCGCGCTGGAGATGTTCGAGGCGGGGCTCGCCGCCGATCCCGACGGGGTGGCGATCCGCTACTTCGACGGCGTCATCACCCGCGCTGAGCTCGACGAGCTCAGCGACGCGCTGGCCGTCGGGCTGCTCGATCGCGGGTTCCAGCCCGGTGACCGTCTCGCGGTCTACCTGCAGAACGTGCCGCAGTTCGTGATCTGCATGGTCGCGGCGTGGAAGGCCGGGGGCCTGCTGGTCTCGATCAACCCGATGAGCCGCGAGCGCGAGCTGACCTACCTGCTCGGCGACTCGGGGGCGAAGGTGCTCGTCGCGCTCGATGACCTCTACCGCGATATCGGGGCGAACGTCGTACCGGACAGCCCGGTCGAGCTGGCGCTGACGACCAGCGGACTGGACTACCAGACACGCAACGACCCGCGGCTGTTTGACGGTCAGCGGCCCGAGCAGGCCGAGGGCACCGAGGACTTTGCCGCGTTCATTGAGAAGTACCGCGGGCAGCAGCCGCCGCCCGTCGAGCTCGGACTAGGCGACACCGCGTTCCTGACCTACACCTCCGGCACCACCGGGGTGCCGAAGGGCGCGATGAACACGCACCGCAACGTGGTGTTCACCGCGATGGTCTACCGCGACTTCGTGCGGTTCCAGCCAGGGGGAGAGGTGTTCGGCATCGCGCCGCTTTTCCACATCACCGGCCTGATCGGCCACATTGCGATCAGCCTGCTCGCGCCGATGCCGCTGATCCTGGCGTTCCGCTTCGAGCCGTCCGTCGTCCTCGACGCGCTGAAGGAGCACCGCCCGACGTACACGATCGGCGCGATCACCGCGTTCAACGCGCTCATCAACCATCCGGACTTCACCAAGGACGCGTTCAGCTCGTTTACGTCCGTCTACTCCGGCGGCGCGCCCATCTCGCCGTCGGCGGAGCGGGCGTTCGAGACGGCGGCGGGCATCCAGGTGCAGAACGCCTACGGGCTCACCGAGACCACGAGCCCGATGACGGCCAACCCGTTTGGCGCGCAGCCGCCGGTCGACGAGACCTCCGGCGCGCTGTCGGTCGGCGTGCCGGTGCCGTCGACGGTCGTGCGCATCCAGGGCGAGGACGGCGCGGACCTGCCGCTCGGGGAGATCGGTGAGATCGTCGCGGAGGGCCCGCAGGTGGTGGCCGGCTACTGGCGCAAGCCCAAGGAGACCGAGGAGGGCATCCCGAACGGCGCGCTGCACTCCGGCGACGTCGGGTTCATGAACGAGCAGGGCTGGATCTTCATCGTTGACCGCAAGAAGGACATGATCAACGCCTCCGGCTACAAGGTGTGGCCGCGTGAGGTCGAGGACGTGCTCGGTGAGCATCCCGCCGTACTCGAGGCCGCCGTCGTAGGCGTGCCGGATGAGAAGCGCGGCGAGACGGTGAAGGCGTTCGTCGCCCTGAAGTCCGGGGCGAGTACAACGCCCGAGGAGCTGATCGCGCACGCGAAGTCACGGATGGCGGCGTACAAGTATCCGCGCGAGCTGGTGATTCTCGACGAGCTGCCGAAGACCGTCACCGGGAAGATTCTGCGGCGCGAGCTGCGCGAGTAGCCCGCGGCACGGAACCAGGGCGGTCGCGCCTGCGACCTACCTGACGCGCAATCAATCGACCCGTCAGCGAAGATAGGACCCATGCAGACTCAGCTGCGGCATCAGCCGTCGTTCACCGTTGCCCGACTTCACCTTCAGCCCAACGAGCCAGTGCGCGTCCAGAGCGGCGCGATGATGGCCACCAGCCCCGGCGTCGTACTGTCCTCGCGGATGGAGGGCGGGCTCATGTCCGGCCTCAAGCGTTCGGTGCTGTCGGGTGAGTCGTTCTTCGTCTCGACCTTCACCGCGCCGCCGCAGGGCGGCTGGGTCGACATCGCCGGGGTGCTGCCCGGCGACATCCTGCCGATCGAGCTGGTGCCGGGGCGGCCGTTCTACGTCACGCGCGGCAACTGGATGGCCAACTCCTACGGCACCGAGGTCGACACGAAGTGGGGTGGGCGCTCAAGCCTGTTCGGCGGGGAAGGCGGTTTCGGCCTGCAGGCGCACGGGCAGGGCACCGTCCTGGTCAGTGTGTACGGCGCGCTCGACATCGTCGACCTGCAGCCGGGCGAGCAGATCGTCATCGACACCGGCAACGTCGTCGCCTACGACCTGGGCATCCAGTTCCGGATGCGCCGCGCGGTCGAGGGCAAGACGATCCAGTCGATGAAGTCCGGTGAGGGCTTCGTTTTCGACTTCGCCGGTCCGGGGCGGGTCTACCTGCAGTCGCGCAACCCCAAGGAGTTCGCGTCGTGGGTGATGTCGATGGTGCCCGCCTCCAATCCGCAGGGCGGCCTCGGCGGCATCTTCAAGTAGCCCGCTCGTGGGGCTCGGGCTATGGTGTGCGACACACACCCGAGCCCACGAGTGAGGATTCGAGATGACCCGACCCGCGTCTGCCAGCTCTGCCACGGAGGCCTACCGGGCCGCGCGCGACCAGGTCCTGGACCTGCGAGGTCAGTACGACAAGGCGCTCGCGGAGTTCACCTGGCCCGACGTCGGCCCGACCTTCAACTGGGCCGTCGACTGGTTTGACGCGATAGGGCGCGGCAACGACAAGCCGGCGCTGGTGCTTGTCGAGGAGGACGGCTCGCGGGCGTCGTACTCGTTCGATGACCTCGTACGCCGTTCGGACCAGGTCGCCGCGTGGCTGCGGGAGCAAGGTGTCGGCAAGGGCGACTCGGTCATCCTGATGCTGGGCAACCAGGTTGAGCTGTGGGAGGCGATGCTGGCGATCATCAAGCTCGGCGCCGTCATCATGCCGACGACGTCGGCGGTCGGCCCGGAGGATCTCGCCGACCGGATGACCCGCGGGAAGGCCAAGCACGCGATTGCCAACGCCTCGGATACCGACAAGTTTGCTGGTATCACTGAAGACTTCACCAAGATCGCGGTCGGCGACGCGGACGGGTGGCTGCGGTTCCAGGACGCCTACGAGGTGACCGACCCGGTGGTCGAGCATTCCGGGACCGCCCCGGATGACCGGCTGCTGCTGTACTTCACGTCCGGTACGACGAGCCGGCCGAAGCTCGTTGAGCACACCCAGGTGTCGTATCCGGTGGGGCATCTCTCGACGCTCTACTGGCTCGGCTTGCAGCCTGGCGACGTACACCTCAACATCTCCTCGCCCGGGTGGGGCAAGCACGCGTGGAGCTGCTTCTTTGCGCCGTGGATCGCCGAGGCGACGATCTTTATCTACAACTACTCGCGTTTTGATGCCGCGGCGCTGATGGAGCAGATCGACAAGGAACAGGTGACGACGTTCTGCGCGCCGCCGACGGTGTGGCGGATGCTGATCAATGCCGATCTCAGTGCGGGGCCGTGGCAGCTGCGCGAGGTGATCGGTGCGGGCGAGCCGCTGAACCCGGAGGTCATCGGCAAGGTCGAGCAGGCGTGGGGGCTGACGCTGCGGGACGGTTACGGGCAGACCGAGACGACCGCGTCGGTCGGCAATGTGCCCGGCGAACCGGTCAAGCCGGGGTCGATGGGCAAGGTCCTTCCGGGGGTGCCCGTCGTACTCGTCGATCCGGTGTCCGGAGAGAAGGTATCGGGGGAGGGGGAGATCTGCATCGACCTGTCGGGCAGCCCGCTGTCGCTGATGACCGGCTATCAGGACGATCCGGAGCGTAATGCGAAGGCGATGGCTGGCGGCGTCTACCACTCTGGCGACGTGGCGACCATCGACGACGACGGCTACATCACCTTCATCGGCCGCACCGACGACGTCTTCAAGGCCTCGGACTACAAGGTGAGCCCGTTTGAGCTGGAGAGCGTGCTGATCGAACACCCAGCGGTCGCGGAGGCGGCCGTCGTCCCCGCGCCAAACGAGGTGCGGTTGGCGATTCCCAAGGCCTACATTGCCCTAGCCCCAGGCTATGCCGACGATGCGGACACGGCGCGCGACATCCTCAAGCATGCGCGTGAGCGCCTCGCCCCGTTCCAGCGGGTTCGCCGGATCGAGTTCTATGAGCTGCCGAAGACCATCTCGGGGAAGATTCGCCGGGTGGAGCTGCGCCAGCGCGAGGGGGAGATCGCGGGCAAGCCGAAGGAGCCGACGGAGTGGCGCGACGACGACTTCCCCGAGATCAAGGGCTAGCCGGCTAGGCCGCCTTGAGCGCGGCATACAGCGCGCGTTCGTAGTCCTGGTACATCGCCCAGGCGGCGGGTGGCACGAACGGCAGGGTCTGGGAGTAGATCGCTCCGGTGATCCCGGTGGTCGGGTCGACCCAGAAGTGGGTGTTGCACAGGCCCGCCCACCCGCCGCTTCGGGCGGCTCGACCTCCGTTGACGTCGTCGGTGTTGAGGATGAGCCCGAGGCCCCATTTCCAGCCGGGCCCGGCTTTGAAGTCGTCCGAGGATGCCGGGTGCGCGGTCTTGATCAGTGATGGGAAGTCGAGATCGCCGATCTGGTTGGTGAACGCTTGCCGGACGGTCTGTTCGGAGAGGATGCGGGTGCCGTCGAGCTCGCCGCCGCGCAGCAGCATCCGTTGGAAGCGCAGGTAGTCGTTAGGCGTGCTGTAGAGGCCGTGCCCGCCCGGCCAGTACTCCGGAGCTTTCGGGTGGTCGACGTCCGTGGCGACCCACTTTCCGTCGTCGCCGGGGACGTGGATCGGCACGGTGGCCGCTCGCTGCTCGTCGCTGGGGGAGTACGTCGTACTCGACATTCCCAGTGGGTCGGTGATGTTGTCCTTGAAGACCTGGTCGAGCGTGGTGCCTGCGGCGGCTTCGACGACCTGCCCGAGCCAGTCGGTGTTGATGCCGTACTCGTACTTTGTGCCGGGGTCGGCCGTCATCGGCGCGGTGAAGACGACCTTGGAGCCGGACAGCACGTTTGGCGAGCCGGTTACCTCTTCCCATCGCACGAGGTCAGCGTCCCAGAACCAGTAGCCGAGACCGGTCGTGTGGGTGACGAGGTGGTGCACGGTGGCTTGAGAGCGCGGGGTGCGAAGTATCGGCTGGGGGCCGTCGAAACCCTCAAGGACCTGAACCTCGGCGAACTGCGGGCAGTATTCGGCGATCGGCGCGTTGAGGTCGAGCTGGCCCTGCTCGACGAGCTGCAGTGCGGCGGTCGTGGTGACCATCTTCGTCATCGACATGATCCGGAAGGTGGTGTCGGCGTGGACGGGCGCGTCGCTGCCCACGGTGTGCACGCCTGCCGCATGCTCGTAGATCGTGCCGTCGCGGTCGGCGGCGGTCGCGACGACGCATGGGACGGCGCCGTCGTGGACTGCGGAGTCGAGGACGGCGTCGGTCGCCGACCAATTGGGAGAGGGCATGGCTGGCTCCTAGCGTGATGATCTTCGTTCGCTCATCCTCTGCCGCCCCACCCACTTTGACCAGCCCCAGCCCTATCCGGTGGTCGAGCAGTGAGGCAGCCCGCCCTCCGGTGGTCGAGCAGTGAGGCAGCCCGCCCTCCGGTGGTCGAGCAGTGAGGGAGCGTTAGCGACCGAGCGGTTGTCGAGACCACCTCCGCACCCGAGGCACCCGCCCTACAGGTAGCTGGTCTGGGCGTAGGTGTCGCCGGGTCGGGTGACGATCGTCATGCCGAGGTTCGGGTTGCGCCAGGTCATCGCGGCGCCGTCCTCGGACATCTCGGCGTGCCATCCGGTCTGGTGCTTGATCCGGTGGTGCTCACGGCACAGGCACGCGAGGTTGTCATCCGCGGTGCTGCCACCCGTCCCGTCGTCGCGGTGCGCCTGGACGTGGTCGAGATCAGCCTCGCGCCACGGCGAGACCGCGGGCCGGGTGCAGTACGGGAACCGGCAGGTCCGATCGCGCAGCTGCACGCGCCGCCGCATCCTCGCGGACGGGTTCCGACGGATCGGGCCGAGATCCAGCGGCAACCCGGTCAGATCGTCGGTCACCAGCCGCTGCAGGTCCGGCTCACCGGACGGGAGGAACAGCAGTACCTGGTAGGGCACGAACCCGAGACCGTCGATATAGGCGCGGTCCTCGCGGTCATAGTCAGCCAGCTCGTCGTCGGGCAGGCTCGCGCCGGCTGGTCTGCTCTCGGCCACGTTCGTCGGGTCGGTCGTGCTGGGTGCTGCGGGTCCAGAGCCTGGCGGGGGTGCGTGGGCGCCTGACCCGCCGGGCATGATGCCGGCGCGTAGGCACAGCAGCGTCGCGAGCGGCACGTTCACCGTCAGGGTGGCTTTGGGTGGGGCGGGCATGCTCATGCCCAGGGTGCCCATCAGCAGCACGATCGTTTCCCACGCGGCCTGGGCCTGCCCGTACTGCTCCGAATCGATGTTCGGGTAGCCGCTGTGTGGATCGCTCGCCACCGGGCCCAGGCCCAGCTGCGCGGCGGCGGCCGGTGCGAGGGCGGCGGGCCCAAACAGCATCGCGGCGAGTACGTCGGCGCGGATCTGGTCGGCGGTGCGTGGGTCGTCGCGGTCGACCTGCTTGCCGTACTCGGCTAGTGCGGCTTTGACCCCGGCGATGAATGCCTCGGACAGGTAGACGTTCATCCACTGCATCCCGAACAGATCAGGCTGCGAGAACTCCACCCGACGCCGGCTCATCCCTTCTTCGTGATCGACCTCCGGCTCCGGCGGTGCCGGGACGTGTTTACGGGCCCAACGCCGTAGCCGGCCGGTCAGGGTCGCGGTTGTCTGGTACCCGGCCTGAGCGAACAGCCGCTCGTCCGCTGCTGCGAGGTCGTCGTCGGACAGGTCGCACGCCGAGCGGTACACCGCGCCGAGCTGGAACCCCGACCAGTCACCCGACTCCGCCCGCTGCAGCGCGTTGGGCATTGATCGCGTCAACCGCAGCGCTTTCTGCAGCATCCCGCGCGCGACACCCGCGCTCACCCGGCACGCTGCGGAGATACCGCTCGCGGCGATCTGCCGGCGCGTCACCCACGAATCCGAACCATCACCGTCCGCATCACGCACGCAGTGGCGGCGATTCCCGCCCGGAGCCGCCTCGTCCGGCAGTTCCTGGTCGGCGGTCGCGTAGGCGGTGACCATCGCGCGCGCTGAGACCGCAGCGACGGTGCCGGTGATGCGTTCGCACGTCTCCACCACCGTGACGGCCTTCCCGTGCTCTGATCCGAGACTGTCGACGTGGTCGGCGTACTCGCACAACCGCTGCGCCATCGCCCGCAGGGCGTCACCGCCACGAGAGCTGCCGATCCGGTCGGCGGTGGTGTTCTGCGTTGGGTCTTGCTCGGGATCGTCGGCATCGGCCGGTACGTCGACGGGCGCAACAGGAGCGTCCGGTGTACTCGACGTCGGCTCGCTGTCTTGAAGCGGGGCGTACTCGAACAGCAGCGACAGCAGGTCATCGACCTGACCGTCATCGTTGCTGGAGTGCCCGTGCTTCATGACCTGGACGCTACACGCGGCCACCGACATTCCCCCTCCAGAACAACCCAGGAGTGCGCACATCGCACATATAGCGGGGGTGTATACCGCATCGTTATGATGCGGGGAGCCCCGCTCGGGTCGAGATCGCTTGCCTGCTTGGGAAGTGGTCTCGACAACCGGCACTCGCCTA
>ERZ500994.583-NODE-583-length-10886-cov-4.849691_pt1 | contig 10886 bp, 11 predicted proteins | sample MGYA00248878_ERZ500994 | MGnify/ENA primary metagenome ERZ500994 (study PRJEB25958, sample SAMN03398533) | human skin metagenome | study: EMG produced TPA metagenomics assembly of the Human Skin Microbiome Metagenome (human skin metagenome) data set. | reverse complement strand
GTGTTGAAGAACAGGGCTGCCTGATTGAAGTGCTCGGCGAACTTCTCGGGCTTGCCGCGGACTTCGTCTTGCTCCACCGGCTCAGGGAAGGAGACGAAACCGGCAGCCCCAGCCTGGAAGGGACAGCCGCCACCCAGCGAGTTCGGCTCGTAGGAGACCTTGCCGCGATGAATGGCCTGGCGATGCAACCCGTCGCGCTGGTTGTTATGAACCGGTGCGATGGGCGCGTTGATCGGGATCTCGTGGAAGTTCGGTCCGCCCAGGCGGGAGAGTTGCGTATCGACGTAGGAATGGATCCTTCCGGCCAGCAGAGGGTCGTTGGTGAAGTCGATACCCGGGACAACGTGGGCGGTGCAAAACGCCACCTGCTCTGTCTCGGCGAAGAAGTTGTCGGGATTGCGGTTGAGCACCATCCGGCCCAATGGGGTAATGGGCACGAGTTCTTCCGGGATGATCTTGGTCGCGTCCAGGATGTCGAACGAAAACCGCTCAGCCTCCTCTTCCGAGAAGATCTGCACGCCCAATTCCCACTCCGGGTAAGCGCCCGCCTCGATGGCTTCCCACAGGTCGCGGCGGTGGTAGTCCGGGTCGCAGCCCGAGATCTTCACGGCTTCGTCCCAGAGCAAAGCGTGTGTGCCCTGCAGTGGGGTCCAATGGAACTTCACGAAGGACGATTGGCCCTGATCGTTGACGAAGCGGAAAGTGTGAACACCGAAGCCCTGCATCATGCGGTAGCTGCGCGGAATGGCGCGGTCGGACATCAGCCACATCAGCATGTGGGTGGACTCGGGCATCAGCGAGACGAAGTCCCAGAAGGTGTCGTGGGCCGAGGCGGCCTGCGGCATTTGGTGGTGCGGCTCGGGCTTGACCGCATGCACCAGGTCGGGAAACTTCATCGCGTCCTGGATGAAGAAGACAGGCATATTGTTGCCCACCAGGTCCCAGTTGCCCTCGTCGGTGTAGAACTTCACAGCAAACCCGCGCACATCGCGCGCGGTGTCCTTACTGCCTCGCTCTCCCGCGACCGTAGAGAACCGCACGAAGACTGGCGTGATCTTGCCTGCCTTCTGGAACGGCGCCGCGCGCGTCAGTTTTCGCTGGTTCTTATAGCTCTCGAAGAAGCCGTGTGCGCCCGAGCCTCGCGCGTGCACGATCCGCTCAGGAATCCGTTCGTGGTCGAAATGCGTGATCTTCTCGCGCAGGATGAAGTCCTTCAGCAGGGCCGGGCCACGCAGGCCTGCCTTGAGCGAGTTCTGGTTGTCGGCGATCGGCACGCCCTGGTTGGTTGTCAGGCGTTGGCCACTGCTGTCCACACGCACGCGATCGAGGGAACCGACAGTCGGATTTGCGCCTTCTTCAGCACGGGTTCCCAGTTTCTCGGACGTATTGGTCTCCGCCAGGGTGCTGGCCGTCACCAGCCAGGACGGCGGAACGATTTGGGTGCCCTCGGGCGGATCCAGCGCCGCTTCGCGCCCGTGCTCGGCTGCCTTGTTCTCGTTGAACGGCATGGCGGCAGCCGTTGCCTCCACCTCCGCGCTCTGCTCAGCTGCCAAGTCATCCGAACCTTGCGGTGGGGCCTTGGACGCGGAACTGTCAGAGTTGCGAGCAGCAGAGGCACTAGCCACGCTCTTCTTGTCTTTTGGGGAGTTCTTGCGTGACGTCGCCATGGGACTGTTTTCCTGTCTGAATTGACAAAACCCCCGCCACCCTCAGGAGGTTGGGGAGTGCGTGAAGATGGTAAAAAGCCCGCCATAAGGCGGGCTTTGCTCACAACATGTCTTCTCGGGCTTGCTCGGCGCGGGCTGCGCCGATTGCGGTCTCGACTTTCTTGACCTCTTCGGGCGGGGGCAGCACGGCTGGCATCCCCAAGCTCTGGATCCACAGCTCCCGGCACCATCCCTTGGTGTGGTAGAGGTGGTGATCTTCGTCCTCCTCCACCTCGTCGTAGGCCGCTTTCAGGACCTGGGCTACCTTGTCATCGGCTGATTCTGCGACCTTGCCGATCAACTCCCAGTTGGAGTGATCCTTGGTCTCCGCTAGAACAACGCATTCGCACGCGACCAGCTCCGCTGCCGCTGGATCGGCGTTCGCCTTTGCCAGCTCAATGGCCGCCACCAGCGAAGCGCCGTTGTGCGCGCAGACTTCACGGCCCGGGCTCATCTCCTCGGTGTCCATCCCGAGCTCGCTGAATACGCGGGTGAGCACTTCCTCGTGGTGCTGGGTCTCTTCCAGGTATTCCTGCCATTCCTCGCGCAGGTCTTCATTGACCGCCGCGCTGATGGCAGTCGTGTAGATCTTGATGCCGCCGCGCTCGGTTTCCAGTGACTGAAGGAGCAATTCCTTGACACCGCTCTGATCGTAACCCTTGCTTGCCATGACTGACTCCGTTAGCTCGGTGAACTAAGGAGCGCATCGTGTGCGCCATGGCGCTAACGCAACGTGAAACAAACTTTCACTTCGTCAGCACTCCTTCGCGCCCACCCTTCGAATAACTGGGGAGCAATATGCACAACGGCAATGGCACCTTCTGGAAGCGCAACGGCTTGTCTATCGTCGTGCTGCTCTTCATGCTTGGAACGTGGCTCGGGCAGATCCTGACGGGACACGTTGTATACAACGAAGAACTATCCGACCTCGGCGCGCCACAACTTAGCCTGGTGGAATACCTTGCCAGCGGTCACTTCGTGTCTGCCACGTTTGAGAACTGGGAGAGCGAGTTTCTTCAGATGGGCATGTATGTGCTGCTAAGCGTCTCCCTTCGGCAAAAGGGCTCGGCAGAGTCGCGCCCATTGGATCCCTCGCAAGAAGAGGATCGCGTTGAATATGGACCGACCCCTTGGCCCGTGCGAATTGGCGGAGTCTGGCTGAAGCTCTACGAGCATTCTCTGGCCATCGCGTTTGGTGGTCTCTTCCTGCTGTCGTTCGCACTTCATTTGGATGGCAGTTGGCGCCACGAAAGCGTCCAGCGTCAGCTCGACGGGAAACCTCCTGTTGAACTTTGGGATCACCTGGCTAGCGCCCAGTTCTGGTTCGAGTCCTTTCAGAACTGGCAAAGCGAGTTCCTCGCCGTGGCGGCACTTGTCTTGCTGACCATCTTTCTGCGCCAGAAAGATTCGCCACAGTCCAAGCCGGTCGAAGCACCTCATAGTCAGACCGGGACGTAAGGCGGATATATGCGTCCTGCGCTTCTCATCATCGACATGATCAACCTCTTCGACTTCGAAGGGGGCAACCAACTGGGTGTCCAAGCGGTCAAAGCGTGCGGCCCTATTGCCACCCTTCGCCAAGCCTTCGCCGACCGCAACTGGCCGGTGCTGTTCGTCAACGACAACTTCATGGACTGGAACCAGGAGTTCACCGACCTCGTCGCGAAGTGCCGGCAGCATCCCGGCCCGTCAAGCGAGATTGCCGCCGTGCTGGGGCCTACGCCGGGGGAATACTACGTGCTCAAGCCGAGGCATTCGGGCTTCCTCTGCACGACCCTGCCCGCGATTCTGGCGGACTTGAAGCTTCAGGAGCTTGTGATCACCGGTGTGGCCACCGACTCGTGCGTCTTGGCCACCGTGCAGGATGCCCACATGCGTGGATACAAGGTGCGGGTCCCTCAGGATTGCGTTGCCGCGCAGACCCCTTCCCGATCCACCCGCGCATTGGCACTGATGCGCGAGTCAATGAGCCTGGACACGCGAGGGGCCAAAACCGTCCTGCGCAGCTTGGCTGCTGAGCAGTAGAGTTTCTTCAGGCGCCCACTTGGATCCACGTGGGCGCGTGGTCACTCGCCTTCCTTTGTAGCCGAACCCATCGGTCCACGCCCGCACCCTTCAGCCGCTTGGCGAGCACGGGATTGAGCAGCAAGTGGTCGATGCGCAAACCTCGGTCGCGCTCGGCGTGTTGGCGGAAATAGTCCCAGAAGGTGTAGACCCCGCTGTTCGACCCGTGAATCGTGAGAAGGCTGTCGGTCCACCCTTGCTCCAGGAGCTTGAAAAACGCTTCTCTGGATTCCGGCTGCAAGAGAGCATCCCGCCGCCACCCTTTAGGATCGTAGATGTCTTCGTCGGTCGGCACGACGTTGAAGTCGCCGATGAGGGCTACCGGATGGGGCAGATCCACCAGAGTCTTGGCGTGGCGCTGTAGGCGTGCCATCCATTTGAGCTTGTAGTCGAACTTCGGACCCGGCTGGGGATTGCCGTTGGGTAGGTATAGGCAACCCACGACGATGCCGTGGACGGCCGCCTCGATGTAGCGGCTCTGCTCGTCCTTGGGATCCCAAGGCAAGCCCCGCCGGCTCTCCACCGGGTCCTGGCTCTTGGCCAACAACGCGACCCCATTCCAGGACCTCTGACCCTGCCAGATGGCGCCATACCCCGCCTCCCGGATGGCGTCTTCCGGAAAAGCACCGTCCAGCGCCTTGAGCTCCTGCAGCCCCACGATGTCCGGCTGCTCCTTCTCCAACCACCCCAGCAGGTGCGCCAAACGGGTGTTGACCCCATTGACGTTGAAGGTGGCGATCTTGAGCGTCTTCTTGCGTGCCATAGGAGTGTTCGACTAAGCAGGCATCAAGGGAAGAACCTCAGTCCACGCCAACCCTTGTAACCGCCCCGTGAACTCACATGGGTGAGAACACCACGTCGTTTACACGCGGCAAGGACTTCAATGGGTCTAACCCTGAGGAGCACCTCCATGAGAGACCGTAAAGACACGCCCGCACCGGGTGAATCAGTGGACTGCGAGGAAAGCAGTGCCAAGCGCCAGGAGCGCAAGCAGCATGAGAGCGAGAACCAGGACCAAGCCCTGGAGGAAACCTTCCCCGCCAGCGACCCGGTGTCTCCCTTCGTGCCTGCCAAGGCCCCGGAGTGACCTAAATCCAGCGGCGCTTCCGCCCCAAGAAGACGGAGATGCCCGCCAGGATCAGCATCAAGGCGACCGCGACAGAAAAGCCTCGGACGCCCGTCTTGAAGAACGGCGCCTCGAAATTCATCCCCAGAACGCCACCGATGACGGCCAGCACGCCGACCACCACCGTGACGAAGGTCAGCACTTTCATCGTCTCGTTGGCAGCCAAGGCGGTTTGACTGCTGAACAGCTCGAAGCTGCCCACCACCAAATCCCGGGCGTTCTCCACCATGTCCATGGCGCGTTCGTAGTGAGTGTCTAGGACTCGAAAGTGGCGGTCGGTCAACTCATCTTCTTCTGGTCGGAAATCCGGGCGCGACAAGGCGGTGAACACGATCCGATGTGGGGCGAGCATCCGCCTCAGGCGGGAAGCGCCCTTCCGGAGCAGCCGAAGTTCGGCCAAGCAATCGCGAGGCTCCGTGGAGAGCACCTCGACTTCCAGTCGCTCAACGGCCAATTCAAAGCGCGACACCGCTTCGAAGTAGGTTCCCAGATGCCAGTCCAGCAGGGCGGCCACAAAGCTGCCGGATCCCAACGCTCCCACCCCACCTTTCGACGCCGTCCCTTGGCGGAACGTTTCCAGGAACTCCACCGGGGTGCGATGCAAGGTAGCCACGAAGTTGGAACCGGCGACGATGGTTAGAACGGTTCCCGTAAACTCGTGACCGGATGTGTCGGCCACCGCCACCACGCGAAGCCAGAAGCACTTTCCGCAGTTCTGCAGTGTGGGATTCGTCTCCGTCCCCAAGTATCCATCCACCGCCGCGGAGGGCAAGGACAAGTGCGTGGCCAGCTTATGGACGTCGTCTTCGCTTGGGTCTTCTAGGTCGACCCATACCAGTTGATCGCTCGACCGCTCCAGTCCCAGCGGTTCATCCGTGCCAATTTCACGGTTTCCTCGTTGGGCGTCAAATAGCATGGCCCGCATTCGCACCTGGCGATTCTCGGTGAATTCGGTGACGCCGGTCATTCCTTCCTACCTATGTCATCCAGATTGAGGGATTTCTTCATGTCGCCCGATGCCATCGGTTGGCTAGCGTCTGCCATTTTGCTGGCGACGTTGGTGAAGCAGATTCGCAAGCAAGCGACCCAAGACAACGCGGAAGGGGTTTCCCGGTGGCTGTTTCTGGGGCAAATGGCGGCGTCGGTCGGATTCATCGTTTACAGCTGGTTGCTCGACAACTGGGTTTTCATCGTTACCAACAGCCTCATTCTCCTGACAGCCGTCATCGGCCAATGGGTCGTGTGGCGGAAGAAACGAACCGCGGGCTGATCAAGCCCTATCGCCCGTCACTTGCAGCTGGTGGGCATCCAGACCCACAAGGGCATGACGATGTCACGCACCTCGGGCCATAACTTGGTGGAATTGCCGCTAAGATCGTCCCACAACACTTCCATCTCGTTGAAGCCAGCGGGAATGGGGGTCATGTCGGGATACGGAAGACACTTGCCGACCCCACCCGACCGGTGGAGAAATTCCACGAGGCGATGGAAGCGCTCAGAATCAAACCGTCCCATCGTTTCACTCCGTCCCGCGCTCCAGAGGCCTCCGCGTGGCCGCGCGAGCATGGGCCACGGATCATCACTACCCTTCCGCTCGTGAAACCTGCGTCACCTTCGCCACGCCTCATGCTTAGGCAGCCTTTTCATGACACTGTAGAACCTAGCCATCCACTCTATTTAGCAGGACGCCATGACGGACCTCGACTGCATCATCATCGGCGGCGGGCCTGCGGGGCTGACCGCAGCCACCTACCTCCGCCGCTTGCATCGTCGCGTGGTCGTGTTCAACGACGGTCGGAGCCGGGCTCGCTGGATCCCCGAAAGCCACAACTGTCCCGGGTTTCCTTTAGGTGTGTCGGGCGATCAATTACTCAGCCGACTGAAGGTCCAAGCTGAAACCTATGGCGCAACGATTCAGCCCCATCGCGTTGGCTCCTTACAAGCCACAACTGGCGGATGGCGCGTGGACACCCAATCCGGCCATTGAAGCGCGCCCACGGTGCTGCTGGCCACCGGCGTGGTGGATCGCCTGCCGGAGCTTTCGTCCGGCGACGCTGAAGAAGCATTGCGGAGCGGATTGCTGCGATCGTATGCGCTCTGCGGTGGCTATGAAGCGACGGATTGCCGGATAGCCGTGGTAGGGCCTCTTGCCAAAGCCACGGCCAACGCTCACTACATCAGCACCTTCTCGGCAGACGTCACCGTCGTTCCGATATCGCAAGAGGGAACGCGGCCGTCCGACACTCCTTCCACGCAAGGAATCGCGATCCTTGCTCCACTAAAAAGCTTGGCCTGCATCGACGGGGGCTGGAAAGCCATCGATGCGAACGGCCACGTCCATTGGTTTTACTTGGTTTACGCAGCCATGGGAGCGCCAGCCCGGGGCGACTTGGCGAAACAGGCGGGTGCGATGGTGGACGCCGACGGCGCGGTGCTGACCAACGAGCACATGGAAACCACCCGTCCTTGGGCTCTACGCCATAGGCGACGTGGTAACTGATCTTAATCACATTGCGGTTGCCTATGGTCATGCGGCCGTGGCCGCTAGCGCGATACACCGCGCTCTGCCCGAAGCACGCCGAAATCGATCGAAGCGATAGACCCAACATTCCACTCGAAGAACCTAGGCGTCGCGTCCTATCACTCCTTACTGCTGAGACGTGGCAAAGCTCGGAAGAGCAGCCTTTTGGGGCAGCGATCACCCAACTTGCGAGCGGTTTTCGCTTGCGGCGCATCAAAGCCTGACGTCCGCTTCGGGTCGATAGCAGCCTCATTCGACCTGACCACCGAATCCAAACTACAAACTACACCCTAGGCCTCGCATCTCCACCCCGCGCCCGCAGCGCCTCATAAAGCTGCGCGGGCCCCAGCAGGATGTCCTTCAATCCATCCCGCACCCGCTCAGACTCCAGCGCCTGACTGCTCATCGTCGTGTGTGCATCCAGCGCATCCATGATCGCGTGCAGGAGAGCGTGCTTCAGGTCCGGGGAGTTGGCGAATTGTTCCTTGCTGTTGTCGGTCGCCTGCTGGATCAGCGTTTCGTTCTCCAACAGCTTGCCCTTGATGACGCCGTTGACATACACGAGCTGGTCGCCGTCGGAGAGCTGACCCTCGAATAGCCCGTTGACCTTCTCGATGATCTCGTTGAGGTAGGCCTGCTGCTTGTCTTGAACGTGACCACTGCCAACCGCTTCCATCGGTTGCAGTTGGTAGGTGCCATCCGCATTGAGGTTCAGCGGCTGCTTGCCGCAGCTGCGCAGGGTGTGATGTGTTAGCACCACCTTGGACAGGTCCACGGTCTCGCGCTCGCGCCCGAACTCCAGCAGTGGCAGCAGGCGCTTGTAGAACAGGAACCGTTTCTCGATTTCGGTGTTGCCGTAATCGAACATCTGCGACAGGAAGGCATACAGCCGGTTGAACGACGCCATGTCCCCCTTGAAGAGGACGAACGCATCCAGCTCGTCCTTGGTGGTCTTTTCCGCTTGGCCGTCCTCTGCGGCAATGGCAACTGTGTGTGACTGCTGCGCCGCCCGGTAGCGTTTCAGCAGCCTGTCGGCGACGGGATGGATGGCGGCCACAAGCTGCGCCTGGGTGGCTCTCGGATCTATCTCCACCTTCACCAGCCGCTCCACCTCGAAGTCGTCGTAATGGCCGGCAGCATCCAGCTTGGCGCGGAGGTCGAAGATCAGGTTCGGATCGGTCGTGGATTCGAGCTCGGCGGTCTCGTAGTAGGTCTTGAAGGCCTGCAATACGTCCGCGGCATCATTGACGAAGTCCAGCACGTATGTCGTCGTCTTGCCAGGATGGGCGCGATTCAGGCGCGATAACGTCTGTACCGCCTGGACGCCACCCAGCTTCTTATCCACGTACATACCGCACAGCAGTGGCTGGTCGAAGCCCGTCTGGAACTTGTTGGCTACCAGCAACAGATGGAACTCAGGCTGCGCGAAGGCTTCGCGAATGTCCCGGTTCTTCAGCCCCGGATTGAGCTGCTTGCTGGATTCGGTGACCGGCTCGGGATAGGACTCCGGATCATTGACCTCGCCCGAGAATGCCACCAGGACGCCCAGCGGATAGTGCTGCCGCTCGATGTATTCTCGGATGGCCTTCTGCCAGCGCACCGCCTCCAGCCGGGACGACACCACCACCATCGCCTTGGCCTGCCCGTCCAGCAGCGACTGCACGTTCTCGCGGTAGTGCTCCACCACGATTTGTACCTTGGCGGCGATGTTGTAAGGGTGCAGGCGAACCCCCTGCATGATCCCCTTCATTGCCGTGCTGCGCTCGACCTGCGTCTGGTCGATCTCCTTGCCGTCATGCGCCAGGCGGAAGGCCAGGTCGTAAGGCGTGTAGTTGCGCAGGACATCGAGGATGAAGCCCTCCTCGATGGCCTGTCGCATGGAGTACACATGGAACGGCTGAGGCAGCCCGTCCGGGCCGGGGCGACCGAACAGCTCCAGCGTCTTGCCCTTGGGTGTGGCGGTGAAGGCGACGTAGGTCAGCCCGGATTCCGCACTGCGGGCACCCATCTGGGCAGCCAGCAGAGCCTCCGTGTCGATCTCTCCACCGTCCTGCAGGTCGGCCCACTCCTGCGCACTCAGCAGCTGCTTCAGCTTCGCTGCCGCTTGTCCCGTCTGCGAGCTGTGCGCCTCGTCAGCAATCACGGCGAACCGCTTACCCTCGGTCGCGGCCAGCTCCTGCACGGCCTGCAGCGCAAAGGGGAAGGTCTGGATGGTGCAGACGATGATCTTCTTGCCGTCCTTCAGCGCCTGCCCCAGCTGGGCGCTCTTGCTGCCCTGCTCGCCGGTGATCGTGGCGACCACGCCAGTGGTGCGCTCGAAGTCGAAGATGGCTTCCTGCAGCTGGCTGTCCAGCACATTGCGGTCGGAAACCACCAGCACGCTGTCGAACACCTTCACGTTGTCGCGGTGCAGATCGGCCAAGAAGTGGGCCGTCCACGCAATCGAGTTCGTCTTGCCGGAACCGGCTGAATGCTGGATCAGGTAGGGCTGGCCAGTACCTTGCGCGTGGACGTCGACCACCAGCTTCCGGGTGGCGTCCAACTGGTGGTAGCGCGGAAAGATCACCGACTGCAGTTGCTTCTTCTCGTCACGTTTGCCGATCAGGTAGCGGCCAAGGATCTCCAGCCAGCTGTCAGGTGCCCAGACCTCCTCCCACAGATAGCGAGTGGCAAACCCTTCCGTATCGGGGGCATTGCCCGCGCCACCTTCGTTGCCGCGGTTGAACGGCAGGAACCGGGTCTGCTCTCCGGCCAGCCGCGTGGTCATCATTACCTCGGCCTGGCTGACCGCAAAGTGCACCAGTGCGCCACCGGGGAAGGCCAGCAGCGGCTCGCTCTGCCCGCCCTTGGGGTGCGGATGCCGGTCGAACCGGTACTGGTCCACAGCATCGCCCACGCTCTGGGTGAACTCCGACTTCAGCTCGGCCGTTGCCACTGCAACGCCGTTGACGAACAGCACCAGATCCAGGCAATCGTTGGGGCGATTGGGCGAGTGTTTGACCTGCCGCACCACGCGGAGACGATTGGCCGCGTAGTGCTGCTGGGTCACGGGGTTCATGGCCAACGCCGGCTTGAACTGGACCAGCGAAAGCGGCTGCTTCAGCCCGAGCATCTCGACACCTCGGCGCAGCACATCCAGCGTGCCGCGCTCGTCGAGGTTCTTGCGAATCCGTTCTGCCAATCGTTCGGCCAGCTGAGGGCCGTGGGTCTTCTGGAGTCGCTGCCAGCTGTCCGGCTGAGTCGCCTCGATCCACGCTAGAAGGTCGGGCAGGAACAAGCCGGATTGGCGGTGGTAGTGGGCGGCATCGCCTTCGCCGTACAGCCAGCCCTGGGCCGCCAGCTGCTCGCAAATCTCGCGTTCGAAGTGATGCTCCTGATGCAAATTCATTGTTTCCCCCTGATGCCCAGGCTCAACCTTCCTGGTAGCTGCGATCCAGCAGCGGTTTGGCCTTGTCCATGTCCGCTTGGG
>ERZ500994.582-NODE-582-length-10887-cov-5.989291_pt1 | contig 10887 bp, 7 predicted proteins | sample MGYA00248878_ERZ500994 | MGnify/ENA primary metagenome ERZ500994 (study PRJEB25958, sample SAMN03398533) | human skin metagenome | study: EMG produced TPA metagenomics assembly of the Human Skin Microbiome Metagenome (human skin metagenome) data set. | reverse complement strand
TGAACGTGGCTTGGTACCCGAATGCATCGAATAGGAGGCCACCCACTCCAGCGCCAAGTCCGATCGCGAGCTGGATTACTGCAACCATTAGGCCGCCTCCGGCTTCGGCGTCATGCGGCAGCGTCCGGGCGAGCCACGTCCACCAGCCGACCGGTGCCGCTGTTCCGACGAGTCCCCATACGGCCAACAGTACGGACGTCACTCCGATCGAAGGTGCCGCCCAAGGCAGAGCCATGGCAATCCCGGCCATGCGTGATCCCGGCCCCTTGGTGACCTTCGTCCGCAATCGCACGGTGGCGAAGGTTGATTCGATCGGATTCGTGGTGCGCAAGTGGATCCAGTGTTCGGCTGGGTATTTGTAGAACTCCAACAGCACGTCGGCGTCGTCGACGATCTTGGCGACCGCCTTGGGGTACTTGGCGCCGTAGTCGATCTCGAAGGCCTTGATCGCGACCTGCGCGTGGTCGAGGTCCTCGGCGTTGTAGATCTCCCGCATCGCCGCGACCGCACCGGGTTGCGCCGATTTGGGCAGGCAGGAAAGGACATTGGCCTGTTTGTGAAACCAGCAGCGCTGCTCGCGGGTAGCCGGGAACACCTCGCGCATCGCCTTCCAAAAGCCCAGTGCACCGTCACCGACGGCCAACACCGGGGCGATCATCCCGCGGCGGCGACACGACCGCGCACCGGGCGGCGCTGGGGCTCGCGAAATCGGCGCAGCTGCTGCCCGCGCTGGTCATGGTGCCGGTGGACGCGCCCCCCGAGGGGCTGACCACCCTGGCCGCGGGGCCGGTGCTGGCGCAGATCGCGGCGGAAACGGCGCTCGCCCCGGTCGCGGCGGCCCGGCTGCCGCTGGCGTGGTCGCACGACAGCAAGCTGCACATCTATCGCCCCGACGACGGCGGCGCCGAACACTACGCGGTCGAGATCGGCACCCCGCACCGCGACCGCCCGGTGCTGGCGCGGCTGCATTCGGCCTGCTTCACCGGCGACGTGCTGGGCAGCCTGAAATGCGACTGCGGCCCGCAGCTTCACGCCGCCTTGGGCGCGATGGGCGAGGAAGGGGCGGGCGTCCTTCTGTATCTCAACCAGGAAGGGCGCGGGATCGGGCTTGCCAACAAGATGCGCGCCTATGGCCTGCAGAACCAGGGCTTCGACACGGTCGAGGCGAACCACCGCCTGGGGTTCGAGGATGACGAGCGCGACTTCCGCATCGGCGCGGCGATGCTGCGGAAGCTCGGCTTCGGCCAGGTGCGGCTGCTCACCAACAACCCGCGCAAGGTCGCGATGATGCAGGACCACGGGATCGCGGTGACGGAACGGGTGCCGCTGGTCGTCGGCCGCAACCGCTTCAACGAGGGGTATCTGGCCGTCAAGGCGGGCAAGTCGGGGCACCTGCTGTGAGCGCCGCCGACATGGTCCTGACCCGCGCGGGGCTGCGCTTCGCGGGCAGGCTGTGGCCCTGCAGCATCGGCCGCGGCGGCGTCCGCCGCGACAAGCGCGAGGGCGACGGCGCGACCCCCGTGGGCGTCCACCGCGTCGTGGGCATGCTTTACCGCCCCGACCGGCTGGCGCGCCCCGCGCCGTGGGCCGAAACCATCGGGCCGGGCGACCTGTGGTCCGACGCGCCGGGCGACCGCAACTACAACCACCATGTCCGCGCGCCCTATGCGTCCAGCCACGAAAGGCTGCGCCGGGCCGATCCGCTTTACGACATCGTGCTGGTCACGGACTGGAACTGGCCCCGCGCCCAGCCGGGGGCGGGGTCGGCGATCTTTCTGCACCAGTGGCGGCGGCCGGGCGCGCCGACGGCCGGATGCATCGCCTTTGCCCGCCCGCATCTGCGGTGGATCGCCGCGCATGCCGTGCCTGGAACGCGGCTGATCGTGCCGGACGCGCTGGACCGGCGCGCCTAGCCGGTCCCGTAGAAGTCCCGGAACCAGTCCACGTAGGCGGCAACGCCTTCTTCCACCGACGTCTGCGGCGCATAGCCCGACAGCGCGCGCAGCAGGGTGGTGTCGGCCCAGGTCGCGGGCACGTCGCCCGGCTGCATCGGCAGCATCCGCTTTTCCGCCGTGCGCCCCGTCGCCGTCTCGATGGCGGCGATGAAGTCCATCAGCCGCACCGGCGCGCCGTTGCCGATGTTGACGACGCGGAACGGCGCGACCGGCGACAGGCTGTCGAAGTCGCCCGCCCGTTCCGTCCCCGGCACCGCGTCGAGCAGCAGCATGGTCGCGCGGACGAGGTCGGTCACGAAGGTGAAGTCGCGCCGCATGTCGCCGTGGTTGAACACCATGATCGGCCGCCCTTCCATGATCGCGCTGGTGAACAGGTAAGGCGCCATGTCCGGCCGCCCCCACGGCCCGTAGACGGTGAAGAACCGGAACATGGTGATCGGCAGGCCGAAAAGATGGGCATAGGAATGCGCCATCGACTCGGTCGATTTCTTGGTCGCGGCATAGAACGACATCTGGCTGTCGACCTTGTCCGTCTCGCGGTAGGGCATCGCCGTGCTGGCGCCATAGGCGCTGCTGGTGGACGCCAGCAGCATGTGGCGCGGGGGATGGGCGCGCGCGGCTTCGAGCAGCTCGAACGTGCCCAGCAGATTGGCGCGGACATAGGCGCGGGGGTTGTCGATCGAATGGCGCACGCCCGCCTGCGCGGCCAGATGGACCACCGCGTCGGGGCGTTCCTCGGCGAAGATGCGGTCCAGCACCCCCGGTTCCTCGACCCCGCCGCGGACCGCACGGAAGGCCGCGGACGGGGTCAGCCGCGCCTCGCGCGCGGCCTTGAGGCGCGGATCGTAATAGTCGTTGTGATCGTCGATCCCGACCACCCGCCAGCCCTGTCCCAGCATCGCCTGCGACAGGTGAAAGCCGATGAACCCCGCGTGCCCGGTGATGACGACGGTGCCGGCCATCGCTCAGTCGCCCTGGATGACGACGCGGCGCGGCGCGGGCGCGACCACGTCGCGCAAGGCCAGGCCGCCCGCGCCGGGCATCGCCACGGTCAGCGCGCCCCATGCCAGCGTGGCCGACCCGTCCGCAATGCGGATCGTCACCTCGGGCCCGTCCTTGGGGCGGGCGAGCAGCGACAGGTCCAGCATGTCGGTGCCGGGGGTGAAGTCGGCGATGGTGAAGTCGCCGTGCGGGCCGGGCAGGAAGCGGTCGGCGCCATCGCCCCCGTCCAGCGTGGTCGCGGGCCCGGCGGCTTGGCCGGGGTTCAGCGCGGCGGCGGGCCACAGCGCCGACAGCACGTCGTCGCCGCCCCCGCCCGACAGCGCGCCGGTGCCTTCCAGGTGGTCGTCGCCCGCGCCGCCCGACAGGGTGTTCGCGCCCTCGGGGTCGATCAGCGCGTCGTCGCCCGCGCCGCCGTCCAGCGCGTCGCGGCCGGGCCCGCCGAACAGCCAGTCGCCGCCGTCGCCGCCGGAAAGGGCGTCGTTGCCGTCGCCGCCATAGATCAGGTCGGTCAGCCCGCCGCCTTCGACCCGGTCGTCGCCGCCGAGCGCGAAGAACAGCCCGTGCGGGTTCGACACGCCGTCCGCGACGTGATCGCGGTCGTCATCGCGCCCCGCACCCATCGCCACCGCGTCCGCGCCGGGCGTCCCCCAATGCTCGGTGGCGCCGGCGGGCGGGGCATCCTCGTCCCGCACCCAGCCGTCATGGGCAAAGGCCGCGGATTCGATCATCGTCGCGTAGCCCTTGCCCTGCCCGTTCCAGCGCACCAGCTGCGATGAGCGGGCGGTGGGCGGCCACCAGGTGAAGCCGATCCCCCGGTCCGCGATCCACGGCAGCAGCCGCGCCATGTTGTAGCTTTGGCTCGCGCGTTCCTTCGTGCCCGGGCCAAGCGACCCGGACGCCGTGTAAAGCTGCGATTCCGTGATCATCAGGTCGTCGCCCGGCCGCATCAGGTCGCCGATCCGCTTGCAGGCCTGCGCGGCGAAGCCCTGCGCGTCGGGGTCGGGCTGTCCCGGCACCACCCAGGCCGGATACATGTGGACCGACCACACCAGCCGGTCGCCCGCCGCCTTGCGGATCAGGTCGTGATCCAGGTTCGCGAACTGGGCCGATGCGTTCAGCCCGCCCACGAACAACCGCTTGTCGCCCCAGTCGAGCGCGCCGATCAGGTCGGCCATGTGCTGGCTGTAAACGGCCCCCGCCTCGGGGCGGTTGCCGTAGGCGATGGGCTCGTTGACCAGTTCCCACCCCATGACCGCGTCCAGGATCGCGGCATTCTCGGGGCGGCGGAACCAGCCCAGCATCGCGTCCCAGTCGTCGCGCACGTCGTCGATCTTGGTGTCGTCGGCATCGTCGCGCAGCGCGTCCGCGCCGCCCAGCATGGCCTTTTCGGCCGGGGTCATTCCCTCGGCCAGCACCCCGTCCGAGTTCTGGATCACCAGCCCCATCCCCGCCTGCGCGGCAAGGTTGGCGAAGGCGCGCCAGTCCTCGGTCACGCCCGCGTTGTCCACGCTGGCCGCGTTGAAATCCAGCCGCAGGACATTCACCTCGGGGAAGCTGCCTTGCAGCGCGGCAAGGAACTGTTCGCCGCTGCCGCCCATCTGCAGGTCCACGCCGCTGTCGGCGCGCCAGCTGACCATCGTGCCGAGCCCCGCCACCGGTTCCTTCTTCGGCGGCGGATCGAGCGTCAGCAGCCGGCCGTCGGCAAGCCGCGCCGGTTCCCGGGTGACGGGGTCCAGCAGCAGCGCCACCGGTCCGCTGCCCCGCAGTTCCGCCATCGCCCGGTCGGCCGTGCCGCCCTTCCTGCCCTTGCGCTTCTTGACGGTCTCAAGGACGTGGCCGCGCAGGTTTTCGGGAACGCCGGTGCCGTCGCGGGTGCGAAGCTTTTCGGGCGCGGTCACGACGGTCACGTAGCGCGTGGCGACCGAGACGGCGTTCCAGCCGGCCATGTCAGAGTGGAAGTCGAGCGGTCCGCAATCCATCGAAAGCCTCCTGCCGGTCCGCGGGGATCGAAGAGCCGCACCCCGCCGGACGCGGCCCTTCTACCTGCGCGGGCGCGGCAGGGCCATGCCGATCTGCGGCCGTGCCGCGCCCGCGCGCCGAACGCCGCGACGGCTTTGCGGCGGCGCCGCGGCGGGGTATCCAGCGGATGCTTTTTTCATGGTGATCGCCCGTGCCGCTCGTCTTCGTCCTCATCATCGCCGCCTGCGCCACGGTCGAGCTGGCGCTGACCGGTGCGGCGCTGGCCGGCTGGCCGGCGGTCCGGCTGGGCGCATTCGCCTATGGCGGGTTCTACCCGCAGCTGCTGGACGACTGGCCGGGGTTGTTCCCGGGCCAGCGGGTGACGATGTTCGCGACCTACGGATTTCTGCACGCGGGTCTCTTGCACCTGACCATGAACATGCTGGCGCTGACGCAGCTTGCGCGCGAGATGGCCACGGTGATGGCTGCCCGCGCGATGCTGCTGATCTATGCGGTGTCGCAGGTGGGCGCGGCGTTGGCGCAGGCCGCGCTTGCGCCCGAGGGGCCGGTGATGGTCGGCGCGTCCGGGGCGATCTTCGGGCTGGCCGGGGCGCTTATCGCGCGCAACTTCGTCGTGGTGGTGCGGCGGCGGCTGCCGCTGGGGCCGCTGGTCAGGTCGGCGGCGACGCTTGTGGTTTTGAACGTGGCACTGGCGCTGCTGGTGCCGCAGATCGCGTGGCAGGCGCATGTGGGGGGCGCCGCGACCGGCGCGGTGCTGGGGATCGCGCAGGCGGTGCTGACCCGAAAGGGATAGGGCCGGCGCATCGCACCGGCCCCATGAAACCCTGCAGACCGCCCCTTACTTGGGCGCCCAGATGGTCTTTTCGCGCGCCCAGTTCCGCTCGCACAGCCTGGACACGATCTGGTCGGCCGCGCTGGCCTGCAGGACGAAGTCGTCGGCCTGCACGCCGGCCTTGTCCAGCACCGGCTGCGCCTCGGCCGAATAGCCGATCGCCTTGAGATGGCCGAAGGCGTCCGACAGCCAGTCGATCGCGGGCTTGTGGCGGACAAGCTCGGCCGCGCCTTCGGCCGACGCGACCACGGCCACCGCATCGAAGATGACCGAGGGCGCGCCGTCAAGCTGCGCGTCGGCCGCCATCTGCTTGCCGTCGGCAAGCTTCGGCCCGCCGACCTTGGGCGACACGATCATCACCGACGCGCCCTGCGACCGGGCCGCCGACGCCAGCGCCTCGACCACCGCGGCGTCCGCGCCGTCGGTCACGAGGACGCCCAGCTTGCGCCCCTTGGCGCTGCGGTCGGCGTTCTTCAGGATCGACAGCGGATCGGAAGGTGCCGCATCGACCGGCGCCTTGGCCACGGGCGCGGCGTCCGGCAGGTCCATCCCCAGCCCCTCGGCCACGCGGCGGGCAAGGTCCTCGTCGATGTTGCGAAGCTGCGACATCTGCCGGATTCGGACATGCGGCATCTGGCACTTCGACAGCTCGAACACCTGAGCGTTGACGATGTGCCCCTGTTCGACCTCGGTCTGCGACAGGTAGAACTGGCGCGCCTGGCTGAAGTGGTCGGCAAAGCTTTCCGCCCGCACCCGCAGCTTTTCGGCAGGCTCGTTCCCAAGCTCGGTCATCCGGGCGATCGTGCGGAACCCCTGCTCGGCGTCCACGCGCGGCCCCGCAGCCTCGCCCGCCTCGTTGAGCGAGTTCGGCTCGTAGTTCGCGCGGCCCTTCGGCACCTGCGTCTGCATCAGCCCGTCGCGCTGGAAGTTGTGCATCGGACAGCGCGGCGCGTTGATCGGGATCTGGTGGAAGTTGGTCGTGCCCAGGCGCGATTTCTGCGTGTCCATGTAGCTGAACAGGCGCCCCTGCAGCAGCGGATCGTTGGAAAAGTCGATCCCCGGCGGCACGTTCGTGGGCAGGAAGGCGACCTGCTCGGTCTCGGCGAAGAAGTTGTCGGGGTTGCGGTTCAGCTGCATGGTGCCGATCACCTGCACCGGCACGTCTTCCTCCGGGATGATCTTGGTCGCGTCCAGCACGTCATAGGGCTGGGCGGCCGCGAACGCCTCGTCGAAGACCTGGATGCCCAGGTCCCATTCCGGGAAGTCGCCCGCGTCGATCGCCTCCCACAGGTCGCGGCGCAGATAGTCGGGGTCGGCGCCCGAGATCTTGACCGCCTCGTCCCACAGGGTCGATTGCAGGCCCAGCTTCGGCTTCCAGTGGAACTTGACGTAGGACGCTTTTCCGTCCGCGTTGATGAGGCGGAAGGTGTGGACGCCGAAGCCTTCCATCATGCGGAAGCTGCGCGGGATCGCGCGGTCGGACATCAGCCACATCGCCATGTGCTGGCTTTCCGGCATCAGCGAGATGAAGTCCCAGAAGGTGTCGTGCGCCGATGCCGCCTGCGGCATCATCCGGTCCGCCTCGGGCTTCACGGAATGGACGAGGTCGGGGAACTTGATCGCGTCCTGGATGAAGAACACGGGCATGTTGTTGCCGACGAGGTCCCAGTTGCCTTCGCTCGTGTACAGCTTGACGGCAAAGCCGCGCACGTCGCGGGGCGTGTCCTTCGATCCCTTGGAACCGGCCACGGTCGAGAAGCGGACGAACACGTCGCAGGTCGTGCCTTCGGCCTGGAAGAGCGCGGCGCGGGTCAGTTCGGGGATCGCGCGGGTGACGGTAAAGGTGCCGTGCGCGCCCGAGCCGCGGGCGTGGACGATCCGCTCCGGAATGCGCTCGTGATCGAAGTGGAAGATCTTTTCGCGCAGCACGAAATCTTCCAGCAGCGACGGGCCGCGCGCCCCGCCCTTGAGGCTGTTCTGGTTGTCGCTGATCGGAACGCCGTGGTTGGTGGTGATCCGCGCGTCGCGGTCGGTCGTGGTCTGCTGCAGTTCGCCCCCGTTGCCGCGCTGGTCCTGGTAGGACGCATTCGTTTCGTCGGTGTTGGTGCCTGCCTGCAGCGACGCGGCGGCCACGGGATTGTCCCGCTTGCCGGCGCCGGGGGTGGGTTTCTGTGCCATGATGCTCTCTCGCGTCCCGATGTTGTTGGTGCGGTGAGCCGGGCAGGGCCGGTCGGGCGTCGGTCCCCGTGCCGTCCGGTCCGGGCGTGCCCCCGGACGGGACGCGCGCAAGGACATGCGGGCAGGCATGGGGCACCGGTCGCCCAAACGGCGCCGTCCAGCGTGCAATGGCCTAACCGCGCCCGCATGTAGGCCGTTCCATTCACATTTGACTGGACACCCGATCAGGCCGCCGCGCGCGGGGCTTCAGGCGGTCTGATCACCGCTTTCGGTGGGCGGCGGAAGGTCGGGTCCGGGCTGGTCCGGCGCCGGCGCGGAAGGCGGCGCGCTCTCGGGCGGCGGCAGATCGTCCCCGGGCGCGTCCGCCGGTTCCTCGGGAAAGTCGCCGCCCGACAGCCGCCGCATGGCGGGGCGCAGCGTCTCGGCCGGGACATGGGCCAGCGTCACAGCCGTCTCGCCGGGGTTCGCGTCCAGATGATCGGCCAGCAGCCGGTGGGCTAGCCCGTAGCCCGCCCATTTCCGCAGGTTGCCCCGGCCCTGGAACCACAGCGCGTGGTCATAGTCGCGCCGCGCCCATTCGGTGATCGCGCGCTTGGCAAGCCCCGCGGTGGGCGGCGTCTGGTCCCACGGATCGGGGGCACCGCCGAGAACCTGCTGGACGAAATGCCCGGCCAGCCCCTCGCTCACCAGCGCCTCGCCCAGGCTGCGGCCGTAGCCGGGGCCGTCCCAGCGCAGGATGTGGTGCAGTTCGTGCAGCATGGTGCGGATCAGCGGCACCGGATCGCCGTCGGCAAAGCGGGCGGGCGCGACGGTCAGTTCGATCACGCCGGGCGCGGGTGCTGCGCCGCCGACGCCCCAGTCGGGGATCCCCTCGCCCGCGCGCACCACAACGTCGAAATCGGGGACGCGCGCGTGGTCGGACGCCAGCGCCACGCTGTCGGCGATGGCGGTGCGCAGTTCGGGCATGATCCCGGTCAGGTCGTGCCGCGCGTTGAGGAAGTGGACCTGCCAGTAGGGCATCAGACCTCCGGCACCAGCACCTCGCGCTTGCCGACGTGGTTGGCGGAACTCACGACGCCCTGCTCCTCCATCTGCTCGACGAGACGCGCGGCCTTGTTGTAGCCGATCGCGAGCTTGCGCTGGATGTAGCTGGTGGAACACTTGCGGTCCTTGGCGACGATCTGCACCGCCAGATCGTAAAGCTCCGCGTCGCCGCCTTCGCCGCCAAGGCCCAGCACCGCGTCGATGTCGGACGCGACCTCGTCCTCGGGTCCGTCCACCACGCCGGACATGTAGCTGGGCGGCCCGAAGGACTTGAGGTGGTTCACGACCTCCTCGACTTCCTCGTCGGACACGAACGGGCCGTGGACGCGGGTGATGCGGCTGCCGCCCGCCATGTAGAGCATGTCGCCCATGCCCAGAAGCTGCTCGGCCCCCTGTTCGCCAAGGATCGTGCGGCTGTCGATCTTGGACGTGACCTGGAAGCTGATCCGGGTCGGGAAGTTGGCCTTGATTGTGCCCGTGATCACATCGACCGACGGGCGCTGCGTGGCCATGACGATGTGGATGCCCGATGCACGCGCCATCTGGGCAAGGCGCTGGATGCAGGCCTCGATCTCTTTCCCCGCAACCATCATCAGGTCGGCCATCTCGTCCACGATGACGACGATGTAGGGGAACGCCTCGGGCTGGAACTCCTCGGTCTCGAACACGGGCTCGCCGGTGTCCTCGTCGAAGCCGGTCTGCATGGTGCGGCGGAACATCTCGCCCTTGGCCAGCGCCTCGCGGACGCGGCCGTTGTAGCCCTCGATGTTGCGGACGCCCATCTTGGACATCTTGCGATAGCGCTCCTCCATCTCGGAGACGACCCATTTGAGGGCGACGACCGCCTTCTTGGGGTCGGTCACGACCGGCGACAGCAGGTGCGGGATGCCGTCATAGACGGAAAGCTCCAGCATCTTCGGGTCGATCATGATGAGCCGGCATTCCTCGGGCGTGAGCTTGTAGAGGAGCGACAGGATCATCGTGTTGATGGCGACCGACTTGCCCGACCCGGTTGTCCCGGCGATCAGGAGGTGCGGCATCTTGGCGAGGTTCGCCACCACAGGCTCGCCGCCGATGTCCTTGCCGAGCGCGAGCGGCAGCGGCATGGAAGAATCGCCAAAGGCGCGGGCGGCGAGGATTTCCCGCAGCACCACCTTTTCACGGCGCTGGTTGGGCAGTTCGATCCCGATCACGGTGCGGCCCGGCACCGTGGACACCCGCGCCGACAGTGCCGACATGGACCGGGCGATATCGTCGGACAGGCCGATCACCCGGCTGGCCTTGAGCCCCGGCGCGGGTTCCAGTTCGTAAAGCGTGACCACCGGGCCGGGATGGACGGCGGTGATCTGGCCCTTGACGCCATAGTCGTCCAGCACCGCCTCCAGCATCCGCGCGTTTTCCATCAGCGCCTCTTCGGGCAGCTGGTGGCGTTCGACGGTCGAGGGGGCGGAGAGCAGCGCCAGCGGCGGGCGTTCGTAGTGCGGCGACGCCCGGTCGAAGTCGAGGCTGGGCTGCGCCTCGCTGCGGGCCTGTTTCGACGGCGCGGGCTTGCGCATCGGCGGCACGACGACGCGCTGGCGGTCGGCGCCGAAGGGGGCGGGCTCGGCCGGTTCGGGATCGCCCGGCGGACGGTTGCGGCCAAGCCGCGCGGTCAGGGCCGACAGCGCGCCCATGGGCCCGCCTGCGCCCCCCGTGCTGCCCGCGCCGCCCGTGCGGGCGCTGATCGCGTCGCTGATGCGGGCGTCGATCTCGTCCTGCGACGGGGCCTCGTCGTCGTCCGCATAATCGCGCAGCGTATCGACCAGCTCGGGCTCGGGGTCGCGGTGGGCGGCGTGTTCGAGAAGGACATCGTGTTCGGCTTCGCCCAGGCGCTGGTCGAGATCGGAAGAGCGTCGT